>Ga0272448_1000133_pt1 | contig 107574 bp, 89 predicted proteins | sample YNPCB0191_FD_202220 | JGI IMG/M metagenome (GOLD analysis project Ga0272448, IMG submission 202220) | Hot spring sediment microbial communities from Yellowstone National Park, WY, United States - YNP-CB-019-1 | ecosystem: Environmental > Aquatic > Thermal springs > Hot (42-90C) > Sediment... | reverse complement strand
TGGTCTATTCACGCAAACAAGCGGAAGAGAGAGTCTTGAAACGTGGTTTCACGCTGGTGGAATTGTTGGTCGTCATCACGATCATCGCCATTTTGATTGCCTTGCTCTTGCCGGCGGTGCAGGCGGCGCGCGAGGCTGCGCGAAGGACGCAGTGCCGGAATAACCTCAAGCAGTTAGCCCTGGCTATGTTGAACCACGAGCAGAACCGCGGCTGCTTTCCCCCCGGCGGCTGGGGACACCAGTGGGTCGGCGATGCGGACCGGGGTTTCGATTGGCGGCAACCGGGTGGATGGATCTACAATATTCTCCCTTTCCTGGAGCAGGATTCCCTTTGGGCATTGCCCGGCGACAGTGATCCGATAACTATCACGCAGTTGCAGAAAGATAGGGCGGTGATCATGATTCAGACGCCGCTGGCAGTGATGAATTGTCCCAGCCGACGCCGCGCCATACCTTATCCGTATGCCTCTTGGGTCCCGACGCCGTACAACAGCGAACGGGCAATCATTGTGGGGCGCGGGGACTATGCCGCCAACGGTGGAGATTATTTTACTGATCCCTGGACTGCCGGCTGGAGCTCTTCGGCCGGTCCGTCCAGCATTGCGGCCGTCGAGCCGTCGCCCGGCGTCAAATCCACTACGGCCCGAAATGGGTTCAACAATATGGCTCGGTACGCTACAGGGATTGTTTTTGGCGGCAACACGATCAAAATGGCGGACATCATCGATGGTACGTCTAACACCTACTTGGCAGGCGAGAAGCATCTTAGCCCTGACAACTACTATAACGGCGAAGATGCCGGCGACACGGAGAATATCTACATGGGCGACAACGAGGACATTCAACGGTGGGCCGGTCCAGGTTACTTGCCGTTTCAGGACCAACCCGGCAGCGCCGCCCGTTATAGTTTCGGCAGTGCACATGTTAGCAGCTTCCACATGGCCTTTTGCGACGGCTCGGTGCGAGAGATAAGTTACTCGATTGACGGAACAACACACGGCAGGCTGGCTAACCGCAAAGACGGGCAGGCGATCGACGCCAAGGCATATTGAGGCGGGCGGCTAGGCGGCGCAGGGGGTTATTCCAGGCCGAAGGCGCCGGCGGGCGGGATTTGTGCACCGCCTTGATTGCCCAGCCGGCTCCGCGGCAGGAAACGCGGCTCCACAGCCAACGCCACACCGATGCTGTCTCGCGCCGCATCCACCGTAAAGCCGGCGCTCACGAGGAACGATTCGCCGATGCGGGTAATGCTGAAGTTCTGGCCGATGTTGCCTTCGCGGCCGAGGTCGATGGTCGTGCCGAAGGTGGAAATCCATTTGGGGCTCATCCAGTAAGAATAGGAGAAGGAGAGAATTTTGTTGTGAATCGGGCCTTCCAGGAGGCGGAAGCCGGCGTAGAGGCTGCCGCGCGGCGGGCGGCTGAGAAATCCGCCTACGGTGATCACCTGCTGGCCGTCGCTGAAGAAATCGAAGATGCCGTCGCTGACGAGCGTCAGTCGGTCGCCGACATGCCAGCGATAATCGTAATCCAGCAAGCCGAGAAGTTGACCGAAGTTGTCACGATCGGCGTCCGGGAAGAAGGTCATATTCGTATCCAGGATCATCCAGTCGATGATGCGGCGATTGGCCGGTGGGCCGCGTTTCGTCTGCCAGCGCTGTTTGGCCCCCAGGCGCACGGCCACGAGGTCGTCGGCGATTTCCGTGCTGGGCGACGTAACCCAATTCTGTAGCCCGGTGCGCACGGCGTAGAAGCGCTCGTCGAATTGCGGCGGGATGAGCGTAGGGGCGGGCGCCGGACCAGGCGGCACGGTGATCAGCGACGGCACGCCGAAGGTCGAAGTCATAAACCGGCGGCGGAAAGCCTCGACTGAATCATCGTCCAGCGGATCGTAGAGCGGCAAATCCTCAAGGTCGCGGTTGGCGTCGGCATAGGAGAATTCGGCGTCGAAGACGATTTTATGCGCGAGGCCGTGGACGTTGAAAAGCTCGCTTTCAAAGGCGGGATTTACCGCCCAGAGGGGCAGACTGGCGCGCACGCCGGCCTGCCAGAACAGGCGGTCCAGCGGTTCGCCGTCCTGAGCTTGACCCCAATGCGCGGCTTCGCCGAGGGCGTAGGGCACGACTTTAATCGGCCCTAGTTGGAACGGCCAATCGATTTCCTGTCGCGTGGCCAGGCGTTCGCCATGTACGGCGTATTGTTCCCAGGGCAGATAATTGAACGGGCCGTCGATCGCCGGGTCGGCCGGCAAAGTCAGGCGGCGAAACTGGGCGTAACCGACGTGGCTGTGTTCGAACCAGGTGAACACTTCCTGAAACAATGGTTGGCCCAGCCAGAAATGGTCCGCGCGCGGCAGCCAATCGGTGTGCGTGAAAAAGTCGTTCAGACCATAATCGACAGAGATGCTCCACGAGCGATTTTCAATGCTTCGTTTCAGTTCGACGCCGGTGGTCTGGTCTTTCAATTCCTCCCATTCGCCTTTGTAGTATTCTTCGAGGAAGTTGCGGTCGCTGATCCAGCCGAGTTCGGCGCTGAGTTGCAAATCGTAGGGGAGCAATTGTCGATGTTGCCAGAAGAGGCGGTTACGGTAGGAAGTTTCGGGCGGGACATTGGTCCGATCGCGGCCGAGGTTGTCGGCGCCGTGGTCTTGAATGCCCCAGTAGTCGAGCAAGCCGGCGGTTTGTCCGGGGATGCCGAAAAAGCCTTCGCGGTCGTAGCTGAAGGCGCCGCCATGGCCGAAGCCGCGATCGCCGAGGTAATCCAGGGTGATGTCCAGGTCGGTGCCGACGGGTTTGTTGCGGATGCCGAGCAGTTCGTAGCCGTTCCAGTTGGTCAGTATTTGTAGGCCGTACACATTGTCTTGCTTCAGCCGCGCGCGGCGGATGTAATAGGTGGGATCGTTCAGGTCCGTAGCCAGCTTAGGCCAGTAGAAGACCGGCACAGGCCCCAAAAACAGGAAATTGTGCTCCGCCGTGGCCAGCTTCTGATGCTCCACGACCGGTTGTCCGGTGAGCGGATCGATCAGCGGTCGGCCGCTCACGGGGTCCATAAGCGGCTGCTCGATGTCTTCAAAGTACAAGTTTCCGGCTTGGAGGCGGTATTTCGGCTCGCCCATGCGGCTGGAAGTAACGTAGGCGTCTTTGGCAAAGAAGCGATTGGCCGCCGTCTGCTCGATGATTTCCGCCCGCAAGCGCAACAAGCCTTCGTAGCTTTTGACCGGGGTGAGCATCTCGGCGTTGATGACGGTGCCGACCTGGTTCGGCACGTCGTAGTACATTCGTTCGGCATGAATCACCCGTTCGCCCTGGCGGAAGACGATGTTTCCTTCCATGTAGAACTCCAACGGGGTGCGAGGGTCTTGTCGGGTGCGGCCCGTCAAGTCCGGCTCTTCGGTCGCCGTGGTCCAGATCACCAGCCGATCGGCGGAAATATCCAGCGTGCCGTATTGTTCCACTCCGTCCACAATCACATTGACGCCGGATTCGATGACTGCAATCCATTGCCGGCTGGCAGGATCGGGAAACCACTGGGCTTGAACCGGTACATCGCTGCGCGGGAACACGCGAATCCGCCGCATCCCGGCCGAAGGCATCGGCGTAATGTCGCCCAACCCTGCCACTGGTTGTCCCGGCGGAGGCGCGGCAACGACGCTGTTGCTCCCGCCGTTGGTAGCTGCGTAGTTCGCTTGGCGGATAGGCGGCTGCCAGGCGGAGCAGCGCGGCTCGGGGTTACGATGTTTCATCGCCTCCCAATAGATCGGCGGCAAGACATTGGGCTTGCCGGACACGCCGGCCGCACGTACCTCCACGTCGCTGCTGCTGTAAAAACGCCCAAACCAGCTCTGGTCGCTCAGTCGCGTCGCCGGCCGGTTGCGGTCGGGTAGGATTTCCACGTTGCCTTCAAGGTAGGCGATTACTTTCCGGCGCTCCGCATCCGATCGACGATCTATCCAGAGCACGGCCTCGCGGGCACGAGCGTAGCCGCGCCCTTGCTCTAGCAAACAATCGCCCTGGAGGAGCCACACTTCATAGCCGCCGGCCTCCCAGCGATAACCGGACGCCGCGTGGATGACTATCGCGCGCGCGGTATCTGTAAAGGTAAACTCCACTTGGGCTACGGCTGTACCCCCTGGCATGCACAAGAATAGCAAGGTTGCAGTGAGGGAGAGGATTGCAGAAGACAGAATCCGCAAAGTCCGCCGGCTGCTTGGCGTCGAGAAGTGAGGCTGTGCTATGCGAAGGCTGAAAGGGGCCATTTCTTTTCGGCGCGCACGCTCATTGGCGGCGTGCACAGACCATGCACACCTTAAGTGAGTGGCGGACTTGTCACCCTGCTTTAACAGAACAGCTTCCTTGCGCCGCCGGCCGCTATGGTTCCGGCCGCCGGTGATGAGTTATAAAATCAATCAAGAAAAGTCGTTACGAAAAACAATCTTTGCCGACAACAGGCGGGGGAATTATATTGACCCTGGCCGAATGAATCAAGGCATGTTAGACGGCAATTGGGGCACTGTAAGATACTATGGGCAAAAGGGTTGCGTCATCAATAACGGGCGCATAAGCCGCTTGCCCATTGCACTTCGCCCCCATTGAAAGTAACTTACGAAGGTTATCAGATAAACTGAGTAAGCAAAAGAAGTCGGCATTTTCGGGAAAAATCTCGAAAGTGCGGCTTTTGGTCCCTGGTGGCCGCCAAGATGCCAGCAGACGTGCTCGACATCCCCGCGGAACGCTTGCCGCGACATATTGCCATCATCATGGATGGTAACGGTCGTTGGGCGCGGCGACGCGGCTTGCCGCGCATGGAAGGGCATCGTGCCGGTGTGGAGAGCGTTCGGGGTGTAACCGAAGAATGCGCCCGACTGGGCCTGGAACAACTGACGCTTTACTGCTTGTCCAGCGAGAATTGGAAACGGCCGGTCGAAGAGCTGGAGTTTCTCCTTCAGCTCTTGCAGCAATATCTTGTGGAAGAGCGGCCGCGGATCATGCAGCATAACTTGCAAGTCCACTGGATCGGTCGTCGGGAAGGGCTGCCGGAAGATGCACTCCGCGGCTTGGATGAAACCGTGCGGTTGAGCGCAAACAATTCCGGCCTGAAAGTCTGTCTGGCGATCAACTATGGGGGACGGCTGGAGTTGGTCGATGCAGCGCGCCGCCTGGCCACTGAAGCCGCACAAGGCCTGCTCGATGCGACGGCCATCGACGAAAAACTTCTGGCCTCCCGGCTATACACAGCCGGCATGTCCGACCCGGACTTGCTCATCCGCACCGCCGGCGAAATGCGCCTGAGCAATTTTCTGCTTTGGCAGATCAGCTACGCGGAGCTGTGGGTAACGGACGTTTGCTGGCCGGACTTCGACAAGGCGCAGCTCCATGCCGCATTGCGGAGCTACAGTTTACGTCGGCGGAAGTTCGGCGGCCTGGGCGAATAACGGCCCTTACTCGTTTATGGCTTCGGCCCCGCCGATGATTTCCAGCAGTTCACCGGTGATTTGCCCTTGTCGGGCGCGATTGTAGGCTACGGAGAGTCTGGCGATCATTTCATCGGCGTTTTCTGTAGCGGCTTTCATGGCCGTCATGCGGGCCAACTGCTCGGCGGCCGCCGCCTCCAGGAAACATTGATACAAATGGAATTTGAACACCGTCGGCAAGAGGCGCCGGCAAAGTTCCTCGGCGGCAGGCAAGAACTCAAATCTGTTCCGGTCGGCATCGGCGCGCGATTCCGCCTCTGAAAACCCACTCAGCGGCAAGAGCGTCGCCATTGTCGGCGCCTGCGGTGTTGCGCCGCGAAAGGGAGTGAAAACGACTTCCAGGCAGTGCGCCAGGCCGTGAAGGTAATCGTCCAGATAGCGCACGGCGAGCACATCCACTTCGGCAAAGGCAGGGCGGTAAGTGAAATGTGTGAAGCTTTCCGCCACCGGAATGCGGCGATGACGGAATGCCGAGAAGCCGCGTTTTCCTACGACTTCCAGCCGGACTTCCTGCCCTGCGGTGTGAAGTTCTTCATGTCGGGTGAGAGCCAGGCGCACGACAGCGGCGTTGTAACCTCCGCACAGCCCTCGATTGGACGAAAGCACCAGCAAGGTCGTCCGTTTCCTTTCCGGTGGCGGTTGCAAGAGAGGGTGCCGGATATAGAGGGCGGAACCGGCCAGGCGGCTGCGTAACACGTTGAGTTGTCGGGCGAAAGCGCCGGCGGCACCTGCCCGATTCATCGCCCGCTTGAATTGTGCCGTGGAGATTAACTCCATGGTGCGGGTGATTTTGCGGATGTTTTGAATCGTCCGCCGACGGCGCTCCAGGACACGGGCTTTGGCCATTACGGATACCTTTCAGAAATCGTCACGCTCCTCTCGAATCGTGGGAGAGTGCGAAAACATAGAAAATAGATTATAGCCGCTACAAAGACGCTGGTGAACCGGCAGCGGAGGCTAATGTGGCGTTTGCGGCTTTTCCCGGGGTCGCCTTTTTTCTTACACAAACAGCACTGGGGAATTTCGTGCCATGTTCCGGCCGCCGAAAGAGGAATGTGGTTTTGGTGAAAAATTGCCAACTTGACCTATTTTCTCCAAAAAATTATTGGAACTCTGAAAGCAAAGTTTATGCCGAACAAACTGCTAGCGGTTGGAGCAAGCGATCTCTCGCATAATTTCGTCAAAAGATGTTTTACTATTGGCATGTGACCTTTCTTCGGTAGCGAGAAATGCTTGCATCAGGTTGGTCTGTTGCGCGCCGGCAGGTGAGTCGCAGGAGGCTTTAGTTTTTGAAAAGATCAAGAAAAAAATGGCGACTCGCCTTGTCAGAGATTGGCCGGACAGGTTAGGATAAAAGTAGTCGGAGTGGAGCTAATCTCAGCCAACGTCGGCCGAGGCCGACCGCTAAAGGGAAGTGGAGACATGATTCGCTATTCATGCGACCTTTGTAAGCGGGAGCTCGACCCGCACAACGACCTGCGCTACGTGGTGAAAATAGAAGTGTTCGCCGCTTTCGATCCTGCATCCGCCGAGGTCGATGACGACGACCACGATCATTTAGAAGAGATCCAAGAAATTCTGGAACGCCTGGAAGATTCTCAGAGCGCGGAGATCGGCGAAGAAGTATATCAGCAGTTGCGGTTCGATCTTTGCCCTGAATGCCGCAAGAAATTCCTCAAAAATCCCCTCGGTCGGAAACCGGCCAAAGCCTTTGGATTCAGCAGCAATTGAACGGCGGTTTTTTGGATAAACGACCACACCCTCCGGTGGCCGACTGCCGCAGGAAGTTGCCGGTGGAGGTGTCCATCGGTTTTCTAAGCCTGCCTTCCGCTGTATAATATAGCAGAACGGTAACAGACCCAAGAGGCATCGGATCATGTCTGGTTCCTTCCCCTGGATACGGGTGTTGCGGTTGGATTCGCCCCACATGAGCAGGTACGTTTCAGCGGCGGTATTTGTGTTGCTGATATTTCTTATGGCGGCGCCGCTTTCAGCGGCTCAGCCGCAACGGCGCAGCCCCGGCAAGCCGCTTTCCGCCGACGGCAAAGTGCGCACCTTTCAATCGAAGAACTTTGTGATTCATACGGACCTTTCGGCGGAGGAAGCCAATACGTTGCTCGGTCAGTTGGAAACGATGTTGAAGTTGATCGCCAACTATTGGGGTCGTCCGCCGCGCGGTCCCATTGAGTGTTGTGTGGTCAAGGATTTGGCCGACTGGCCCCAGGACCTGCTCTCGGCGATGGAGCCGGAAGGGCTGGCGAAGATCCGCGAAGGCGCCGGCGTGTGCAAAAGTACCACGGTGACCGCCGGCAAAAAGTTTATGTCCAAGAGCCGCGTATATGCCGTCGCCAAGGACGGCGTGCCCTTGCACGAAGCCGTACACGCCTATGCCCATCAAACCTTCGGCCGCGCCGGGCCGCAATGGTACGCCGAAGGCATGGCCGAAATAGGGCACTATTGGAAGGAGGGGCAAAAAGGCGTCCACGTCCCCGAGCATGTGATTCGTTATCTTCGTCAGACCACGCCGCGCAAACTGGAGGATTTAATCGTCAACAAGGAACAACTCGGCGGCTCGTGGGAGGACTATTGCTGGTGGTGGTTGCTCTGCTATTTTCTGGACAACAACGCCAACTACTACGCCCAATTTCGCGCTTTCGGCCGCGAGGTCCTCGCCGGTCGGCAGGTTACTTTTCAGCAGGTTTTTGAATCGCAGATGGACCAGTTGAAGTTCGAATTCTATTTCTTTCTCCAGCATCTTCAGCCCGGCTTTCGCATGGACCTGTGCAGTTGGGATTGGAAAAAGAAATTCTCGCCCGCCGAACGTGCGGTTACCGTAGTCGTTCAGGCGGATCGCGGCTGGCAGCCGTCGGGCTTGACGCTCAAGGCCGGCCGGGAATATCAATACGAAGCCTCCGGCGAATGGAAAATCGGCAAGGAAGGCAAGTCCTTCAGCGCCGACGGCGGGCCGGACGGCAACGGCCGTTTGGTCGGCATTCTGCTGAAAGACTATACTCTCGGCGAAGAGTTTGCCTTAGGAGCCAAAGGCGTCTTCACCGCCCCCGGTGATGGCGACCTGTACTTGCGTTGCCGTGTGGCGTGGCCGGAGATTGCCGAAAACTCCGGTCGCGTAACCGTGCAGCTTCGCCCAAAGTAACCCCGGTTGAGTCGCCGAGGCGTTTTGCTCTAGGGCTGATCCGGTTTTTTCTCTGTCGGCCGATCGGCGGGCGGCGTGCGGAGCACCAGAATGCCTTCGCAAAGATTGAGCAGCAAGGCGAAACAGACAAAACCCAGATAGGTCGCAAGCGGCGCCAGGCTGCTTAAATATAGGCTGTATCGTCCGGCGAGAAGCGTCATCTTGGCCGGCGTCAGGGCGGCGTAATCGTTGCCGGCCAGGAGTATTTGGCCCCCGGCGATCACGAGCAGGACTACGCCTGAAAGTACGCCGAAGCCGAAAGCCGCCGGCGCCGCCCGCAACAAAAGCTGTACGCCGAAGGTTGCTATGCCTAAGGCCTCCTCGCCTGGCGATTGCTCACCGCCGATAGAGATGTTCAACGCCGCCGGATTCATGGCCAGGATAGCGAGATAAGAGAAAACCAGCAGCGCCGCCGCGCCGGCAGGGATGAGGTCATATAAACCGGATTGCACGGCGGCAGCGATGGCCGTCAGCAGGAGAATCACACCTAAGGTCTTGGCGGCGACGGCGACGCAGTCCGGCAGCATCGCGGAAGAAAGCCGTCCGGGGAGTGTGCGACTCAGGTCTTCCAGCAGTTTGCAGAACTTGCCGGTCAGGTATTGCAGCGCCAACAGGGCAAAAACGACGATCGCCCCGCTGAACAGCGCCTCGGATATTTTGTCCTGCACAGCGAGCATGACGGTCAGCACGATGTAAAGCAGCACGGCTGCCATTAGGCCCCAGGAGCCGCAGGCTTGCAACACCCTGTTCGTCGCGGAGATGAAACGTTCGTTGAACACAGGGCGATAGAAGTCGAGCACGGCGTCGAAAAGATGTGCGGCCTTACGTTTCACCGGGCTGACGGGCGTGCTCGGCTGCGGAGCCGGTTCGGGGGGCGGACTCTTGGGGGCTTCGGCCGGCTCGCCTTCGAATAAGCCGCGCACATTGCTCGCCGCTGTCCAGCCGGTCATCCCCGTGCGCCACACCAGGTCGTGCGGCTGCAATTGTCCGCTCATGGCCAGACGTTTCAATTCCTGCGGAGAAACAGGCCCTATCTGCTGATTACCGCGCGCGTAATACCATTCCACCGGTTCCATAAGTCGGCTCCTTACCAAGTGATAGACAAGTATAGATTATTCTACCGATAAACGACGGTTCGCGGCCAGCCTAAATCCCGCATTGCCGGGTCGATTACGGGTCGGCGGGCCGAAATACAGCGTCGTCAACTGCCGAAACGCCCTCGGACACCACAGGCGGATTTTCCGGCAACAGCTCAATCACCGCTAGTTCCGGCCGACAAAGAAAGCGCAACGGTGGGGCATATCCCCGTTCCATCCCCAGCCCACGCGAGACCAGCAATTTTCCGCCGCCGGGCAGATCGGTTAGCCCCGCAGCCCAACGCTTCGGCACACGGCTGTTGATGATCATCGGCCCTAACAGCGGGAAGCGAACCTGGCCTCCGTGCGTATGTCCGGCCAGGAGCAAGTCGGCGGAAACTTCGCCGAGAGCGTAGTCAGGGGAGTGGCCTAAAACAAGATGAAATCTTTCTTCCTCGGCCGGCGGAAGCCGCAGTTTCGTGCGTCGGGAATCAGCCAAACTCAAGCACGTCAACTGCACCTCCGCCAATGTGAACGAACAAGTAGTCTCGACAGCCTTGACGGGAGTGCCGGCAAATATTTTCGTCCATTGAGGCTGATCGACATTGCCGCGCACGGCAAAAGCCGACGCCTGCAAATGCAGGGCAAGGATGGAATCATGGAGTTGCTGCGCGAGCACGTCGTATTTTTCGCCCCACGCTTGTACGTAGTCGCCGGCGAAGAGAATTAGGTCCGGCCTGTCCTCAACCACGCGCTCCAGCACGGAACGTTCATAAGGGCCGAGATGATTGGTTTGCAAATCAGCCACCAGGACGATTCGCCAGGGGCGATGAATTTTCGGGCTGGAAATGCGATAGTAGGTGACTTCCAACCTGTGCGGCTCAATGAGAAATGCGTAAGCCGCCGTCAGCATCAGCCCCAGCGCCAGGAGAAAAACGGCAATCGTCGCCGTCGGATGTCGCCGCCGCCAGAAGAAGACGGCCATCGCCGCGAGCAACGTGCCGTGCAAGAACAAGCCGTAGCACCAGAGCCGCACGATGCCGAACAGGTCCTCAAAAGCGGCGCCGAGTACTCCGCCCCAGACAAGGCCGAATACGGCGGCGATGCTCACCGCGCCGAGCCATGCCGCAGGACCCATTCCCCGGCGAAGAAGCCGGAATACGCCTGCATCGATTGCCAGCATCACCAGGTTGTAGAGCACAGACACGGCGGCCATTCTAGCGTGTGGACGGATGAGTGCAAGGGGAAAATCGCCGCTCTTTATCAGCGCACCGGAGCAGACTGCCCAGCCGTCGCCGGGGTTTCTTTTTTTCGGGGAGCACGCGAAGCGGAAACTGCGTCAGAGCCAGGCGGGTGTTCCTCTGGCAAAAAGGTTTGTCCGACCGCCGGCGGTTCTAGCGCTTCCTGCGGCGGCGCGGCAGGCGCGGCTTGAGCAACGGCCTGATTTTCGGCGTCAGGCTGCGGCGGCAAATCGGCCGGCAAGGGCGGCGCCCAGCCGCTTAGCTGAAGCACCCACTGCCGCAGCCGATTATATTGCTCGGCCTGCTGCTTACCGAAGATCGGATGTTGAGCGTTTCCGTGAGGAGCAACCGGAATGGTCAGTAGAGGACTGGCCAGGGGATTTTGTCGATCCACGTATTGCAACACATTATAGAGATTTCTTTGCGTCGCCCGACGTCCCGGCATCTTGCTGGCACCTGCGCGCAGCAGTCGAAAACCATCCTGCTGAAGCGGACCGTGGCAACCGGAACTGGTGCAGTGATTAAGCAGCATCGGCTGGATGCATTGGCTGAACTGTTCCACGGCCTTGGGCGAAAGAGAACGGATCATCCGATCCAGTTCTTCGTTCGTCGGCCCTGAAGCAACCGCTTGCTTTTCCGGCTGGGGCGGCGACATGGCCATTTCCAGACGCTGTCGGAGTGCGCCGATCAAGGGATTGTCCGGCTCGGCCTTCGCGGCATCGGCCAGTTCCGCCGCTGCCTGGCCCCAAAGTCGATGGCGCAAACACCATTGCGCCAACTGAAGATGATGATGAACGTTGCCGATCTGGATGGTCGCGCGTTTTTGTTGATAGCCTTCTTCGAGGCTTTTACAAACCAATTCCACGTCGGCGAGTTTCAATCGCACATGGCCGTGAGGAAACTCGACAAGGTAGCAGTCGTTTTGACGGACAACATGCCCTTCCAGCACTTCGCCGTTACGAAGGACTAACAATTGCCGTTCGCCGGACGCGGAAGATGGGGCATCCTCTCCGGGAGCGCCGACGAAGTTGCAAAACAGCACCGCCGCTGCAATTATGGCTGCTTCCCAGTGTCGCATGGCGGAAAAGTAAGCATTCCCATGCCGGTGGTCAAGGTCGATTTCGCGGTTGAAAAAGCCATGCAAAGGATTGCAGCAATTCATTTTCTAAGGTTAGATAAAAAGGTGAACTTGAAGAAGCGACGGGATATTTGATGAACTTAACGGATGCGTCGATGCTACTAAGGAACGAGGCTCTTATCGTCGATTCTGTCTTTACGGCGTATTTGGATATTTGTTTGGGCATTACAGGTTGCCAAAACCAAAAACTCTCGCCAGTCTGTCTCGCCCAGGTGCGATTTCCAGCAATTCAGCCCAGGAGCATGGCTTCTATGTTTTCAACTTTACTGCGTTTATCAGGGGGCGCATGGGTTATTGTGATTTTGATGGTTTTCTGCTCTGCTGCCGGCAATAGTCAACCGCTGTCGGCCACGGCAACGGAGACACAGGAAGCGTCAAGCGGGGGAATGGTTGAAGGCCCTGCCTTGATGCCGGAGGGCGACGGACCTTCCCAAGAACCCAATACTACCCAAACATCGCCGCCAGCCCAGAATGCCGATTCTTCCTCTAAGCCCCAAGATAACCAACCTGAAGTGGAAGAGAATAATCAGCCCGAAGCGAATGAAGGCCCTTTGCCTCATCCTGAGGACAAAGCCGCCGAAGCTGACCAGCAAAAAGATGTGAAGATGCCGGAAAAAGGCGAAAATGAAGAAGCTGCCGAAAAAGGGCAAAATAAAGAGCCTGAAGTTCAAAAGAGCAAGACTGTTGGCGAGCCTTTGGCCCCGGGCATGATAAAGTTACTCGAGGATGAGATAGTTGCCGGACTGAAACGCCGAGCAATTACCGACCGTTTTGCTCGCTTTCAAAAATATGCCGCCGGGCGGCTTAACATTTCGGCCCCGAAATACACAGGCTCTGAATTGGCCGGAAATTGTCGTTTGTCTTGGTATGATCATCTGTTGCGAAATGTTCTTACGGCGCCGGCCGAAGCCGAGCAATTTACGCGCCAGTTGCATCTGGCCGCCGGCGACGAGCAGCAAGGCTTGCAAACCTTACTGGCCATGGCCGGAGAGAAGCTGGACCTGAAGCGCCCTGCGCCCCGGGAATTGCCGCCGGTTGATTCCGCTGACAAAGCCCTGGAGGCGGTCAAACAAGCGATTGTCGAAGCTCAGGCGGCTTATGCGCGGGCTTTAGCCCCGTTATCGAAATCCGAACTCAATGAGCTGCAAACCCATCTGGTGCGCGTTTTTTGTACCTCAAACCAGGTGGGCCATACGCTCAGCGAACGCGGGACGGGGCGGCGGTTATGTGATTTGATGGAAGGGAAGCTGGACCGCCAGGCGCTGCTGGACGCCGCCATAGCCCTGGCTCCCCTGGCCGACGTGCGGCTGCTGAGGCAACTCGGCGCGCTCTCTGTGGAGAAACCGGAACAAATACCAGGTGTTAGCGGCGAAGTAACCAGGGTGCCGACTTCGGCCGGCGTCATCCTTATCGGCGGTCGGGGACCGAACACTTACCGGCTGGATCAAATGCCTGATGTGGCGGCCGTCATCGACCTCGGCGGCAATGACGTGTATGAGGAGGGTTCCGTCGGGCCGTATCGTCCGGTGCTGGTGGTTATCGACCTGGCCGGCAACGACACCTATCGCGGCGAAAAAGCCGGTATTCAGGGCGGAGCGGTGCTCGGCGTCTCAGTGCTTCTCGATTTAGAAGGCAACGATATTTATCAAGCCAAAGACGTTGCGCAGGGTTCCGCTCTCGGGGGGGTCGGTGTTCTTGTTGATTACGCCGGCGACGACCATTATATCAGCGTCCGGCGCGTGCAGGGCCAGGCGCTGGGCGGGATCGGGCTGCTGCTTGACTACGCAGGCACAGACGAATATCGAGCGGGAATGTGGGCGCAAGGTTTCGGCGGGCCGCTCGGTTTTGGCCTGCTGGATGATGCGGCCGGAAATGACCACTACTTCTGCGGCGGTCTATGGCGCGACTCATATCCCGAAACTCCGGGCATGGAAGGTTGGGGACAAGGTGTCGGCGCTGGTTTAAGGCAAGTGGCCAACGGCGGCATCGGCGTCATTCTCGACGGCGGCGGCGACGATGTGTATGAGTTCGACTATCTCGCACACGCCGGCGGTTATTGGTGCGGCGTCGGCCTGGCACGCGATTTCGCCGGAAACGACCAGCGCCTGATTACTCGACAGACCTACAATCGCACTCAACGCTTCGAGCCGAGTTTCCAGCGTTTCGGCTGCGGCTGGGGATGTCATTACGCGCTCGGCTTTTTGTTTGACGACGCCGGCGATGACGTTTACGAAGGGACCATTATGGGTACGGGCATGGCCTGGGACTGTTCGATGGGCGTGCTCTGCGATTTTGCCGGAAACGACCATTACAAGGCTACCGGAGGCCTCACCCAGGGCACAGGGGCACAGATGGGCTTCGGCATTCTCTTCGACTACAACGGTGATGACACCTATGACGGCTACGGCCAGGGCTATGCTCCCAGCAGCATCTCCTATCATCCCTTGCCGAGCTGCGGCGGGAACTTCAGCTTCATGGTGGACTACGGCGGCAAAGACAATTACGGTTGTGGGGCGCAAAACAACGTTTATCTCCAGCGCGGCGATGCCGGCGGCTTTTTGATCGACCGCCCGCGACAAGACGAAATTGAGGCGACCAAGCTGGCGCACGCAGACCAAGCAACCGGCGAAACCGGCAACCGGCAACAGTCCTCGTCAGGAACAGTTCGCAGAAGCCGTTAAACACTTTGGCGAGACATGGGAGGTCGAAGGATGTATCGATTTCGGAACTTGTGCATGACGTTGTTGACGAGCGGAATGGTGTTGGGGTCGGCCGCTAGCTGGGGCGCGACAACGACCGGCAATACTTTGCCGGAAAATCCGCCGGCACCGCATGAACTACCTACTCAGCCTGATGCTTCGGAAGCGGCGCCGCAACTTTCGCCGGCGATGCTTCAGTTGCGCGATCGGATGCGGGGGGTTCTGTCCGCTCGATGCTGGCAATCCTTTAACACCCGTGATAATACCCCGGCGCAAATCTTGAGCTTGTGTTTGGCCTTCGGTTGCAACGCCGAAGTCTGGTCCGAGTCCCAGTCCGGCAAACGACTTAATGCCATCACCTGCCTGTGCTGGAATTATCCTTGCAGCGGCTATCGGCTGTTGGGCTATTCCGGAGAGCATATTGCGGCGCGCGTGGGCCATGGTTGTCAGCACGTGCCGGGTGAGTTTCTGGCCACGTTGGCGTTGGCGCGCGTGCCGGCAAGTTATCCGGTTCGCGTGGACAAGGACGTGCGCAGCGTGGCCGATCTAGTGGAAGCCGAAAAGCTCGATTGCCGTGAAGGTCAGGCGATGTCGCTGAAATTGGTGGGCTTGGCTTTTTATGTTCACGACGACTCATGGCAGAGCGAATCGGGCGAAGTATGGTCGCTGGCACGAATGGTTGATCTGGAGCTTGACCGACCGGCCCCGACGACGCTCGAAGGCGATATGGAACGATTGCTGGGCTTGACCTGCGCCGTACTGCGTCGGGCGAAGGACGGCGCGGAAATGGACGGACCTTTTGCACGGGCGGAAAAATTCCTTATTCAGCGCCAAAAACATGCGCTGCAAACGCAAAGCGCCGAGGGCTTCTGGGGGCCGCAATATCCTTTCGGTCCGAACACTACGACCGACGCCGCGTCGCAGTTGCGGACAACCGGCCGTGTGCTGGAATGGCTCGTTCTTTCTTTGCCCCAGGAAGAGCTTAGGGACGCGCGCGCCGTCAAAGCAGTTGACTACCTGACGCGGCTACTCGAAGCCCGATGCCGTCAGGGCAATATCGCCTGGCTTTCGACGCAAGAGATCGACGTTGTGGGCCATGCGTTGCACGCACTTTCGCTGTACGACGAGCGGATGTTCAAGCCGAGCGATGTCAAAGAGCCGGAAGCTGCCGCCCAAACGCCGCCGGTAAGCCGCTAGGGGGTGGATTGTTTTTCCGCTAATTTTTTACGGAAGAAGTCCAATTGGCGGCGAATCAAGCCGGAATGCGGCTCCAACTCCACCGCTTTGGTTTGATACTTGACGGCGTTTTCCAGTTCGCCGCGGGCGAAATATACATGCGCCAGCGTGTCGTAGTAGCCGGCCGTATTGGGCTGCAATTCGAGTGATTTTTGCGAGCACGTCAGGGCTTCGTCCAGGTCGCCTTCCGTGTTCCCGACCAGCCAGGCAAGCTGATTATAGGGCGTAGAATCATCGGGTGCGGCGGCGATCTCCTGGCGGAGGTCTGCCACGGCTTTCTGGATCAACCCCTTGATTTTCGCCCGATATTCTTCCGTTTGATGCGGCAAATGGTAGCAAGCAATCAGCACGTCGATATCTTCGTCGTCTGCGGCGAGTGCTTTCTCCAGGTATTCGCGGTGTCGTGCTTCGTCGCCCTGGCTTTTCCAGTGGCAAGCGTGGAAGTAATACAGTCGGGAGCGGACTTCTTTGGCGCTCCGGCCGAGAAGCTGCTGCTCATTGACTTTTCCGGCGTCAAGGGCTTCGACCAGTTTTTCCAGCATTTGAGCGGCTTCGAGGTCCTGCTCGTGATCGTGCAGCATTTCGGCGGCAAAAGTGCGGGCCATGGCCGAAAGTTCATTCTCGGCGGGAGCGACCTGGGTGATGATATATTCAAATTCCCGCTTCGCCCAGGCGATGCGGCCGCGGTCCCGCAGTAAGCCGGCGACCTGGAGATGTCGCAGCAACTGCTCCTCTTGTTTGCCGGGGTTCAGCGCGAGAGCTTTTCCGGCTGCGTTTTCCGCAAGTTCTCGTCGGCCTTGTTGCTCGTAGGCTTCGGCCAAAAGATAGAGCAGCGCAGGGTCAGCGGCAATTCGCGGCGCAAAACGCTGATGTAATTCGTCGATGGCTTGCCAGGCTTGCCGCGCGGACAGCCAAGCGAGCAGTTCGGCCAACGATTCGCCGCGTTCCAGAGCCACCAGCCGACGGGCTTTCTCCAGCGCGGTGGTCTGATCGCCGAGTTGCCGCAGCCAATCCACTTGAAAACGCACCAGCGCGGAGGCAATCTCAGCGCTGGACTCTTGCGGCGTGCGGTTCAATAGGGCTGTTTCCGCTTCTATGGCTTTGTCCAATTCGGCAAGCGCAGCTTCGGCGGATTCGCCGAGACGCGCCCAGCAGAGCAGCCAGCCGGCGGCGGTGCGGGGGCAGCCCTGGAGATTCTCGCGGATAATGCGGACGGCAGAGGCCGTCGGAGGCGACAGCCCTTGCGGTGATTGCAGCCACGAGACGGCCGCCATCTTCGACAGTTGTGTGGTCTTCTCGAACCGCACTAACCGGCAAAGAGCCGTCAAACCCTGGGCATCGGGCAGGGCGGCTAGTGCTTGCATCCGCGACACCCGACCGGCGAAGTTTTGGGCTTCATAGTTTTGCAAACATTGCTTTACTTCCTCCGGATCGGTGCCGGCGGTCCACTCTACTCGAATCAGACGCAGCAAATATCTCGCCCGCGCCGCGATCTCTAAATCTTCATCCTGCGTGGCGGCGCTCAGGGCCTCGAAGGCTTCGAAACCGTAGCGGGCAAGCTCGTCCTGGGCGCGTTGGCGGACGAAATAATCCGGGTCGCCCAATTGGCGGATAAGCTGCGTGATTCTTTCGCGCGTGGCCGAAGATTGGGCATCCGGCGGCTGATTCTCCCCGGCGTAGAGATTGCCGCTGCCGGCGACCAGCGCCGAGCAAAGAGCAATCCTAAACGCGAGGTTGGCCGCACACCGAGACATATTATTGTCGCTAGATTGTCGCTAGTAAGGTTAGGTCTCTTAAGCTAAGACCATCCCCCAGGCCGAGCCACAAGCTTTGCCTGGGGGAATTTTACGCTTGCTTTTTTTTGCGCGAACCGGCGGCGCACTTACGGCAGGACCGCTTTGATGACGTTTCGCACCGGCCGGCCGGGGATATAAACCTTGCTGCGGACGACCGCTCCTGGCGGGCCGATCCATACCGGCGCCGGCGCTACGACTGCCGCCGGCACAGGCGGAGGCAAACAAGGCGAATACACCACGTAGGGCGGCGCCACACATACCGGCGCCGGATAAGCATATACCGGCGCTACGGGATAATAGGCCGTAACCACACGTGGGGCGACGTACCAACCGGCACTCGCCGTCGCGCTTAACAGCGACACGATCACAATCGCAATCACAATCACTAGAGGCTTCATGTACGCCACTCCTTTGAAGAAAAAATCCAGCGAAACCTTACCTGTTCCTCCTCTCAGGAAAGTATTGTACGCCGGCGGCGCGGAACATGCAACGTCCTTTACATGACTGAAAACGGAACTAATCGCCGATTTTGGGCGGGTTTGGTGGTGGCGTCGGCGCCTGTTCAATGCGTCCATAGCCGGTGCGGCATGGCATCACTAATGCGTCTTCAACCTTGCGGCCTGAACTGAACCAGCGTCCCAGACGGCTGCTCTCATCGGGACAACGGGCGATGCGGTGGCCGCGAATCTTTTCCTGCAAACGCATCAGACCTTCCAGGAGAGCTTCCGGCCGCGGCGGACAGCCCGGAATGTAAACATCCACCGGCACGATTAAATCCACGCCGCGCACTACATGGTAGCCGTGCTCGAAATACGGTCCGCCGGCAATCGTGCAAGCTCCCATCGCAATCACATATTTCGGCTCGGCCATCTGTTCATACAGCCGGCGGATGCGGCTGGCCATTTTATAGGTTACCGTGCCGGCGACGATCATCAAATCGGCCTGACGAGGGCTGGGGCGAAACGCTCCGGCGCCGAAGCGGTCGATGTCGAATCTCCCCGCGCCGGCGCAGATCATCTCAATCGCACAACAGGCTATGCCGAACGTCATCGGCCACAGGCTGCCTTGACGCGCCCAATTGATAGCGTCCTGAAGACAAGTCAATACCACGCCTTCTTCAAACCGCCCCTCAATCCACGGTTGCGTCATCCCGTTCACTCCTTCTCCTCGAAGAGAATAGTATAGCCGCTTTCAGGAGAAACGGAAACTATCGGCGCTGGTGCGTTATTCAATGCCTTGCAGGGGTTGTCGGCCGTGGTGTTCCAGCCAATCCAGCATTTGGCGGAGGCTGCCGGTAGCCAGGGCGATACAGGTGTCGGCGGCGCCGTAGTAGAGCCGCAACGTATCGCCGTCTTTCTCGATGGTGTAGCCGCAGGGAAATACCACGTTGTTTACGTCGCCGAAACGTTCGTAAGCCGCCTCCGGGCCGAACACCCAGCTATCGCCGCGCAACAAACATCGCTCCGGCGTTTCCAGGTCCATCAGCGCCAGACCTACCCGATATAAGCTGCCGGACGCTGTGGTGCGCACGCCGTGATAGATGATGAGCCAACCGTGAGGAGTTTCGACGGGCGGGCAGGCAAGGCCGATCTTGCCGGCATCCCACCACGCCCCGCGGCGCGCACGAAGTATCAGTTTATGGCTTCCCCAATGACGCAGATCCGGGGAATAGGAAATCCAGATGTGCGCACCTTGCGGGCTGACTGGGCGGTGAATCAGCGCCCAATTGCTTCCGATGCGTCGCGGTAAAATCGCAGCATCTTTGTCTTCCGGCGGCAAGATACCGCCGTAGCGCTCGAACGTCCGAAAGTCTTCGGTAAGTGCCAGGGAAACGCCGGGGCCTCCCGGCGAGTAGGAAGTGTAAACCACGGCATAGCGCTGCAACTCTTCGAGCCAGATGATCCGCGGGTCTTCGATGCCCCATTTTTCTTCGGGATAGTGTTCCGGGTCTGGCAGTAGGGTGGGGTCGGCATCAATCACCCAATCGTCCAGCCCATTCTGCGAGCGCGCCGCGCAAAGATGGGATACGCCGCGGCGGTCTTCCACCCGACAAAGAAGCAACGTTGTGCCGTCGGCCAAACGTGTGGCGCCGGGATTAAAGACCGTATTGACGGCGTAGGGCCAATCGGCCGCTGTCAGTAGCGGGTTGGCCGGATGTCGGCGAAACAGCACTTCCTGACTCTTCAGCCAAATGGGGTTCATGTGCGTACCTTTTCCAGAGCTTCTCGCGGTAGCGGACGGAAAGAATGGCTTTTCGAGACGTATGCCGGAACCTGTTTTTCCGTGGGCAGAGTTTGCTCAAACAACCGCAGCTCGGCCAAAGAAAGCAAGAAGGCTAAGGTCGATTCGGCGCCCTGGTTGGCGCTGGCGCCCGTCGCCGAGAGGCCATCGCTACACCCCCCGGTCGCCGGAACATACAAGGACACGCCTTGATCATTGCGACCGAGGAACCATTCGAAGGTTCGGCGGGCGAGATTGCGCCAATGCTCATCACCGGTGGCCCGATACGCTTCGAGACAGGCGGAAAGCGAGACTTGCGCTTCGAGCGGCTGTTGGTCGAAACGGGCGGGTGTGCCGCCGCGCTGGTAGAAGCCGTTATTGCCGATGGGCGCGAAATGTCCTGCCGGTGAGGTTTGCTCTTCCATGAGCCACTTCAATGCCCGAAGGGCCGCTTCTCGCCACTCCGCGCGACCGAGCGACCGGCCGCACAGCAGCAGCGCATGCGGCAAAGCTGCATTGGCATAGGTCAACTTGTCTTCAAACCAGGGCCACGTTTCCGAAGCCTGGTGCTGATATGCTTCGAACAACCGCTCCGCCAACAGGAGGCGGATCTCCTGTGCCGCCCGATCACCGCTGAAGTGCTCCAGGTAGTCATGCAAGCCGAGCAAAGCAAAGGCGGCGGGGCGCAGGTCCGTGAAATTGCGTGCGGCCGGCAGCGCCGCATCGAACAAGCGTCCGGCGGCTTGGCGCAAGCCTTCTTGGCGCGACCGGCTTAACACGGCCGCCAGTCCCCACAACGCCCGCGCCTGACTGTCATACGAGCCGCGCTCGTCCAACCACCGGCGATCGTAGGCCATGTAGTTACGAAAACAATTCAGTTGGGTGTTATAAGCGTGCCAGAGAAAAGCCAGATAGCGTGTGGCCAACATGCCCACTTGACCGGCGCGATCATAGTTGAGTTGCTCAAGGAGAACCATCAACAACAAAGCCCGTGCATTGTCGTCGGTGGTGTAACCTTCGTCGTAATTCGGCACGGTGGCAATGGCGTGCTGGAGGATGCCGACATCATCCGTCAGCAGTCGGAGGTGGGCGAGGTTCAAGGCCGGCAGTTCCGCTTGTTTCTCACCCAACGTCTTGGCCGTAAACACCGCTGGCGGCCGTTTGCAGCGATCCTGGCAGGCTTGCTGAAAACTTTGCAGGTATTGTTTGGCTACGACCGGCCAAATCATTTTCCGACCGGCAAGATAAGCCTGCTTCCGAATGGCATGGCGTTGCAGTTCGTCTTCCAGAAGATGAATGATGGCTTGCGCCAGCGTATCGGGCGCAGCAAAAGGTACCAGTAAGCCGCACCCGTCGCCGAGCAGCTCTTCGGCATACCAGTACGGCGTGGAAATGACGGCCTTGCCGGCGCCCAGGGCATAGGCGAGCGTGCCGGAAGCTATCTGGTCCTGGTTCAGATAGGGTGTGATGTAGATGTCCGCCGCCGCTATAAACTCCATCAATTCTTCCAGGCTCACAAACCGATTGTGGAAAATTACGTGCCTTTCCACGTGGAGGTCGTGAGCCAACCTTTGCAAAGACAAACGATACGATTCTCCTTCCGCGCGGAGCACGTGGGGATGTGTGGCGCCGACCACCAGGTAAACCACGGTGGGAAAGCGTTCCAGGACTTCGGGCAAGGCGCGAATGACGTTTTCGATGCCTTTGTTGCGGCCCAGCAAACCGAACGTCAACAGCACCAGTTTGCCTTCCACGCCGAAGTTGTCTTTATAGTAGTTTGGATCGATAAAGGGCCGGTCGTGAATGCCGTGAGGAATCAAGTCGATTTTCTCTTCAGGGACTTGATAAAGTTTTTTGAGAAAGTCAGCCCCTTTTTTGCTCATTGTTACTACCCGATCGGAACAATCCACCACTTCTTGCAAAACTTTTTTCTGCGAGGGCGTAGGTCTATGCGGAATCGTATGCAGGGTACTGATCACCGGCGCGCGCAGCTCCCGCAAGAGGGCCAAAATATGTGAGCCGTCCTGACCGCCGAAAATGCCGAACTCATGTTGCAAACACACCACATCCACTTTGTTGACATTCAGAAAGTCGGCCGCCTGCCGATAGCCGGCCAGGTCGTGCTGACTAAGCTCAAAACGCACACGCGGCGGGTACTTATAGCCTTCTTCCCGATCGTTGACGGGTATGGCCATAAAAGTGATCTCCGGAAATTGCTCGGCCAGCGATTCGCAGAGATCCGTGGTGAAGGTGGCGATGCCACATTGTCGCGGCAGATAATTTCCTATCAGGGCAATTCGTCTCATAGCACAAAGCCCTCCCTTTATGTGCCTAAAACAAAATGACCTTTAAGGAACTCTTACCTTGACTTCTGTGTTACAGGTTGAGCTTTCCAAGTTCAGACTTAAGTTGCTCCTGCATCATATAAGGCAAAGAAAACCGACAACGTATTTTCCCTGTTGACTTGACCCCTTAGTTCAGAAAAAGCGTGCCTCAGTATACGCAAATAATGTGCCAAAAGATGCTCTATCAGTGTGCTGGTCGGCTTTTCTTGGGCGTTATTAGTTTTCATAAATCTCAGTAGAATAAAAAGTTGCGCTTTTGGGGCGCATTGCGCACCCTGTAGTAATCGGCCCACCGCCACCCATGCCCTGATACTGCCAAAGTGGCAGGAAGCGCATGTCTGCGGCCTTTGAAGACTGTGCTCTGTAATCAAAGGGGCATCTCTCCCAAAGCTCGCCAATGTTTAGAACCGATATAAAGCTTATAAGGCGCACTGGCCTTTACCTCCCGAGTGCTTAGAATGCAAAAAGAACGTGCGAATATGCGGCTACCAAACATTTCAGCCTGCCTTCGTCATTTGTGCATGTGTAGCTGTCCGGTCTGAAAGGCCGGACAGCCTAGCCTCTCTTTGTTCTTTGCTGGTGTCTTTGTGAGTTTGCCGGATTATTTCCCCTTTGCTAGCCGCTATTGGTGGGCGCCACCGTGCGTCGGAGATGAAACAGGAGTTTTCCCGTATGGCCACGGACATTCGTCTGAAAGAAAACCTGCCGCTGCTTACAGAACGTATTGTGGATACCTATGCCGAAGTCGGCAGCATCAGCCACTTAGGCTATTGTCCGCTGCCGAACTACGATACGGTGATCTCGGCCACCGAAGACCTGAAAGAAATCCTCTATCCCGGCTATCGTCGGCGCGATGGGCTGCACCTGGGCAATGTGAGTTATCATGTCGGCGATCTGATAGACCGGCTACACGATACATTGACCACCCAAATCAGCCGCGCACTGCGCCATGAAGCCATTAAGCACGGCGCCGGCACGTCGCAGAACGTGGATTTCGAGGCCCTCGCCCAGACTAAGGCCGTGGCTCTGTTGGAACGACTGCCGGAGTTGCGCAAGATACTAGCGCTGGATGTCGAAGCCGCCTACAAAGGCGACCCCGCCTGCAAATCGCTCGACGAAGTAATCTTTTGCTATCCAGGGCTGGAAGCCGTTACCGTGTACCGTCTGGCGCACATTCTTCACGAGCTGGGCGTGCCGCTGATTCCGCGCATGATGACCGAGTGGGCGCACAGCCGTACAGGGATAGACATCCATCCAGGAGCCCGCATCGGACATTATTTCTTCATCGACCACGGAACCGGCGTCGTGATCGGGGAAACTACCGAAATCGGCAATTGGGTGAAGCTCTATCAGGGTGTAACCCTGGGCGCGTTAAGTTTTGCCGCCGATACGGAAGGAAATCTGGTACGCGGCACGAAACGTCATCCGACGATTGAAGACCAGGTGGTGATTTACGCCAACGCCACCATCCTCGGCGGGAACACGGTGATCGGGCGCGGCTCGGTCATCGGCTCCAGCGTCTGGCTTACCCATTCCGTCGCCCCCGGCACGACGGTAACCCTGGAGAGTCCGAAACTTCGCATCCACGGCGAGAAACAGACAGGGCAAATATGACTATTTTCTGCCCTGACTGGTGATGGGCAGGAAGTAGCAAGCAAAGTTTACGCCCATTCTCTAAATTGATTAAATAACTTATTTTGCCAGGCCTTCTTGTTCGGTAAACTTTCTCTCAAGGGCAGCCTGGTTTCCGACGAATATCATTGGGGTAGGCGAAGCTTTTGCGCCCGAGGTGTGTACTGTGGGTGAAAGAAAAGCGCATGTCCGGCATCATTTATGGGAGGATTTAGAACTGTTCCACGATAACACTTTTTCCGAATAGTTTCGCCTTTTTCTTCTCTGGGATACTTTTGAGTGAGCCATGAACGCCGAGACTGTTTCCACCACAAGACCTTCCCCGTCGAGCCTGGATAGGCTGCTAGCCGCGGCGGTGGCATGGATTGCTGAGCTTGGCCGCTGGATAATAGATTCTCTGGCGGAGTTTGGCAGCTTCGGGGCGTTTACGCTGCGGACTTTCGGCTGGATGCTGTTCCATTTGCCGCGCAAAGGGACGCTCATTCCTAACTTTTACCGGATCGGCGTACTGAGTCTGCCGGTGATTGCCTTGACAGGCTCTTTTATTGGTATGGTTCTGGTCGTACAAAGTTATGTCCAGTTTCGCAATCTTCACCTGGAGGCCAAACTGGGGGCGGTTATCAATATGTCGCTGGTGCGCGAGCTGGGGCCGGTGCTGGCGGCCACGATGTTGGCCGGGCGCGTCGGCAGCGCCATGGCTGCGGAATTAGGCACGATGCGGATCACCGAACAAATCGACGCCTTAATCACCATGGGCGCCAATCCGCTGCACTATCTCGTGGTCCCGCGCTTCCTCGGCTGCCTGCTGCTGATTCCGGCGTTGACTATCGTGGCCGATTTTATGGGCGTGGCGAGTGCTTATTTTTATGCCGTCAACCTGCTGGACATCGACGCCCATCATTATCTGGAGAACTCACGGGACTTTGTCGGCGGATTTGACCTTTTCGCCGGCGTGTTCAAGAGCCTGTTTTTCGGCGCCGCTATTGCACTTATCGCCTGCCATCGCGGCTTTCATTGCGATCCTGGGGCGGAAGGCGTGGGCCGGGCGGCCACGTCCTCTTTCGTCTATTCCTTTGTGATGATTCTCCTCCTGGATTTATTGTTGGGCATTGCCTTGGATGGGATTTACTTTACCATTTGGCCGGAAGCGCCGCGTTTGTTGTAGTCTCGTGTTCTAGGTGGTAATCATGGCTGAAAATCCGACAGCCGCCTGCGACGATACTACTCAGCCGCCGCAAACGCTGATTCAACTGGATGGCGTGTACGTCAATTTCGGACGACATCCCGTGCTCCGCGATATTCATTTGACGATCCGGCGCGGTGAAACCGTGGCCGTAATCGGCGAGAGCGGTTGCGGAAAAACAGTGCTCCTGAAAACCATCATCGGCTTGTTGCGGCCCACGAAAGGCAGAGTCGTGTTCGACGGTCAAGACCTTGCCCAACTCAGTGAAAGAGCGCTGACCGAGCAGCGCACGCGGTTTGGGTTTTTGTTTCAGCAGGCGGCGCTGTTTGATAGCATGACTATTGCGCAGAATGTCGCGTTCCCGTTGCATCAACACACGCAGTTGGCGCCCGAGGACATCCACCGCGTCGTCGTTTCGCGCCTGGCCGAAGTCGGTCTGCCGGAAACTATTTTGTCCAAAAAGCCGGCGGAGCTTTCCGGCGGGATGCGCAAGCGGGTGGGCCTGGCACGCGCACTCGCACTGGAACCTCAAATCATGCTCTATGATGAGCCGACCACGGGTTTGGACCCGATTATGGGCGATGTGATAAACGAACTGATTATCAACACCCGACGGCGTCATCCGGTTACCAGCATCGTGGTGACGCATGATATGCGCACCGCACAGAAAGTGGCCGAACGTGTGGTGATGCTCTATCCGCTTTCCCGGCTCGGTCCTCACGAGCCGCAGATTATCTATGATGGTCCGGCTGCGGCGATCGAAGCCGCTACGGACAGCCGCGTTACTCAGTTTGTTCGCGGTGAAGCCCGTGAAAGGCTCATGGAATTACAACTTGTCAATGGAGAATAGTGGCGATGGATGAACGGAGGATGCAATTTTGGGTGGGCGTGGTGTTCCTGGCCACCTTTCTGATAGCCGGCATTTTGCTGGTAACTTTCGGCAATTTGCCCACTTTCGTCGGTCGCACATATAAGCTGGAAGTGTTGTTCGATCACGCCGGCGGAGTGGCCAAAGATACGCCCGTGCTGAAGAGCGGCATTCGTATCGGCTGGGTGGAGGATGTGAAATTAGTGGACGAGGATGCCCGTGTTCTTATCACTTTGCGCATCCAGGCCCAGCGAAAAATCTATCAACACGAAGAGTGTTACATTACCCGTGATCTGCTCGGCAATACGGCCGTGGTGTTTGTTCCTGTGCCGACGAAACCTGGACGTGGTGTGCCGGTGGCTGCGGGTGCGAGGCTGGAGGGCAAGGTTTCCGACGATCCCACCGGCCTGAAAAGGGCGTTGGAAAGTCCCATCCACACCGTCACTCAGACCGGAGAAGCCCTGAAAGAAGCCAGCGACCAACTGAAGGCTGCCGCCAAGAAAGTGGAGGAAATCCTCGACACGGAACAGCAACGCATCCATGAGGTCCTGGCCAACGCCGCCGATTCGCTGAAGGCCGTGCGGAACGTACTCGGCGACGAAGAAACGCAACGCCGCCTTGCCGAAGCGATGCAAAAATTGCCCAATACGCTCGACAGCATGAGCAGCACCTTCCGCACGGCGGATGAAAGTTTGCGGCTATTCACTGCTCGTTCGGAACGCGACGGTAAAACCGCTGTCGAGCGTATGGTGGACACGATTGAGATGACCGAGCGCACGCTGCGCAAGTTCAGCGAACCGTCGGAGCCTGGCCGGGCGGCGCCTGCCGAGCAGATTGCCGCTGCGATGGAGGACATCGGCGAAATCACCGCGCTGCTGCGAACCGTCATGGCGCGCATTGAGCGGGGCGAAGGCTCCCTCGGCGCCCTGGTGAACGACCGGCAACTTTACGACCGACTGAATCGTGCGGCGCGGAATATCGAGCAGATCAGCCGCGACTTAAGGCCGATAATCGACGACGCGCGCGTCTTCTCCGACAAGGTTGCCCGTCATCCCGGTGTTATCGTCCGCGATGCTATTCGCCCCGGCGTCGGCATCAAGTAAGCTACAGCTTGTCGGCTGCTGATAAGTGCGACCGGAAAGCCATACTTTACAGGCATTCAGAGCGAATTGTCGCACAACTCGCATCGATTCTTTTCGACCGGCGGGCAGGGCGGCTTTCCGCTGATTATTCCTCTTGTCTATTTCTAGTAATGTGGACATACTACGGCATCCTCAAGGAAGACTGTGGTATGGCCGCGACCCCAAGAAACCTCCTTGCCGGAAAGACGCCGAGTGATTCGACGACAATCTTTACCCGCGCCGACCCGACGGTCAGGGCGGGCGTGGTGCTTCTTTCCGGCATGGTCGCCGCAGCATTGGCAGCGGACGCCGTCGGGCTTATGGCTCTCGCGCTGCGGCTCCTTCTGGTTTACGGCGCTTTGCTTCTCACCATCCTGGCGGCTTGGCCGGCAATCCAGCGAAACGCAGGGGCGTGGGCGACCTTGTTGGGTGGGATAGTTTTAGGAGCGATTTTTCTCGCTTCTGCTTCGCCGACTAGTTCATCCTCAAGCAGCGTTTTTGCCGTATCGCTTGTCCTGGCCGCTGTGGCCTGTTCAACCCGTGGGAGCATATCGCAGGCAGCGCTTTGGGCGGGATTGGCTGCGTGCGCGCTAGGCTGCTTTCGACTGGCCGACGCCATGCCCGCGACCTGGCTGCTGTTTGACCGATTAGCGGGGCTGATGGGCGTTCTCGCCGGTTGGGCAGTCGGTCGGCCGCTGTGGGTGGGCGAAACCTTTGCCGGAGTAGATGTGCTCGTTCTTTCCGGCGTGGTGGTCGGACTGGCCGTGCATGCCTCGCCGCCACCCACGAGTCGGCGAATATGTTGGGCAGTGGTCGCAATTGTCTTCGGACATTTTGCCTACCTCGCCGCTCTTGTCCAATCTGACAAACTGCTAGCTCTGCTGCCGGAGCCTTTCTGGCCCTCGCTTTCCACCGAAAATCAGGTTGGACTCTGGACCTGGGGCAATTTTCTCCGCTCACTTATTCCCTGGCATCTCCCGCTATTTGCCTTGCTTATTCACCTCGGCATTGCGGCCGGCTTTTCCTGGCCTGTGTTTCGCCTCCTGGAGGAAAAAGGGGAGGAAAAGGATCGGCAGCCGCAGAAGCAGAAAGCGTTCATAAAACCTGCCTCTGGGCCGAAGGCACCCTGGCTTCCTGCGGCTACGCCTGCCGTGCTTATCGGCGCGGCGGTGCTGCTTTGCTCGGCAACGGGCAGCACTTGGAGTTTGCATGGCAGGACGATTCTCGCGTTCTCGCCGGACCCAAACGATTGGACCAAGCCGCAGTACGACGCGACCACTGAAGGCGATTTCGGCCTCTTGTCGGATTTGGTGGAAAGCCTGGGCGGCAAATTCATTAAGGCGACTGTGCTTAAGGATGAACAGCTTCAGCAGGCCGACGTGCTTTTGCTCTTGCCTTCTTCGCAGTCTTGGCCTGCCTCGCTTATAGAACGCATTCGGCGCTACGTTCGAGAAGGCGGCTCACTGTTGCTGGCGGCTGCACCGGCTGACGTGGAGCTGCGCGCGACAAACAACATCAATCAGTTGCTGGAACCGACGGCGATACGCTTGCGTCGGGATACGGCCGCGCCGCGAACTCTCGATTGGGAAGAAGCCCTGAGAACATTACCCCATCCGGCGACTGTCGGCGGTGAACTGCCCGGGCGGAGATTCGGTTTCCATTATGGTTCGTCGCCGGCCATCAGTTTTCCTGCCAGGGCGCTACTGTTGGGCAAATGGGGCTGGAGCGATCCCGGCAGTGAAACGGCTCTTTTTGGCGGCACGACATACGAGCCTGGCGAACGCTTAGGCGACATCGTCCTGGCGGCCGAGACGGTCTTCGGTCGCGGACGGATAATCCTGCTGGGCGACGCCACGGTGCTTCATGACGAAACGCTGGCCGAATCGTACGGCTTTGTTGCGCAACTGTTAGGCTACCTGGCCTACAAATCCGCTAACCCACAATCTTTTTGGCGGCAAGCGGTGGCGATTGCCCTCCTGGCGGTTATGCTCTTCCTGGTGTTTCGACGCCGGCAGGGTTGGACGCTGCTCTTGGCCGGGGCGACGGCGGCACTGGTGCTCATGCTTTGTCGGTTGGCGGCCGAGGCTGCTGCGCGTCCTTTGCCGGATGGTCGTGCGGCTGCGAAAAGAGGCGACGGTGCCGGGCCCAGGTTGGCCTACATCGATGTTTCCCACGGCGAGGCGTTCAGCCGCAATCTTTGGGCGGAGCAGGGCGTGGCCGGATTGTTACGAACGCTCATCCGACACGGCTGCTTGCCGCTGTTTGCACCCGCTCTGGAGCCTGACCGGCTGGAGCGTGCGGAAGTGTTGTTCCTTATCGGGCCGGCGGCGGAGTTTTCGCCTCTGGAACGGGAGCGGCTGAAAAGGTTCGTTATCTCAGGCGGGACATTGATTGTGCTGACCGGCGCCGAACATGCCCGACCCAGCGCCTCGCTGCTGGAGGAGTTCCGGCTACGCGTACCTTATAGTCCTGTTCTACCAGGCGATAAGTCTCGGGAGCCTGCGCCGTTGGGTGCTTTTGCCCAGTTGTTCGGCAAGGCGGAGCATCGGCGGTATGTCCAGTTTTACGCCGCGTGGCCGGTCGAATATGATAAAAACCGCGGTCAGCCGTTGGTCGTTTGGTCCGATGGCAAGCGGGATTTGCCCGTCGTCGTGGTGCATGAGGAGGGCCAGGGTCAAGTGGTTCTGATCGGCGACACGTTCTTCGCCTGCAACGCCAACCTGGAGGACGGCGAAAGCTCGCTGCCGGACAACATTCGTTTCTGGCGATGGCTCCTAAGCCAGGTCTTGCCGGGCGAGGAGCCGTGGGAACCGCCGCCGCGCTCGCCGGAGGAAAACCGTGATCGCAATGATTCCGGCGATGAAGCCGAAGAGGATGAAGCACCATGAAAGGCAGGATGATGCGCTCGTGGGCGGCAACGATGCTTCTGGCCGGCGCTTGGCTGTTCGGGCTGGGATACTATTATCCGCCTCAGCCCTGGTGGTTTCTTGCCCTGATCGCGCCGGCCGCGCTGCTCTTGCTTAATCAAGGTAACTCCTTCCCTAAAGAGGAACGACAGGGAGAAGCATCTTTAGGGTGGAGGAAATCGGCGGCCTTGTTGCTTCTTTTGCCGCCGGCGTGGCTTGCCGCATGGCCCTATAATATGCCGTTTCTGCTATCGGCCCTGGGCCTGGCTTTTTTCATGGCGACGAACGGTCGCGCGAAAGCCGTCGGCCGAGCGTTGCTCTTCTCCGGCCTAGTGTTGCTGTTTGAGCTTGCGGCGCTTTTGGCCTACGAAGCCATGACCATGCGTTCGCACGAACTCCCCTCGCTCCTGGCGGAAATGGCGGCGCGTGCGCTGCAGGTGGTAGGCGTCGCGGCCGTGTATGACGGAATGAACCTTGTTTTTCCGACACTGCGGCAAGCCCATCGCCTCGCCCCGACCTGGGAATTGTTCCTGGACCCGGCGACACTGATGTTTTTTTTCGGGGCGGCGGCGATGTGCGCCCTGGCGATCAGTACGTTTGGCGGGACGGTTTTTTCGGCCAAAGGCTGGAGGGCCTGGCTATCCGCCCTGCGTGCTCTTGCGGCCATTGTCATCGTCTGGTTGCCGATTAGGGCGGTTCTTCTAATATCCTTATACATTCACCGCGTGGTGATCGCCGATCCGGAGCGGCCGCTACATGCGATGAACCATTTCTTTTCACCCTGGGCGTTGCTACTGTTGCTGTTCGTGCCGGGAATCGCGGCCTGGCGATTTGTGTCCTTCAAGTTCCTGTTAGACGATAGCCCGTCGTCGCCTGCCGACGCTCCCAGCGGCGGCGTGAAGCGGCTGGTGCTGGCCGGTGTGGCGGCGGCCCTGGCGGGATGGTTCTTGACGGCGGCGGTTTATTGGGCGCCGTCGGGGCCGCGCAAACAGGGCAGGGTAATGGTCGTCGAACGCCATTCGCGGTGGGAGCCGACGACAAAGCCGTATGATACGACCTGGTTTGTCGAGCCGCGACTGTTCGGCGAAGGTTCCGGCTATAATTACGCCCGCGTCTATCGCTATCTCGGCCAGTACTACGAGATGTCGCGTCTGTTGGAGGAGCATCGTATCGACAAGGACACGCTGAAGAAGTGCGATGTCCTGATAATCAAAACGCCTACAGAGCGTTACAGCCCGTCGGAAATCAAAGCGGTTGTTGATTTCGTGGCTGACGGCGGCGGCTTGTTGCTGATCGGCGACCATACGAACTTCGAGCGCTCCAGCACGATTTTAAACGACATTTCGCGTCGGCTGGGTTTTATTTTCCGCGACGACCTGCTGTTTAGTTTCAATCCTTCTCCTTATGAGCAGCGGCATGTGCGCCCAGCCGTCGCGCATCCGGCCGTGCAGTATGTGCCGTGGATGGATTTCGCCGTTTCGTGTTCGGTTGATCCTGGACGGAGCCGCGGCAGGACGGTGATCGCCAACACGGGTTTGTGGAGCATGGGGCCGGAATATCATCACGAAAACTTCCATCCCATCCCTCAACATTGCCCCGAAATGCGTTATGGGGCGTTCATCCAGACCTGGGCGGCGAGCCACGGCCGCGGCCGTGTACTGGCCTTTACCGACTCGACGATCTTTTCCAACTTCTGCGTCGGTCAGCCGGGCAAGACGGAACTCCTGCTCGGCATGGTCGAATGGCTGAACCACGCTCCCGCGACATTTAATCCCCGGCCGTGGTTTGTTGCCGTCGGGCTGCTGTTGGGCGTTGTCGCCTTGATCGCTGCCTGGGATATGCAGTGCGCCGGACTTATACTCCTGGCGGCCGGCTCATGCGGTTGGGCGATCAGCTTGCCGATGCTCAATGCCTGGCATCGCTGGAACATTCCCCAGCCTACGCCTTTGCGGCCGGAGCGCTGCATCGTTATCGACCGCACGCTGTCTGATGTGCCGCTGTCGAAAGGGCCTTACAGCGAAGGCGGCGGTCGCGGCTACGGCTTGCTCGAACAGTGGTTCGCCAGACTCGATGCGCACACGGTCCGCTTGCAAGGCGCGGAGGTGTTTTCCGGCGATGTGCTCGCTGTGATTTATCCTTCGCGGTCTGTGTCGGACGAGTATTTGGAGAGGTTGCGCGATTATGTTTCATTCGGCGGCAAGTTGCTGGTGATCGATTCGCCGGAAAACGCAGGTTCGACCGCCAATAGTCTGCTTCAGCCGTTCGGTTTGCTGATGCACATGGAACGAACATGGAAGGGCCGGCTTACGGTTTCCGACGCTTTGCCGCAAGTAGAAGTCGCCCGCGCCTGGGAGGTTGTCGGCGGTCGGCCGGTCGGTCGGCTTGGCGCGCGCTGTGTGATTGCCGAAAAGGAGTTCGACCGCGGCAGGGTGCTGGTCATCGGCTGCGGTTCATTGTGGAACGACAAGCAGATGGGCGAAACCTGGATGTTGGAGCCGGACGACGCCACGCGCCGCCGCTACGAAGTGCTCTTCGGCCTGTTGCGGCCGTTTTTCGAGGGCCGAGCCATAGTGCCGGCCGAGAAGGAGCTTCCGCCGCCGCCCGACAGTCCGCTGAGCGAAGCCGGCCCCGCTGAACTATGATCCTTTCTTGAATGAAACTACGGCTTTGTCCATTCAAACAGGGAAAAAACAATGTTTTCTGCCGCACACGAACGTATCTATGACGATCTTACTGAGTGTATCGGCCGCACGCCGCTGGTGCGTTTGCGACGTATCGCCGCCGATTGTCCGGCCACGTTGCTGGGCAAAGTGGAAGGCATGAACCCGCTCGGCAGCGTCAAGGACCGAATTGCGCTCTCGATGATCGCCGCCGCCGAAGAGGCTGGACTCATTCGCCGCGACACCGTGCTTATCGAGCCGACCAGCGGGAACACGGGCATCGGGCTGGCGTTCGTCTGTGCTGTGCGCGGCTATCGGCTGATATTGGTCATGCCGGAGAGTATGAGCCTTGAACGACGGCAAATCATGGGGGCACTCGGCGCCCGATTCGTGCTCACGCCCGCCGCCGAAGGCATGGCCGGCGCCGTTCGCAAGGCCGAAGAGCTTCTTGCCGCGAACGATAATTATCTCATGCTTCAGCAATTCAAGAATCCAGCCAACCCTGAAATCCATCGTCGCACTACCGCCGAGGAAATCTGGGGTGATACGCAAGGCGAAGTGGACGTGGTCGTAGCCGGCGTAGGCACCGGCGGCACGATTACCGGCGTCGGCGAAGTGCTCAAAGCGCGAAAGCCTTCGCTGCGGATCGTGGCCGTGGAGCCGGCGGCCAGCCCTGTCATCAGTCAACGTCTCGCCGGACAAGCCTTGCAGCCCGGGCGTCATGCCATTCAGGGTATCGGCGCAGGCTTCATTCCCGACGTGTTGAATCTTTCCATTATCGACGAGGTGGTCACGGTGAGCGATGAAGAGGCGTTTGCCGCCGCCCGTCGGCTGGCCTGCGAAGAAGGCTTGTTCTGCGGCATCAGCAGCGGCGCGGCCGTTTGCGCCGCCATGCGGCTTGCGCAGAACCCTCAATACGCCGGCAAACTGTTCGTCGTCATCCTGCCCGACTTCGGCGAACGTTATCTTTCCACGAAACTGTTCCAGGCTTGAAGCGGCCTGGGCGCGCAAAAAATCGGCGGCCGAGTTCTTCTCAGCCGCCGAGAGACAAAAACCAGGGGGGCTGACTAAAGGGCAAGCTTAAAATTGCGATTCGTCCAGCAATCCTCTCCCAGTGAGCGGCCAGTCAGAACCGTCGTAGCCTTTTCCATACGGCGTCATCAAATGTCGATAAACATCGAGGTCGATGTCCGTGCGGAGCATCAACTGATGGCCGTCGCAAAAAGAAGTGCTGACTAGTCCGCCATGTCGCGAATTGATCTGATCGCCGACCTGAGCGCCGGTGCGGGCAAGACCTGACCATTCAAATCCCAGGGCCAGTTCTCCGATGCAAGGCAAATCAATGTTTGGTTTGCCGGTTTGTTGTGGATCACCCCAGTTACCCCAGGTGGAAACCGGACGATAATAGTAGGTTACAGAATCGCTGCAACCATCTACTCCTGTATAAGGATAGCTCGTAAGCACCAGCCGAGGCGGAGTGCTGGGCGGCTGAGTCGCGTTCCAACCTTCCGGCGTTAACAGCGATTCGGCCGCAAGGAGCGTTGTGGCTGCACCGTCATGCGAACTGATATAATCCAGGCTGACCTTCGCAGCACCGGAATTCGTTTGATCGAAGCAGACGCCGACGGCCGGATTTGTATTCCATCCATTCCGCCCACGGTTGACCACATAAGCCAGGTTGGGGCCGCTTCTGCCGGGCGGATCGCTGGGGCAGAGCACTACATTGAGCGAAAGCTCCTGGATGGCGATTGAGCTGGAGCCGCTGGCGAGTACGAGCTGCTCAAGTTGCTCAAGAATATCTCGGCGTTCCAGATATGGCAGAATGCTGACCAACCAACTGACTTTGGCCATTCTCACGCCTTGCGTAGTTCCCACCTTGAGCCAGTTCATATATCCAGGGAAGTATTTCCGGCTGGATTCGAAGTTAAGCAGGGCCAGAGAAATCTGTTTTTGGTTGTTCATGCACGTCGCCCTACGACCGGCTTCACGCGCCGCTTGAACGGCCGGAAGCAGCAAGGCCATGAGCGTGCCGATAATGGTGATCACGACCAGGAGTTCGACGAGGGTAAAACCGCTTGCCTTTCGACGACAACACATAACTAACGCCTCCCACTGTTTCTGGACACCCGGAGCGCCCGAGAAATAGGTTTTTGTCCTTGCCCTATCTTATTTTCTCATAATCCCGCTGAAAAATCCAGACTCTAAATTAAATTTGGCAAGGAAAGCACGCTGGGCAAGGAAATATAACCCTGTGGTATGGTCTGAGGCCATAAACTATAATGGCCTTTAACCCAATGTTCGCGGAATACTGGCCTTTTTTGCCTTTTTCTGCGAAAATTATTATTGTTCCGAGGGCAAGCGATTCCTGGTAAGGCTTCGTCCCAGAACATGCCTTACCGGGCAAATCAGAAAGGGTCGTTGTATGAAGAGGCTCCCAAAGCTCGTGCTGCTTTCAAGGAGTGTTTCGACTCGGCGGGGGTTCACCCTCGTCGAACTTCTGGTCGTTGTGTCGATCATCGCGGTATTGATGGGCTTGTTGCTGCCGGCGGTCTTGCGTTCACGTGCCCGAGCGCGCATCACCCAGTGCGTCAACAACCAGCGCGAGCTTGGCTCGGCTATTCTGCAATACGAAGCGGCCAAAGGCTATCTGCCCGGTTATGCCAACAACCTACGCGGCGTGAAAGTCTCCTGGATTCCGGTCATCTTGCCATATCTCGGCCGGCAGGACCTGTGGGAAGGCGAAGGCGGCACAGGCTGGCGCGATAATCCTAACGGCGCACCTGCGCCGCATATCGGCCAGCTTGTGTGTCCTGAAGAACGCAAGGCCGGACCGGATTTGTCTTATGTGGTCAACGTTGGGCAGACTTTTCCCGCCGAAGACGAGCCGCAGACACAAATCGGGTTGTTCCGCAATCGTTGCTTGAACGTGCGGCAGGTTACGTTGAACAGCATCAAATCCACCACCCAGCGGCCGATGCTTTCGGAATTGCCGCTGGATATGATAGCCGGCGGACGCGGCTGGAATTATCGTAGCGAGTTAGCGGACAATACGATCGTAACCGCCCAGCGGTTCGGCTTTATCCTGCCGAACTCCACCGAAATGATTAAAAGCTACTTGCCGCCGCTTCACACAGGCGTGGTGATCATCACCTTCTGCGATGGGCACGTAGATGCGGTGGCTGACGACGCCGAATGTTCCATCTTCGATAATGCGAACATTGAGTAATAGCGGCCGCCGTTCACGGGCAATCATTTGACTTACTTTTGCGGCAGGCTTGTTCTCACACCCTGTTTACGAATTGGCAGCGAGGATTATGGCCAGTCCGTACCGCCCGGGTTCCAGGGATGACAACGGCAGATGCGCCACAGGCCGCGCAGTACGCCCCGAAAGGCGCCGTATTTCTTTACCGCCAGGATGAAATACTCGCTGCAAGTCGGCTGGAAGCGACAATGCGGCCCCAGGATCGGGCTGATGGTCCATTGATACACTCTGGCCAGCCCGATCAACAATAGCGCGGGCACTGCAAACAGCCGGCGGAGTAGCTGATTAAGGTTCATTTTCAGTCGCGGCATTTTTGGGGCTTATACTCTCAGGCGAGTTGACGGCGCAGCCAAGCGCTTTCTTCGCCGCACGCTGGGCCAGACGCACAAGCGAACGACACAAAGTTTCCAGCTTCGGTCGGCAAGAGCCGCGTGCGATGACCACAAAATCCACGCCGGAAGGGATTTGGGTTTTACTTAGCCGAAAGGCTTCGCGGAGCAATCTTTTCCATCGGTTGCGCGCCACGGCCGTGCCTTGTCGGCGGGTAACGATAATGCCCAATCTTGGGTGGGGCAACTCGTTGGGATGAGCGAAGACCACGAGCTGCTCGTCTGCCGCCGTACAGCGGCGGTTGAAAGCCCGACGGAATTCGCTTTCCCGACGCAAGCGATACTGGGCGGGGAATCGCCGGTCGCACACGCTGAAGGTTCCTTTTTGTCTTAGCTCTAATCGGCGGCTACCATCGCAGTTCCGCACGCGGATTTTGAGGATATTGTTGATCGATTTGTTGAATAGTGCGGCGGTCGGCGTCGCTGAGTTGCTTAGGGAGCACGATTTGGACTTCGGCCAGAAGGTCGCCTGGCGGGCTGCCGAGCGGCGCCACCCCGTGACCGCGGATGCGGAGCTTGGTGCCGCTGGAAGCGCCCGGCGGAATGGTCAAACTGACTGTGCCGCGCGGCGTAGGAATCTCCACCTTCGCGCCCGACACGGCTTCGCCCAACGTTACCGGCACACGGACATGAAGATTGTTGCCGCGGCGGGAGAAGAAAGGATGCGGCAAGACGCGCACCGTCAGCAGCAAGTCGCCGGCCGCACCGCCGAAGGGCGACGGTTGGCCGTGTCCCCGCACGCGAATCTTTTTTCCATCTTCAATGCCTGCCGGAATCTTCACCGACAGGGTTTCCGGTTTTCGGCCCGGCCGCGCATGGACGAACTGCACGCTGCCGCCTTCGATAGCGGTGGTAAACGGAATCTGGATTTCCTGGTGGATATCTTCTCCTTTTTGGGGCGGGGCGGAGGGTTTTCGGGCTTTGCTCGCTGTGCGGCGGAATTGGCTGAAGAGGTCCGCAAAACCGCCCGGCGCCTCCTGGCCGAAACGTTCGCCGAAAATCCGGCCGAGGTCCAAGTCCTCAAAAGCGAATCCACCCGGCTGACCTCCGCTGCCGGGCGACCAGGTCCAGGTGTAGGCGCCGCGCGGCTCGCCGCCGCCGAAGGTCTCGAAGGAACTCCCATAACGGTCGTACATTTCGCGTTTTTCCGGGTCGTTGAGAACTTCGAAGGCCGCCTGAACTTTTTGGAACTTTTGTTTCGCGGTTTTATCGTTAGGGTTCATGTCGGGATGGTATTTCCGCGCCAGCTCGCGGTAGGCCTTTTGGATTTCGGCCTGCGAGGCGTTTCGGGGAACCCCTAATATGCTGTAATAATCCTCGCTCATCACTCGCGTAGGAAGGGCAAACGCGACTCCTTGCCGACCCGCCGACGCCGCTGCGGCTACGCTCTGGTCGAACATCCACCGGAAGCCCGTGCCGCTATCCGTCTGTTATTTTAAGAATTAGTCCTAACCTTCATCAAGCGGCTTTCCGGCCCTATCAGCTTTTGGACTGACATGCTATGATACTGCAAAAATCGAACGATAAAGCCGGCGGCTGCTGTTTGGAAGCGGCTGTAAGAGTCCGATCCGTGAGCCTTTTTCGATATGGAGGGAGAAAGTCATGGCGGTTTCAAGCGAAGCAATGACCCGTTGGTGTCGCAAGCTTCTGGAGGGCGACGATGAGAGTCGGCGACTGACTTTGGATGATTATCTGGCGAAGATCCCGCGATTGGAGAGCCTGGGGAATTTGCCGCGCGGGACTTGTGTCCTCGTGCGCGGCGATGTGGACGCCAAGCCCGGCCCTAAGTTGGGCGAGGGCGACGTGCGGCTGCGATCCATGAAAGATACTCTCCGTTTCGGCCAGGATCGCGGCTGGAAACAAGTGGTCTTCGGCCATATCGGACGCGAACCGGAAAAATCGCTCTCGAAGGTTGCCGCCCGACTCGGCGAAATCCTCGGTTGCACTGTGCCGCTGGTGAGCGACTGGCTGGAACCGGAAAGCCTTAGCATCCGCCGGGAAGCTGTGGAAGCCGTGCAGCGTTGTCCTGAGGGCGGCGTGATTATGCTCGAGAATGTTCGCAAATACGAAATCGAGCGTGTGCTCTGGAAAGCCAAACCGGCAGACCTCGACAAGTTGGCGGCGAAGCTGGCCAAGCTGGCCGACGAGTTCGCCGAGAAGCTCGGTCGCGTGTACGTTCACGAAGCGTTTTCGGCCGGCAGTTTGGACGCCTCCAGCGTGGTGCTGCCGGCGGCCATGGACAGAGTCGCCCTGGGGGTGTACGAAGCGGAACAATTTCACACTTATTTGAAGGATTGTCTGCGGGCAGGCATGGTGATCTTCAGCGGCCTGAAAATTGATAAACTCGACGATCTTCAGGCGATCATCGACCGCGGCGCAGTGCGCGTCGTGCTGGCCGCCGGCTCTTTGGCCATGGCGCTGAAAAAGGCCGACGCTCAGTTGTCAGGCGGGGAATTTAACCTCGGTATGGCCGAAGACCCTGCCCACAAAGACAAACCATATTACATTCCGCCGGAGCGCGTCGAACAGGCAAAACAAATGCTCTCCGCCGGAAGAAAAAAAGGAATCAAGTTCGTTCTGCCGGTCGATTTTGTCCTTCAAGACGGCAGCGTCTCCACCACCATTGGGCCAGGGCGGCAGCAATTCGATGTCGGCCCCGCCTCGAGTGCTCTATATGAGCAGGCGGTAGATGAGTTTATCGCTGCCGAGCACGGCAAAAGCCCGCCGGCTGTCGTGTTTCATAACGGCGTCTTCGGCATGTTTGAAGACCCACGATTTGAGCAAGGCACCCGACGCTTTATCGCCCAACTAAAACGCATGACCGACGCCGGACTGCGGGTGTATGTGGGCGGGGGCGAGGGTGGAACCGCCCTGGAAAAATACGGGCAGGAAAGTTGGGTAACTTACTGCTTTACCGCCGGCGGGACCGTGCTCAACGCGCTGGGTAGCAACCCGGTGCCCTATCTCGTGGCGCTGCGCATGGCCGCTATGGGGAAAGGTAGGTAAGGGACATCCCTGCCGCACGGACGGAAAGCGGCCGGAGGGCATTGTCAGCTTACGGCGACTTTTTCCGCCGGCCGACCATGACGGATGCGCCGACAAAGATCAACCAGCTCCATGACCGCGGCCTGAATGCGTTCCTCCGGCTCGTTGTCGCGGACGGCATGTTCCACTCTGGCGGCCGCAGGCGTCAGAGCTTCAAAACCGTAACTGCCGGCGGCACCTTTAATCTGATGGGCCGTGCGGCGGAGCGCCTCCCAATTTTTTTCTTCCATGTGCCGCAACAGTTTGTCCACGCGCCCCGGCATCTCTGCAATAAACATTTCGAGGATGTCCGTCAGGTCCGGGTCGTTGCACAGGCGTGAATAAATGACTTCGTTGTGGTGATTGCTTTGCATCATGGCTACATGCCCCTGTGGTTGGTGAATCGGTCAGCTATGTCTCCATCCAAGATAACCATACAACCATACTTTTTTTATCGCTGTGAGAGAATTTCGTAGAGGGAGATTTTTCCGGTTTTGGAAGAGATAGCCCCAGCTTTTCACGGCCTGGCATAATTACCGCAATTTACCAACTTTAGGGCTAAATGACGGCTGAATCGCTAAGCGTGCGCAATAGGGGATGGCAATAAGCTATTAGTTTTACGGCATCGTTGCCATCGTTAAGGTCGCTACACTCGTAACGGGCGGTAGAACCTTACCGGCGGGGGCTTATTTTGCGTGGAAAAAGGCCGCCGCAGCTTAAGGAACGTTTTGGCGGACGACGATAGCAAGTGCTAGATTAGGCCCATTTGCCTGTGTACCGCGCATTTTAAGTGTGCGTATTTTTTAGGTCGTCTTTCCTAACAAAGGAGTACTGCCAATGTTGCGTCGTATTTTGTTGCCGGCGCTGGTCGTGGCTGCCGTCGTGGCAGTGGTCGGCGTCTCACACAGCCAGGCAGCGTTGCTTGGTAAAGCATGTGAGCCGGCCACCTGTGGCCCGAAGACCTGCGAACCGGCTACTTGCGAACCGGCTACCTGTGAACCGGTTACCTGTTGTCCCAAGACTTGCAAGCCCTGGCGTTGGCATTTGCGGACCTGCCGGCCCAGGACCTGCTGCCCGAAGACTTGTGAAGCGGCGACATGTGCGCCTCAAGCCTGCGAGGAAGTGAAGACTTGCGAACCGGCCACCTGCGAACCGAAGACTTGCTGCCCGAAGCGCTGCAAGTGCAGGGTCCGCACCTGCCGGCCCAAGACCTGCTGCCCGAAGACTTGTGAAGCGGCGACATGTGCGCCTCAGGCCTGCGAGGAAGTGAAGACTTGCGAACCGGCCACCTGCGAACCGAAGACCTGCTGCCCGAAGCGCTGCAAGTGCAAATGCAAGGTCCGCACCTGCCGGCCGAAGACCTGCCGCCCGAAGACTTGCGGCGTGGGCTGCTGCGAAGAAGTGAAGGCCTGCGCACCCGCTTGCTGCAAATAGAACCCACGGAGTAAGGAAGGACGCCCAAACTCTACTCCCCCGATCCGAGTTTGTGCACAACTCCTTTACTCACAATGCTCAGCGGTCCGGTTGCCCGTCAGCCGGACCGCTTGACTTTTCTGCACAAAAGCAGCTTCTTTTCGTCCTGTTGTAAATGCTTTTTACCGTAGCCTAGAGGGAGAAAACTGCTTTTCGCCCTTATCAAACTCCCGGCCGGTTGATACAGTTAATTCTTAGCCTACATTATACTGAGCAAAGCTATCGAATATGGGTGTGAGCGTCTATGCGTGTACTTTCCGGCATTCAACCGACAGGCCGATTCCATTGGGGCAACTATTTCGGCGCCATTCGGCAATATATCGAACTCCAGGGCGAAAGAGAAAACGCCTTCTACTTCATCGCCAATCTTCATGCCTTGACCACGATCCGCGATCGGGAAGCGCTGGCGCGTAATACCTACGACGCGGCGCTGGACTTGCTGGCCTTAGGACTGGACCCCGAACGAGCAACCCTTTTTGTACAGTCCGACATCCCGGAAGTCTGCCAACTTTGCTGGCTCTTGCTCAGCGGCGCGCCGTTGGGCTTGCTCGAACGATGTCATGCCTATAAGGACAAACGTGCCCGCGGCTTATCGGCCGACGCCGGCTTGCTGGCTTACCCTGTCCTCATGGCGGCTGACATTCTCATCTACGATTCCGACATCGTGCCGGTAGGCGAGGACCAGGTGCAACATATCGAAGTCTGCCGCGACCTGGCCGCCAGCTTCAATTATCAATTCGGTGAGACGTTCGTGCTGCCGCGGGCTAAAGTGTTGGATACCGCCGCACGCGTGCCCGGCACTGACGGCGAAAAGATGTCCAAAAGCTACGGCAACACCCTGGAGGTCTTTGAAGAGCCGGACATATTGCGCAAGAAGATTATGCGAATCGTTACCGATTCACGCCCCATCTCTGAGCCGAAGGACCCGGAAAGTGACCATCTGTTTCAGCTTTATTCACTGTTTGCCGATGAGTCGCAACGTGCGGCGATGGCGGCGATGTACCGGCGCGGCGGCTTCGGCTACGGGGAAGTAAAGAAAGCTCTGGCCGATCTGGCGGTAAACTACTTTGCTCCGGCCAGAGAACGCCGCCGCGAACTTGAGGCCCAACCGAAAAAAATTCGAGAGATTCTCGGCGACGGGGCGGCTACGGCGCGAAAAAAAGCCGTAGAAGTCCTGGCGCGCGCTCAACACGCCTGCGGCATCACATGGCATTAAGCCACCGCTGGTTACAATCGCCGCAGCGCGCTGCATCCTCCGCCGCCGAGGCGGAAAGCTGTCGCGCTGCTTAAGTGGCTCTCGTTCCCGCTAGGGAAAAACCTTGTTCAGTTGACGACCGTAGTGCTCGGCGGCAAAGCCGGTGCGCCGCAACCACACGAATCCGATGAAATCACCACTCCTCCGCCGCACGGGTCGCTCGGGTCGCAACAAGGATCGGCCACCACGTATGGCTGGACGAGCATGTTTCGTTCGGGATGGAAACGGGAGTTCCAGGCATAGCGCAGACACTGGCCTACGCGGCAACCGCCCAGGGTCGCCAGCAAGGTTCCCAGAAACAATACTATCAACGTCTTTTTCATCATCCGCAAGCTCCTTTTCTTCGGGGTAATTTTTTAGCGTGTGGGCTGTGGGGCGTAGGTTTCCGGTCCGGGCGGGACAACGGTTGGGGCGCTCGGAGTCGTCGTAGTTGGCGCGCCTGGCTCACATGCGCTTACGGGCGGGGTGATCGGTGGGCAAAGCGTCGGACTACTGATCGTCGCCGCCGGTACGGTCTGATATGCCGGACCGCGCCGCATACAGTCCAAAAACCGGCAGCCGAGCGCGCCTCCCAGCAGCCCTGCGATTGCCGCTGAAATCAGCAACTTCCTCATTTTCGTCCTCTCCTGTAAAATTGGCACGGCGCAGCTCCGCAAAGCTCCATGCCGAAAAAACTCTACACCAGAATCGGTGATGTGCAAATGCAACAGCCTCGTTTTCCAAAATTATCGCTGTTGCCTTACCGCCACAAATCGATATTTCAAGGGAAGCTTACGGAAATGGAAAAGTTTGCCTATTTCCAAGACGCTTGAGGTTTGCCGATAATTTTTTCTGGCCGAACGTTTTTTGCCCTGCTGACCTACAACAGACATGAAAAGCCTTCCTTGCCTGGCCTGCGTCATCCTTTTGGTGTTGTGCATGCCGGTCGGCTTTGCCGCTGATACTGCAGAGCTTTGGTTGCTCTCCACACGCGAAGCTTGCAATGCGGCTTCAACCGACATCAACAGCACCTTTCGCTACCGACGTCTGACGGCTGACAATCAGTGGCAATCGACCGCGGCGGACGAGTTCTTTTCCACTGACGCGACAAAGCCGCTGGTGGTTTTTATTCACGGCAATGATACCGGCTCGACCGAAGCGGTGTCCAAAGGGCAGTATGTTTATGACGTTATTCGCTGTGCGATCGGGGAGCAGCCGATACGATTCGTCATCTGGTCCTGGCCGGCCGAACGAGTTTGCCGCCGACGGCGGCCGGACCTGCAACTGAAGCTGTGGCGCTGCAATGAGGAAAGCTTCCGCTTGGCCTGCTGGTTGGACCGGATTGATCCGGCGACACCAATCTGTCTGATCGGCCATAGTTTCGGCCCACGCATCATCACCGGCGCGATGCACTTGCTCGGCGGCGGCAAACTCAATGGACGAAAGCTGCCTGAGGAAACCGTGGCTGCGTGGTCATCAGTGGGTAGGCGAGGGGTGAGGGCAGTGCTCCTGGCCGCTGCTGGCGATGCCGGTTCACTCGCCCCACACGGCGCGCACGGCTGCGCGCTGAAGATGCTGGATCGCACGCTGATTACGCAGAACCCTTGTGATCGTGTATTGCGATTCTATCCGCGTTTGTATGGACGCCGTGGGCCGCCGGCATTAGGCTTTGTCGGCCCATGCGGCGTCGAGGAATATGCCGAAAAGCTTCTTGTAGTGGACGTACGCTGTACGGTCGGCAAGCAGCACGACTGGCGTGCTTACTGCACGGCGGAAAACGTCCGCTCGCATTGGTGGGAGTTCATCAACCCTTAGCTTCCTCTATCCTCGGCCCACCCCTTGCCGCCAAGCAGGTCAGCGATATGAAGCTGAGTTGTCGGCAAGTCTCTCAAAAAGGGATGTTGACTTCAGCCGCCGCGAGGGCGACGATCTTGGAATGATAGTCGGCCAGGCTATCGTAGCTCCAGAACTTTACGCGGTGGCTTATAGGCCTGAAGGCCGCTGCTGAAATTTTGGCCTGAAACTCTTTTTTTCTGTGGTCGTCTGCAATCACACGGAAATTAGCGTGGTAGTCTTGAAGCTCTACAAACTTTATCAGGGCGCCCCGAAAATCCGTCGAATGTTCAACCTCGAAAAAGCTATTGGGCATGTAACGGTCGTTGAACCAAACCACATCTACAGTCCGCGCCGTATGCACGATATGCTCATACCCAAAGGGTGGCATGTCGGCCATCTGTGCGATCTCGCCGAGCTTCTTGCCCAGGAATGTTTTGTTCTTGTCCTGGCTGGGAACGGTGGTGTGGAAACTCTTCAAGTTCCCGATTTCCACAACCAGCCCCTGGTAATAGGTATGGCTGTTTTCGTCCTGCTTTTCTTTTGGTTGCTTTTCGGGCGGAAAGATTTCCGGCGGCAGTTTGTGCTTGTAAGAGTTTAACGCCCAAAGGCCGGGACGTATTTTGAAGAAATAGCGTTGGTCCTGCACGATCCGGCGAATGCTTGCGAAGGGCGTTTTCGTCGCCCACTTGCAGCCCTCGATCTTCAGTGCGTTTTGATACAAATGGCCGAGCGTGGCATAGCCGCCGTTTTCTTCCATTACCTTGATTACCGCCTCGTACTGTTTCATTTTCTCGGCATCTTCCTAGCGTAAGGCTGCGGCAACAAGTATTTTCCGGCACGGCCACTGGGCTGATTTTACAACCATCCGGCCACGGCGACCAGCCGAGCGTGGCGGAAAAACGCGGCATCTGTGCACAAAAAACGGCCGGATTCTTCCCGACAGGTGCTCTATCGCTGTGGGAAAACCTGCTTCATAATAGTAGGCATGAGCGAACCTGTGGCATATCTCAACGGCAAATGGATTCCCCCTTCGGCGGCTGCAATTTCGGTCAGCGACGTCGGCTTTGTACTGGGTGCATCCGTAAGCGAGCAGTTGCGCACTTTCGCCGGCAAGCTGTTTCGGCTGGAGGAACATCTGGCAAGATTGAAACGCTCGTTGGAAATTATCGAGCTGACGCCGCCGCTCAGCCTGGAAGAGATTGGGCGGCTGGCCACGGAGCTGACGGCACAAAATTACGCCCTGCTGGAAGAAGGCGACGATTTGCGACTGTCGATCATCCTCACGCCCGGCGAGCATCCGGTTTTTTCCGACCGGCGGCAATCGCAACCGACGATTTGTCTGCACACTCATCCGCTGGCTTTCCATCTTTGGGCGGAGAAATATGAGGAGGGGCAAGTACTCCTCAGCACCGAGGTGCGTCAAGTGCCCGGCGCCTGCTGGCCGGCCGAACTGAAATGCCGCAGCCGCATGCATTATTATCTTGCCGACCGGCGCGCCGCTGCCGCCGACCCCCGCGCAAGGGCGTTGCTCCTGGATGAGCAAGGGTTTGTGACAGAAGCTTCCACGGCTAACATCGTTATTTACAATAAAGCCGAAGGGCTGGTCTCGCCGCCCCGAAGCAAGATCCTGCACGGCATCAGTTTGGCCACGGTGATGGAACTTGCCGCGCATCTCGGCTTGCCTACCACGGAGCGAGATCTTACCGTCGAAGAAGTTGCCGCAGCGGAGGAGGTGCTGCTTACCGGCACCTCAATCTGCATTTTGCCGGTGGTCCGCTTCAATGGTCGGCCGATCGGCACAGGGCGGCCGGGCGAAGTCTTTGCACGCTTGCTCGCCGCCTGGAGTGACATGGTTCAAGTGGACATCGCCGCCCAGGCTCGGCGCTTTGCCCGACGCCGATTATCGATGAGCCGTTAGATTCGGCTCGGCGTGTGGGAATTGGTGCTCAATAATTTGGCAAAGAGCCGCCGATAGTCCCGCGACGGTTGTTCCCTCGTCACCTTCACCGGTGCTGATGAGACAACACTTTCCTCGACCTCGGCTTCAACCTGCGGAGTCACAAGCGGCTGCGGCGTAGGGCTTGGTTTCAGCGTGGGGCTTGGTGCCGGCGGTGGAACGGCGGCAGGCTGTTGCGACCACCGTGCCGAGGGTGAGTTGTAACGCTCCACGACCACTTCCTCCACGGCGAAGTGCTCTTGAAACAGCTCTTCGGCCGAAGGAAAATGCAATTCTACTTCGGGCCGGCCGGCTTGAGGTTGATAGTCCCCTTCCGCTTCGGCCAGCAACTGCTCGATGCGATGAATCTGCTCTACCGGCTCGTCGAACTCCGCCGCGCAGGAATGTGATGCGGCTGCTTCCTCTTCCACGGCGGCGACGCGGAAGCGCGCCGTCGTATCCGGCGAAGCGGCAGCGCCGGCGACTTGCGCGACGCGGGCTTCATCCGACTCTGCCAGAGAGCCGAACTCGATTACGCTGGGCCGCTCTTCTGTTTCGCGTCGCTCGCTGAAGGGAACCGGCAATTGTTGCAAATCCGCCCAGGCTTCTTCCACGTCCGTCGCTTCCACCGTCGTGCGTCCGGCCACGAAAACCAGCAGTAAGGCGTGATCGCAAACCTGGTTGATCAGCCGAGGTATTCCGCCGGTGGCTTGATATACGCTCTGGCAGGCGGCTTCAGGAAACACGCGGCTGCTTTCTCCGCCTGCCGCGCCGATCTGGAAATGGATGTAATCTTGGGTTTCGCTGCGGTTGAACGGTTCGAGATAGCATCGGGCGCTGAGCCGCTGGCTAAAGGAGTCGAGTCGGGGATTGGTGAACTTTTCCTCCAGCATTGCCGCCCCGACGAGCACCGGCCGCACCAGCGGTTGATCGCCGCGGGCAAGATTGCTCAAAAGTCGGATTTCCTCCAACAAGCGCAAGGGCAGGGTATGAGCTTCGTCAACAATCAAGACCATGCCGGAAGGGTTTTCACCGTTTGTCAGGTAATCGACCAGCGCCAGCCGCAGCTCACCTTCATCCATGCCGCGATAGGGTCGGCCTAATTCGTAGAGGATTGCTTGGTACAACGCCCGCGCAGAGCCGAGCCGTCCGCCCGGCAACAGCGCCACACGGAATGTCCGCCGGAATTGCTCTGCCAGAAGCAGGCAAAGAAGCGTTTTGCCTGTGCCTGTCGGCCCAACGGCCAGCCCGGCCCCTTCGCCGCGTTGAATACATCGTGCGAGCGTATTCCGGGCGTTTTCGATGGCGCCGGCCGGAAAATAGCGCTCCGTTTGCGGTACGGCGATAAAAGGTCGCCGAATAAAGCCGAAATATCCTTCGTACATTACCGCGCTTTCCTGGATTGTCATGTTCGACAAATACTTTCCCATACCTTCAATTCGGCAGTAAGCGAATAAATGATAAGGCCTATTCTGCCGCTACGGCCGTGTATTGGCAGAGTCTTCAGAACGGGCGGGTTTTTCCTGAAGCAGGGAGTCCAATTCGGCCAATAAGCGCGGGAGGATTTCCTGGTAAGAATACGTGCCCAGCGAGCGGGAGCCGCGTTTCAGGTGGACGACATTCGCCCCACACCAGAGACCTAGATCGGCATGATCGCTTTCGCCGGGACCGTTAACGCGACAGCCCATCACCGCAATCGTGATAGGCAAATGTGCGGCATGACGGGTGGCGTCGCGGACCTTTTCGGCCAGTTCGACGAAGGCCGCATTCTCCACGCGGGAACAACTCGGACAACTGATGATGTTCAGGCCGGAAATTGCCGACGGGACATCGCCGAGCGGCCGACCGGCTGCCAAATCCGCCAAAAGTTCCTGGGCGGCAATGACTTCTTCATGCTTTCGCTCGCTGGGCAAAGTGAGCGAGAAGCGAATCGTATCGCCGATGCCTTCGCTCAGGAGCGGCCCTAGTGCGGCACGAGTTTTAATGATTCCTTCCGGCGGCAAACCCGCCTCGGTTAACCCCAAATGCAGCGGCACGTCCGGCCTTTCTGCGGCGAACCGCCGATTTACCGCTACCACGTTCTCCGGTCGGGAGTCTTTCAGCGAAACGCAATATCGCGTAAAGCCCAACCTGTTGAGCAACTCGCAATGCTGCAATGCGCAAACGATCATCGCTTCCAGAGGATCATCGGCGAATCGCTCCGTTAGCACGGGGTCGATCGAGCCGCAATTTACGCCAACCCGCAATGCACAGTCATGCTTCGCGGCCACATCGGCCAGAAAGCGGACTTTATCTTGCCAGGGCCGGTCAGGTTCGTGATGGTGTAGATGGCCTGGGTTGTAGCGAATCTTGTCCACCAACGGCGCCACGCGCTCTGCAAGCCGGTAATTTTCCTGCAAATCCACAGCCAGCGCGACGGCAGTCCGGGCGCGGACCTCGGCCAACGCTTGACAATCGCGGGCAGAATCGACAGCCACACGCACAATGCTTGCGCCGGCTGCGGCCAACTGGTTAACTTGCGCGGCCGTGGCCTCGACATCCGTGGTCTTTGTGGCGCACATGCTCTGAATGACAATTGGATTGCCGCCGCCAAGAACTACGTTGCCTACCTTAATCGGGCGTGTGGGCTTACGTGGGATCGGCGAAGGAGAATGAGCAACTTGCGCCATACATGAAGCTCCCAAAGGGTTACTCTATCCACACTTACTTTATCCATTTTACGGCTTAAGTTCCACCGACAAAAACGAGCGGTATCTTGTTGCCGAAACACTCAGCTAGCGCATTCTCTCCATATTTTCCAGATTTCCACCTAACAGCCTTTTCCCTAGTTTGACGTGTTCGGGAAAAGTACTTGCTTTTGCAAGTTAAGCTGGAGAATCCGCGCGAACTTTGCCGATAAAAACGACGCTGCCGATTGGCGCTCTCCGGTGGTCGTTAACTTTTGATGTACCGGATGTGTTTTGCTCGCAAATAGCCCGTAATCCTTAAGGGCCGGCTATTTCGCGGAGTTGTGGCGGCGCGAGGGTAGGTTAGTCGATAACAGAACAGACAGTTGCAAAGGCAATCTTGCAGTAACTTCATAACTACGGCGCAAGGAGTGCAACCCTATGGGTCGTGATATAAACGTATTGGCGTTGGTCAAAGGAAAAGAACGCTACATTTTTCTGTATGACGATGCCAATCGGGCGGAAACGTTGCGGATGTTGGGGCGCTTCGCCTCCAACCCGGAACTCAGTTTCAGTTGGTATGACGCGGCGGTCCTCAGTCAGCGGATTCGCCAGGAAAGTCTGAACTGTACCACTGCTTCCCGCTTCGATATGCCGCTGACATACGACCACGATTTGAACGAGTATTGAAAACCCGTTGGGTTGCAACTGCCTGCCGAAGTCGGCGACCAGCCTGAAACGATGCATACCGCGATCGCTCGGTTTCTTCAGTACTTGGCGGTTGAACGAAACGCTTCGCCGTACACCATCAAAAGCTATCGAGAAGACCTTTCCACGTTCGCCGAGTATCTGGGCCGCGCGCGCGGAGGCCCTCCGCCTGAACCCGCCGGCATCACTGCGCGACATCTGCGCGGCTATGTAACGGCGTTGCACGAAGCCGGCTACGCGCGCAGCTCCGTCGCCCGACATCTGGCCGCCATCAGGAGCTTTTTTCGCTTTGGGATGCGGGAAGGTTGGGCGAAAACCAATCCGGCCAAACCGCTGCGGACGCCGCGAAAAAATCGCGTGCTGCCCCATTTTCTCTCTACGGATGAAGTCTTCCGGCTCTTAGAGGCGCCGCCGGAAGACGAACCGCTAGGTTTGCGAGACCGGGCCATTTTGGAAACCATGTATTCCGCCGGCTTGCGCGTGGGAGAGCTGGTGCAACTTAATGATGAAGATGTGGATTTTGCCGGCGGGGTGGTTCGTGTACGCGGCAAGGGCCGACGCGAACGACTCGCTCCGCTCGGCTCCCATGCCCTGAAGGCGATTCGTCGCTGGGAGCAAGCCCGAACTACTTTTTTCCCGCCGGCCGACAAAACAGCCGCCGGGCCGCTGTTTGTCAATCGCTTCGGTCGCCGGCTGACGACGCGTAGCGTGGCGCGGATGCTGGAAAAATATCTCAAGCAAACCGGTCTGGATAGCCGCACCAGCCCGCATTCTTTGCGGCACAGCTTCGCCACGCATCTTTTGGACCGCGGGGCCGATATTCGCAGCGTGCAGGAGCTACTGGGCCATAAAAGCCTGGTTACGACGCAGATTTACACTCATTTGAGCACGGCGGCGCTGCGCGAAGCCTACGAGCGTGCCCACCCGCGCGCACGATAAACATCCCTGTTTCTTAATCGCAAAAGATACGGTTATTGTTAAACCAACCCTTTGCGTACCGCCCACACAGCGGCTTGTGTGCGATCATTGGCGGCGATTTTCCGCAGGATGTTTTGGACGTGCTCTTTGACAGTCTCCACGCTGATCTCCAGCGATTTGGCGATTTCGCGGTTGCTCAGCCCTAGGGCGACGTGGCGCAGGACCTGGGTTTCGCGCTGCGTCAGCGGCACGTCGTCGTCATCAACCAATTGTCGGACCTTCATCGTGCCGGCGACTTTCCGCAACTCGCCGTAACGGCTGGGCGATTCGCCTGCCGCCACCGCCTCGATGCACGCAATCAAATCTTCACGCGGCGCACCCTTGAGGATGTAATCCTTTGCACCCAGGGCGACGGAGCGGGCGATATAAGTCGGGTTGTCGTAGGTCGAAAGCATGATGACTTTGCAATCCGGCATTTTTGCCCGAATCTTCTCCAGCGCCGACAGCCCATCGCCGTCGGGCATACGGATGTCCATCAGCACCACATCCGGTTTTTCTTTTTGCACCACGCGCACAGCTTCTTTTCCCGTGGAGGCTTCGCCGACAACTTCAATGTCGGTTCCCGCCAACAAGCTTACCAGGCCGGTGCGGATGACCTCATGGTCGTCGCAAATCACCACTCGAATGCTCATAATGTTCTCTCCCTTCAATTTTAGGAGCAGGTACCCCTACCGCCGGAACAACTCTACCACAATCATAAACCACCAATGGGCAGGATTAAATCCCTCTGAGCAACGAATTATCCCCCCTGACTCAGGGGGATATGGCGATTTGTCGCCCCCTCATTAGCGGGGTCGGTTCAGAGCCGCTTTTTTCTCTCCAATCGCTCCGATTAGCACGCGCGGAAACTTTTTGTTCGGCTGCGCAACTTATCGACCGCCCACATAATCCCTTCGCGTTGACGATGCTCACCCTGTAACGTAGATATTTGGCGACAAGGACTTTCCAGTAGCGAAAGAGATTGAGCTATGAAACAGCTTGGCGCCTTACTGTTGGTTGATGACGATCGCCAGGTTCTGAACTCAATGGCCGACTGGCTCCGCGAACAAGGCTACGCCGTCGATACCGCAACTACACTGGCCGAGGGTCGTGCGGCTCTGGACCGAAAGTCTTACGATCTTGCGCTGTTGGACATCCGCCTCGGCGCCGAAGACGGATTCGATCTGCTGGACTATTGTCGGGAAAAACAGCCTTCCACTGCCGTGATTATGATTACCGGCTATGGCACGGTTGACGCCGCCGTCGAGGCCATTCGGCGCGGCGCCTTCGACTTTCTGACCAAGCCGCTGATTGACGAAGAGCTATTGATGGCCATTGATCGGGCATTGAATCAGCGTCGGGTGATCGAGGAAAACAAATCGCTTAAAGCACAACTCGACATGCGCTACGGCATCGAGCACATCGTCGGCCGCGACTACCGCATGCAGAAGGTCTTCGAGGTCATCGACGCCGTGGCCGATACCCGCGCCACTGTGCTGATTACCGGCGAAAGCGGCACCGGCAAGTCGCTCATTGCCCGCGCCATTCACCGCCGCAGCAGCCGCCGCGCCAAACCTTTTGTGGAAGTGGCTTGCGGCGCACTGCCGGAAACGCTGCTCGAAAGTGAACTGTTCGGCCACGTAGCCGGGGCCTTCACCGGCGCCACCGGCGAGAAGTTGGGCAAATTCATGCTTGCCGATCATGGCACCATCTTTCTCGATGAAATCAGCACCGCCAGCCCCGCGATGCAGGTCAAATTGCTGCGCGTCTTACAGGACCTGGAGTTTGAACCTGTCGGCGGCACGAAAACCTACCGTGTTGACACGCGCGTCATTCTTGCTACGAACGAAGACCTCGCGCGACTCGTTGCAGAGGGCCGGTTCCGTCAAGACCTCTACTATCGCATCAACGTCATTAATCTGGAGTTGCCGCCGTTGAGAGAGCGGGTGGGTGATATACCTTTACTGGCGGAACATTTCCTGCGTCAAGTCTCTCAGGAATCAGGCCGGCAAGTACACGCCTTTACGGAGGAAGCCCTGACGGCGCTTACCCGCTACCGCTGGCCGGGCAATGTCCGCGAGTTGCAGAACGTAATTGAACGGGCGGTGCTGCTCGGCAAAGAAAACGTGATCGGCCTGGCCGACTTGCCGCCGGTCATCTCCGCCATCGAGAACTTTGTGGCGGCGCCGGATTCCGGTCGCACGCTGAAACAAGCCCTCTCCGACCCCGAACGCCGGATTATCCGCGAAGCGCTGGAGGCCAACAACTGGAACCGCAACGCTACGGCGGCCGCCCTGGGCATCAACCGCACCACGCTTTACAAGAAAATGAAGCGCTTAGGCCTGGAAGACCTCGCCCTACACTAGAATCCTTAAGGTCCGCTTCAACCGCTGTTATCCAGCAAAGCCTTTATTGATGGCTGAAGAGCTTGTTCGCAAATCATGCATTCTCAGCAAGCGGGCGATCGGGTTGGGGGTCGCCGGCGTAGCGGACGGTTACCGGCAAGGCGACCGCCCAGACGCGCCCGGGGCCGGATCGGGCGGCGCGGTTGAAGGCCGCGACGTATGACCACGCTTCTCGCCGGGACATTGTGCCGGCTTCCGCCGGCCGCAGGGCGATGCTGCGGGCAGGTCGCACGTGCAACCGGGCCGGCGGTTGCCCTTTGTACCGTACAATCCACACCCGATACCGCACCTTCTCTACTTGCTTCTCACCGGCCATTTTGTTATCCCCTTTAATACGGTTTTTTTCGGGGGGCGGTTCTCTCCAGACAGCCCTTGACGAAAGTTCGGCTTTTTAGTATACATAATTACAGATTAAGGTCAAGCGAGTAGCACATGGCCGGCCACGTTCGGGAAAACTTGCTGCGACTCATGGCCGCCGAAGGGCTGTCGCTGCGCCGCCTTTCCGAACGCAGCGGACTGAATCCGCGAACCGTTCGCGGCGTGCTTCACAGCCGGCGCAAGCCGCATGCGCGGACTTTACACCGGCTCGCGCAGGGCTTGCGCGTGGATGTCGCCGAACTGTTTCTGGACCCGAAAGAGCAGCCTGTCCGGCGTTACGCCCAGCAAACCAACCCCGTCGTGGCGGAAGTCGTGGCCGCCCATCCCCGTTTGTTCCTCGATTGGAGCGAAGCCGATTTCGACGAGTTGCTCAGTCGGGTGGGGACGGATGGTCCGCTAACTGCCGCCGGGGCGATTGCGGCCGCCGAGCAGATGAACCGCAAACGCCGCTTGCACGGCCAACTCGACGTGCTGTTGGAAAGCGGCCACGCCGATTTGGTCGCCGCGCTGCTCGAAGTAATCTATCAAAAGGTAGTGGTAGAGCGCTGAAGTTTTGGGCAGTTTTCGGCTTATTGTTCGACTTCCGCTTCGATGACCTGAAGCTCGCCGATGCGACCGCCGCCGACAGCGCCGGTGATGTTATAGAGCGTGCCATCGGGGCCGCGAATGCGACAGGTGTGGTCCAGGGCCAGGTCCTGCGCAACGAATATCCGATAGCGCACGACGGTATAGGGCGGTTCGGCATCGGCGACGATTTTTCGTTCGATAGGCTGGATGCGGGCGCGAATGCCGCTTAGCCAAACCCTCCAGACGGCTTCGCCCCCGCCGGACGGCACGACGGCTTTGAGAATCGAAATAGTATCGTCCAGCGACGGGGTTATGACAACCTCTCTTGTTTCGCAGCGCCAGCGGGAGCCGAGCGTGGCTTTCTTCACGGTGATAATCGTCCACCGGCGGCCGTCGCCGTCGAGAATCATATCGCCCAATCGCGGCGCGACCGGCAGTTCGTCAACAGGCAGATGCCAGACCAGGTCCGCCGCCCGGTAGCGGCCGCCGCTGGCCACGGTCTTGCGCACGTCGCCGCGGCTGATGATGGCTGCCTGACCGGCGGTGATCGCCCGACGCAAGGCGTGGGGAATGAGCGTGCCTTGTGGGTCGCTGCTTCCGGGGCGCAGCAGACGCACGGGTTCCAGGCCGTCGCCGATGGTGGTCAGATCGTCGGAGGGATCAAAATCCAAACTCATGGCACTCCTCCGGCTGTACGGTTTACGTGTAGGCCTGAGTGTGGAACTCGAAGGGCGCCTCGCCGGCCAGTTTGGCGTTGCACCAATCCACCGTTTGCTGCAAATGCGAAAGATAGTCGCCCCAGGCGACCATTTGGCCGTCGATTTGGTATGTCGGCTTCGGCTGTGCAGTGATCTCGGTGATCCGCGCCAGAGTTTGACTCTTGATAAGAGCGATTTGTTCCATGTCGCTAGGCATAAGCTCACCTAAAAACTAATGTTAAATCGCGTTCAGACGAAATCGTACGAGGATGACTTGTCCTTCCAACGGCTGAAGACGGTATTCGACCAGGTAGCGCCTTCCGGCAATCGTAAACGCCGGATGTGCGGAAACGTCCAGCTCATGGCGAAAGTTGTAGCCGATTTGATCCACCGTCCACAGGTCGTCCAATTGCAGACTGGAAAAGATTACCGCTTCCACATTGAGCGCGACTTCGGTGTGATACTCGACCGCTGAACGGGCGTCGGCATCCTGGTCGTCAAGAAGGTAAACAGTGTAGGTTACGGTATCGATGTCGCCGGGTGTGATGTTCGCGCCGCTTGCGCCGACGATGCGCGCCAGGAGTGTTACCGTTCCGTTCTTAAAAACCGAACCGCAGATGTCGAAAGCTTCAGGCATGAGTACACCCCACATTTGCTCCGGCAAGAAAATGTTCTCCACACGCGGCGCCGGCGACGAAAGGTTGACCGGCTGCTGCTCCGGTCAAGGCCACATCGCCTGCGGAAGTAAGATAGGGACCGAGAACATCCGGCCCGCAAGCGGAAAGCAGCTCGGCCTCAAACATTTGCCACGGACCTTCGTGGTGCAGGCGGCGTATTTCGTCCGACGAAAGCACGCGGTCCCATAAGCCGAACCATTCGTAAATGCAGTTCAACGGCGAGTAGCCGTCAGCGCGTCCTCCCAGCGCCAACGCCCCCACTGCCGCGTAGAGATTGCTGCCGGTCGGTGTATAGGTGTATGGGCACTCCTGGCCGTTCAGAAATAATCTGATGCCGGTATAAAGACTGCTGCCGTCATATGTCGTCGCCACCGTGCTGGGCGTATTGAGCGGGATTGCATTGGTTGACGCGCGGTAAATCGAGGAGTCGCCGCTCCAGCCGAACGAAAATGCGCGGCCGGAGCCTATTGTACAGTTGACTATAGCAAAAGTTCCTGCCGAGCTATTGAGCGTCCACAAGTACCTATTAGCAGGTGGGGAAACAGGCAGCACCAGCCGCGTGACCGTGCTCAACGGTTTCGTCGGCTTGTAAACCCCCAACGGCGGAAATCTGATGTAATCATCCGTGCCGTCCAGCGTGAGCCACCCGCGTCGTGTGCGCCAGTCCGGCGCCTCTGCGTTGATGATTTTCCCCGCCCTGCCGCCCGCTGCGTCGTTCACCAGCGCTCCGGCGGCCTCGTTCAGCGGCACAAAGAAGCGCAGTCCGTGCGCAAGCGTATGACTGCGGTCCGGCAGCACGCCGGGCGGCGGCTTCTGCCTTCCCCATCCCAGCGGCGGCGCTATCGGGCATATGCCGAGCATGTTTACCCCTTAGTCAAGCTATCAAATATCTGCGCCCAAGCGGCAATCGCCACACTCTCGCCTGCCGCGTCGTCCATGTAGTCGAAGATCACCTCGTAGATGCAGCCGCCTGGACACCACACGCACCAGCACTCGGCTTTGGTAGTAATCAATTCATCGTCGAGTTTGATCTCTTGGCATGGCGCGTCGATAGAGAGCGTAGGAGAAGAAAATTTAGCTACTCTGGCAAACTCCAGGTTCGGCAACGGCGTATTATCACTCGGCAAGGAGGTAACGCCCCAGAAGCAAATATCATCGTCTGCTGCGGGGCTGTCGGCGCCGTCAATTGTGAACTGCTGTGTGCCGGCCGGATAGCCGCCAGGGTTATTGATTTGCTTGAGCACCGCGGCAGCAGTGCCGGTAACGGCGGCAAAGTGCGGGGCGGGCGGCAAGAGCATGCCGCCGGCGTTCATCGTCCGGCGCACCTCGACATTGACGCCGTTTGTGAGCGCCGTCGTGCCACCGCGTCCGACACCCAGAAACAAGTACGCCCCAAACTTGTTTGTCAAATCGAGGGTGCCTCGCTTGGGCAGCGATGCACGAGCCATCGCTTTCGGAGCTATGACTTCAATGCCGCTATCGGTCCAGGAAGGAATTGTGCTCATGTCAAACTCACTAGAAAGGGTTTACCGGTTCAGGGGCCGGAACTTTTGAGGTAACGTCCTAAGAGTGGGGGAGAGGGAGGACAGGCTCTCACGTCAGAATGTTCTCGGCCCCTGAAACCATAGGGACATCATTTCCGCCTCAACTGCCTGCGCCGGTGCTCATCACCACATACCGCGGATTGATGACCGCCGCGGCGCCGCGTTCCGAAGCTTTGAAACGCACGACGATATCCTGCGTAAACTCGGCCTCGCTCAAGGGCGGCGATTGCGCAACGGTAATCGGCCAGTTTTCCATATAGGCGAAAGCCTTGCGGAAGTCGCCGATAAACCAATACTTCTTGGCCGCGTCGGCGTCGAATCCGGCGGCCAGCAAGCGGCGATAAGCCAGCCGGCTTTCCACCACTTTGTAGTTACCCAACGGGTTGGCCGCCGTGACGGCCGTGGCGCCGCCGCCGGTGGCATAGGTGATTTCGGCGGCGTTGAAGATGCGGTGTGCGGCATGGCGATAGGCCGGCATCACCAGGACCGTCGTCGCCTGAATCAACACCGGCTCTCCGGTATTGGGGTCGAGGATGTTGGCAAACAATTGTTCGGCGGCGTCCACGTCGGTCCAATCGACCAGTTCTTCGGTCATTTCGTTAATCCAGTTGCCGTCGGGCGGGACGCCGCTGCCGGCGTTGCTGTACGTGTTGTAGGCTGCTCCTTTCCAGCGGTAGTTGTTTACCACGCCGATCAGCAGGTCGAGCAAGCGTTTTTCTTTGTTCAGTCCGAGCACCTCGCCCACTTCGGCCGCGCGTTGCAGCACCAGGTAGGTGCGGTCGAAGAAGACGGCTTCTTTGGTAACCGACACGATAAACCCACGTTTGGTGGTTTGGGGCGTGTCGATATAATCTTCGCCGAAGCCCAGCGTGGGATAAGGCATGCCGGGATGTACTTCGGCCGCCTCGTCGCTCAGCCGTCCGATGCCGGGGATGCGTTCGCCGTCGAGTCGGGTAGGAATGGTTTCCACCAGTTTGGACATGACGAACGCCTCCTGGTTATAGGCTTCGAGGATTTTGGAGCGGATGATTTGGCCGGTGATATTCGAGAAGGCCGTAACATCCACGCCTTCGCCGGCTTCCAGCAGACATACGTCGTCGCACCGCGGGTCCATGCGCGAAACGCGCTCGCGGCTGAGGAGGGCTTCGGCCAGTTCGCGGAGGCTGAAATCGTCGGGCTTTAGTGCACCGGTTTGCAAAGCCTCTTGTAAATGGCCTGCGGTCTTTTCCGGCCCCAGGCTTTCATACATGCGTTTTAGTTCGCGGTATTTGATAGCTCTCACCGTAGAGTCTCCTGTGAATGGTGGTAAGGGAAAAACGTCCATCCGCCCTTGGCGGATGCGCCTGTTTTATTCTTCCGCAGTCGTGCCCTTCACGCCTCCGCTCATAACTGTGGACAGAATATCCACTAGGGCGACGGCGGCAGCCGCCGGTTGCCGTTTGGCTATGCGGCCGATGGCTCTCGCGGCGGCGGTTACTTTGGTTACTTGTTGATTGAGCAAGGCATTGCCGGCGGCGTTTTCGTCTGCGCCCACCATGTCGCCTAGCTCGTAGGTTTCGCCGGGGCAGTCGAACTCGAATACGCCGGTCGTCGCCACCCGAATCGGCGTGTTATCGCCTTGCCGGCTGCGCTGCATGGCCACGCCGAGAAAGGCGGCGGCAAAAGCCGTCTGATTCGCCGCTTCACTGCCCTGGTCCGGCAAGGCCGAAGCCGGCTTCGCGTCGTCCGTGTCCTGCCAGACGAGGTCGCCGATCTCAATTACCGTGTCGGCATCCACCGCCGCCACGACGGGGTTAGTGTCGCCATAACGCCAACGCATTTTGTCGCTCATGTTCAGTTCTCCAGGTTAACAAGCGGTATCAGGTAATTGCTTTGACAAAACTTTCGGTGTCTTGAGGAACGAAGGAGGGCAGGAGATGTTGATCTTTGGCGCGCGTGCGGCCCAGCTCGCTGCCGAGCAATCGCACCAAACGCGCCCGATCAGCGGCCAGCTCGCGCATCGTTTGCTCATCGGGTGCGGCAAGCAGCGTTTCCAGAAACCGTTCGCTGCAAACCACACGCGAGAAGAGGTCCGTGGCTGTAGGGTCCGGCAGTCCGCATTCGCGGAGAAGCCGTCTGATTGCGGCCTGCTTTCGTTGATTTTCCGCCTCATCACGGAGCAGGTCCAATTCGCGTTTCAAGCGGTTGATTTCCCGGAAGTGTTCTTCAGCCGAAACAGTTTCCCCTGACTCCGATTGCGGGGAAGCGGCGGCTTTGTCCGGCTCGGCGGATAGGGCCTCGAACAGCCCGCGACTCGTGGCCGGGTCGGCCACCAGGTCCACGCTTTGGACGCGGGTAATCGCTTCCACCACGGTTTGGCCGTCGCGGTGGACGACGCGGGCTTCGACATTGTGCGAAAAGCCGACGTTTTCCGGGGCGTGTTCCGCATCCCAGACGAGTTGTTCCGCGACGGGGTGTTTGGGGTTGAAATAGAAATCGGCGAACAAGCCCTCCTCCGGCCGAAACGCGACGTAGCGAATCGTGCCGATACGATCCTGATAGTCGCGCGGCGCGGCAGGGCTGCCTTTCGGATGGTTGACATTGACCTTGGCGTTTTCGTAGAGCGGGATGGCCTGCACGAGAGCATCGGGCAGGTAGATGCGGCCGTTGCGCGATTGCAGGCCGAGCACCTTGACGCCGCGAATCACCGCCGCCGCCCGGTCCACGCGCATGGCCACGCCGCGGAAATTACAGAGTTCTTGCAAGCAGTCTGCCATAGCGGCTCCTTTCCGGCAAAAACGAAGTGTGAAAAAAAGCCCGCCGCAAACCATGTCGGTTCACGACGGGCTCCAACGGATACCTGCTCGGCGAGCAGGCCCCGCACGATACCCTGGTTATTTTTCAATTTGTTCGATGCGACGGCGGATATGTTGAATTGTGCCGTCTTGCACACTTAGCTCCACGGAAACGACGCCGAAGAAGCCGCGGCGCAGCGCTTCGCTCAGCAGTTCGGCGAGGATCGCCTGGAGTCGGGCGAGCTTCTTCGCGTTTCCTGCGGTGGCGGCATGTGCTTGAATCATGTCCGTAAAATACGCTTTCACTGTCAGGGTTTCAAGATTTATTTTTGGGCCACTAGTGAATTTTTTTACAGTTGGGGTATCTTTCGGCTTTTTTGCGGCGGAAGCGGCGGTGAAGCAGCCGGTCTTCTTCGGCTTCGCGGTTAATTAACGGCGACGCCCTCTTGCTTTCCGCCCCAGCGGCGGCGTATCATGCGGCTTCATGTGCGGGATTGCAGGCGCGGTATGGTTCGAGGCCGGTAAAGCCCTGGAGCGCGCGACGCTTCAGCGGATGATCGACGTTTTGCAACATCGCGGTCCCGACGGCGAAGGCGTTTATTTTAGCGCCGGTGCCGTGCCGGGCGCAGCCCTGGGACATCGCCGCCTGGCGATTATCGACCTTGCCGGCGGCAAACAGCCTTTGGCCAACGAAGACGGCTCTCTCTGGACGGTCTGTAACGGCGAAATCTACAATTATCGTTCCTTGCGCGCCTGGCTGGAACCGCGCGGTCATGTCTTCCGCACGGAAAGCGATACGGAAGTGCTCGTGCATCTTTACGAGGAGCTGGGCGCGGAAATGACCGACCGGCTCAACGGGATGTTCGCCTTCGCCGTGTGGGACGACAAGCGAAAGGAGCTGTTTCTGGCGCGCGATCGGCTGGGCAAGAAGCCGTTGGTTTATTACTGCGAGTCGGGCCGGCTGCTCTGGGCCAGCCAGTTGAAGAGCCTGCTGCAAGCGGCCGACGTTCCGCGCGAAATCGACCCCCAAGCGCTGGACGAATACCTTACGTATCAATATATTCCTCATCCGCGCACGATTTTTCGCGGCATTTGCAAGTTGCCGCCGGGCCACCAGGCGATGTATCGTGCCGGCCGGCTCGAAATCCGCCCCTACTGGCAGCCGGACTTCAATCTCGAAGAGCCGCTACCGGAAGAGGAATATATCCGGCGGCTGCGGGAGCTGATGACTTCGGCCGTCGAGTTGCGGCTGCAAAGCGATGTGCCGTTGGGAGCGTTTCTTTCCGGCGGCATCGACTCGACGATTGTCGTCGGATTGATGTCGCAATTGGTCGGCGAGCCGGTGCGCACCTTCTCCATCGGTTTTCCGGTGGCGGGGTTTGACGAGACGGATTATGGCCGCACGGCCGCCCGGCGTTTTCGCACCCGACACGAAGAGTTTATCGTCACGCCGCAAGCCGTGGAGATACTGCCGCAACTGGCCTGGCATTACGACGAGCCGTTTGCCGACAGTTCGGCCGTGCCGACGTGGTACGTTTCCGAGCTTACGCGCCGGCAGGTAACCGTGGCGCTAAGCGGCGACGGCGGCGACGAACTTTTCATCGGCTATCCGCGTTATCTTGCAGTCTGGCTGGCTGAATTGTGCGAGCGATTGCCGGGGTTTCTGCGGCGCAGCCTGTTCGGACGTTGGTGGGGAAAATTGCCTGCCGGAACGCATCAGAAAGCCCGTTTGCGGCAGTTTCAGCGATTTGTCGAGATGTTGGACCTTCCGCCGGCTGAGAGGTATCTGGAATGGATTTCCATTTTCGGCCGCCGTCGGCGCGAGGCGCTGTATAGCGCGGGGTTGAAAGAGGCTTTGCCGCAGGAGGAGCCGTTGGTTTTTCTGGCCCAAGCCCTCGGTCGCGCGGAAGGCCGCGATCCGCTGACGGCTTTCAGTCTGGCCGACCTGGTAACTTATCTGCCTTGTGATTTGATGACCAAGGTGGATGTGGCGTCGATGGCGCACGCCCTGGAGTGTCGGCAACCGTTTTTGGATTATCGCGTGGTGGAATTGGCGGCCCGGATGCCGGCGGCGCTGAAGTTTCGCCGCGGCCGGGGAAAATGCCTGCTGCGCCGCGCTTTCGCCGATTTGCTGCCGCGCAGCATTCGGCGACGGGGTAAGATGGGTTTCGGCGTTCCCTTAGACCATTGGTTCCGCCATGAACTGCGAGAGTTTGCCTACCAAATGCTCTTCGACGCGCGCACGCTTCAGCGCGGCTATTTCCTGCCGGAAGCCTTGAATCGACTCTGGCAAGAACACCAGGAGGGCCGCTTCAATCATGGGTATCGACTCTGGGCGCTGCTGATGCTCGAAGCATGGCATCGCCACTGGTACGACCGGAACTAACGGTGGAGGCGGCGGAATCGTTGGAGAAGCCTGATAAAGGCCGGCCCTGCTTATTCAGCGACATAGGGCAGTAGAGCCATATATCGGGCACGTTTGACGGCCTGGCTGACGACATGTTGGCTGACGGCCGTGCAGCCGCTTTTTCGTCGGCCGATGATTTTGCCTTGCCGATTGATAAACTTCTTCAGCAATTCCACGTTTTTGTAATCGACGTACATCGGTCGCGGTCGGGCGCCGCCGACAAAGAGGGGGTCTTTCTTTTTAGCCCGCAGTTTTGCTTTTGCCCGTCGCTTACTGACTTTGTTTACCTGTAGTTGTCTTGCCATGCGTACTCCTGATTAGCCTACTTATGATTTCCTCATCCCACAATACTCGCAGTTTAAGCGGAAAGAGCTGCCTATGCAAGGCGTAATGGCGGTAAACGTCCGCTTGGCTTGTGGGAGAAGCCGCATATTCGGCGGAAAGTGCTCCGGCCGGCCAGAAATCATTTTGTGTAGTAGTTGGCACAAGTATAACGGGCGGTTGAACATAAGACAAACTTATGATAATATGAGCTTCTATGAATCTTGAAACTTTGCGCATTTTTCGAGACGTAATCCAATGCCAGAGCTTTTCGCGTGGGGCGAAGCTCAACAAAATCAGCCAGTCAGCGGCCACGCAGTCCATCCATCGCCTGGAAAAACACTTCGGCGTGCAATTGGTCGATCGCTCGAAGCGGCCGTTCGTGCTTACGCCGGAGGGTCAAGCATGCTACGAAGGCTTCCGCGAAGTGCTCGAACTGTATGATTCGGTCGAAGCCCGCGTGCGGGCACTGCGAAAGGAGATTGCCGGCCTGGTGCGCGTGGCCGCGATCTACTCGGTCGGCTTGTACGAGATGCGCCTCTGCATGCAGAACTTCATGCGCTCTTATCCTAAGGCTAAAGTCCGCCTGGAATATCTTCGGCCCAATAAAGTGCTCGAAGCGGTGTTAAGTGCGGAAGTCGAATTGGGGATTATTTCCTATCCGACCGCTTCCGCCGAGATCAGCGTAATTCCTTTGCGTTCGGAGCGGATGGGCGTAGTCTGTCCGCCGGGCCATCCTCTGACACGATATCAAACGGTAACCGCCGAACATCTTCAGGGCGTGGACTTCGTGGCTTTCGATCGCGACCTGAGCATCCGCAAGGAGATCGACCGCTATTTGCGCCAACGGATGGTGTCCGTCAGCGTGGTCATGGAGTTTGACAACATCGAGACTATCAAGCAGGCCATCCAGATCGGCGCCGGCGTGAGCATCCTGCCTGAGCCGACCGTGCGCACCGAAGTCAAGCATGGGGAGCTGGCTTTGGTCCGGCTGATTGCTCCGGAAATGTATCGACCTTTGGGGATTATCTATCGCCAGCGACGGGTGTTTTCGCCTACTGCGGCGAAGTTTGTGGAAGTGCTGCGGGAGATGCAAAACCACGTCGCGGAGGACCGCTAATGCACGAAGCCGTGTTGTTGGTCCGCTTTCGACCGCAGGGCCGTCAGGTGCATGTCCTCTCCGGTACGAAGCTGCTCGAAGCCGCTGCTGCCGCCGATCTGATGCTGCCTACGCCCTGCGGCGGGGAAGGACTGTGCGGAAAATGTCGGGTGCGGGTAGTTTCCGGCGCCGCCGCGCCTACTGCGGCTGAAGAAACACATCTTTCCGCCGAGGAATTGGCTGCCGGTTGGCGCCTGGCGTGTCAGACCCTGGTTTTGCAGTCGATGGAGGTGGAAGTGCCGCCGGCTTTGTCCGGTCCTGTGTCCGACGAAAAGATTCTGGTCGAATCCGCGCCTGCCCGTGTTTCGGCCGCCGACGCTTTGTTGTGGAAACGATATGTTGAGTTGCCGCCGCCTCAGCGCGGTGACGATCGACCGGATTTGCTGCGCTTGGAACAGGCGCTGGGCGTGGAACCGCTGGCGGCCGATTGTGCGCTTCTGGCCCAATTGCCGGAACAATTACGCAACGACGGGTTTTCAGGCACGGCGGTCGTGCTGGAGGAGCGTCTGGTTGACTTCCTGCCCGGAAGGCGGCAAACGGAGATTTTCGTCGCCGCTGTGGATGTCGGCACTACAACGCTGGTCGCGGAACTGGTGGGCCTCGACGGCGTGCCGCGTAGCGTAGCAGCCAGGTTGAATCCGCAGACCCATTTCGGCGACGATGTGCTGTCGCGGATTCTCCATGTACGGCAAGACCCGCCCTCACTGCGGCGGATGCAGGAGTCGGTCGTTGCCGCTTGCAATGAGATGCTCGAACAAGTATGCGCCGAGGCAGGCGTCTCGCGCCGGCGGATTTATCTTGTGAGCATCGCCGGCAATACCACCATGCAGCAATTGTTTTGCGGCATTGATCCAAGCCCATTGGGCGAAGCTCCTTTTGTGCCGGCGATGGGCCGCGGGCTGATGTGTCGTGCAACGGAACTCGGCCTCAATATTCATCCGCAAGGCATGGCTTATGTCCTGCCTATTATCGGCGGCTTTATCGGCGGCGACACGGTGGCCGGAATCCTCGTCGCTGAACTGTGCCAAGGTGCGGAGCTGAGGCTGTTCGTCGATATCGGCACCAACGGGGAAATTGCAGTTTGGACGGGTTCGCGGCTCTTGACGGCTTCCACCGCTGCCGGCCCGGCCTTCGAAGGAGCACGCATTTCCTGCGGGATGCGGGCATGTCGGGGCGCAATCGAGAAGGTTCTTTTCGATGGACGATTGCGGTTGAACGTGATCGCCGATGCACTACCGGCTGGTTTGTGCGGCTCGGGGCTGATTGACCTGGCGGCGGAGTTGCTAAGGCACGGGCTGCTGGATGTTCGCGGCCGTTTTGCGACTCCTCAACAATTGCCGCCCGATGTGCCCCGCGAGCTTGCAGAGCGACTTATCAACCATAACGGCCAGGCGGCGTTTCTCCTGGTTCCGGCGGAAGAGGCTGCCGACGGCCGGCCGATCGTGCTGACGCAGCAGGATGTCCGCGAATTGCAACTCGCTGTGGGGGCGATCCGCGCAGGGACCGCCGTGTTGTTGCGGCAGGCAGGTGTGGAGGCCCACGATTTACACCGCGTCTTCATCGGCGGCGGTTTCGGAAACTTTATTCGGCGCCGCAATGCTCAACGCATCGGCTTGTTGCCGCCGAAGCTCGAACATAGCCGCATCCGCTACCTGGGCAACACCGCGTTGGCCGGCGCCCGACTTACGGCCCTTTCCCGCACGGCGCGGCAAGCCGCCGAACAGATCGCCCGAAAGGCCGTGCACGTCGATCTTTCCGGCGAGCCAGAGTTTCAGCGCTGCTACGCCGAGTCGATGCTTTTCCCTGAAGAAGGCCCATAGCAAGCTCACAGGGGAGCAGCGCGACGGCTATTGGGTGGGCGTTTTGCGCTCCTGCCAGTTCCAGCGTTTCGCTTCCTCGCTGTTTATCAGCCGTCGGCGGATGAACTCGACGATCAAGCCGGAGACGTTGAACTTCGGGTCCAGGAGTTTCGTTCCCTGCAAGCTGGTATCGAAGCCGCCGAAGAAGAGCGTTTGTTTTTCCACTTTGTCATCGCCTTCTGGAATGGGATGGAAGCGTTCCAACATGCTGTAGATGCGCTTGGCTTCGGAGAGGGCTTTGGGGTCTTGTTTGCCCACGAGAATCAACATGGAAATCTCACGTTGGACTGCCGGATGTCGGAGTGCGCGCGAGACCGGCAAACCGCGAAAAGACCATTCCGGCGAGATCAACACCAGGGCCTTCACAAAGCGGCCCAATTTTCGCGGTCCGTAATATACCACGCCATACTCATAGCCTGTAGCATCATACCAGGCGAAATCCAGAGCCACGGAAGCGCCCATCTCCGCCCCGACCAGGCAAAGTTTGTCGATATTCAACTCGCCGGCGTTGTTGCGCTGCCAGAGGAAGTTTTTCACCGCTTTCATGTCTTCCGTTACCATGCGGCTGAATTGTGAGGGTTGAAGCGAATTGGCGTCGAGCGGCTCGTTATTGCGCTGAGATACTACACGCGTGCTCTGCCCATGGCCGCGCAGGTCAGGCGTAATCACTGCATGACCCTGGGCTTGCAGCGTCAGCGCCAGGTCCTTAAAGTCGCCGCGGCTTTGTTTCCAACCGTGAAGCAACACGACGGGCACGGCTTGCCGACCTTTCCGGCTCGGATAGTACGTCAGGCCCAGTTGTACTCCGTCGCCGGTTTGGAGGAAGATGTCCTCCGGCTTGGGTTTTTCATCCTCTTTTTCTTTGGCCTCTTTCTTGACCTGGCCTTGTGTGGGGACGACAAGACAAAGAAAGAGTAACAGCGTGCCTGCCGCACAGGGCAGAATAGGTCGGCTCATCCGCAAGGAGTGCGGCTTCGCAAAGAGCGGGTTTGATGCGGTTTGCATAACGCTTCACTTGTTTACAATTTGGGAAAAAGAAGAAATTGAGAGAGTCAAAAGCCGTTTCAACCTAAACCCCATATTAAACACAGATAAGCCGGGAGTCAATCTTCTGATTGTTGTCTTAAGACCGGGAGGCTTGTGGGGTTTGCCGCCGGCATTGTTCTCCAAGGAGCCGGCCGTTTTCCAGATAGTGGGGCAGGACGTAAACGAACCGGCCTATAAGATTCCGATCGCCCGGGAAGGCCACAGGCAAGTAATGGTCGCTTGTGCCAAGGAGCCAACCAGCGTGGTCTGATAATGGCAGCTCCACCAACACGCGCAGGCGTCGTCCCAGAAAACGCTTCAACCACTCCTTGGCAAGCCTTTTGCCCAACTCAATCAGGCGTTCGGCCCTTTCTTGCACAAGGCGATTGGTTATTTGTCCAGGCATCCGGGCGGCGGGGGTGCCGGGCCGAGGGCTGAAGCGGAACACGTGGAGCCGGCCAAAACCTACTTCTTCCACTACCTGACATGTTGCCAGAAAATCTTCCTCCGTTTCACCGGGAAACCCTACTACGATGTCCGTGCTCAAAGTAGGCATGTCCAAGAGGGATTGAATCGCGCGGCAGCGGTTCACGAACTCCTGCACCGGCCAGGGGCGGTTCATTCGGCGTAGCACGGCATCCGAGCCGCTTTGCAAAGGAAGATGCAGATGCGGGCAGACGCGCGCCGGTCTTGCGGCCATCAGGCGCAGCAGCTCCGGCGGCACTTCCGAGGCTTCGATGCTGGAAAGTCGCAAGCGAAACTCACCTTCCAGGTTTGTGATTTGCTGCACAAGCTCGATGAGATTTGCTGCCTTGCCTGTGTGATGCTCCATGCCATATCGGCCCAAATGCACGCCCGTGAGCACGATTTCCCGATGCCCGTTGGCCAGCAAGCGGCGTACTTCGCAGAGGACTTCTGCCACCGGCCGGCTGGTAAGTTTGGGTCGCACCAGCGGCACGATGCAATAGCTGCATCGGGCCTGGCAACCGTCTTGCACCTTGACATACGCCCGACGTCGGCTGGGAAAATAGTGGATGCCTTGCGGCGGTGTGCTTAAGCCTCGTTCGGCCAGAAATTGCGGCAAGACAGACTTGTCGCCGACGACTTGAACCACATTGGGCAGCCGAGCGGTTTCTTCCGGCGCGCGTGCGGCATAGCAACCCATGAGGATTATTTCGGTCGCGGGATAGGCCTTTGCCAGGCGGCGCACCAGCTTGCGGCACTTGGCCTCGCTTTCGGCTGTTACGGCGCAGCTATTGACGATACACAAGTCCGGCGTCTCCCCGTTCTGCGCCGTGCGGTAGCCGAGTTGCTCGAACCCTTGACGGAGATATTCCGTCTCGTATTGGTTTACGCGACAGCCGAAGGTGAAGGTTTTTATCGTTTTCGGCGACATCTGATTTGAGCAGGCGGCATCAAAGAGCCGGCAATTCAAATGTTTTCCGGCATGGAGCTTTCCTCTTTATTCTTACGGGCAGTTGGTGGAGAGTCTATAGCCCTTGGGCGGCCAGCCAGCGTTCGGCATCGATGGCGGCCATGCAGCCGCTGCCGGCGGCAGTGACGGCCTGGCGGTAGTGCTCGTCGGCCACATCGCCGGCGGCAAACACGCCCTCGACGCTGGTATGGGTCTGCGGCGGGCGGGGCCATTTGATATACTTTTTCGCTGTCAGCTCCAATTGGCCTTCGAGAAAAGCCGTATTGGGCGTATGGCCGATGGCCAGAAATACGCCGCTTACGTCCAAAACCAACTCCGGTTCGCCTACGGTGCTCTGCAAGCGGATGCCGGTTACGCCGGCTTGTTCCTCGCCGAGAACTTCTATCAGCATTCGGTTCCAGAGAATTTCGATGCGGGGATTATTCATCGCCCTTTGGGCCATAATCTTCGATGCGCGAAGTTCGTTGCGTCGATGCACCAGATAGACTTTGCCGGCAAACTTGGCGAGATATTCGGCTTCTTCAACGGCCGAATCGCCGCCGCCGATGACGGCTACTGGCCGACGGCGAAAGCGGGGCAGTGCGCCGTCGCACACCGCACAAGCGCTGACACCGCGATTTTTGTATTTTTCCTCCGAAGGCAGCCCGAGATAGTTCGCCCTTGCGCCTGTGGCCACGATGACGGCATGGGCGGAATAGGTTTGGCCGTCGGAGGCGGTCAGCCGAAAGGGCCTTTCCCGGAAGTTTACGGCGGTGATGTCTTCGGTGATGATGCGTGTGCCGAAATTCAGCGCTTGCTGGCGCATTAGTTCCATCAGTTCCGGCCCGCTGATGCCGTGCTTGGTATGCGGGGCCATCGTTTGGCGGCGTTCCGGGGCGATTGCCGAGTCGAGATAGGCGCTCAGGTCGCCGGCCGGAAAGCCGGGATAGTTCTCAACTTCGGTCGTTAGGGCCAGTTGACCCAGCGGCAGAGTGCCGGATAAGCGGTTCTCTTCACTGACAGCCCCTTCAAAGAGCAGTGGTTCGAGGGCCGCGCGCGCGGCGTAGATGGCCGCCGTCCAACCCGCCGGCCCGCTGCCGATAATAATTATTTTTTCCGTACGCAAGTTGCTTCCCCTTTTTTGTCTTACTTTCGATGTAGTTTGAGAGAAATGAAAACACCAAGAATCACCGAATTGCGCAATTATAGAAGCATTTTTCTTTTCAGTCCACGAATGCCTACGGCCGCTTGCGGTGGAAAAGACTGACTAATGGGCGGTTTTTCGGCTAGGTCAGGTTGCGGAAAAGGACGGTTTGGGGTATGGTTGGTTCAAGTCTGGAGGCCGGCCATGTTGCACAATGCGGCGTTAGTGGCGGTGGTGGCTTTTGCGGCGCTCATTTCGGCCTACGTGAGCTATGGTCGGCTGCTGGCAAGGCGTATCTTTCGGCTGAACCCCAACCGGCCCACGCCCGCCCATACGCTCAGGGACGGAATCGACTATGTGCCCACGCGGGCGCCGATTGTCTTCGGGCATCATTTCGCTTCGATTGCCGGGTTGGGGCCGATTCTGGGGCCGGCCATTGCGGTTATTTGGGGCTGGGGGCCGGCACTGCTCTGGGTGGTACTCGGCTCCATCTTTATCGGCGCCGTACACGACCTGGGCGCACTGCGGATGAGTCTGTGCTATGAAGGCCGGTCGGTCGGCGACATCTGCCGGCACTTGATGGGCCAAAGGGCAAGAATCCTGGCTTTGCTGCTCATTTTCTTCATGCTCGCACTTGTCCTCGGGGCGTTTTGCAATACCATCGCGGATTTGTTCGTAAATCATAATCCCGACGCCATTATCCCCTCGGTGGGTTTGATTGTTGTGGCCGTGGTGTTTGGTGTTGCAGTTTATGTTTTTCGTGCACCGCTCTTTTGGGCCACGCTTGTGGCTCTGGTGATATTCGGCAGTTTGATCTTCTTAGGCGTGAAGCAACCCGTGCCTACGCATGAGTGGTTTTGTTCGTCGCAGACACGGGCGGCTTTGGCCGAAGCGAAGGCCGCACCGGAGACCGCCGAACACGCACGCTTAAAGCCGCCTTACGGGGCTGCTGAGGCGGTAAAATGTTTGACAACCCTGGGCAAGGAGGCTGCGGCTGCGGAGATTGGATCGCTTACTACCGTGGGGTCCGCCGTCTGGAAGGCCAACTATGCTTGGCTCGGGGCCCTGTTGTTTTACGCCTTTTTGGCTTCCGTGTTGCCGGTCTGGCTCCTCTTGCAACCGCGGGATTACATCAACAGTTTTCAGTTATACTTTGCACTGGCGGCGATGACTTTGGGGCTGTGTATCGCAGGTTTCGTAGGCAGCGAGGCCAACCACATCGAAGCCCCCTGCTTTCGCGGCGATGTGCCGGATGCGCCGCCGGTTTTCCCTTTTTTGTTCGTCACCGTCGCTTGTGGTGCCGTGAGCGGTTTTCATGCTTTGGTTTCCAGCGGCACGACCGTCAAGCAACTCAATCGGGAAAGCGACGCGTTGCCGATCGGCTATGGAGCAATGCTGGTGGAAGCCGCTCTGGCCGTCCTGGTGATTCTCGCATGTGTAGCCGGCTTGGAGGCACGGCATTGGCAGCCCGGCGGCGTCTATGCCAGTTGGCGGGGCATCGGCGGGGCCGGATTGGCCGTGCAGCTTAACGCCATGTTTCGCGGCGGGGCCAACTTTCTGGCGCATCTCGGCATACCTCCGGAATACGGTCGGACTCTCTTGGCCGTTACCGTGGTCTCTTTCGCCCTTACGACGCTCGACTCAGCGATGCGACTGATGCGCTTCAATATCGAAGAGATTGCCCGATCGCTGGGGCTGACCTGGCTGGCCAATCGCTTTCTGGCAGCGACGATTGGCGTGCTGGCCGTGGCGTTTTTTGCCGTGGTGCCGGCGGGCAAGGCGTTATGGACGCTGTTCGGTGCTTCCAATCAGCTTTTGGCCGGATTGACGCTCCTCTGCATAAGTTTGTTTCTTTTCAAGCTCTGCCGGCCGACGCTCTACACACTGTTGCCGATGCTGGTGATGATGTGCTCGTCGATTTGGGCGATGATTTTGAGCCTGGGCGATTTTCGCCGTCAAGGAAAATGGTCCTTATTCGTGGTTACGATCATCATGTTGATCATGGCCGGCTGGATTATCCTCGAGGCCGTGGTCTCTTTCCGTCGCGGGCGAAATACTGCTGCAAGAAATCAGTCGGAGATGCTTCATGAATCGGCAGGGTGAACCCACAAAAGAAGCCTGGGGGTCGCGGCTCGGGGTGATTTTGGCCGTTACCGGCAGCGCCGTGGGTTTGGGCAATTTTCTCCGCTTTCCCGGGCTGGCCGCTCGCTATGAAGGCGGCGCTTTCATGGTCCCCTATTTTATCGCGCTCCTGCTGCTGGGATTGCCCATCGCTTGGGTCGAGTGGTCGATGGGGCGCTACGGCGGCGCGCACGGCTATAATTCTTCGCCGGCCATTTTCCGGCTCATCTGGCGGAATCGGGCGGCGCCTTATTTCGGCGTCCTCTCGATGATTATCCCGGTCGTGATTTACATGTACTATGTGTATATCGAGGGCTGGTGTTTGGCTTATGCCCTGCGTTATTTATGCGGCCGCATGGATTTCGGCGCCGAACCGACGGCTTACGAACGATTTTTCCATCAATTCGTCGGCTGGACTGGCGACGGCGAGGCGCTCCATACGTCGGGCGAAGGACTGCTCGGCTCAGCGGTCTTTTTTCTGATTGCCTGCTTCGTGCTCAATTTCATTCTCATCTATCGCGGACTGAGCAAGGGCATCGAATGGTTTTGCAGTTGGGCGATGCCAGCGCTGATTGTGTGCGCTTTGCTCGTAGCCGTGCGCGTGCTCACGCTTGGCACGCCGGACCCCTCGAAGCCGGAGCAGAACGTGCTGAACGGGCTGGGCTATATGTGGAACCCTACCACCTCGAACATCTCCTTTTGTGAGGCCTTGTGCAATCCCGAAATGTGGCTGGCGGCGGCCGGCCAGATTTTTTTCTCACTTTCAGTGGGTTTCGGCATCATTATCACCTATGCCAGCTACCTCGGCAAAAACGACGACATCGCCCTCTCCAGCCTGACGGCGGCAGCCGGCAATGAGTTCTGCGAAGTGGCCCTCGGCGGGCTGATAACCGTGCCGGCCGCCTTCGTCTTTCTCGGACTCTCTTTTGTACAAGACCCGCCGGGCACGTTTGGGCTGGGTTTCGTCGCTTTGCCGAATGTGTTTAATCAGATGGTTTTCGGCCGCGTAGTGGGCTTTCTGTTCTTTTTCCTCCTGTTTTTGGCGGCCATTACCAGCTCGCTGTCGATGCTCCAGCCGGCCATCGCTTTGCTGGAGGAGGGTTTGGGGCTGAAGCGAAAAGCCTCGGTGGCGTTTTTGGGCTTTATCACCGCCATCGGCTCTACCTTCGTCGTATATTTCTCTAAAGACCTTAAGGTTCTGGATACTTTTGATTTTTGGGTAGGCACCTTCGCCATTTATTTGCTGGCTACGTTTCAGGTGCTTCTCTACGGTTGGGTCTTGGGCGTGGAGCGCGGCTGGGAGGAACTTAATCGCGGCGCCGAAATTCGTATCCCACATTGGGTAAAATATATTATCAAGTATGTTTCGCCGGTCTATCTGCTGACGATTTTCGGTTTTTGGTTCCAGCAGCAATTTCTTCAAGGACCGACCAAGCCCGGCGAACTAACTCGACTCCAACAAATCCAGGAAAGCTCGGTGGTGCGCTTTGCGTTGGGCTTTATCGGGGTGGTGGCGCTGCTGTTTGCCTTGCTGATTGCTCAATCCGTCAAACGCTGGAACAAGGCGGAACGCGACCGAAAGGAGGCTGCAACATGACCTTGGGAGGCTGGGTTGTGATGTGCCTTTCCGTGGGTGGGGTTACCGCTTTATTGATTTGGTGCTTTTATAAAGTGTTCACCACCCCGGGCGCGGCGGAACGCATCCACTCCCAGGCGGATATTGAAACGCCTGATGTCCGCGAGGAAGAATAGCCGACGGGCTTGTGCTTCGCCGGCCCATTAAAGGCGCAATTCTTCCAGCCCAGGATAGTCGGCAGGTGCGACGACCTCCAGTAAGCGAAAGCCGAGTTGAAAGAAGCCTCCGCCCAGCGGGCTGAAGTGCCGGACCTCGCCCAGAAGATAGGTCATTTCGTCCTCAAAACGGAAGCCGATAATGGCTCGACTGATAGAAAAAGTGCGGTCCATTACCAGAGCCACACCGGTATTGGAAAACTCTTTGGTTATGGCCGTGAAGGCTTCTTGCAGCTTTATGCGGCCGTTTTCCAGCGGCACTACCACGACAACCACCACCAGGTTCACGCGACTGTCGAGCCGTCGGCCGGGCCGCAAAGCCTGTAGTTCGGGGCAGTTGTTGTTTACCAGTTTGAGGATAAAGCTTTTTACTCGCGAGGCTTTATTCGGCGAAAATAGCGGCATAATTGATATCCTCCGGACATTTATCGCTCCGAGTCAAGTGGTAATCGGCGTTCGGCTGGGGACTGCTTCAGCGGCTGGAAATACTATAGCCTATCCTACAGATAAAATGCGAAATGAACGGCCATTGCATTTAAGGTCCGGTTCGTCGTAGGATGTTTATGACGTTTTGGCCCGCTTACCGATGGGGAGGCAGGCGGTACGGTAGAGGGGGTTGAAGTTGCGGATGAACATCTGCGACTTTATCTGCCAATCTGAGTGCGATATAGTGAAGTTTTGTGTTCCAATTTGACAACCGGTAAGAGCACGCTGCTTGCACATTTTCCTATGACTTCGCGAGTACTGGTGGTCAAGGCTTTAAATCACGAGCCGGTTCCGCGTATTCCGCGGGATGTGTGGTTGCCTGCCGGCGAGGATGCCGCGGAAAACGAAGACCTTGCGGAGCTTCTGGTTCGTTTTCCCAGTGATATTCTCACGCCTAATACGACATTTGAAAGCTGCCAAAAGTATCGTCGCAAGCCGAACCGAAAAGGCGAGTTTACCGACCTGTGGGGCTGTGTATGGGGACCGGCGGAAAACGGTGCTGCGGCCGAATTAAAACTTTCGCCCCTGGCCGATTGGGAGAAGCTTGTTCATTTTCGTCCGCCTGAGGAATTATTCGATTCCGGCCGGTTTACGCGGGCGAGCAGGCTTTGCGGCTCGACCAATCGTTTCGTTCTGGCCTGGTCCGAAGTGCGGCCTCTCGATCGGCTGCGGCAATTACACGGCGAGAATACCCTCGCCGAACTTACTCACGGCGGCAAGGAAATACGCCAACTCCTGGCCATCCTCCACGAAGCTCATTGCAAAGAGTTGGAACGCTGGGCACAAAGCGAGGTGGATGCCGTCGCTTTCCGAGATGATTGGGGAACGCCGGGCGGACTGGTCTTACACACCGATGTCTGGCGCGACCTGTTCCGGCCCCTCTATCGGGAATACTGCAAAATCCTGCACGCCCAGGACAAGTTCGTTTTCTTTCATTCGTTGGGCAATATTCTTGATCTATTCGGCGAACTAGTCCGCGCAGGGGTGGATGCCATTCACGCCGATTTACACTTGATGAACCTCGACCGCCTGCTCAACCGCTATCGGGGTTCTGTAACGTTTTGGGGTGGGTTTGACGAGAAGCGGCTCCTGAATCCCGGCTCCCTGGCTGAGTTTCGAGAAGCCGTGTCCACATTTCGTCGGGCGCTGGATGTCGGCGCCGGCGGGGTAATCGCTCAATGTCGCTGGCAACGAGGCATCCGCTTGCAAATCCTCGCGGCCTTCTTCGAGCAATGGTGCGTCCCCTTGCCGGTTCCTTCGTAAGCAACACTTTACGCCGGCCTTGTGTACCGGGTAAGATGGTGGCTGGACAGATTGAGGGCGGTGTTGTTGCCGTATCGCTGTGAAGCAAGCTGCTGAGAAAAAAACCGCGGAAGCCGACGAACTCCTGATTGACCTCAAGGAACCCGCTCTGGCTGCCTTCCTCGCCTGGTTGCTGCCGGGGCTGGGCCATTGGTATCAAGGTCGTCGCCCGAAAGCCGTATTGTATTTCGTGTGTATCTTCGGCCTCTTTGGCCTCGGCCTCTATCTCGGAAGCAGCAACCAACGGTGCGTGGCTGGGCCGGGCAAGATCGGCTACGGCAGGGCGGTATATTTTTCCTGGCGCCCCGGTGATCGACGCTGGCATTATTTGTGTCAAATAGGCGTCGGGCTGCCCGCCTTGCCTGCCTTGCTTCAGGCGAATCGCATGAGCCACAACCAGAAGGTGCTCTGGGGTGGGTTTATGGCCCCGCCGCGGCTGCCCGGCGCAAATCCAGCCGGTAAGCCGGACCCCAACGCCGATCAGCCCACCGCCCATGATCTCGGTCTCATACTGCATCGCTATTATGAGCTGGCAGGCGTGTTTACGATGGTGGCCGGTTTACTCAACGTGCTGGCCATCTACGATGCCTGGGCGGGGCCGGTTGTGGCGACGCCGGCCAAAAAAGAAGACGACGAGCAGCAGGCTCCGAAAGAAGACGGCCGAAAAGCCGATTAACCGCAGGGCCTCTGAAACTCCTCAGCCTTGTGCTACCTCAACATGCTCCGCCCCCCACCACCCGCTTCCCACCCTCAATACGCCTTAGCGTCGATCGTCGTGCCGTCGTGCCGGTGGCCGAGAATCTTGAAGACCGTCGCGCTGATCGTGTAGCTGATCCAATGGACCGAGCCGTCGCAAAAGGACATGTGCAAGCCGCCAGCGTGCGCGCTGCCAAAATAACTGATCGGAGTGGTATAGTAACCTGGCGTGTCCTGCATTGGCAGTTCAGCAGTGCAGCGATGGTTGTCGTTCTCGTAGCCGGTCATCATGTTTGAATTGTCGGCGCCGTCGATGCCCGTGTTGTAGTTATCCGGCATGAGGTATCGTTCACCGGCAAGAAAGATATTGCTCAACCCATCCGTGATTTGCGCCACTCTAATTCTGCTCCGCTGGAATGAGATGCCGGTGTGATAAGGATAGGTGCCTCCGGTGGGGTTGGAGAGGTTAGGCCAAGGGAACGTGGGACTGTCGCCCTGGGCAAGAGTGGTGGGCTGGCCGGCCGGGGGTACTTCGACATAATACTGGCTGCCGCAGTTGATTGCATAATCGCCGCGTGCGGACCATTTCGTGTTCGGCGCGTCCATGTTCCGCTTGATGACGGTTCCCGCAGGACCATCGTACACGAAGGGATATAAGATGGGCCGTCGCCGTGACGGGCAGTTGAACATTGACAACGGCGTCATTTGCAAGAGGATGCGGCTTTGCATTTTCTGTGCGTCGGTCTCGCCCGCCCCGATGTCGCGCAGCGCCTGTTGCTCGAGCCAGGGGGAGATGTTAAAAATCCACCCACCCGGCTGCCGCAGCTCGAAACCCCGGTCGGGATCGCCTTGCCACTGATACCCCCACCCACCGCAAGGGAAAAAGCCGAGCTGTTCCTCGTGCGCCAAGCAAGCCAAGGAAATCTGCTTGAGATTGTTTTGGCATTGCACTCGTCGCGCCGCCTCGCGGGCGGATTGCACCGCCGGCAACAATAGCGCGATAAGGATGCCGATGATCGTAATTACGACCAAAAGCTCAACCAGCGTAAACGCCGATTTGGGATTTTGGATGGTTGATGGTGAATTTGCACACATCGTCTTTCTTTCTCTAAGACACTAGCCCGAAGCGCAAGCCAGGGCGGTCTACGAATCGCAAACTAGGGCTGCCTGACACATTGCCCTTGCTTGCGCTTCGGACTAGTGTTGTGCACTCTGCGCCATGCGGCTGGGCCTAGCGTCAATGCTGGCCAAACGTGTTGCACTTCTGAACGTCAACTATTATTCTTGCAAACGGCGGCGGAGGATGGCGGATCGACTTTGACTTTCCGTCAAATCCCCCATCCGCCATCCACCATCTAAAACTTTACCTCCTCTTTCTCCAAGCATAGCAAAGCAGCCCAACCAAGCCACCGGCCAACAGGGCCAGCGTGGAGGGCTCGGGAATCAGAAAGCTGACCTTCGGGTTATAGATCAGCCCCGAAAAATCGTAGGTCGTGGCGTGCGAATATCTGCCGACGCCAAACGGTCGATTCAAATCGTCCCCCTGCGAATCTTTTTTCGTGTTGGTAATCTTGCCAATCAATGTGTCGTTGACGTACAGCGATAGGTCGCCCTTCACGTACGTGCCAGGTTTACCATTGGCCATCGTTCCTGTCTCGACTTTGTTTCCTTTTGTGTCGAAGATTCCGACAACGTGGTACCAAGTATTCAGCGTCACTGCCGAGCTAGTCTGAATCAGGTATGCCCCGGTAATGTTGTTGGATATATTGAACTGAATATATCCGCTGTTCCCCAGCCGAATAGTCTCCGTGCCCGCATAGCTCAGAATCCCATTCGTAATGCTTCCGGTCGAGTAGGCGGTAGGATAGAACCAGACATCAAACACAAACCCGCCGTAGTCGGCCACGGCTTGCGTGGTCAACAACTTCAGGTCGTTTGTTATCAGTCCTTTACCATCTCCATAAATGCCACAGTCCATCGAATAACCAGGCAAAGGATTACCGCCAACGATAGGCACGTTGGTCGATAATCCCCAGTTGGTGAAATTATTCGGAAGGGCATTATGGCCCGCCGTGCTGAGGTCCGTTACTGTGCCCGTGCTCAAGTTGCTGCTAGAGTCGGGAAAATGGTAATTGAAGATGGGGACGGCGGGATTGTAGGAGTAGGGGATGGTGTCGGCCAATGCCTGGCCGCAGAAGCCAACAATCGCGATCGCAGCAAAACTCAGAGTTAAAAACAAGCGGTTCATAGTAACTCCTTTCGTAAATAAAACGAAAAACCCTTTATACACTATGCCCGTACCGTTGATTACGGACGCACCCACCTCACACTTCGAAACAGAAAAATTACTTTACTTCTAGTTTCGTTTCTGATATGGAACGAAAAAGACCGCTGCCGAAGCGACTCTCGCGCAGCCGACAGCCGGTGTTTATTATGGTTTGTCTATTGTCTGTCTCACCTCCTTTTTGTCCTCCGACGGCGAAGAGCCGGCCGGTGGTGTTTCCGCAGGCTTCCGCCATTCACTCAGCGCGACACCTTCCAATTCCACGAGCAACGCCATCGGCGTTCCCGACTTATCGCTCGAACAATGATTAATAACTTCAATTTCCAGCACGTTTGTTCCTTCCACAAAACCCTTGCGGATTGTGAAGCTGTTGAACTTAAAGAAAGGAGGTAGGAAACTGCCTTCTACGCTCGACACTTCCACATTGTTCAATAGAATGCGTTTCACTCCGTTGTCGGCAATAATTCTTCCTTGCAATAGCACCGATTCCAAGGCCACGTCTTTCAGCTCGAATACCGTGTGAAAGGTATATGTGCCCCCCGGTAGCTTAGGCAGGGTGCCGTTCGTGGAAATCCATTGTGAGCGGGCTGGGTTGTTTGATAGAAATTGCGAAGTAACCGAAGTAACCACAGCCTGTTGCGGCTGAAAGTTTGGGCTGTCACTGAAGGCGACAATTTGCCAGTGCGGGTCTTCGTCGCCTTCCTTTAGCCCAATGCCCGTGTTGAAGACCTTAATCGGTACCCAGCGCGGCATCGCGCGCACAAAGCCGGAAGGCTTGGCCCCGTCGGATGACAAATGAATGATGCCTCTTGGCCCTCCGGCCCCGCTACGCTCCACACGGGCGGATTGGTTGGCGTCGAGTATGATTACGCGGCCTGCTTCTCCTGAGACGTCTCCGGTACAACGGACTTCAACTCGGCCCAGGAAGACATGAGAGATAGTATTACGGTCTTTGTCCACTTCGACGCCGAACTCGGTGCCGAGGTCGGTGATGAGGGCCGTCGGTGTACGGATGGCGAATTTGGAGATTTGGAGATTTGGAGATTTGGAGATTGCGGATTTAAGATTTGCTTGCGATTTAGCACTAGCCGCCAGCCCCTGACCCCTGGCCACTCTAGCGGTGAGTTTGCCCAGTGCGAGATAGCCGCCGTGGGGCGATTCTACTTCATAGGTGCAGGGGCCTTGAAGGATGACTTTGGCGCCGGTGGTGTAGGTGATTTCCATCAGGCCGGATTTAAGGGCGAACTTTGTGCCTTGTCGGACACGGGGAGCAATGGGCTTTAAGGACGGGTCCGCCCAGCGGCACCCAATCATACCGCTGATGTAGCCGACAACAGGTGCTTCCTCCTGCTTCTTAGGTTTAGCTTTCTCGGCACTTGCCAGAGCGCCGGCTAATCCACTACCACTGCCGGACTTTTCTTCGCTCAATGCAGTCTTACTGGCGGCAATTTCGTAGTTATGGTTGACGTAAACCACGGAAGCGATGCCCAGGCCGATGAGCAATAAAATGGCGCTAATTGAATGAGCAATCAGGTGCAATCCGATCGGCGAATGGATGCTATACCAGGGGATCACTTTCGGCGGCGAAGGTTCCAACACAATGCGACGGGGGTCGCACGCTTTTTGCATGTCAGCCGCTTCGTATATTTCCGCCGGCAGGTCGTATGGTTTTGAGGTTGCCGGCGAACTTTGCTCCGGGACTGCCCTCGACCAGGCGGAAATCTCAGCGGCCGGTTCGCTGACCGAAGGGGGGCATTCGCTTTCAGGATTGCGGTCGGCTGCGGCGGAGGCTTGCTGGGCCATGTAAAGATGAAGCTCGACGCACTGGAGGTAGAGCAGCAAGGCGTTGAGGTCCGCAGTCAGAATTTCCTCAAGTCGCGCGATCTGACTGTTCGTGGCGGCGCCGTCGCACACGGCAAACGCCAATTCGACGAGTTCTTGCTGGTCGAATGTTTCGGACATTGACCTATTTCCAACCTTCGGACTTCAACCCGTTCTCAATGCATTCCAGGAGCTTCAGGCGAATGCGCTGTAGGGATTTGTAGAGGGCGTTGGGCGTGCGACCGATTGCCGCCGCCAGCTCGTGAAGCGTCTGCCGGCTGGTATAGCGCCGTTCAATCAATTGCCGATCCGCTTCGTCAAGTTTCTGCGTGCATTCAGCCAGCCAGTGAAGCTGCGCTTCCAGGAGGCCTTCGTGTTTGAGTCGCGCATCGGCCAGCAGTTCGATTACGGCGGGGCGAAAGTATTTCCGCCGCGTGCGTTCACGCTGACAGTAGTTGAGCACCTCGCGCCGCGCAATGCCGTAAGCCCAGGACAAAAACGGCTCACGGCGATCATACTCCCCGAACTTCTGCCACAAGATACGAGCGGTTTCCTGCAATATGTCTTCCGCTTCGTCCGGATGCGTCAGCAGCGAAGCCACATACCGATACAGCTTTCGCTCATATCGGGTATAAAGCGCAACAAACTCATCCGGCATGGGTAGAGAAGACGACATTCAATAGCCCTCGCTACTTTCCATAATAATCTCGTGGCCAGGAGAAAGAATCTGCCGCGAAAAAAATAAAAAACGGCCGTTTGGGGCGTTTTTGGACGGATTATTTCCTGTGGAGAATGCGTTTTTGCCGCTTGCGATGGGTAGTTGACAGTCGGCGGCGGGGGGCTTACAAAGAGGACCATGAGCGGAGTTTTGCAGCACTACGACAATCCGCTGGTGGAAAGATATGCCTCGCGGCAAATGAGCGCCCTGTGGAGTCCGCAGCGGAAGTTCAGCACGTGGCGGCGGTTATGGGTGGCGTTGGCCGAAGCGGAAGCGGAGTTGGGCCTGCCGATTACTCCGGAACAAATTGCGGAGCTTAGAGCCCATGTCGAGGACATCGACTTCGAGGCTGCCGCCCGTTATGAGCGGCGGTTTCGGCACGACGTTATGGCCCATGTTCATGCTTATGGCGATGTATGTCCGACGGCACGCGGCATAATTCATCTGGGCGCCACAAGTTGCTACGTAACCGACAACACTGACCTGCTCTTGCTGCGCGAAGGCTTGCAGTTGCTGGCGGCACGAACCGCGGGGGTAATCGACGCTTTAGCCGATTTCGCCGCCCGATACCGTGATTTGCCCTGCCTGGCCTTCACCCATTTCCAAACGGCGCAGCCGACAACGGTGGGCAAACGGGCATGTCTCTGGGCGCATGATTTCGTCCTCGACCTCACTGAAATCGAGCATCGCCTCGCCGAATTGAAAGCCCTCGGCAACAAAGGCGCCACCGGCACGCAAGCGAGTTTCCTGGAACTTTTCGGCGGGGACCAGGAGAAGGTCTGTCGGCTGGAAGAGCTGATTTGCCGGAAGCTCGGCTTCTCTGCGGCCTATCCCATTACGGGCCAGACCTATCCGCGAAAGCTCGACGCCCAGATATTGAGCGTGCTTTCCGGCATTGCCCAAAGCGCCCATAAAATGGCCACCGACATTCGTCTTTTGGCCCATCGCAAAGAGCTGGAAGAACCGTTTGCCGAAGAACAGGTCGGCTCCTCGGCGATGCCCTACAAGCGAAATCCCATGCGCTGCGAACGGATATGTTCATTGGCGCGTTTCGTCATTAGTCTGGAAGCTAACGCGGCCATGACGGCTGCGGTGCAATGGCTGGAACGCACTTTAGATGACAGCGCCAACCGTCGGCTGGTTTTGCCGCAAGCGTTTTTAGCGACGGATGCGGTGCTGATTTTGTGCCGTGATGTAGCTGCCGGTTTGACGGTCTATCCTCAGGTGATAGCCGCCGGCCTGGCCGCCGAATTGCCGATGCTGGCTACGGAGAGCATTCTCATGGCGGCTGTGGCGGCTGGAGGCGACCGCCAGGAATTGCACGAACGACTCCGCCGCCATGCGCAAGCTGCCGCCGCCAGAATCAAAGAGGGCGGACATAACGATTTGTTGGAGCAACTTGCCGCCGATCCGGCGTTCGCCAAACTCGACCTGAAAGCCATACTCAAGCCGGAGCGCTTCATTGGTCGCGCGCCGCAACAGGTGGAGGAATTCCTGGCCGATGTCGTCGCGCCGATCCGCGAAAAATACGGCGACGCAATCACTTCCAGAGAGAAGGTTCAAGTCTAGCCCGCCCTTTTTGTAAACGCCCCGCACATTCTCGTTCGGTTTGGCGGCTTCTGAAGCGTTTTCTATCCGGTGAAGTAGAGATAGGCGGCGGCGATGGCGGCGAGCACGAAGGCCGAAACGAGCACATCCGCCACGCCCCAACTCCGACGCGATTCCAGGCGTTCGTGTGTGCCGGTCGTGCCGTAGGTCAAGCCGGCGATTTGACTATAGTTCGGCGGCGCGCTGAGGTAGCTGACGACGATCATCACTGCTGCACACACCAGCAGGATGAGCACGCTGTAGTATTGGAAGAAAATATGATTTACCACCCATAGCCAGGAGCCTTCGGGATATTGAAAGCCGGCGAAGAGTTTGACCGGGGTATCGACGGCCAAACGGAACAAGCCCAAGAGAAAACCGACGATCAACGCCGCCAGTGCGCCGCGGGCGTTGAGTCGCTTCCAGAAAACGCCGAAGAAGAACACCACAAAGATCGGCGGGGCAAGATAGGCGGAAATGCCTTGCAAATAATCATAGAGGCCCCTCCCGCCGCGAATCACGGGAATCCACGCCAGGCCGATGAGCACCATGATGGTGGTGGCAACACGGCCGATCCAAACCAGGCGGTGTTGGGAGATATTTGGTTTGAGGCGACCGTAGAAGTCCATCGTAAACAAGGTGGCCGAAGCATTGAACACGCCGGCCAACGAACTCATCAGCGCCGCCAGCAGCCCGGCGACCACAAGGCCGCGAGCGCCGATCGGCAGCACGGTGGTAACCAGCAAAGGAAAGGCTTTTTGCGCTTCGTCGCGGATGATGTTTCCCGCCGGATCAAACATTGCTTCTCGGAGGACGGCCACCTTGCCGCCGGCAGCCAGTGCGAAGCAGATCATGCCGGGAACGATGAAAATGAAGACCGGCAGGAGTTTCAATACGGCGGCGAACAGAGCGCCGCGGCGGGCTTGTTGTTCGTTAGGGGCGCCGAGGGCGCGCTGCACGATATACTGGTCGGTGCACCAATACCACAGCCCGGCCACAGGCGCGCAAATCACCATGCCCAACCAGGGATAGTTATCATTGAAGTACCAGGCCATGCGACCGGCTTCTTTCACCGGCGCCCAGGTGAAATCCATGTTTGCAGGTACGAGCGGTCGCCAGAGGTTGAACATTTCGGAGCCGCAGACGGCGCGCAACTCCGCCCAACCGCCCAGCGCGTGCAGGCCGAAGATGGTTACCAGCACGGAGCCGAGGATTAAGATGAGTGTTTGCAGGGCTTCGGTATATGCCACGGCGCGCAACCCGCCCGCTATCGTATATGCCCCGGTAAGCACAATCACCAGTACGGAGCCGACCCAAAAACTGTCCAACGGCCCGACATGCACTTCCGGCAAGAGAACCGAAAAGACGATGCCTCCGGCAAAAATGCCGACGGCGATCTTCGTCAGCACGTAGGCGACCAGTGAAATCAGCGACAGCAGCCAGCGGCCGGCGGGGCTGAAACGGCGTTCCAAAAACTCCGGCATGGTGAACACCCGCGACCGAATATAGAACGGTACCATCACCCAGGCCAGCACCAGTAAACACCAGGCGTGCAATTCGTAGTGCGCCATGGCCACGCCGTCCGTGCAGCCGGAGCCGGCCAGACCGACGAGGTGTTCCGAGCCGATGTTCGAGGCGAAGATCGACGCGCCGATGATGAACCAGCCCAGGTTCCGGCCCGCGAGGAAATAGTCATCCGTTGTGTCACGGTTCTTGCGAACACAGTACACGGTCAGGCCGAGTAAGCTCAGAAAATATAGGGCAATCACCAGCCAATCCCAACCGCTCATGGTAAATGCTCCTGGAGTAAATCCAGCGAAAAAGATTTGTAAAAGCCATAGTTTAGCCAAAATACCGGTGGGCGTACAGCCGGAGAGGGGGGCGATGCGGAATTCCCCACTAAATGTCGCCCACTTGTGCCGGATGTGTAACCTGAGGGGGGTGTCGTGTGTATTACCGGTAGTGTCGGTTTGTTACAATTAACCTTTAGTTTCGGAGAGGTGTAGTATGCACAAACACATGTGTTTGGTTGGAGCAGTGGTGTTGGGGTTGGCAGGTTTGTTGCAGGCGGAGCCGCTTCAACCCAAGCAGATTTCCGCCGAAGCCAAATGGGTGGTACATTTCGACGTGGACGCCATGCGGACCACGATCTTCGCCCTTAAAGCTGCGGAAAAAGTGCGCCAACATTTCCCTGACGCCGAATGGCATCTGGACCGCGTGCGTGCAGAGTGGATGTTCGACCCTTGCACGGACATTCATGGCATGACCTTTTACGGCGATCGCCTGGTGCCCGATACCGGCGTCGTCCTGGTGCATGTGAATATCGACCAGAAGGTCTTGCTGGAGAAGGCCAAGCAAGCGCCGGATTACCGCGTCAGCAAGTACGGGAACTACGATCTTCACACCTGGACACATGCCAAAGGGTCGAAGCATCAGCGCGACATCACCGGCGCATTCTTCGGCCGCGACCTGATCGTCTTCGGCGGCTCCACGGCCGAGGTTATGGCCGCCCTAGATGTGCTCGACGGTACAAAGCCGAACCTGACCGCCAAGTCCTCCCCCTTGGCCGCCCCGGTTCCGCCGGGAGCAACCTTCGTGGCCAGGGTAGTGGGGTTGGCGGACGCCAAATTGCCTTGCAAGTCGCCGGTTGTCAAACAACTGGATGCCGTGTCCCTTGCTCTTGGTGAGTCGCAGGGCGAGTCGTTCTTCGCCGCCGAAATGAGGGTAAAAAAGGCGGAACTGGCGGAACAAATGCGGATTGCCGCTGAAGGCTTGCGCGCCATGGCGATGATTGCCGCGGCTGATGATCAGCAGGCGCAGGAGATGATTAAAGCCCTGAAGATCTCCTCCAGCACGGACATGGTCGGTGCGGAATGGCGCTTTTCGGCCGAAGAACTTTGGAACCGCATGGAAAAAGAATGTGAGCGGATGAAAGAAAAAGGTTGGCCGCATCACAAGCCTTTTTGGTTCCAGCCGAAAAGGTGATGTGTTTTTACGGTGAGCAACCGATAAATGCTACGAAGCTTCATGCCGGCTGAAAGGGATGATGTGGCGGACTTCGTGCGCCGCGCTCAGCAAGGCTGCGCAGAGAGCTTCGAGGAATTGATCCGTCGGTTTCAGGTCCCGCTGCTGCACTTTTTGCGGCAGCGGGCCTCGCCCGCGGATGCAGAGGATTTGCTCCAGGAGACATTTATACGGGCTTATGAGAATTTGCACCGCTATCAGCCCCGCTGGCCGTTCGCCGCGTGGCTGTTTACCATCGCCCGACGGCTGAATGCAAACCATTTCCGCCGACGAAGAGTGCCGACCGCCGACGAAGACGTTTTGAGCTTAGACGAGCTATGTGGTGCGGACCCTGCACCTATCGAACGGATGGTTGAGGAGGAAGACCGCCGCCGGCTTTGGGACGTGGCCGGACGTATTCTGACGGAGGAACAATTCACCGCCTTATGGCTGCACTATGTCGAGGACATGCCGGTTCAGGAACTGGGATTGGTGTTGGGCCGGACGACAGCGGCCGTAAAAGTGATATTGTTTCGCGCCCGCAAAAAACTCCTGCCTTTGCTGGGGGAGTTCAACGGGCGTGAGGCGACCCAGACAGCAACGAACCAAACACGTATGCGAGGCGTGAGCAAAGCTTCACAGACGAAGCCATGACAGATAACTTACCTGAACACCCCGAACAAGTTTTCCCGCAGGGAGCTTCTGAAGAGTTGCTTGCCGTCTATTTGCGCGACGAGGCGGCGGCCGACCGACCGGCTTTCTCCCCGGCGTTGCACCGGCGTCTGGTGCGTGCCTGGCGGGAGCAGTCAACGCAAGGCCGAACAGTTTCTGCGCCTGTGCCGGGTGTTTTTTCTCATCAGCGATTGGGTATGCTGATTGCCGGATTAGGGGTAGCGTGCTTACTGTTAATCAGCGTTTTCGGCTGGTGGATGCAATCGCCGGATTCGTCTGCCCCGGGCGTGCGACCCGATGCTCCGGCCTTGGCCATCGGCGACCCGTTGGCCGAGGTGTCCTTGGCCATCAGCTTGCCGACCCGAATGGCCGTGTATGCGGATGGGATGTTGGCCGAGGTATGGAACATTCCGCCGGCGGCACGTCTGCGGGATAATACGCGCCAGGCGGTGTTCACCCTGCTGGCACGATTGCCGTGGGATGCAGAAGCTGCGGCCGAACCGCAGGTGGAACCATAACAACCAGGGCGGCGTCAATGTCTTTGTCTATGCCGGCAAAATGCTTTTGGATTGGCGCGTTGACGGTGTCGGCCCTCATCGCCCTACGGCCTTGTCCGGCTAAGAGTGCCGAAGAATACCACATTGGGCCGGGGAAGCATGAGATCGGGGCGACCCTCTTCGAGTGGCAGGATGAAGGCCGCCGGCGCCGCGTGCCGGTCAAATTGTATTTTCCTCAGACCAACATGGGCCGATTTCCGGTGATTGTGTTTTCGCATGGATTGGGCGGGTCGCGGGAAGGCTATGCATATTTAGGCCGGTATTGGGCCGCGCACGGCTATTTTTCTCTTCATTTGCAGCATCCCGGCAGCGACGATAGCGTGTGGCGGGGCGAACTTCAGCCGCGCGAAGCCCTACGACGTGTGATTGCTGATCCGCGAAACAGTTTGGACCGGGTGATGGATGTGCGCTTCGCCCTGGACCAAATGGAGAAACTCAACTGCGAACGGGGACCTTTTCAGGGGCGAATGGATTTGGATAAGGTGGGCATGGCCGGTCATTCCTTCGGCGCCTGGACCACGCAGGCCGTGGCCGGCGAAGTGTTTTTCGGACCAGCCGGAAAAAGCATCTCTTGGTCCGAACCGCGCATCAGGGCCGCGGTGATTATGAGTCCTTCGCCGCCCCGGCAGCGCGACAAGCTGGAGGAAGCATTCGCCGGTATCAAAATCCCTTGCCTGCACATGACGGGCACGCTGGACGACAGTCCGCTGGGCGATACTTCCGCCAATGAACGCCGGCTGCCCTTCGACCACATCCGCGGTGCCGAACAGTATTTGATTACCTTTATCGGCGGCGATCACATGATTTTTTCCGGCCGTGGATTACGGGCGAAGGAGCGGGAAAAGGACGCCATGTTTCAGCGACTCATTTGTATCAGCTCTACAGCTTTCTGGGACGCCTATCTAAAGGGCGATGAGCAAGCTAAGGCTTTTCTCGCGGATGGTCTGAAACGATTGCTGGCCGATGCCGCCCTGCTGGAACGGCGGAACGCCGCGAAGTAAGCAAACGGCTGGAAATAGCCGGCAGCAACGTCTGGACGCTCACTCCGGCGTCCAGATTTTTTTCTTTCCGGTTTTCGCATCGTTCGAGGGCGTCCAGAGTCGCGGCGGCGCCGGCGGTTCGTCATCCGGCTCCCCCGCAAAGTTTTCCACGAACCTTCTGGGGATAATGCCCGTCATTTCAATAATCTGCAGCAGATTATTCATCGCTGCTTTTTCGTGGGAGTGCTGTTCCATTAGATGGCTGAGCAGATTTGCCACTTTGGTCCTGTTTTCCTCGGAGATGTAATGGACTAACTCCATCAGGTCCCACAGCGAGCAAGATATGCCGTAGGAGTCGCTCAGTTTGCGACCGGCGGCAATATATTCCAGCTTGCGTGCTCCGGTTGGTTCCATGGAAGCCAATACATAATAGGTTCGAAGTTGTACCGCGCGGTGAGTAAAGTTGGGACGGGAAATGATTTCCAGGCCTAACTTACTAGCCGCCGGTTTGTAATAGTACTTGACCGCGTAATCGAAAGTTTCCTCAAGCTTTTCGTTGGAAAGTTCTTCGACCACCAGGCGTCCGAAACGCATAAGCGGCAAATCCTTCGGCACGCCTTCGTGGGGATGGATGGGCGGCAAGGTCGGCAAGCCGAGCTTGGCCCTGAGGGTGTTGCCGTCAAAGTTTGCATCTTCGCCCGCCAGCCATTGTTCCAGTACGTGGATTACGGCTTGGAGGCGGAAATGAAGCTCTTCCATCGTTGCGGCTTCGCGCGGCGTTCGGCCTTCCAGCACGCCCAGGGGTATGTCCGGCCATTCATGAAGCAGCTTCTCGGCAACGTATTCTGTCGTCAACAGAGGCAACAAGTTCAGACGTTTCTTCGAAGGTATGAACCAGGACACAGACCATAGCAATTGGGTGGCCGAAAAGCCGGGAACCGGCTCCAACTCCGGCTCCGACGCCAATGCGTCGCCGGCTGTTTCCGCAAGCAATTGCCGGATAGCAGCAAGCGCTTCCGAGGAAACAGGCGTGTGTAGTTCCAGACGGGCTTCGCGGTCCGTTTGGCGACCATAATAATCCATGAACCCCAGCTCACGCGGCACGTTGCTAGGGGTTATCTCGTCCCACGACTGCGGAATCTCTCGGTCGAGCAAAAGATAAACGCTTTTCGGCGGCGGTCCTTCCTCATCCATCGCCGCCGGCTCCGACTCAAACGGAACGATCCGCTGACTGGCCTCGAGTGCCTCTTCCAATTGCTGGGGGTTGGTTACAGTCCAGGTGGCAAAATAACATTCACTCTGGTCGCCCAGGGGATATTCGTTCAGAAGCAGCGCGATGGTTTCCGCCTCCAGGGCGTCTTCCCAACCATCGCTCACCTGGCGCCGCAAGGCCGCATAGCGCCGGAAGGCCTCGCTGCTGCCTTGATTGTCGGCTAAGAAAGCGCGTAGCAAACCCAGGTTGCGCCAGATTTCCGGAACCGTATCCGTTTCGGCGGCCAGGGCGGCAAGTTGCGCGGCGGCTTCGCGCCACCGGCCTGCGGCGGCTAGCTTGAGCGCCGCTTGATTGCGTTCGCGGGTGGCGGTGTCGGCTATCTCCACCGCCAACGCCGGTGGTTTGCGGAACAGCGGCGGAATGTTCCCATCCCTTTGCAGTTCTTCCAACAGGGACTTACACAACTCTTTTTTCGGATACTTTTCAAACACGAGTTGCGCTAACGCAAAAGCAGATAAGTAACATCTTCTCTCCACCGCCTCCTCTACCAAGGGATATAGGCCGCGGAGAAGGTGGGGCGACGGCTCCCCGTCGGCCGCCTGGATTGCACTCAAATAGTAATCAATGGCTTTGGCGAGGTCGTCCCTTAGGGCGATCAGGGCGGCATAGGTCAGAGCCACTTGATTCTGCGGATATTTGGCGACAAACTCGGCGATCGCCGCCTCGACTTTTTCCAGCGGCTCCATATTCGCAAGGATTTGACATTTTTGCGCCCAGAGGCCGGCCGGCGCCTTTTCGCCCAGCTTTGTCATCAGGCTTTCGACATGCTTTAAGGCCGCATGATATTGGCAGTTCTCCTTGAGTTGCTCGATTTTGTTGTAATCCTCGATGAGTTCGGGGCAACAAAACTTGGCCTTTTTGCCGGCGCCGCACAAACAGAGCGTGTAGGGAGAAATGGTAGGCATTGCAAATACGCAGAGGTTAATGGTTTAGAAAATAAAAATCGGGCGACTCCCTCTACCGGCTCTCCGATAGAGGACGCCCTCCGACTGTCAGGTTTTCTTTCACTACCGGTGTTATTTCACTACCAGGTTGCCTTCGCGGAATGCGGCGGCCATGGCGAGCGGCACTTCCGCCTCGGCCAGCACCACGGCGGCACGATTCTTAGCCACCTGGGCACGCATCTCTTGTTCCAGGGCCGTGGCCAATGCCCGACGCTCTTCAGCTTTTGCGCGCGCGACGCGCATGTCGGCCTCGGCTTGATCGGCTTGCAGGCGGGCGCCGATGTTTTCGCCGACATCGATATCTGCTATGTCGATGGAGACGATCTCGAAGGCAGTTTGTGCGTCCAGCCCGCGATCCAGCACCGCTTTGGAAATCCGGTCGGGGTTCTCCAGGACTTCCAGGTGGCTGTCCGAAGAGCCGATGGCGGTGATGATGCCTTCGCCGACGCGGGCGATGATGGTTTCTTCCGTGGCCCCGCCGATTAGTTGCTCGATGTTGGTCCGCACCGTTACCCGCGCACGAACTTTCAGCTCCACGCCGTTTCGGGCGATGGCGCTTAAGGTCGCGCGTTGTGAGCGCTTCGGATCGGGACAATCAATCACCTTCGGATAGACGCTGGTCTGCACGGCGTCGAGCACATCCCGACCGGCCAGGTCGATGGCCGCTGCGCGGTCAAAATCCAGGTCGATATCCGCACGATGGGCGGCGATGATGGCGCGAATCACATTGGGCACATTCCCGCCGGCAAGATAATGGGCTTCCAGCCGCCGGGTGGTAATCTCCCCATCACGCTCCAGCCCGACTCCGGCTTGAACGGCCATGATCTTGGCTTGCACGATCACGCGGGCATCAACCCGACGAAAGCTCATGCCGATCAGGCTCAGCAAACTGACATTCGCGTTGGACATATACGCGCGGAACCACAGGCCGCCGTAGTTGATGACTATGGCGGCGAGGATTGCCGCAAAGATTATGAGCACGATTATGCCCAACAACCACCACACCGTCACCTGGGCGAATAAGATGAGCAAATTACTGGTCATGGCGCGCCTTCCTTTCCCCCTTCACAAGCAACCGTTGTTGGAACCACATCAGCATAACGTATCCGCTGGAACGCGAGAAGTACCCCTCTTGTCGGCTCCAAGAATTTGCCTTCAGGCAGTGGAGTTGCTTCCTGGGCCTTTTCTTGGGATGCCCCGGCGATGGAGAATCAGGTCATATCGACTGGTCTGCGTTTCTTTTCTGCGGTAAAATATCCTAGTTATGGCTGTTCGATCGTTTAAGCAGGTGCTCGGCGAAACCGGTCTGGAGCGGAAATGTCGCCTGCTTTTCGGCGTATGTCTATTTATTTTGATTACCGCCAGTTTTTGGTGGTACGGCAGCCAGACTGAAGAGATGGTTTATCGCCAGAACCGCACCACCGGCCGGCTGCTGGTTGATCAGGTGATGTATATCAAGCATTGGGAAAGCCTGGAAACCAACGAACGGTTTTTGCCGCTCGTTCAGGACCTGACAAAACGGCTGAGCAAACAGGAATACGAATGGCGGTTCATCAAACCCAACAGCGGGGACGGAACAGGTCTGCCGCGCGACGAGTTCGAATGGGCGGTTTTGGACCGCTACAATAAACGCCGCGCTGCTCCGCCCAGCGAAGAAGAGGCCGAAGAGTATCCCGAAAGATTGGTCAACAACAACAACGAATATCAGTATTTCCAGCCGATCTATGCGGAGAAGTCCTGCTTGTTGTGCCACAATGTCGCCGCCGGAGGCTTCGACCTTAGCGGCAGCGGCTTATCGACGGGGACCGCCGGCGGCACGCCGCTCAGCGAAGGCGACCTGATGGCCATCGTGCAGGTTACGATACCTAACGGGCCGACGCAGCGTTCGCTCAACTTTAATCGCGCCATTCTGCTTTCTACGGCGATCATCACTGTGTTTGCGGCGATGGTGGCCTCTTATGCGATTGTGCGTTTTGTGATCGTCAAGCCCTTGCATCATTTGCGCGATGTCAGCGATGCCATCAGCCACGGCAACACCTCCTTGCAGGCGGAGATTCGCACCGGCGACGAGTTCGAAGAACTTTCCACGGCCTTTAACCGCATGGTACGCCACCTGGTGGCCGTACAGGAGGAATTGCGTCGGGCGAATATCGCCCTGGACGCCAAAGTGGACGAGCTTGCCCAGGCCAACATGCGGCTCTACGAATTGAACATGCTGAAGAGCGACTTTTTGGCCACGATGAGCCATGAGCTGCGGACCCCGCTGAACAGCATTCTCGGTTTCAGCGAAGTGCTCGAATCCGGCGATACGCTCACCGACAAACAACGCCGCTACGTGCAAAACATTCAAAAATCGGGCAAGGCGTTGCTGGAAATGATCAACGACATCCTGGATTTGGCGAAAATCGAAAGCGGGCGGATGGAAACCCGCCTCAGCGATTTCCGCCTCGAACTGGTGGTCTCCGGCCAGGGCGACATGGCCCGACCGCTGGCTGAACAAAAGAACATCGACCTGGAAGTGCGCATACCCCTGGACTTGCCGCCCATGCACCAGGATCAGGCGCGCGTCCAGCAAATCCTAAACAACCTGCTTTCCAACGCCATTAAGTTCACGCCGGAAGGCGGCAGAGTGGTCGTTTCCGTGGTGCGGGACGAGTCCGGCTTCATGGTCATGCAGGTCAGCGACACCGGCATCGGCATTGCCCCGGAAGACCAACAGGCGATTTTCGAAAAGTTTCGCCAGGGGCGCACCGCCATGCCCAGCGGCGAGGCCATTACGCGCGAGCATTCCGGCACCGGACTCGGCCTGTCGATCGTCAAGGAACTTTGTCGTCTCTTAGGCGGCGAGATCACCTTGCAAAGCGAACTCGGCAAAGGCAGTACGTTCACGGTGCGCTTGCCCTGGGTGCTCCAGGAGCAGCCGCAGCATGAGGCTTCCTGGCCGGCCGATGTGGAACAATTTCCCAGGCAACAATCGGGTGCAATCGCCGAACATCCGACAGCCGCCAAGTAAGCCCCGCTCTCTGTGAGAACCTCTTATGCATCTACTGACGCTCGAAGAAGAAATCTTGAAGTTAATCGGCGCAGCGGACTATCAGCCGTTAAAGCCGCGGGAGATCGCCCAACGCCTGAAACTACCGAAATATCAGGTCCGCGAAGTTCGTAAGGTCGTTAAGCGCCTGGCCCGCGAAGGGCGGCTCGGCTATACCTCCAAGCATCTGGTCGTGCCGCTTACAGACACCGGGGCTGGGACCGAATCTTCCTCAGTCGCCGACCGCCGGCTGAAGGAGGCCGAAAACAAAGCCCTGGCCAGCGGCGGAAAGCTCGTCTTGGGGGTCTTTGAACGGGCGAGGCAAGGATATGGATTCGTGCGCCGGGCTACGCTGGAAGGTGCGCCTCTCGGCGGCGAAGATATCTTTATTCCCGCCAGAAACACCCACCGGGCGATTGACGGCGATCTCGTACTCGTGCGGCTGAATCTTCGCAGCCGCGGCCGGCAGGGACCGAGCGGGGAAATCGTCGAAGTCGTGCACCGCGAAAAACGGCAGTTTGTCGGCCGATATTTCGAGTCTGCCGGGGCGGCTTTTGTGCGGGTGGATGGTACGTTGTTTGCGCGGCCTATTCCTGTCGGCGACCCCGGCGCGAAAAACGTCCAGCCCGACGACAAGGTGGTTATCGAACTGCTCAGATTCCCCGCCCCCTGGGATGACGGCGAAGGCGTAATTGTCGAGGTCCTCGGCCCGCACGGCAAGCCAGGCGTGGATACGCTTTCGGTAATTCGCCAATTCAGCTTGCCGGAGCGATTTCCGCCGGAAGTCCTGGCCGAAGCCCGGCGGCTGGCTACCCGATTCGACGCTTCGCTGGACGGACGGCTGGACCTGACAGAGGAAACCATTGTAACGATCGACCCTGCCGACGCACGGGACTTCGACGATGCCGTTTCCGTCGTCCGGCCGGCCGATGGCAACTGGCGGTTGGGCGTACACATCGCCGACGTGGCCCATTTCGTCGCACCCGGCAGTGCTTTGGATCGAGAAGCGGCCGAACGTGGGACCAGCGTCTATCTGCCGGATCGCGTGCTGCCGATGCTGCCGGAATTGCTTTCCAACGGTTTGGCGAGCCTGCAACCTGGCAAGGTCCGCTACACGAAATCGGTCTTCATGGATTTCAGTCCCGAAGGCGAGCGCCTTTCGGCCGTGGTCCATCGTTCGGCTATTCGGAGCAGCAAGCGTCTGACGTATGAGCAGGTCGATGAGTTTTTGTCGGACCCTGCAAGCGGGCGGAAGAAATTGGGCGCTAAGGTTGCGGAGCTTTTGGAAAGGATGTCGGCTTTGGCCCGACTTCTGCGCCGCCGCCGCATGGCGCGTGGCGCACTGGAGCTGGCCATGCCGGAGGTGAAAATCGAGTTGGATAAGGAAGGTCGGGTAACGGGCGCCAGGGTAATCGAAGATACGGAAAGCCATCAGATAATCGAGGAGTTCATGCTGGCGGCCAATGAAGCGGTGGCCGAGATGCTGGCGCGACGAAAATTTCCCTTTTTGCAGCGCATCCATGAGCCGCCTAGCCCACTGAAACTCCAGGCCCTGGCGGATTTTGTCGCCGCATTGGGCTATCGGCCCGGCGATTTGCAGGATCGCTTCCGCCTGCAAAAGCTCCTTACGGGGAGCCGCGGCCGGCCGCATCAAAACGCCGTACATTATGCGGTCTTGCGGTCTTTGCAACGGGCGGTTTACAGCCCCAAGGAAGAAGGCCATTTCGCTCTGGCCAGCCGCTGCTATTGCCACTTCACTTCGCCCATTCGTCGCTATCCCGACCTGACCGTTCATCGTCTGGTGGACGCTCTGCTGGATAAAACCCGACCCAGGGAAGAATATAGCGAGCTGGTAGCGTTGGGCCGTCATTGCTCGGATCGTGAGCAACGCGCCGAGGCCGCCGAACGCGACCTGACAAAACTGAAATTGCTCATCTACCTGAGCCGGCGGATAGGCGAAGAAATGGACGCCATTGTAACCGGCGTGGAAAGCTACGGGATTTTCGTACAGGGCGTACAGTTGCCTGCCGAAGGGCTGGTCCGCGTGGAAACCCTCGACGGCGGCCCCTATCGCCTCGACCGCCAAGCCCACGTGTTGCTCGGTCGGCGCGGCGGCAGACGATTCCGGTTAGGCGATATTATCCGTGTGGCCGTGGCGGAAGTGGACCTGGAACGGCGGGAAATCGATTTTCGCCTGGTGGATACCGCACCGGCCTCCAAAGTTCGCAGCCCCAAAGGAACCAGGAAGAAACGCCCGGCGCCATAAATCGAAAGCCCTGTTTTCCGTTCTTGGCAGATCGGCGACGCTGTGCGATAATCAAGCCTTAAGCGGAAGCCGGGTGTGGGCAGGCCCTATGCTATAGGACGCTGATTTGGAAACGCCTTGTGTGCAGGAGGCGATACTCATGCAGTTGACAGGATTGTTGCTCGGACTCTTGATATTAGGGCAAACAGCGGATGGTACGTTGCCTCCGCAGCCCAAACAGCCGCCGGAATTGGTTGCCGAGTGGATTCGCTTGCCTTCGGACTCGGCCCTCGGCGGCGAGCCGCTGGCGCTCCAGGATGCACTGAAAACCACGAACGATCGACGCGAGCAGTTGGAAATCGTCCGGCACTACTGGCAATTGGCGACCGCTCTGGCCGAATACCGCTTTTACAAAGAACAGGTGGAACTCTGGCGTCAGCTTGCCGGCGGCGAGGAAGCCGAGAAACAATGGCGCGCATATCATTCCGCAGCCGTGGCCGACTTGCAAATGGCCGAGTTAATCGTCGTTCAAAGGCAACACGAGCTGGCGGCCCTGCTTCGTTTGCCGGTGGATAAAGCGCTGCCGCTGCCCGCCGACAAACCGCATCTGGGCGCTTACCGCACAAATTACAACGAGCTGTTTGCCGGTCGGACGCCGCCGCTCGGGGTACAACTCCTGGAAAAACTATTGCCTTTGCAACGACAAGTAATCGACGAGGGAGCAAAAGCGCTCCAGGCTGCGGAAGACGCACTCTCGGCGGCGCTCGAAGATCACCGCCACGGACGCATCGGCAGGGAAGCGGTTTACTCCGCCGGCCGTGAACGGTTGCATGCCCGTCGCGAGTTCATCTACGCCGTTCAACAATACAACAACAGTATTGCCGAATATGCGCTTACTGTGGCAGCCCCTACAGCCGGCCCGCAGGCGATTGCTGCGATGCTGATCGGCCCTGTAACCCAGGCGGCCGCAGCGCCGAGAGCGGATATTCCGCCGCAACAGAATCCGCCCGGCAATTCGCGGAACGAGCCGACGCTTGCGCCGCCGCGTGAAGGGTGGCGACCGAGCCGGTCCGGCGATACTTCTGCGCCTCCTCCGGCTGCTCCGTCTCCAACCGCCCCTCCTCCAACATTCATTGAGCCGCGTCGTGAAATCGCACCTCCAGCGGGCGAGTCACCTGAGGAAGCACCCCGCTTGCCGGAAGCCGAAGCCTCGGCGCTGCCGCGCATGGTTCGTAAGATAGGCTTACCTTCCTCGGCAGGCGAAGGAGCATCGCTTGCTGCGCCGTTATCTTCCGAAGAATCACGGGCGAGCGAGGCGCTGGGCGCGGCCGCCGGACAAGCGCTCTATCCGGCACTGGTCCAGACCCCGCCCGCAGCTCAGGCCAAACAACTGACCCTGGCGCTGCATTGGGACCGTCGTTTGCCGCCGGGGCTGGGCAAACCGCTCACGCTGCTCGAATGTCTGCAACGAGCTCCGACCAGCGAGCGTGCGGATGAGCTGACGTCCGCACGTTTGACGACCATCGCCGTTTATTGGTCGCTTAAGCAAAAGGCGGCGGAATATCAACTTTTGGCGGAACAGGGCGACCTGCTGGAAAGCCTCACGCCGGTGGTGCTCTCGCGGCGACACGAGCCGAGCGGAGCTACGGACATGCTGCGTTTGCATGCGGCCCGACTTGCCCTGCAAACTGAGATGGAAAAAGCCCGTGCCGCACTGCTCGCCGAGCAATTCAATCTGGCGGTGAGGCTGGGCATGACATCCGAGGGCGAATGGCCGCTAGCTTCGACGATTCCCCATTCCGGCGGCTATCTGCTGAAACTGGATATTCAGCCTGCCACGTTGCTGGCGCTGCATACCGTGCAACGATTGGCCGCGACGATACCGGCGTTGGGCGAAGCGGTGCAGAAGCGGGCCGCAGCGACAGTCGAGGCCGACATCGCCCGCGTCGCTGCCGCCGAAAACTACCGCGCAGGCAAAGCCGACATAGACGAAGCGATTCAAAGCATCCTCTTTCAGACGGAACAAAGCATGGCGTTTCTTCACAGCTTGACGGCTTACAATCAAGCGATAGCCGAATACGCCTTGACCATCCTGCCGCCGACGGTTCCGCCCGACCAGCTTGTTTCGACGCTCGTACTCAAACCCTGAGCCTCTCCTGGCGATGAACGGCGCGATGGATTAACGGCCCTCGTAGTGGTGGTAAACGCGGATTAACACGTATGACTTGGCCGAATTGCATCAAGTCGGCGGCCTGTCTTGCCCGCTTGTTTCACCACGCGGTAACGGCTACTTTTACGGTTGCCGCACAGGCGGAGGGAAGGGAGTTTTCAGTAATCGGCAGGCTTCAAGGTGATAGCTAAGGGCGAATGGGTTTGCCGCGAACATTGATAATCGGCAATCTGACGCTGGACACGCCGCTGCTTCAGGCCCCTATGGCCGGCTACGGCAACTATGTGTTTCGGCACTTGTTGCGCAAGTTAGGCGGGGTCGGTCTGCTGGTATCGGAAATGCTCAGTGCGCGCGGCCTCCTCTGCCAAAGACGACGCGGCTGCGGCTTGCCGGAACGGCTCTGGGGCATCGCCGAAGAGCCGCGCCCCCTGGCGGCACAAATCTGGGACAACGATCCTGCGGTGCTGGCGGAAGCCGCCCGTCGGCTCATCGAAGAGTTTCATATCAGCGTGATTGATCTAAACTTCGGCTGCCCTTCGAGGGATGTCGCCGGAAAAGCGCAGAGCGGAGCACATTTGTTACGCTCCCCGGAACGAATCGGCGAGCTTGTGTCGGCGGTAGTAGCGACATGCCGCCCTACGCCGGTTACGGTCAAAATTCGCCTCGGACCGGACCGGCAAACGATCACCGCCGGCGAAATCGCTCCCATCGTCGAACAGGCCGGCGCGGCGGCGTTGACGGTGCATGGGCGGACGGCCGCAGACGGCTTTCGCGGCGCTGCCGATTGGGAGCAAATTGCCCTGGTAAAAACCCGACTCCGGCGCATCCCGCTGATCGGCAATGGCGACCTTAAAAGCGTCGCCGACGTAATCCGCGCATTCGAGCGGTACGGCGTGGATGGCGTAATGATCGGACGCGGGTCGTTAAGTCGGCCGTGGTTATTCGCCCAGGCTGCGGCCGCACTCCGCGGAGAACCCATCCCACCGGACCCCCACCCGCTGGAGCAACGCCGATTGCTTCTGGAACATTTCCATCTGGCCGTGGAATGTTTCGGCCCGAAAAAGGGAACGAAAATGATGCGGGGCTTCGCCTGCCAGTTTGCTTCCGGCCGCGATGGTGTGCGGGAGTTTCGTCGGGCGATCAGCAAAGCCAGCCGCTCTGAACAATTCGTACAACTGGTAGAACGGTATTTCCCGCTTTCTAAAAGCGGAAATTAGGATAAAATGCGCCTTGCGCCTATAATAGTATAGATGGGCGATAGGACATACTATTGTGGAGGATATTCCTTTCGTGTTGCAAATCGTCAAATATCCACATCCCGCGCTGCGTCATAAATCCAAGCCCTTGCGGCAGGTGGATGGCGAACTGAAGAACATCGTCCGCGAAATGTTCGACCTGATGTATGCGCAAAAGGGCATCGGGCTGGCCGCCAATCAGGTGGCGCTGCCTTATCGGCTGTTTATCATCAATCTCGAATCCAACCCGGACAAAGGCCAGGAATACGTCTTCATCAACCCTATCATTGTTCGCCGCCGTGGGAACGTGGAAGCGGAAGAAGGATGTTTGAGCTTTCCGGAGATATATGCGCCGGTGGTGCGGTCGGAAAAAATCGAGATTTCGGCTTATAATCTTGACGGTACGGAAGTAAGCTACCGGTTGGACGGCCTGTTCGCCAGAGCCGTCCAACATGAATATGACCATTTAGAGGGCGTGTTATTGAGCGACCGACTCTCTCCGACCGCATTGCTTTCGGTCAAGGAGGCGTTGGAAGAACTGGAACTGGAGTTTCGAGACGAGCGGCAACGCGGGAGGATTCCGAGCGACGAGCGGATTACCGCCCTGTTGGCCGAGTTGGAAGCGATCCGCACTTAGCCTTAGGTTAGATTTTCTCAGCCGGTCGTCGCCGATCGAGACCGCAGAAAAAAGCCGCATCAGCCATGCGATTGCTATTGATGGGAACAGGTCCGTTTTGCTTGCCGGGCTTTCGCGCGCTTGCCCAAAGCCGGCATGAGCTGTTGGGCGTGGTTACGTCCTGGCCGACGACGGTTCGGAGTCGCACATTTGTCCCCGCGCGCGGCGTTCGAAAGTTTGCTTCCCAGCACGGTCTTCCGCTGTTCGAGCCGGAAAATGTCAATACGCCTGAATGGCAAAACCGGCTCGCCGCGATGAAACCGGATATCCTCGTGGTGTGCGACTACGGCCGGATTCTTTCACCGGCGACCCTGGCCGTGGCGGCGCACGGCGGAGTGAACTTGCATGCTTCGCTGTTGCCGAAATATCGCGGCGCAGCGCCGATAAATTGGGCGATCTATCACGGCGAGCGCGAAACCGGCGTTACGGTTACCCTGATGACTCCGCAAATTGACGCCGGTCCTTGCATCGCCCAGGCGCGGCTTGACATTTTGCCTGACGAAACAGCCGCTGAGCTGGAACCGCGTCTGGCGGAGCTGGGGGCGCGGGTGCTTTGCGAGGCGATCGACCTTTTAGAATCCGGCCGAGCGAAGCCCTGGCCGCAAGACCCTGCTCTGGCCACCCGGGCGCCGCGGCTGAAAAAAAGCGATGGACTAATCGACTGGAGCCGGTCGGCCGAGGCTATCAAAAACCACGTTCGCGCCATGGAACCCTGGCCGCGAACGTTCACCTTCTGGCATCCGGCGCACGGCAGGCCGCTGCGGGTGATTCTTGGGCCTGTGAAGATTGTCCCCCAGGCTGATCTGCAAGGTCTGCCGCACCCGCCAGGAAGTGTCATCGAAGCCGAGGGAAAGCGTTTGTTGATAGCCGCCGGCGAGGGGGCCCTCGTGCCGCAAAGCATTCAGCCGGCCAATAAACGGATGATGACTATCGACGAGTTCCTTCGCGGCTATCACGTTCAGCGCGGCGAACGTTTCGGGCCGCCGGCGTAATCGTTTCGCCCTGTATGGTATGACCTGCTTGCCGGCATAAAATGATGCGGAAGTTCTCGCAAACTTCGACGGCTCTCTGCGTGCTCCTGGGACTATTGTTCGGCGACAGAGCTTACGAAAGCATCGCCCAGGCTCAATCTTTTCGTCGCGCAGGCACGGAGTTTAACGCCTTGCGCACGTTGACCATTCCCGCCGGCAAGCTCTATACGGTCGTGGTAGTCGAGTTCTACCATCACGGCGAAATCCGGCCGAAAGGCGATAATGTTTGGGTGGTAGCAAAAAACCGCGAACCGGCGCCGTTTCGGGTGCTTCAGGTGGGGCCGGGCGACTTCTGCCGCCTGGCGATCCAAATCCTCGAAGGCCAAGCCGGCTACGAAATATATTATGGCGGCGAGCAGGTCCGTCAGTCTCCGCCCGAATGGACTTGCCGCGACGGCTTGTTGCTGGAAACGCGACGCTTTCAGCCTTGCAACTTGAGCAACCTTGAGGCCGTACGTCGGGCGTTTGAGAAGGCGGAACCCCTCGGCGCCGATTATGTCGAGCAAGTCTTTCATGCTTATAATCCTACCACGCTGATACGTGAACCGTTCTTCAGCCGCTACACCGGCTACATGCAATTGCGGACGGGCGGCAAGTACGGCTTTTACACCAGCAGCCAGGATTGCAGCTTCCTGCTCATTGATGAGAAGCCGGTGGTCGCCACCCCAGGGCGTCATGGGCCGATGCACCGCGCCCGACCGGGCAGTCGGCGTGATCTTCAGCTTTCGTCTGGCGAGCATAAGTTCGAGTATTATCATGCGGCGGCCGGCCCTGCGGCCCTCATGGCGGCCTTATGGGAGATTGACCCGCCGAGCGACAAGCCGGAACGTCCCCTGCCGATTCCCGCCGAAGTTTTTCGCACTCATCTTGTTGGTCGCTTGCCGGTAAGCAGCCCGGTGTTGCGCGGCAATCGACCGGCGCCGGACTTTTTGGTTTCCATTGCCGGCGACGTGCCGCTGCCGGACAACGAGACGCCGCTGGTGGCCGTACTGTTTCGGGAGAGTTCGCCGCCGGCGCTGAGCGGGAGCGGAACAAAGTACCAGTGGGACTTCGGCGACGGCCAAACCAGCGAGTTGAAAAATGTCGATCATGTCTATCTTCGGCCTGGCATGTACACCGTGAAACTTGCTCTTCGTCGCGGCGGCAAAACTGTGGAAACAAGCAATCGGGTATATGTAGATCGACCCTGGCAGCCGACCCGCGATCGACCGCACACTCTCGATGAATATCTGCGAATCGTCGAGACCTATGACCCTCGGACTCTGGACGCCGTTTCGCTGCGGCAACTGGTATTGACGTTCGAGGCCAAAGCGCTGGCCTCGCCCGACGACGCCCGGCAATGGTTGTCCAAAGCGGTGGCAGTCGGGGTGCAGGGCCTGCGGGAAGGCTCGGCCACCGGCGACGCGGAGGATGTGCTCAAGCTGGCTCGCACGCTGGCGTCGATGGCTCGCCGGCAGTTGGGCGATTCGGCTTCGGCGCTGGAGATTTGGCGCGCGGCCGAACGGCATACGGAACGTGGAAAGCACCAAGCGGCTTGCGACCTTGCCGCGGCGGACATCGCCTTGAACGATTTGCTCCAGACCGCCCTGGCTAAAGCACTGTTGCAATCCGCCGAGCAGCAATTCGGCGGCCAAGGCGGCGAGGCAGTCAGTGCTTTGCTCAAGCGCCTGTGGGGCGACTATCACGCGTCGCAGGGCGCAGGCGAGCTTGCCCGCGAAAACTATCTTGCCGCCCAGCGCCTTCTGGGTGCGAACCGGAGCCTGGCCGAAACCACCGCTCGGCAAGGTGCGTATGCACGAACGGTAGAAGCCTTACTTCAGGAAAAGAATTACCTGCGTGCGGCGGAAGAACTGGAAGCCTGGGAAGCGGAATTTCCCGCAGCCAAGCTGGAAGGTTATTGGACCCTGCTGACGGCGCGATATTGGGCGGGCCGCAAAATGTTCGCCCAAGCTATTGCTCAGGCGGAACGCTTGCAGGCGGTGAATCCGTCTTCGCCCTATCTCGACCGCCTCCTGTTCTTGGCGGCGGAAAGCGAGTTGCAACTAGGCCGCAAGGACCGCGCCGTCGCCACCTTACACACCTTGCTCAACGAACATGCCGGAAGTCCGCTGGTGCCGCCGGCCAGGGAAAAACTCCGCGCACTCGAAGCCGCTACGGAGAATCAACAATAGAAACGCCTTTTCGGCCGCGATTGGGTACTCCTCAAAGCCCATCGCCGCGACTACAATGCGGCTGGAAGCAGAACCTATTACTCTTAAAGGTGCTTGAATGACCATGTCGCGCGAAATTGCCGTGCATACGCTGGCCGTGATGTCGCCAGGTCAGGAAGCCGACCTGTTCTTGTTGATGACCGCCAAGGAAGAGCTGAAAACGAAGACCGGCAAGCCTTACTTTCGCGTGGGTTTTCGGGATGCGACACGAGAAGTGAGCTTTCCCATCTGGGGCGATTCGCCCTGGGCGGTAGAGTGCCGAGATAATTGGCGGCCGGGCACGTTCTACAAGATTCGCGCAGTGTATCAAGAAACGGACTTCGGCCCGCAACTGGAAATCCGCAAAATCCGCGAGGCTACGGCCGCCGACGCCGCCGACGGTTTTGATCCCGCCGCTTTGTTGCCGCAAACGCGATTTTCGCCGGATGAGATGTTCGCGGAATTGCTTGCGCTGGCCGGAAAACATATCCAAAATCCCGCCCTGCGACGGCTGGTGGAATTGTTGCTCACCACTAATCGAGCCGGCTGGCTGGTGCAACCGGCGGCGCGAAAAAATCATCATGCCTATCGGGGCGGGCTGCTGGAGCATACGCTCAGTGTTACGCGGACTTGCATTTTTCTCGCCGAAAAATATGCCGCCTATTACCCTGAAATGCTGCCGCCGCTGGATAAGGATTTGGTCGTTGCAGGCGGGATATTGCACGATATCGGCAAACTAATCGAAATCGACCTTCGTCCGGAAGGCGCAACACACACCCCTGCCGGCGCGCTGATTGGGCATATCCTGCTCGGTCGGGATATGATCCGTGAGGCCGCGAAAAGCATTCCAGGCCTTACAGCGGAATGTTTGTTACGGCTGGAACATCTCATCATCACCCACCAGGGCCGGCCGGAGTGGGGTTCGCCTAAGCCGCCCATGACCCCGGAAGCCTTGCTGGTGCATTATGCCGACGACATCGACGCCAAATATCAAATGATGTTCAACGTCCTCCGGGAAGACTCCACTCCCGGCCCGCTCACCTCGAAAAAGAATATCCTGATGCAGCATGTCTATCGCGGGGAGAGCTAAGGCGCAGGTCTAGCGCCGCACGGCTTGAACCACACGCGGCAACCGCGCGAAATCCTTGATCGTCGGCCCCGGCGCGAAGCGACCGTCCTGGGCGATGAGTGCGATCGCGGCATCATGCAACATCGGGCTGATTTCCAGGAGCAGTCGCCCTCCAGGTCGAAGTCGCTCGGCGGCTTGGGGGATCAGCCGCTCGATGACTTCCGTGCCTTTCTCGCCGGCCAGGAGCGCCGTCTGTGGTTCATACCGGCGGACTTCAGGGGCTAACTGCGCCCATTCGGCGGTAGAAACGTAAGGGGGATTGCTCACGATGAAGTCGAACTGTTGCTCCGGCGGCAGAGGCGAAAGCAAGTCGCCCTCGAAAAACTCTATCCGCTCGGCGACGCCGTGTGCTGCGGCGTTTTCGCGGGCGACGGCCAAAGCCGTAGGGCTGATGTCCGTCGCCATCACTCGACAACGTGAAAGATGCTTGGCCAGGCAAACGGCGATCGCGCCGCTGCCTGTGCCTACATCGGCTACCCACACTTCGCGCCCGGCGACGTGTTCGACTGCGGAATTTTTGGCGCAATCCAATACGGCCACGACCAGGAGTTCCGTTTCCGATCTGGGGATGAGTACGGCCGGCGAGACGCGGAAGGAGAGTGAATAAAACTCGCGACGGCCGACGAGATAGGCCACAGGTTCGCCCTGGGCGCGTCGTTGAACTAATGCGCGGAATGCCGCCCGAACGGCCTCATCCGGTTCTTCATCAAAGCGCGTATAAAGCTCGATGCGGGCACAGTGGAGCACTTCGGCCAAAAGCACCTCGGCATCCAGACGCGGACTATCGGAGCCGTGTCGTTTCAGATAATCGGTCGTCCATTGCAGCAGGCGTCCGACGGTCCAAGCGGCGGAAGACATGTGTCAGTTGAGAAAACACCGAAGGGTAATAGGGTAATTCTATGTGGCAGTGGAATCCTGCTCGCTGCTGCTTTCCAGGGCGCGAATCTGATCGCGGATCCGCGCCGCCTCCTCGAACTCTTCGGCCGCCACTGCCGCCGCTAACTTCCGCCGCAAGATTTCCACGGCACTTTTGGGTCGGGCGGCTGCGGCCATTTGCTCGCGGCCGAGTATCTCCGCCCGCCATTGCTCGAGGTTGATCAATTCCACGCATTCGCCGGCGCGATGGCTCTGCTCGTATTCTTCCAAAAACGCCCGAACGGCCTCTATGCCGGCGTCGATGACGCGCAAACCTTCGTCGAACAAGCGCTGTTGAATCAGCGGCGTGGCTACCGCCCTTGTATGCATCATCAAGGCATACGGCCGCCACTGGTCGAATTGCAGCTTGTGGCGTTCATCACGGGCGTGGGCGCGCACGAAAGCGAACAGCCGAAGATTGCGCGCCGTATCACGCGCACAAAGCTCATACATCTCTAAGTGCCAGAAGCTGAGATAGCGATGATAGTATTGCACCGCTTCCCGCCATAAGCGTAAGCAGTCCTCTTCCGTAAGTGAGAAGGGTGCGGCGTCGGGGTACTTCTCGTCGTGTTCGCGTTGCTGCTGTTCGTAATATTCCAGCCAGGATTCGAAGCCTTCCGGGCGCAGGCCGTCCGGCCGCCCGTCGATCTCCATCTGCAAGATGCCGAGGTCCACGCGCAGTTGGATTTTCGGTCGGCCGTCGTCGCCACGAATGACGCGGACCAGCACTTCATCGGGATCGAACGGCCATTCGCTCAAAACTTTGGACAAATCTTGCGACATGGCGATATTTTACGATAGAAGCGCCTTCTTGTTGAGGGGAGAGACCCGGAAAGCCAGAGCGCCGACTTAAAGAGCATACACTATGCCGACCCGCCTGACATGCTTAGTCCTTGAGAAAAATGCTATTCGGCGGGCTGTCGCTCAACCGGCTCCATGACTTTCAGGTTGCGATCCACGGCTAAGACGATGGTTCGCTGCCGGGCGCCGTCGCTGCTGCTGGCCACGAGCGGCAAAATGTGGCGGCGTTCCGGCAAATTGCAACGCACGGCAAAGGTCCCATCTTGCCGCAGCCGAATCGGCTCGCCGCGCAGCGTTACCTGGGCGTCGGGCCGCGTTACACCTCGAACGATCAGCTCCGTGTCGATATGGAAGGGCAAGTCTGCGGCGCTGTCATCCTTGCGCGCAGCGGCGGAAGTCGCCGGAGAAGTGTTTGTTTCCGGAATGGGAAGCTCGAAAGCCTCGGTAATTGCGGAATGGAGGCTGGTAGGTTCTGCGAGTCCAGCGGGCGGGGAGAGGGGCGATTCGGCAAAAAATTCGGAGAGATTTCCCCATTCCTGCCCTGTCGGCGTCCCATGAATTGCCGGCATAGAGACGATGTTGCTGCGCGCCAGGCAGTAGAACCTGCCCGCCCTGGTCAAATAGCCGATGTCGGCCTGGTAGGCTTTTGTAGGTTTTTGCACGTGGATGTACCAGGTGCTGGCGTGGCCGTGGATTTGGACATCACGTACTTGGCGGCGTGTGCAGATCGTACTTCCTTCCGCCGAAACTTCGTAGAGTCGCAGGACAGGTTGGGCGGCATACCAGTGTTGGCCGAGCACGGCTTTCGCCCGTTCGATGCTCCGCCGTGCCAGGCGCCAGCGAACATGCAGCCAGAAGGGATCGCAAGCCGCCAACACAAATTGTTCCTCCATCGGTTCCTCAACCGAAGAGATGGCGGATAAGGCGAGATTTTTGGCCTCGGCCGCTTTGGTTTGCATGGCGGCCAAGCGCTTCAACGAGCGGGCGGCGGCGGTGGACGGCTTTTGCCGGCCGTTTTTTGTACGGGCTTTTTCTGCGGCCAGCCGACGCACTAAAGCCCGAACCAACTCGTCTTTTCGCATGGAATGCCAGCCGGGCACTTTTTTCTTTCTGGCCAATGAAGCCAGATCCCGGAGGGTGCGTGTCTTCAGATCGCTTGCGGTCATCACGATTCTCGTCGAGGTGTTGAAACAGAAATACAGGAATAAACTCCCGGTACGAACATACCGCGAGCCGGACAATCATCATGCGTCGTCCCTGACTTGTGGGCGAAATATAGCAGGGCGTTCAACACGACCCTCCTCTACCCACTCTCAAGCGGCTTACGCCCGCCAAAGGTAGGCGCCGTGGCGCCGGGCCAGGCAAGACGGGCTTGAACTTTTTTACATTATAGCCGGATAAGCGAACTTTTTCAATGATTTTCCCCTGGTTTAGGCAAAAAGAGAAAGCCGGCAGGGCTTACATAAATCCTTATCTATCAAGCACTTGCGGCAATGCCCCGCTCTTTGCAACGCCACCATCAGATGGCGGTTATCGAGCATCTTAAGTTGACGGCGGGCGCAAAAAAATCCGGCGACACCTACTCTCGCGCTTTTGGCACTACCATCGGCTCTGAAGGCTTAACTACCGTGTTCGGAATGGGAACGGGTGTGGCCCTTCAGATATTGTCACCGGAAAGGGACGACCGACCCTCGGTGAGGGCGGGCCGCCAGGGAAAAATCCAAAGGTCAAGGCAGGAAGCGGCATCCGCGCCTCGCGGCAGCTCTCCGGGGTGGAGAGCGGGCGAGGAGGGCCGACTTTGGAGCGTTGGATACATGCGGCCAAGCGTTCGCCCGTTAGTATCGGTTAGCTGAGCGCATTGCTGCGCTTACACACCCGACCTATCAACCTGGTAGTCTTCCAGGGGGCTTCAGCGGCGGTAGCCGCAACGAAACCTCATCTTGGAGAGGGCTTCACGCTTAGATGCTTTCAGCGTTTATCCTTTCCGTACATAGCTATCCAGCCGTGCCGCTAGCGCGACAACTGGAACACCAGAGGTACGTCCTTCTAAATCCTCTCGTACTAAAGAAGAACCTCCGCAAGTTTCGTGCGCCCACAGCAGATAGGGACCGACCTGTCTCACGACGGTCTGAACCCAGCTCACGTACCACTTTCATCGGCGAACAGCCGAACCCTTGGGAGCTTCTCCACCCCCAGGATGTGATGAGCCGACATCGAGGTGCCAAACCGCTCCGCCGCTGTGGACGCTCGGGAGCGATAAGCCTGTTATCCCCGGAGTACCTTTTGTCTGTTGAGCGATGACCCTTCCATCCGGGATCACCGGATCACTAAGCCCTGCTTTCGCATCTGCTCGACGCATCCGTCTCGCAGTCAAGCACCCTTCTACCTTTGCGCTCGGAAGCCTGATTGCCGACCAGGCTGAGGGTACCTTTGGACTCCTCCGTTACTTTTTGGGAGGAGACCGCCCCAGTCAAACTGCCCGACTGGCACTGTCCTCCGCCCGGCTTCACGGGACGGAGTTAGAACTAAAATATGCCCAGGGTGGTATTTCAAGGACGGCTCCACCGATGCTGGCGCACCGGCTTCACAGCCTCCCACCTATCCTACACAGAACATACCTGAGCCCCATACCAGCCTGCAGTAAAGGTTCACGGGGTCTTTCCGTCTAGCTGCGGGAACGTGGCATCTTCACCACGGCTACAATTTCACCGGGGCACTGGTTGAGACAGTAGAGCTGTCGTTACGCCATTCATGCAGGTCGGAACTTACCCGACAAGGAACTTCGCTACCTTAGGACCGTCATAGTTACGGCCGCCGTTTACCGGGGCTTCGGTTGCGAGCTTCGCCTTGCGGCTGACTCTCTTCCTTAACCTACCGGCACCGGGCAGGCGTCAGACTCTATACATCCTCTTACGAGTTGGCAGAGTCCTGTGTTTTTGCTAAACAGTCGCAGCTCTCGATTTACTGTGGCCCCCAGGAGCTGTTGACCCCCGAGGGCACCCCTTATCCCGAAGTTACGGGGCCATTTTGCAGAGTTCCTTAACCAGTGTTCTCCCGAGCGCCTGAGACTTCTCGTCTCGCCTACCTGTGTCAGTTTTAGTACGGTCGCTGCAGTTTCAACCCTGAGAAGTTTTTCTGGGACGTTTTTCGGATGACTTCACGAACGTAAATGCGTTCGGTCCCGACCCCCGGTTTTATGAGGGCGGATTTGCCTCTCCCTCACCGGGAGGAAGGTCCACGGACGTTTCTACTCGTACCGCTCACCCTACGAACGCCGT
>Ga0272448_1000132_pt1 | contig 107907 bp, 91 predicted proteins | sample YNPCB0191_FD_202220 | JGI IMG/M metagenome (GOLD analysis project Ga0272448, IMG submission 202220) | Hot spring sediment microbial communities from Yellowstone National Park, WY, United States - YNP-CB-019-1 | ecosystem: Environmental > Aquatic > Thermal springs > Hot (42-90C) > Sediment... | reverse complement strand
CACCGGCCGATGGGCAGCGAAAACATCGCGTCGTCGATGGCGACACGCTGCCGGCTCTGGCGGAGCGCTATCTCGGCGATGGAGAACGCTGGGGAGAGATTTTCGCAGCCAATCGGGACGTGCTCGTTGATCCCCGCTTGCTGCCGATCGGCGTGGAGCTGAAAATCCCGCCCCTGACAAAATCGCCGGACGAGAGGCAGAACAAATAACGCCGGCGAGGCGTCAATTCGCTGGATTGCGGCTGATGGGAAGCCTCGAAAAAGAAAAATGGTCGCAACCCCTGGTGGAAGTGAGCCGTCTTTTGTAGCATAATTTGCGCTCAGGCGACAAGCGTCGTGAAGCGGTGGCAAATTTAGCGCCGAGGAGCATCCGCTTGGCTTGCCTGAAGGAAGCTATCTAGTCCTTACGAAACTGCATTTCCATTTTTTTACTTTACCATGAACTCCATGAAGTTGTTTTCCGGTCGCGCCCATCCTGAACTGGCCAAACGGATTTGCGAGCATTTAGGCTTGCCGCTGGGCCGAGCTATTATCGGCAACTTTCCCGACGGCGAAATCTCCTGCAAGATCGACGAAGACGTGCGCGGCCGCGACGTGTTCATCATCCAGCCTACTTGCCCGCCGGTAAACGAAAACCTGATGGAACTACTGATAATGGTGGAAAGCGTGAAGCGGGCCAGCGCCGAACGCATCACCGCCGTCATGCCCTACTTCGGCTACGCCCGACAGGACCGAAAAGACGAAGGCCGCGTGCCGATTACCGCCAAACTGGTGGCCAACCTCATCACGCGGGCTGGTGCGGATCGCGTGCTCACGATGGACCTTCATACCGCTCAAATCCAGGGCTTCTTCGATATTCCCGTCGATCACCTGTATGCCGCGCCGGTGATCGACAATTACTTCAAGAGTCTGAATTTAGGCAACGATTTCGTAGTCGTCAGCCCGGACGAGGGGAGCATCAAGCGAGCACTGTCGCACCTGGCGAAGTTGGGGGGGCGTCTGGCAATCATTGACAAGCGTCGATCGTCGGCCGAAAAAACCAAACAAGCGAACATTATCGGCGGCCCGGTTGAAGGCCGCACTGCCTTGGTCTTTGACGACATGATTAGCACCGCCGGATCGATTTGCGGCGCCGCAGAAGTTCTCAAGCAATATGGAGCAGAACGGATATTTCTGGCCGCCACGCATGCTCTGCTGGTCGGCAATGCCGTGGAGCGCTTGCAAAAGGCTCCTATCGACGGCCTGATCGTTACCGACACCGTTCCCGTGCCGCCGGAAAAACAATTTCCGAAGCTGACGATTCTCGGCGTAGCCCCACTCTTGGGCGAAGTCATTAAAAGCATCCACCGCAATGAATCCGTCAGCCGGTTCTTTGTTTAATCTGAGTAATTATTTATTCACGTCAGCCTGGGCTTTATTTAATCCGTAAGTGATTTGCTGACAATCACTTGGGATGTTCTCATCCTTTGATAAGTTTCTCCTACTACCCTCTAATTTTATTCTCTGCTATGATTATTGGGGGGGTGGTAGGACGACGTGACCATGTTTGGGGGCACACTATCAGGGAAAATGTCGGCGCCCTTCCACAGTTGACCGTTGTTTTCTTTCCATAACAAGTACGCCGCCACGTTTGCCGGCCAAAGAAATTAGGAGCAATTCATGACCTTAAACAAAATTAGAGTATTGATCGCCGACGACCATGAAGTCGTCCGCAGCGGCTTGAAAAGTATGTTTTCCGGCACCGAGATCAAGGTGGTCGGCGAAGTCTCCACCGGCGCGGCTGCCGTCAAGTTCGTCCAGGAAAACGATGTCGATGTTGTGCTGATGGACATCCGTATGCCGGACGGCGATGGGCTAAACGCCCTGGGACGCATTCGGCTGGACAAGCCGAAGGTACCGATCCTTATTCTTTCCAGTTTCGATAATCCGACTTATATTGCTCGCGCCGTGGCGTTGGGTGCAAACGGCTATCTGCTGAAAGATTGCACTCGTGAAAAGTTGCTTGCGGCTATTCGCACAGCGGCCACCGGCGAAAATGTTTGGACCCGCGAAGAATTGCGGCGCGTTACCGGCGCGCTGGCTACGCCGCGTTTGGCAGCCGACGTAGAAGTACCCCTCACTCAGCGGGAAAGCGAAGTCTTAAAGCAGCTTGCCCTGGGACTCACAAACAAAGAAATCGCCACGGCCCTGAACATCAGCTACGAGACGGTCAAAGAACACGTCCAGCACATCCTGCGGAAGATCGGCGTTACCGACCGCACGCAAGCCGCTGTCTGGGCGGTAAGGAAAGAATTAGTTTGAAGTCGCCAGCTAGGGCTGCGCCTTAACTCAGCGGGTATGGTATTGCCTGCGCCGGATGATTCTCTTTTCAAGACATCCCAAAGGGTGGGGGTTCTCCCTTCTATTTAGTGCAGAGCAACGTATTTTTCCTCTATTTTTCCTTCACTATTTCTTGCCCAAAACACCCTTTCTTGGTTTAATACAATCGTGAAGGGGTAATGTTTTCCAGGCTCTAAATCCTCAAACAGGCAAAGGCTACGAAGCCATGCAAGCTCTATTAGGAATCATTCGGGGTTATTCTCTTGTTTTGGCCGCAACTCTGGTTCTAGTAAACTTTGCCGCTGCGGAACAATACACCATCACCGGTCAAGGCGCGATGACGCTGGGGTTGCCAGGCGGATTCGCCGGTCTTGTCAACCCGAATACCGGCGCGTTCTACACGGCTGATCCCTATGGTTTAGGCCCCTCCTTTGCTTTCGAAGTGGTGCTGGACACCGGAGCCAGCGGGTGTCTGCTTTCGCAAACGATTGCCGGTTCAGAAATGTTGAACATCCCTACGACCGGAGAAACATATTCCGACGTCGGCATTGGCGGGGTTGAGGAGTTCTATGTTTCTCAACCGACACGTCTGATGCTCGCTCCTATGTCATTCTCAGTCTATGACGTGGATAACGAAATCGACAATACGGAGAATCCCGCTTACTATTCCGCCCGCGGCGAATACAAGTTCCAAATTCGTCAGGAAGACCCGGTGATGTTCGGGATGTATCCTGTCGCCATCAACATCGTAGGTACACCGGTCCTGAACCAATATGTAATGCACGTGAAGCCGAATAGCGTGCCTTATTCTACTTTGATACCTACAATCGATTACATGGAAACCGAGCTGCTGACGGCGATGCCCAATGATTTGCCGGGCGGCGTATTTCGTGTCCCGCTCCACTATCAAGATTTCGTCAACGATCCGAACGTTCCCGTGAGCACCGGCAAAAACCCGGTGATTCCCGGCGTGCGCGTGGTGGACGACCGCCGCGGCCCCAATGACCAGTCAGCCCCCAGCGATTGGCTTTTTGATACCGGCGGGTCGCTGAGCATTATCGGCCGCAATATGGCCACGGCCATCGGCATCGACCTGGAAAACGAAGACCCGGTGATTACCCAATCTGTGATGGGCGTAGGCGGCGATCAACGCTTGTTATTCGGCTATCAAGTTGATAAGCTAGTTATCCCCCTAGCCGGCGGCAATGAACTGGTTTTCCAGGACGTGGTCCTCTTCGTGCCTGAAGAAGGTGCGCTGCCGGCCGACCTGCCAGGCATTTTCGGAATGAACATGATTGGTTCTTCCTTCTCGGAGCTTGACCCTGTGTTTGGCTTCCCCTTGGATTTCCAGGAAAGTCCTTTCTCCGATTGGTACGTAAACCCTGGCGACGGCACGTGGGGCGAGCTTGTGCTGGTGATTCCTGAGCCAGGCAGTTGGGTGCTGCTCTGGTTCGCTGTGGCAGCATTCGCTATCCGCCGGCTTTTCCCGTGATGCTCGAGGCCGGTTTACTCTCGCCGCCCCTCATCCGACCTGCCCGAAAAATCTTTTTCATAACATTTTGATACTCAAGAAGTTGTGCGCCAAAATCGACGCACCCTTGTCGAGATTCTCACCCAATTGACATATATCACTGGGTTCATTAGCCGCCCCAGAGGGATGGTTGCGCGATGGGTCTTGAGCCTGCCAAAATCGTCCAGGAACTGATTGCCGAACGGGATCGGCTGTTTTCCTACATCTGGGCGATAGTCGGCGATATACATCTGGCCGAAGACGTTTTTCAAGAAGTTTCCCTGCTGGTTGTGGAAAAAAACCCGAATGTGGACGATGTTTCCCAGCTTCGGGTTTGGTTTCGGCGGGCGGCCAGGCTCAAGGCGCTGGAAGCGGTCCGCCGAAAAAAACGCGGCCCGCTCCTGAATGAATCCGTTCTCGACAAACTGGAAGAATGCTGGTCCGACTATGATGCCGCACCCGACTCCGAACTCAACGAGTTGCTCGATATGCTGCGCGACTGCATGCGGCTGCTGACTCCTTACAGCCGACGTCTGCTGGTCATGCATTATACACATGGGCTGCGCAGCAGTGAGATCGCCCGACGCCTGAAACTCAAGGTTGAAACCGTGTATCAGGCAATCGCACGCGCCCATCGTAGTCTTTCGGAATGTATCAAGGCTAAGCTTGCGGCCAAGGAACGCGCGGATGAATAAACCACCTGCTAATGCACCGGAGCATGACGAGTTCTTCGCAGAGCTCGTAGTTCGCCACTTAGCAGGCGATTTAGATGACGCCGGTCGAGAACAACTTAATGCCCTCCTCGAGAAATACCCGGAAAAACGGCGAGCGTTTGTCGAGATATGTTTTCGGGCGCGGCTGATCGCTGCTAAAGTCGGCGTTGAATTCGCCGGCGAAGCGGAAAAAGAGTTTTCGGAGGTAATGCCGGATATTACCCCGCCTTCAATGCCGCCGATTGTCCAAACCTCCCCCCAAATCGGCGAAAAGCTGGTATGGAACATCGATTTACCTGGTGAAAAGCCGCGGCCGAAGGTGGTGATCGAAACCTCGCCGCCCAGGCCGATTCCCTGGTATAGCGTCAATTCGCCGATTGGATTGCGCCTGATTGCTCATTCAATTAGCGCCATTTTATTGCTCATCGGCCTGGGCATCGCTTCCGTGGTTTACGTCAACCATAACTACGAAATTGCTGGCCAGGCGGCAACGAGCGAAGAAGATTCCGGCGGCGGTGGCGGCGGGGGATTCTCCGGCGCTCTGGCAACTGCTGAGAAGGCTAAAGCGAAAAAGGAGGAAACGCCGTTTGTCGGCCACATTAGCGGCATGGTCGATTGCCGCTGGGCGGACCCGGCCTTAAAGCCCATTGCTCCCCCCATCCGTCAAGGCACGAAGTTCGCCCTTGAATCCGGCCTGATGGAAATCACTTACACCACGGGGGCGAAAGTCATCCTGCAAGGCCCTTGCACCTATGAAGTAGAATCGCCCTCCGGCGGCTATCTCGCACTCGGCAAACTCACCGCGAAAGTGGCCAGTGGCCAGGGGCTGGCAACTAGTGCTAAATCGCAAGCAAATCTTAAATCCGCAATCTCCAAATCTCCAAATCTCCAAATCTCCAAATTCACCGTCCGCACCCCGACCGCCCTCATCATCGATCTCGGCACCGAGTTCGGCGTCGAAGTGGATGAATCAGGGGCAACCGCTTCTTATGTCTTTAACGGCATGGTGAAGATAGCGACTCTCGGAAACGAGTCGCAGGTAAAGGAAAACGAGTTGATCTTACGCGCTTCTCAGTCCGCGCGAGCAGAACGCGACGAAGGCGGCGTTCGGCTGCGGCTGCTCACAGATTCGGAGGAAAAGCTCGCAGCCCAGTTTGTCCGCCGGATGCCCAAAGCGCTTCCGGCTGTTCCGCTGGCTGGGCTTGCTCTGTGGCTGGATTTGAGCCCCCGGCAGATGATTCTAGATGGCCGGGAAGTCAGATGGGTAGTTGATCGCGGCCCGGAAGGACGACGCCTTTATACGCATTATATAGAGGCCAGGCCGCAATACGACGCCGCAGCCTTTGGGCGGGACTTGCCCGGCCTACGCTTTACCAACACCGGCAAACGCGGGTTGAGTAATCTTCAGCTTATGGCCGTGGAAGGCGAGCCGGAACCGTTGAACTTGACCGACCGGTTCCATTTCTTCGCAGTGGCGAAGGTTACGGGCCAAAAGCAAACCATCCTTTCCAGCAACATGCAAGGGCCTGGTCCCGGGGCAATCGCCTGGGGCGTAGGTTTCCGCGGGCCTGGCACTCTGGATTTCCACGACAACCACAACTGGCTAGGCTCCGAACCTAACCGCGTGGCCAGCGACGGCGACACCGCCCAGATTCTCGAAACTCGTTTCGAGCGGGGGCGATACGAGTTTTTCGTCAACGGTGTTTCGGCAGGCACGGCCCAGGGGGCGGCCTCGATCGAGGTTCTCGCCCCGTTCTATTTCGGCATTCACGGGATGATGGGTGACGATCCCCTGGTCGGCGCCCTGGGCGAAGTGCTCATCTACAGGACCGCCTTGAGCAACGACGACCGTAACGTGGTGGGAGCGTATCTGCAAACAAAATTCGGCCTGTCGGGCGAATACCGCCCGACGGATAAGGGCGGATAAAAGGGAGGAGCGTTAAGAGGAGTGGAACCTTTTCACGAAAGCGAGGTGAGGTATGTGGCATTCGGGCAGTTGGGTACGTCCGCCGCCGTTGTGGTCGGGGACGGTTTTAAAGCAGCGTTGTTTTTCTGGTAGTGTTTTTCGGTCAGGTTTTGTTTCACATTTCTGTTACGAAGGGAAGGCTAAAATGACTCTCAAAAAGCATTTCGCGGTTCTGGTTATGGTAGGCATGGTGTTAGGATTTGCAGCATACGCACCGGCCGAATGGCTGCCTACGAGCATCAGCTCCCTGCAATCCTGGCTTGATCCGGCCGATAGCTCAAAAATCACTCTCAATGCGGAAAATAGGGTGACAAACTTCGTGGATAGCGCAAATGGCAGCGATTGGGTTGTGTTTGTCAACCGCAGCACTCCCCCTGTGACCATAACGTCTTACGGCCCTTTGTACGTCACGAACTTGCTGAACGGCCATCCTGGTCTGCAGTTTTACGGAGTTGGGAACGGAAGCAACAGCACCAACACTGCGCTGGAGAACCTGGCGTCTCGCCTCAACCTGAGCACGACACATACTAAATTGGACGTGTTCACTGTGCTTTCGACGTCAACAATTAAACAAGCCGTGTGGAGCATAGGCATCGGCAATGGCTCGACGGGAGATATTATACAAGCCCTGAACGAAACCACGTCCGGCGATTGCGCCTTCTATAGCAAGAGCATAGGAAGCTGGAAGTGTTCAGCCGGAGGTAAGGTTTCCACGGACGGGACCCCGCAAATTATCGAATTGGTCTATGACGGCAGCGGAGCAACGGCCACTCTCCAGATGTATAAAAACGGCGTTCAGTTTTATTCATTGAGTGGTCTAACAGCTAACCTTGCCGTAGGCACATACCTCTATCTGGGAGTGCAAGGCCAAAACGGTTATGACCCCTTTGGAAAGACGATCGGCTACCTCGGCGACGTGATGTGGTTTAACGAGGTCTTGTCGCGGGGTGCGAACGGCGTTTCAGGCGATGCGGGTAAAGTCGGCTACTACTTGCAGCAGAAATACGGCATCGCCGGCAGCTATATCCCCGAGCCGGGCACGCTGGTGCTGCTAGGTTGTGGGCTGGTCGGTCTGCTCTGCTACGCCTGGAGGAAGCGGCGGTAATGGGGACTTAGGATTTTGAGGGCGCCGAGGGGAGGCTGTCCTTATGCTTTCACCCTCTGCCCGTGAACTCGGGACAGCCTCCTGCGGCCGAACCTCAAAAAGTCCATTTCCTCACGCCTTACTTGAAAAGGAGGAGCCGACTATGAAACGCAACCTGAAATTGCTGCTTTTGCCGGCGGTCTTCATGCTGCCGGCGATTTGTGGGCCGGCCGGGGCCATCGAGCTTGTGGTTCCGGTGGATTTCGCCCTTACACCGCCTGGCGACTACAACCGCATGAGCCTGACGGTAACCCTTTTAGGCACGCCGGACACGGACACGGCGGATGTAACGGGCACGATGCGGGCCGACTTGTATCTGGATTACAATCCGGCGACGCATGTAGCCACGGTTACCGGCATTGGGTTTGTGAAGCGGGACCCGCCGCCGGGCAATCTCACCATCGGCGACATGCATCTTTCCTACTGGGGCGGGTGGGAGAAGATCGACATCACCGGCCTGCGGGGCGACCTGGACACGCCCAGCCCACCGATTGCGGTCAGCGGCGGCCAGTTTCCCTTTCCGCCTTCGCCGGAGCCGGGTCATTTTATGACGCTGAACGCCGGCTTGATTGAGGCAAGCGGCATTTACCCTTACACCTTCAATCTGGCCGAAGACCCGATCTACTCGCGTCTGACGGGAGCGGAGCCGGGGACGATAAGTCTTTCGGAGCCGTACAACATTGTCGGGCCGCAGGCGAGTTTCGACGCCACGCTGATAGTGCCGATCAGCTTTAACGAGGTGGTGAGCGAGAACCCGTCGGTGACGGCCAGCGGCGGCGGCAGGCTGCGGGGAGTAGGGTCGTTTACGGTGGTGCCGGAGCCGTCGAGCCTGTTGCTCTTGCTCGCCGGCCTCTCCGCCCTGCTCTGCTACGCCTGGCAGCGACGGTAATTTGACAATTGAGGAAGTATGGTTTCCGATGCGGCGCGGCGGTATTGGCCGAGGTTGGTCTGCCAACCGCGCCGCATCGAGATCGGTTTGTTAACCGACGAGGCTGAAGATGTTTTTCTCGAAACGGAAGCTAGAGATGAGAAAGGCGAAAAACGCATTCACGTTAGTGGAACTCCTGGTCGTGATCACGATCATCGCCATTTTGATTGCGCTGTTATTGCCGGCGGTGCAGGCTGCGCGGGAAGCGGCGCGAAGGTTGCAATGCCAGAACAACCTCAAACAATTAGCCCTCGGCTGCCTGAACCATGAGCAGACGCACGGCACCTTTCCTGCCGGCGGCTGGCGGTACAAATGGTGCGGCGATCCCGATCGCGGTTTCGACCGTCGGCAGCCGGGCGGGTGGATTTATAATATTCTGCCATACATCGAGCTGGAGAACCTGCACCAGATGGGCGCCGGCCTGACTTTGGAGCAGAAGAAGCCCGTCTTCGCCAACATGCTGAAGACGCCCATCACCGTGATCAACTGCCCCTCTCGCCGCCAGCCGAACATCTATCCGATCATGCCCAGTTCGATCGTAGATCAGACGCCGTACAACAGCGGTGCTGTGAGCCATACGCCGCGTTCGGATTACGCGGCCAACGGCGGCGCGGCCAACCCAGACGCTACAAACCCCAACGGCTGGTGGAATCAGCCGGTAACGGGAGCAAATTGGAAAAACGGCGACCCGACCATCGTGGACCAGCCCGGCTTCAACGAATGGCCTACCACGGAAATGTACAAAACCTACACCGGCGTTATCTGCTGTGCAATGACGGTGAAGATGGCGGACATTCTGGATGGAACAAGCTTCACCTATCTTCTCGGCGAAAAGTATCTTAATCCGGATCGTTATTATGACGGCATGGAGCATACCGACAACAACGGGATTGTGGTGGGTTTCGATTGGGACTTTCAGCGGTGGACGGATACGCCGCCCTGGCAAGATACGCCCGGCGATTCCCGCCTTTACTGTTTCGGCAGCGCGCACGCCGTCGGCTTCCACATGGCCTTCTGCGACGGCTCGGTCCATGCGATGAGCTATTCCATTGATCCGGAAGTCCATCTATACTTAGGTAGCCGCGCGGACCTGAAGCCGATCGACGCCAGGAAGCTCTAGCACCCTGTCCGCCGGGTGGGCTTCGGCCGAGGAAGGAAAAATGGGCGGAAATATGCTGCTGAGGATTGTTGTTGTCTTGGTCGGGGCATTGCCGGCTACCTCGGCGCCGTTGTCAGCGGAGGAAGAGTGTGCTGCTCTTCCCGGCCGGCAGGTAAAAGTCTCCGCCATCGCCATTGGTTTCGGCGGAAATCACGACGAAAAACTTCGCCTGGCCCTGGAGCACCTGGAAACGGCAGGACAAGAAGGCGTAGATATTGCTTGTCTTCCGGAGGAGTTTGCGGGCACGAGTGCCGAACCGATTCCCGGCCCCACCACCGAGGCTGTAGGCCGCCTGGCCGCAAAATATAAAATGTACGTCATTTGCCCGATCCGCGAGCAAGCCGCCGACGGCCGGCAATACAATACCGCCGTGCTGCTGGATCAGGAAGGAAAAGTGGCCGGTTACTATCGCAAAGTATTCGTCTTCTGGGGCGAAGGGCTGAATCTCAGCCAAGAAGGGGTCAAAGTATTCGAGCTTGACTTCGGCCGGATTGCCATCCTCACCTGTTTCGATCTGAACTTCGACGAGCTATGGGCCGAGGCCGATCGCAAAGGTGCGGAAATCGTCTTTTGGCCCAGCGCTTACGGCGGCGGCCTGCCGCTCAGCGGTTACGCCATGATTCACAACTACTACGTCGTGGCCGTCGGCAACGGCGATTTCATCGACATATTCGGAAACAAGCTCCAGCAGGTCGGCAGTCCCCGCAAGCAACAATTTATCGCTACGCTCGATCTGGATTTGACCATAGTGCATCGGGACTTCAATGGGGAGAAAATCAGCAAATTGCTGGGCGAACACAAGGGCGAAATCGAATTGCTGGAGCACTTCGGCAATACGGAAGCATGGTACGTTTTGCGCTCTTTGAAGCCGGGCGTTCGCGTGCGAGAGTTGTGCCGGCAACAAGGAATCGAAACTTTACGGGAATATCGTCATCGCAGCCGCCGGCAAATCAACGAAGCACGCCAAACCGACACAAAGATTTAGTTCTCCACCATATTCGACTATTGGCTGGTCAGTGGAACGGCAGGTTCTCCCTCCTTGCCCTGCGAGACGATTAGCTCAAGCCTTTCAGCAATTGGTCATCCAGCGGCGGCAAGGCATCGGCACAGTCAGCCAGCAGGCACCCGACGAATTGTTCTAAAGCCGCGTGCAAGCCTTCGACAATGTGCGGCAGACGCGGCGCTACGTCGTTTACTTCCCATTGGTCATCCGGCTTGACGTACAACTGCGGCTGCTCGCCCGTCCAAAGATACCAGGCAGGCGTGCGAATCGCCCGAACGCCTGTGTTATCAATCAAGCACAAACGATCGTGCAGGCTTGTCGATTCTTGTCGTGCGAGGGGAAAAACCGAAGCGGCAAAAGGGGTGGGCTTTGTCGGCCCTAGCTGCTGCCACTCGCGGAGCGTCGCCCAAAGGTCCGCCGGTCCAACCAAAGCCTGGGAACGCAAGGCGGCGGCAGCAGCATCCGGCAATTGCAACAGCCAGGGGACATGAACCGATTCGGATGTCAAGTCCGCTTCGCCGCCGATACGCCCACGGCCGCCCAGGGGAAATCCTCCGGCCGAAATTACGCTCAGCAGCGTGTGCCGAAAAAAGGGGAGTTCTTCAAGAAAATCGCAGAAAGCGCCCAGGCAGGCGTCCAGCAGCGTAACCTGGCCGGCATAGGCCTGGCAAATGCCCCAAAGCTCGTCAGGGTCGTAGTCGTCATCAAGCGTTTGCTGCGGGGCCGCGACGAACTTCGGCGGCGAGGGGTCGCCGGGCAGTTGATACCAACGGCGAAACCAAAACGGCGCATCCCACACTTTGCTTAAGCCGCCGAAGTGGCACCATAAGAAAAAAGGCTCTTCTATCGTCGAGAGTAGATCCATAAGCGAAATGAAGCAGCGACCGAAATGCGTCCCTTCAACTTCCACGGCCAAATGTTCCGCACAGGGCGGGTCCAGCTCGATTACCTCCTCGAAATCCTCGGCCAAAGGATGGTGGGCGATTCGCGGCTCGTCCGTCAGCAATACGGTCTTTACGCCGGCGGCGCGAAGCTCTCCGGCCAACGACGGCGACAATACATCAGGCTTATCGTGACTCATCGCGTGGCGGCCTGTCCAATACGACCGATACAACCGGTGCAGGTTGCATGAATCGATCAGCACATGATCAAGCAGAAAAGAACCGGCCGCTAAACGGTTGAAATTGGGCGTTTTTATCCAGCTATTGCCATAAGGCCCAAGATAGCCTACATGCAGCCCATCGAATACCAGACAGAGGGTGTTCATGCACCCATTGTAAAGTCGCATACCGTGTGGTGGAAGTCGAAAACAGCAATCGGCGGCAGCCCTCCGCGATCGCCGGCCGGAATTCGCACCTAAAAAAGCAATCGCCCGACGCCGGGCGTAAGTTAGGCTTGCTAAGGATGATTTTTCGGTCTTTCCGGCCATCTCCCTGAAACGTTAACAGCCGAACACCCTATGGAAGCCCTGTTGATACCGGTCGTACTTGGAGGAGCAATCTGGGCGGCGGTAGTGCTATTTCGTGGAGGACTGTGGGCAGGCTGCCTTGCGGTGTTCGCGGCCGGGTGCTGTTTCAGCGTACCTTTCGCCAAATGGGAACTGGGACCGCTGCCGCTGACGGTGGACCGCCTTTTGCTGTTGGTGCTTGTAGGCCAATATCTTTATCTGCGACGCTGGGGACTCGTGGAACGGCAACCGTTCGGTCGCACGGAACTCCTGCTGCTGCTCTTCCTGGGTATGCTGGCCGTAAGCACCTTCACGCATGACTGGCGGGCGCGAAACTTTCAACCGCTAGCCTGGCTGGCGGTAAATTATCTGATGCCGGGCGCGGTGTATTTTGTGGCGCGTGACAGCGAACATTCGCAACGGACAGCCGCAGCAACTTTGTGGTTTTTTTCGCTGTTTGGGGTTTATCTGGCGCTTACCACCCTGGCCGAATACTTCCAGCTCTGGGGCTTGGTATTTCCGCCATATATCGCTACGACGGCCGCCGATCCTGCGCAGGAGTTCGTCGGTCGTGGGCGCGGGCCGCTGCTGAATCCGGTCGCCAACGGATTGCTGCTCAGTGTGTGTTTATCAGCCTTATTGTTGTGGCGGCCGAAGTGGGGAAGGTTCGGCAAAGCAGTGCTGTTCGGTATGGTGCTGCTTTTTGCCGCGGCGATCTACGCCACATTGACGCGCAGCGTTTGGATCGGCGGCATACTGGTTATCGGAGTGATTATCGGCCTCGCGCTGCCGTGGCGCCGGCGTGTGCCGCTGATCGCCGCAGGCACGGCGGCCTGCATCCTTCTGGCGGCATTTTTCGGCGAACATCTTCTGGCCTTCAAACGGGATAAAGCCCTGAGCGCAAGGCAAGTTGCCGAATCGGTGGAATTGCGACCCATCCTGGCCGCCATCGCCTGGCGGATGTTTTTGGACAAACCGCTATGGGGTTGCGGATACGCTCAATACATCGACGAACATGTGAATTACCTCGCTGACCGTTCGACGCCTCTTGCACTGGAGCGAGGGCGAGGCTACATCCCACATAACATCGCCCTGTCGCTCCTGGCGGAAACGGGGCTCATCGGATTGGGTCTGGCGACAATGCTGTTTTCTTGCTGGCTAAAACACGCCTGGCGGCTCTGGCGCAACACGGCGCTCCCTGCATGGACGAGACAACAAGGGTTGTTGTTGCTCTGTACGTTGCTGGTTTATTTGCTGAACGGGATGTTCCATGAAACGGCCGTGCTGCCGATGGCCAACATGACGCTGTTCATGCTGGCGGGTTGGACGGTCGGCTGGCGACAGACAGCGGTTTATAGCGAACGTCGGGAGAGGGATTGCAAGGCCTGCGAGAGCGGCGCGTTGGCGGCGGCGGGTCGCGGGGATTTGACATGACCGTTGCCGGAAACCGCGGCCTTATCCCTTCGCCCGACACTCAGCCCCGTGGGCGGCACGCTGAGCAGAAGCACCCCAAAGCCGGCCAGAAAACCGCCGAAGATGCCGCTAAGAGCAATGGTCAGCCGACTGGGACCGAGGGGCTTGACGCCTGTTTCAGTGGCGTCGATGGGACTCAGGAGGCTGGCGGCCAGAGCGGCGGCACGTGCGGCACGCGCTTCGGATAAGTTCTGTTCGGCACGTTCCAGCAACGCCAGACGGTTCTTTACCTCCGCCGTTTGATTTTCATAGGAGGCACGGACTTCGGCCAAACGAGCCAGCCGGCGGGTGGTCTCGGTCAGTTGGTCGTGAAGCAATTTGTTGCGCTCGGTGCAGAGTTGCAATTCCAGCTCGATGCCCTGTTGGGCAGAGAGCAGTTCGCGGCGCAGCTCCTGGACGATTTCCGCTTCGGCTTCTTTGGCCGCCTGAACGCGGGGATGGTTTTCGGACATTGTGCCCAAGAGCGCGGCAGTCCGAAGCTGAGCACCGATAAGCCCTTCCTTCAATTGCCGCAAAGCAGGATGTGCTTCCAGAAGGCGATTCGGCGCCGCCGTCAAGCGGAGGGGGTCTTTTTGAGAGTCAATCACGATCTGCAGCAACTCGCGGAGCACTTGTTCGCGGGCGTTGTTTTCACGGATCTGGCTGCGGATTTCTTCGCCGCTGCGGCGTAGGGCGCTGTCGCTGGAGGCCAGCTCCTGCATTGCCCGAAGCTCCGCCAGATCACTGCCTATTTCGCGTTCCGTGGTCGCCAGTTCGGCGGTGGCCTTTGCCAAGTCGGCTTTAGCCAAAAGGACGGTTTTTTCCAGTTCCGCCGTCATGCTCTGTGCTTTAGCATCCCGAAGCTGCTGGAAACGGGTTTGCAACTGTTTGTACAGGGCTTTGTTCAAGGCCATTGCACGTTGCTGATCGTGGGCCCGGACTGTGAGATAAAATATTTCGGTCTTGCCGAATTCCGCGCCTTTGGGCGGAGTAAGTTTCACATCCTTTCGGGCAAGCTCAATGTCTTCTTCGCTGGGCCAAACAGAGAGCGATTTTTTGTAGCCGGACGGCGGGCCGACTTCCGAAAGAGCCGCAACGAGCACGCTTCGGCTTCTCACAAGCTCCAGGATCGTCTCTTGCACGGTTTTCATTTCTTCAGGATAAGCAAACTTGCCCGGGCCGCGCTCGGCGCTGAAGGCTTCGTTGCGAACAATCAAGGCCTGCGTCGCTTCCCATGTGTCCTGCCGCACAACGGCAAAAAGGGCGACTATCAGAGAAATCACCACTGCCGGCAGCAGCCAGCGTCGGCGATAATCCCAGAGAAAGTCGAATATGGGTCGATTAGTGTTCTGTGTCATGGTTGCGTCTTTCAAAGGATGGTGTGCAGGCTTTCGGAGAGGATGTTTCCAGTCGCCGAGTTCTTCGGAGGACGGGCAAAACCTCGGCGACCACAAAACGGTTTTTTTCGACGACTGGAATCACCCTCGCGGAAAAGCCTCTTGTAATCAGCAGGTTTGTTCTCCTTGGTTGTATCTGCTTGGTTGCAAGACCGATGCCGCACGCAAAAGGCAAAAAAGCTGGCGTTGTAAGTCTAAAGCCGACAAGCAGTTGCCTCGTTCAACGATGACTGGGAGGGAATGATGCTTTTGGGGCGATTTGTTGACGTGTGGCAACAACAGGTTGACTTTTCACAACCTGGGGCCGAACGCGAATGATGCTTCGCCGCATTTTATTCGCAATTCCGATTTGCTTTTTTCCGCCTATGGCAAAGAGTTGTCATAGTCGCCGGTTGTAGAACGATTTCCATGGCATTTCTCTAGCAGATACAAAATGACGATGCAGGTTATTTGCTCGACCAGTTTCGATGAGCTTACGCCTTATATTGACGACTGGGAGCGGTTGGCCGGCAAGGTGCCGTTTCGTAGCTGGACATGGTTGCAGCAGTGGCAGCGACACTATGGCCCCGGCGATTCACAGCGAAATAACGCTTCTCAGTTGATGATATTTTGCGTTTTCGACGGCAAGGAACTAGTGGGCGTCGCACCGTGGTATCTGGAAAAATCCACACTCGGCGGCAGAGTGCTACGCCAGTTAGGCACAGCCGAAGTTTGCTCCGACTACCTGGGCATCCTTTGTCGAGCCGACAAATCGGAAGCCGTAATCGCCGCTCTGGCCGAACATCTGATGCAAGCGTCAACCACCGGCGAGTCCTACCGGCGATGGGATTTTTTGTTGCTCGAGGGCGTGGATGCTGAGGATGCGGCAACCATTGCTCTAACAGAGCGGCTGGCCGAAGCAGGTTGTTTAGTTCATCGCCGACCGGCGTTTAATTGCTGGCGACTGAATCTGCCCCCGGATTGGGACGGCTACTGCTATAAGTTGTTGAACCGGAAGCGCAGGCACGAGATTCGCAGCCTGGAACGAAAATGGTTGGAGTCAGGTAAAGCAGTGTTGCATACTGTGGAGCGGGTTGACGAATTAACCACGGCTTTCGAACTGCTCATCGAACTGCATCAACGGCGGCGGCGAATGCTTGGCGAGAAAGGATGCTTTGCTTCCCCGCGATTTCGTGCATTCTTTTGCGATGTGATGCCGGAGTTGTTTCGTCAAGGGCGGCTTCACCTTTATTGGCTGGAAGTATATGGGAAGGTAGCGGCGGCGGAATGTGATCTGATCGGCGGCGACACACTCTACGCCTATCAAGTCGGCATGGAACCGGAGCTGTTGTTCGCCCAGCCAGGCAAGGTGCTGAATATCGCCATCTTGCGTCGGGCGATAGAGAGCGGCTATCGCGTGATGGACTTTTTGCGGGGCGATGAGATTTACAAAGCCCGCTTCGGCGCTACGCCCCGACCCGCCTTCGAGTTCCGCATCGCATATCCTCGCGCCCTGGCAAAATTCCGCCACCACTGCTGGTCGATGGGCAGTGATTTGAAACGCTGGGCAAAACAGCATCTGCGGTATACACCTTGCTGCGGCACCGCTACATTCAAGGATGAAGAGAGTTAGAGGTTTGCCATGCACCCCTGGAAGCAGATGTTTTTGTATCTCTACCATTACGCCACAGGGCCGGTAAGACTCTGGGATCGCCGCCGCGACCGACGACAGGGTACTGTCCCCTTAATCGTGCTTTGCTGGCATCGCGTGGCCGACGATCGAGCGACGGAGTGGACCATCAGTAACGAAACTTTTTGCCGGCAAATCCGCTGGTTGAAGGCACGCTTTCGTTTTATTTCCCTCGCCGAGGTTCAGCAGCGAATGGCCGCCGGCTTTAACCAGGAACCGTGCTTGAGCGTTACTTTTGACGACGGATATGCGGACAATTGCCGTACGGCGATTCCTTTGTTGCTTCAGGAAAATATTCCCTGCACCTACTTCGTAACGGTCGAAAATGTTCTATCCGGCCGGCCATTTGAGCATGATCTGGCTGTAGGGAAAGAGCTTGCGCCGAACTCACTGTCGGAGCTTCAGGCGATGGCCGACGCCGGCATCGAGATCGGCGCGCATGGTTTCCGGCACATGAATCTTGGAACTATCGCCGACATAGCGGTTTTACGTCGGGAGATCGGCGGGAGCAAAAAAAGACTGGAAGCTGCTTTGGGCCGGACGGTGCGCTATTTCGCCTTTCCATTCGGGCAATACGAAAATCTTTCCCCGCCGGCTTTCGCCGTAGCCCGAGAAGCAGGCTATGCCGGAGTGTGTTCGGCCTACGGCGGTTTCAACTCGCCCGGCGAAAACTATTTTCATTTGCAACGCATCATGATCGATGAAGTGTTCATTCGCTTAAAAAATTGTGTCGCGCTGGATCGACGGAAACGCCGGACGCGACGGGTGGACTTCCCCACAGCGGACTTGCCTGCCCTGCCGACAATCGATGTCGTAGGACCGAATTGCAACGAGTTTTTCGTTCCCGCCTCCTAAGAGATCATGGCCATTTCGTACAGCACCGACGAGATCGAAGTTTCGCCTCCGCCGATGGTCAACACGCTGGCCGAGAGCATGGTGTTGCTGCTGGCAGCCACAGCCTTACAGCGGGTAGTGGGATTTTTTCGGGCGATGCTGTTTTGCCGCTGGCTCGACGCCACGCAACTCGGCATGTGGGACATGGCCTTCAGTTTTTTGATGCTGGTCGGCCCCCTGAGCGTATTGGCCGTTCCCGGCGCTTTCGGCCGCTATGTGGAACAATATCGCCGGCGCGGGGAGTTGCGGTTCTTTCTTCGCGGAGCAGCTGCACTGTGCTTGCCGCCGGTTACGATTGTTTGGCTGGGCTTGATTCTTTGGCGACGGGAAGTTTCCGTGCTCCTCTTCGGCACGGACGCACAAACTCCGTTGGTGGTAACCGCCGCTTGTTGTTTGCTGGGCGTCATTATTTACAACTTTCTGGTCGAGCTGGCTACGGCGTTGCGGGATGTTAGTCTGGCAACCTCACTGCAACTAATTAACAGCCTAGTGTTTGCGGTGCTCGGCGGGATCCTGCTTTTGGCCTGGCAACCTTCGGCCACTAGCGCCGTCCTGGCATACGGCGGGTCGTGCATCGTTGCGGCCGCCTTTGCAGTGCGTCGGCTGCGGCGGGCGGTTCATGCGGCGCCGCTTTCTCCGACGCACCAACCACTGCTCCGATTCTGGTTCAAGATACTGCCGTTCGCCGGCTGGTTGCTGCTGAGCAGTCTGTTGATAAATCTGTTCGGGGTAATTGACCGCTATTTGATAGTCCACTTTGCCTCAGCAGCTTCGACGGCCCTGGACCTGGTGGGCAATTATCACGCCTCGCGCGTGGCACCGTTGTTGTTAATTTCCGTAACCTCGCTGGCGGCCGCTATGCTCTTGCCGCATCTTACGCATGATTGGGAAGCCGGCCGTCGGTCGCTCTCTACGGCCCGGCTGTTGTTGTTTGCCAAGCTTTTCGGTCTGGCGTTGTTCGCCGCCGCCGTGGTGCTGATGACCGCCGCACCTTTGATATTCGACGTGGCCTTAAACGGGAAATATCCGCTGGGCAAGGACGTATTACCATATACGCTCCTTTATTGCTGTTGGTTCTGCCTGTTGTTGGTCCTACAAAATCATTTGCTCTGTGCCGAACGGGCGCCGCTGGTGAGCATTGCGCTGTTTGGCGGGCTGGTGGTGAGTGTGCTCCTGAACCTGTTGCTTGTGCCACAGCTAGGACTACACGGCGCCGTGCTGGCTACGACCGTCGCAAATGCTGTTTCGCTTTGGTTGGTTTGCCGTTTTAACCGCCGCCTGGGCTTCACGCTGGATCAGGGCACCAGGCTGATACTTTTGCTCCCCTTGACGCTATGCGCCGGGCCTTGGGCGGCCGTCGGAGGCCTTTGTCTCGCACTTGCCGACCTGTTCTGGGGTCGAGTATTGCTCACGCCTGGCGAAAAAGAACGCCTTTTTGACGCCGTAAGCGGACAATTGAGCCGGTTCGGCCTGGGGCGGCTTTTTTGACCACCACACGTGGGAGTTAATGCTACCTTTGATTAGAGCCTTTCGTCCAACGGGAGCACGAAACCGGATTTGTGAGTGTCTTGATGGCCGTCGCCCTGAATAACACATTTCTGATGAGGTTTCAGGCCCGAAAGCTGCCACCCCTGGCGGAGCGCGGGCCGCTGAGGGTAATGTTTGTCGTAACAAGCATGCCCATCGGCGGCGCGGAAATGCTCCTGGTTGAATTGTTGCGCCGCATGGACCGTCGGCGGTTCTCGCCCATGCTCTGCTGTCTGAAGGAGCTGGGACCGTTGGGCGAAGCCGTAGCCGGCGAGGCGCCGACGTGTGCCGGGCTGCTGAAGCACAAGTGGGATGGATTCGTGCTCGCCCGACTCATCCGACAGATGCAGTCGGTGGACGCCGTAGTAACCGTCGGGCCGGGCGACAAGATGTTTTGGGGCCGACTGGCGGCGTGGTTTTCCGGCGTGCCGGTGATCTGCTCCGCTTTGCACTCCAGCGGGTTACCGGATCATGTGGAGTTTCCCAATCGCTTGTTGGCGCCGATAACGGACGCCTTTATTGCGGTGGCCGAAGCGCATGCTCAATACCTTATCCGCCATGAAGGCTGCCCTGCGAAAAAAGTTCGTGTCATTCACAACGGTGTCGATGTGGAGCGCTTCCGGCCGCTGCTGCCGGACGAGCATCTGCGCATCCAATTAGGTTTGCCGGCGACGGCGCCGCTAGTGGGCATAGTCGCTGCACTGCGGCCGGAGAAGAATCATGCGTTGTTTTTGCGTGCGGCGGCGCTTGTTCGCCGACAAATGCCCGATGCTCGATTTTTAATCGTCGGCGCCGGCCCGGAACGATTACGACTCGAAGCCCTGGCGGAAGAATTGAGCCTCGGCGGCGCCGTTCGCTTTTTGGGCGCGCGGACCGACGTGCCGCAATTGCTGGCCTTGATGGACGTATTGCTTCTGACCTCGCACATGGAAAGCAATCCGCTTTGCCTCCTGGAAGCCATGTCTGCCGGCAAGCCGGTGGTGGCCGTTCGCGTAGGATCGATTGCGGAAGTGGTGCGCGACGGGGAAACCGGCTTTTTGACGCCGCCCGGCGACAAAGAGGCCCTGGCCGAACGGACACTGCAACTGCTGAGAGACCGCAATTCGGCTACCGCACTCGGCCGCTCTGCGCGAGAGCACGTCGTCAAGAACTGGTCCATCGAAAATACGGTGCATGGATACGAAGCGCTCCTGGCCGAAATCTACTCGGCCAAATGCTCGCGGTCGCAAGCGAGCGCTGCTCGCTGAAACCGGCGTGTTGTAAACCGTTGCTCACTGTGGTATAAATGCGCTTAACCCGTTCGTATTCTTTCGCCGTGATTCTCCACCTAGCTTTGTATTTAGGAGCGCACTCATGGGCCGCCAAACGAAGATATCGGGCAAGGTTTCTCGCAGAGATTTTTTGCAGGCCGGCGCCGCAAGCATCGCCGCGCATTATGTTATCTCCGCCGCCGCACTAGGCAATGAAGAAAAAGCGCCGGCCGGCGAGCGCATCTCGCTGGCCTTGATCGGTTGCGGTGGGATGGGCTTGTTGAATCTTCACAATTGTGCTTCCCAGCCGGATGTGGCTGTGGCAGGGCTTTGCGATGTCTGGAAATCGCGTCTGGAAAAAGCCGCCCAAAAATATCCGACTGCCAGAACGTTTCATGATTACCGCGAACTGCTGGAGCGAAAAGACATCGACGCCGTAATCATCGCCACTCCGCCGCACTGGCATTGCCGCATGGCAGTTGATGCCTGCGCGGCCGGCAAGGATGTCTATCTACAAAAGCCGATGACGCTGCACCTGGCTGAAAGCCTCGCGGTTCGCAACGCCGCGGTGCGACATGGCAGGGTTTGCCAAATCGGCACGCAGATTCATGCCGGAGAGAATTATCGCCGCGTAGTGGAATGGGTGCGTTCCGGCAGGCTGGGAAAAATCACCATCGTACACACCTTTAATGTGATGAACCAGGGGCCCGACGGCGTCGGCAATATTCCGAACAGCACGCCGCCGGAAGATCTGGATTGGGACTTGTGGATCGGGCCATACCCGATGCGCCCCTTCAACCCTTTGCTCGTAAAAAGTGGTTATGAGCATAATTCATTCATGGAGTACAGCGGAGGATGGACATCGGGGATGGCGCCGCACATCATCGATCTGCCGATTTGGGCGTTGGAATTGGGCTATCCCACGACGGTCTTCAGTGCCGGCGGCCGCTACGCCATTCAAGACGCCGGCGATGCACCGGACACTCAGGAAGTCGTTTGGCAATATCCCCATTGCACCATGACCTGGTGGATGTCGCTTTGTAACAGCTTTGGGTTTGATCTTGGACGCGGCTCGCCCGCCCGACGACTAGGCATCTATTTTCATGGTTTCAACGGCACGCTCTTCAGCGACTATAACCATCATGAGGTCGTACCGGAAGGCGAAAGGCTCAAGGACATACAACCGCCGGAGAAATCCATTCCTTCTTCGCCTGGGCATGAACGGGAATGGCTGGATTGCATCAAGACGCGATCCCAGCCGAGTTGCAGTCCGCAATATCACGTCAAGGTGGACGTGCCCATCGTGCTCGCCAACCTTTCCCTGCGATTGGGCCGGGCGATTCGTTTTGATGGGGAAAAAGAGTGTATCGTTGACGACAAAGAGGCGGCCCAACTCTGCAAACCTCAATACCGCCATCCCTGGCGATTCCCGGAAGAATATCTCTAAAGCCGATAAAGCATGAGATCGGCCGTGAAGCCGTATTAAATATGAGACTCCAGGCGAAGGAAGGGAAATAATCCACAGGGCTGGGCAAAAAACCGGCAACACCGGCGTTTTTTCGAGCATTTTGCCCGGTGGGATCACTCAAACCATGTTCCAGAGAGGCGGTTTATAGCCCTCCGACGGCTGGAGGGAATCGCAGTTTCCCACCATTGTTAAACAACAAATTAACGGCTATACTATGAGTTTCCGGCCGGCTGCCTGTGGGATGCTCTTTTGCGGATAAAGAGCCGGGCGGCGGCGAAGGTGGGTATTTGTGTTTTCGGCGAAGCAAGGATTTATTTTTCTTTATGGTCAACCGCAACCTTATCAGGAGCCTGGACCTTTCAGAGGAGGAGTGGCAACAAGAGTTGAGTGCCGCGATGGGCGGCCTGGCGGTCGAGGAACTGCCCTGGACGACGCAGGACATGGAACTCAACAAGATTGTTGAGGGCCGAATCCTCCGCGTGGAAGGCGACGTGGTGCTGGTTGACGTCGGCTACAAGAGTGAAGGGCTGTTGTTCCGCAACGAATGGGATGAGGATGAACCCCCGCCAAAGCCCGGCGACAAAGTAAAAGTCCTTATCGAAGACGTCGAGGACATTCACGGCCTGGTGGATGACTCGCGGGGGATGATTTCGCTCAGCAAACGCAAAGCCGAGAAGATCGAAGCCTGGGCGAAGATCATGGAGTCCGTCCGGGAAGGGGACGTAGTTACCGGCGTCGTTACGCGGAAGATAAAGGGCGGGTTGCTGGTGGATATCGGCGTGAACGTCTTCCTGCCCGCCAGCCAGGTGGATGTCCGCCGGCCCACGGAGATCGGCGATTATATCGGGCGGACGGTGCAATGCGTCGTATTGAAAATCGACGAAGCCCGAAGAAACATCGTCGTCAGTCGCCGGGCGCTGATCGAGGCCGAGCGCGCCGAGAAAAAAGCCCAACTTCTCGCCGAATTAGAAGTCGGCCAGCGTCGCAAAGGCATCGTGAAGAACATCGCCGACTTCGGCGCCTTTGTGGACCTCGGCGGGATTGACGGCCTGTTGCACATAACCGACATGAGCTGGGGCCGCGTCAATCATCCTTCCGAAGTGGTTTCCATTGATCAGGAAATCGAAGTCCAAATCCTGCACATCGATTATGAAAAGGAGAAAATCGCGCTGGGACTGAAGCAGCGTACGCCCAGCCCCTGGGAAAACATCGAGGAGCGTTATCCGGTCGGTTCGCGGGTGCGCGGCAAGGTCGTTAACGTGCTCAGCTACGGGGCTTTCGTAAAACTGGAAGAAGGCGTGGAAGGCCTGGTTCATATCAGCGAAATGTCCTGGACCAAGCGCATTAACCATCCCAGCGAAGTCGTCCAACCCGACGATGAGGTCGAAGTCATCATCCTCGGTATCAACAAGGAAAAGCAGGAGATCTCGCTGGGCATGAAGCAAACGCAGGAAAACCCCTGGGATCGCGTCGCCCAACGTTATCCCGTGGGCAGCGTCGTCCAGGGGACCGTGCGCAATCTGACCAATTACGGCGCTTTTATTGAAATCGAGGAGGGGATCGACGGCCTGCTGCACATCAGCGATATGTCCTGGACCCGAAAAATCAGCCACCCCAGCGAAATGGTTGAAAAGGGCCAGCAGCTTCAATGTCGGGTGCTGACGGTGGATCAAGAACGCCACCGCATCGCGCTGGGCTTGAAACAGATGACCGAAGACCCCTGGGCGAGCGACATTCCCAACAAATATCAGCCCGGACAAATCGTCAAAGGCACGGTTACGAAGATTACCAACTTCGGCGTCTTCGTAGGGTTGGAAGACGGGCTGGAAGGTTTGCTGCACATCTCCGAATTGGCCGACCATAAAGTGGAGAACCCCGAAGAAGTGGTCAAAGTCGGTGATGTTATCGAAGTAAAAGTACTTCGCGTGGACCCCGAAGAGCGCAAAATCGGTTTGTCACGCAAACGTGTGGAATGGGCGGAAGAAGTGGAAGAAGAGAACAGCCGTACGGAACGCTCCGCCACAGACACCAGCGAACTCCGCGGCGGCGTCGGCGACAGCACCGGCCCGTTGTTCAAGCCTCTGCGATCCACCACCGAATCTTCGTCCGAGGATTCGACGAATTCCTGATACAAAGGGCCGGCGACTTCCAAACGACTCGCTGGAACAATTCACCTGGGACTTGCAAACTTCTTGCGATAATTGGGAAGCTTTTTTGGCCTGAAAAATAGGAGCAAGTTATGCAGCGGCGCGTCTTTCTGAAACTTTCCGGCGCCTTGGGCGCGGGGATGGGTTTGCATCTTTTGGACGGTCATGGCCGCAGTGCGGCCGACGAGCCGGCCGGCACGCCCCATGCCGAAAAACTCGGGTGGCGGCTGGCATGTCAGGCCTGGACCTTTAATTACGCCACGTTGTTCGAGACCATCGAGAATACGGCCGCCCTGGGGCTGCGCTATCTCGAAGCCTTCCCCCGCCAGAAGTTAAGCCCTCAGCAGCCGGACGTTCTCTTTAAGGAGGATGCCTCGCTCGAAGTGCTGAAGCAGGTGCGAGATAAGCTGGATGAATGTGGCGTAAAGCTGGTTTCCTACGGCGTCTGCTCGCTCTATCCCGACATGGAGCGCAGCCGGCAAACCTTCGAGTTTGCCAAGCAGATGGGCATCGAAACAATAGTTTCCGAGCCACCGGCCGAAGCTTTCGATACGATTGAGAAGCTGGTTAAGGACTATGGCATTAAACTGGCCATTCATAATCATCCCCAGCCTTCCCCCTATTGGGAGCCGAAGAATGTGCTTAAGGTTTGCGAGGGCCGTGATCCAAGGATCGGCGCTTGTGCCGATACGGGCCATTGGGCAAGGTCCGGGCTAAAACCTGTGGAATGCCTCAAGCTCCTGAAAGGTCGCTTGATTTCCTTGCACTTGAAAGATGTAGATATGTTTGAGCGCAAAGCCAGGGACATCCCCTGGGGAACCGGCGTCTGCGAAATGAAGGAAATCCTCACCGAATTGCACCGGCAGGACTTTAAGGGGGTTTTCGCCCTGGAATACGAGTCCAACTGGGGCAAAGCCATGCCGGAGCTTGCGGAATGTATTAAATACTTCGAGAAAGTAGCCGCGGAGTTGGCAGCGAAAGGTTGAATGCTTACCCATTCTCCCTTGCACCGCCTGTCGTTCGGTTCAGAAATAGATATGCTCCTGCAACTTGAAATTGGAGGTGCAGGACAAGGTTAATTCAGTCAACGAACAGAGGAGATTTCGGTCGTGGCACAGCGGAAGTTTGTAACTGTGGACGGAAATGAGGCGACGGCAAATATCGCCCATTTGTGCAACGAGGTAATGGCCATTTATCCCATTACTCCCTCATCCGGCTTGGGCGAAATGCCGGATGCCTGGGCGGCAGCGGGCCGAAAGAACGCTTTCGGCGCCGTGCCTGATGTAGTGGAAATGCAAAGCGAAGCTGGGGCCGCCGGGGCGGTTCACGGCGCGCTGCAAGCCGGCGCACTTACCACTACTTTTACCGCCTCGCAAGGCTTGCTGCTCATGATTCCGAACATGTTCAAGATTGCCGGCGAACTGACGCCGACGGTCTTTCATGTTACGGCACGGACTGTCGCCACGCACGCCTTATCCATCTTCGGTGATCACAGCGACGTGATGGCCTGCCGTTCGACCGGCTGGGCGATGCTCAGTTCGGCTTCGGTGCAGGAAGCGCAGGACATGGCCCTTATCGCTCATGCCGCTACGCTCGAATCCCGCGTCCCCTTTTTGCATTTCTACGACGGCTTCCGTATTTCCCACGAAGTGAACAAAATCGAACAATTGGAAGAGGAGGACGTTCGGGCGATGATCGACATGGAGCTGGTCCGCGAACATCGCCGACGCGCCATGACGCCTGAGCGGCCGATCCTTCGCGGTACGGCCCAAAACCCGGACGTCTTCTTCCAAGCCCGCGAACGCTGTAACCCCTACTATCAGGCCTGCGCCGGCGTGGTGCAAAAATATATGGACAAGTTCGCCAAATTGGTCGGCCGACAATATCACCTCTTTGATTACGTCGGTGCGCCGGATGCGGAACGAGTGATTGTCATCATAGGCAGCGGCTGCGGTGTGGTGGAGGAAACCGTCGAAAAACTCGTTTCTGAAGGAGAAAAGGTGGGGCTGGTCAAAGTCCGTTTGTATCGCCCCTGGGATGCCGGTGCTTTCCTCAGTGCGCTGCCGAAAACCGTGCGCCGCATCGCCGTGCTGGACCGCACAAAAGAGCCGGGCGCTCAAGGCGAACCGCTCTTCCTGGACGTGGCGGCCTCGATTACCGAACAGCGGAGGAACGGCCGCGATGACGCGCCTGTGGTAATCGGCGGACGTTACGGTCTTTCCTCAAAAGAGTTTACGCCAGCGATGGTAGCCGGAGTTTTTCAAGAGCTGCGCAAGCCGCAGCCTAAGCCGCGATTTACCATCGGCATCAACGACGATGTTACCCACCTCAGCCTGGAATACGACCCGGCTTTCTCCACGGAGAAAGACGACGTGGTTCGGGCGGTATTTTTCGGCCTGGGAAGCGACGGGACCGTGAGCGCCAATCGCAATTCGGTCAAGATTATCGGCGAAAACACGCCGCTTCATGCCCAGGGATACTTCGTCTATGATTCGCGGAAAGCCGGTTCCGTCACCACATCTCACGTCCGCTTCAGCCCGCGACCTATCAAAGGCTCATATCTCGTTCACCGCGCCAACTTTGTCGCTTGCCATCAATTCCATTTCCTCGAAAGAATCGACATGCTGGCGCTGGCCGAGCCGGGAGCTACATTTTTGCTGAACAGTCCTTACGGTCCGGAAGAAGTCTGGGACCATCTGCCGGCGGAAGTCCAAGGCCAAATCATCGACAAGAAGTTGCGCTTTTTCGTAGTCGATGCCTACCGTGTGGCGCGCGAAACCGGTATGGGCGTGCGCATCAACACGATTATGCAGACTTGCTTCTTCAAGCTGGCCAACGTCATTCCGGCGGAAGAAGCCATTGCGGAAATCAAGAACGCCATCAAGCAGACTTACGGCAAGAAGGGCGGCGAAAAGGTCGTCGCCCAAAACTATGCCGCCGTCGATGGGGCGCTGGCCGCGCTGAAGGAAGTGAAATACCCTGCCGTCGTCAGCTCCAAGATGCACATGGTTCCGCCGGTACCAGCCGACGCCCCACCGTTCGTAAAGGAGGTCCTCGGCACGATTATCGCCAATCGCGGCGACGAACTTCCGGTAGGTGCCTTTCCTTGCGACGGCACTTTCCCGACCGGCACAACGCGCTACGAAAAGCGAAGCATCGCCCAGGATATTCCTATCTGGGACCCGAATATCTGCACGCAATGCGGCCTCTGCTCGTTGGGCTGCCCTCATGCGGCGGTGCGGATGAAGGTCTTTGAGCCGGCATTGCTCAAGGATGCCCCGCCGGGCTTCAAGGCGGTGGATTACAAAGGCAAGGAGTTTCCCGGCTGGAAGTTTACCGTGCAGGTGGCGCCCGATGATTGCACCGGCTGCGGCCTCTGCCAGGATGTCTGCCCGGCCAAAGACAAAGAACAGCCGAAACACAAGGCCCTGGACATGCTGCCCAAGCTGGAGCATCTGGAACGCGAAAGGGCATGTTTCGCTTTCTTCCTTTCGCTGCCGGATGTGGATCGTTCCCAGGTCAAGCCGGATACGATAAAAGGATCGCAGTTGCTTCTGCCGTTGTTTGAGTTCTCCGGGGCGTGCGCCGGCTGCGGCGAAACGCCCTATATCAAACTGATTACCCAGCTCTTCGGCGATCGAATGCTGATTGCCAACGCCACCGGCTGCTCGTCGATCTACGGCGGCAACTTGCCCTGCACGCCATATACCGTAAACCGCGAAGGGCGCGGCCCCGCCTGGTCCAACTCGCTGTTTGAGGACTGCGCCGAGTTCGGTTTCGGTTTCCGCCTGGCCATCGACCAGCAAGTCCGGTATGCGCAACAACTGCTCCGTCGTTTGGAACCGCAACTGGGGAGTGACCTGGTTATGGCCCTGCTTGCCAACCGGCAAGAAACCGAAGAAGAAATCGCACAACAGCGCCGCCATGTAGCTGAGCTAAGAAACCGCCTGGCCAAGCTCCACACCCCGGATGCCGAAAACTTGTCGGCATCTTCCGACCATTTGATTCGCAAGAGCGTCTGGAGCTTCGGCGGCGACGGCTGGGCCTACGACATCGGCTTCGGCGGACTGGATCATGTGCTGGCTTCCGGCCGGGACGTAAACATTCTTGTTCTGGATACCGAGGTTTATTCCAACACCGGCGGCCAGGCGTCGAAGGCCACCTTCCGCGGCGCCGTGGCCAAATTCGCCGCCGGCGGCAAACCGGGCTGCAAGAAAGACCTGGGGCTGATCGCCATGTCCTACGGCAACGTCTTCGTCGGCCAGATTTCTCTGGGCGCCAACCCCATGCACGCCATTCGGACTATTCTGGCCGCCGAGTCCTATCGCGGCCCATCACTACTGATTGCGATGTCGCACTGTATCGGCTGGGGCATCGACATGTCCCAAGGAATGAGCGTGCAGAAGGAGGCCGTCGCCTGCGGCTATTGGCCCCTCTGGAGCTATGACCCGCGAAACGAAGAACAGCCGTTCCAATTGGCGAGCAAGCGCCCGACAGGCAGCTTCAAGGAGTTCGCCTTGAAGGAGGCGCGGTTCGCCATGCTGGCTCGTTCCAAGCCTGAAGAGTCCGCCCGTCTGCTGGCGCTCGGACAACAGGACATCGACCGACGGTATCGCTTGTACGAGTATTTGTCAAATTTGCGGCGGAGCAGCGATGTGGCTGCGGCCGCGGCCGCCGAGCTGGGCGCCGGCGACGGTAAAAAGCAAGCTCAACTCGCCAGGGAGGTGGAAACATGAGCGTTGATCTGAGCACGACGTACCTGGGTTTCAAACTGCGAAACCCGCTGATGATCTCCGCCTGTCCGCTGACCGGCGAGATCGAGCAGCTCAAGCGATTGGAGGAAGCCGGCGCGGCAGGGGCCGTGTTGCCTTCGCTTTTCGAGGAGCAGATTGAACACGACACGCAAGAGCTGGTCAAGGTTCACGAATTCGGCACGGAGAGTTTCGCCGAGGCCTTGAGCTATTTCCCGCGTCAAGAAGACTATCGCACCGGCCCTGAAGAATACCTGGAAACCATCGCCAGGGCCAAAAAGGCGGTGCGGATGCCGATAATCGCCAGTCTCAACGGCGCCAGTCGCGGCGGCTGGGTGCGCTACGCCAGGATGATGGAAGAGGCCGGCGCCGACGCCCTGGAGTTAAACATCTACTATGTGTCCGCCGACCCGGACATCGACGGCCGCGAGGTGGAAAAACTTTATCTGGAGCTGATCGCCGACGTAAGGCGTTCGATTTCGATTCCCCTAGCGGTGAAGTTCGGCCCCTTCTTCAGCTCCCTGAGCCATATCGCCGTCCAAATGGTCGCGGCAGGCGCCGATGGGCTGGTGCTCTTCAACCGCTTCTTCCAGCCGGACATCGACCTGGAAACGCTGGAGGCCCACCCGAAATTGCGGCTCAGCGAACCGGACGAATTGCTCATCCCGCTGAGATGGATAGCCCTGCTCCGCGGTCGGGTAAAGGCTTCGCTTGCCGCCACCAGCGGCATACACGACGCCGCCGGATTGCTGAAGGCCCTTCTGGCTGGAGCCGACGTCGGCATGGTGGCCTCGGTGCTCTATCGCAAAGGCGTGGGCGAAGTCCGGCGGATAATTGACGACCTGCGACAGTGGATGGAGCAAAAGGAATACGCCTCGGTGGAGCAGCTTAAGGGAAGCATGAGCCGCGAGAACTGCCCCGACCCCACCGCCTTCCAACGCGGCAACTACATGAAAACGCTCACTTCCTTCACCGGTCGAGCGATCTGATAACTATGGGTCGCGGGCCGTTTCCAGCGAAGCAGCTTTATGCAGACCCGCCTCGTCATGCGCAAAAAAGCAGGGCGACAGCCGCACCCGCCGCCCTACTATGAAATTCTTCATACTCGCAAAGTGAATTTTACTTGTCGCTATTAAGCGATTTTGGGTTAATATGGGTTAAGCTGAGCGGAAATCTTATCGGCCATGCTTCCCAGCAAACAGAAGATGTTCTTGTCAATAGTATCTTGAATGAAATGTACGGAACCATCACCCATTCCAAAGTGCGCCCCCCCGCTGTGCTCGCTACCTGGGGCAAGGGCAGTCCGGTTGTTAATTAAGGGAAGCGCTGAGTTGCCACCATGGTAACTTGTGCAAAATAGCGTAGCTACTCCTCCCACAGACCAACCATCTTGTCCATAGGAGGACGAGGGTATTGCGGTTTCCGTTGTCAGACGCTGCATTTCCCCTGTCATTATGGTATTGGAGGTTCCATCCCGAATCTCCGCAATAGTAGTAGCCACATTGATTCGCCCGAAAATGCCGACCCGTTTTATAACAGTTAAGGTGGTAGGTTCTCCCGGTACGGCATATTGACCGGTAGGCGTATAATAGCTCGAGATAGCAGTAGCATCGTCTGCTGTACGAATTCTATACGGATTCGAATTCTCAGCGTGTCCATGTCGGCCGGCGCATCCGCCGTAGTCGGTTCCCCCGCCAGGCCAGTTCCAACTGGCGCCGGTCCTGTCGCGGTTGGGTAACAGTGGTTGATCTTGGGTACGTATTTGACTGCGACGGGTAGGACAATAGAAGCCCTTGATGTCCATCACGGCCGGCCCAAACGTCGCAGAGGTTGGACCAGTGCCCGCATTGGAAACAGGGCTCCAAAATCCTTGGGTTGTATTATTTTTCCCCGAAGCCCAAACTTTGGAGATCACATCCCCTTCGATAAACGGCATAATCCGCAACATCCAACTGGTGCCGTGATTGCCTGCACTTGTTCCGAGGGCCTCGCCGCGAATGTCATAAGGGTAAGTGATAGAATTAGTCGCAACCCCGGAAATCATGCCTGGCGGCAAAACCTTGTTGGCCTGTTCGTAGTTGAGAAGCGCCAGGCCGATTTGCTTCAGGTTGTTCGTGCATTGCGAACGGCGGGCAGCTTCGCGGGCGGCCTGGACTGCCGGCAACAACAATGCAATCAAAATGGCAATGATCGTAATGACGACCAACAATTCCACCAACGTAAACCCACGTCGGGAACCTCTACTCGGATACATGATATCCTCTCCTGTGATTCCAGTAAAACGACATAGAAAATAAGACCTTCGTCGCCAAAAGACGACCCGACAATCCTATTAGAGCATAACCCACAATTCTGTCAAGGGATAGAGTTTGATTATCATTTCGTTTTTATTAACTGCGTTTTTTGCTACCCAATGGAGGGGGTGCTAATGCCCTCCTCTAATGCGAGAAAACTACTCTGCCAGGGCAAAATTATTGCATATCTCAATGGCCGGCTATTCGACCGTTACGCTTTTTGCCAGGTTACGGGGTTTGTCCACGTCGCAACCGCGAATTACGGCGATATGATAGGCCAAAAGCTGTAGCGGCACTACCGTAACAATCGGTTGCAAGTATTCTTCGACCAGCGGGACTTCGATAATATCATCGGCCAGTCGGGCAGCTTCCTGGTCGCCGTGGCAGACGACGGCAATCACCGGCCCGCCGCGAGCTTTTATCTCCTGCATGTTCGCCAGCACCTTGTCATAAATCTGGCCGTGGGGGACGATAAACACGCTCGGCGTATGCTTATCGACCAGGGCGATAGGGCCGTGCTTCATTTCGGCCGCCGGGTAGCCTTCGGCGTGGATGTAACTGATTTCCTTCAGCTTCAATGCTCCTTCGAGCGCCGTAGGATAGTTGAATTGCCGTCCGAGGTAGAGAAAGTTGTTGCAATGCGCATATTTGGCGGCAATGTGCTTCACTTGTTCGTTGCACTGTAGGGTTTGTCGCACCTTCTCCGGCAGCTCTTGCAACTCTTCGATAATCTTCCTGCCGGCAGAAAAGCTGAGGTGGCGCAGGCGGCCGAAATAGAGCGCGAGCATCGCTAACAGCGTACATTGAGCGGTGAACGCCTTAGTCGAAGCTACGCCGATTTCCGGCCCGGCGCGAAGGTAGAACCCGCCGTCGGTTTCCTGGGCGATGGTACTGCCGACGACGTTGCAGATGCCGAGCGTCGGGCAGCCTTTGCGCTTCATTTCACGCAGAGCGGCCAACGTGTCGGCCGTCTCGCCGCTTTGCGTTATCGCAAATACCAGCGTGCCGTTGTCCAGGGGCGGGTTGCGATAACGCAATTCGCTGGCGTACTCGACTTCGACAGGCAGTCGGGCAAGAGCTTCGATCTGATACTCGCCTACCAGTCCCGCATGCCAGCTCGTTCCGCAGGCGGTCATAATGATTCGATTCACCCCGCGAAGCTGCTGCGGCGTGAGGTTAAAACCGCCGAACTTTGCCGTGGCCGCATCGCGGTCCAACCGCCCGCGCATCACGTTTTCCAACACTTCCGGCTGCTCGAAAATCTCCTTGAGCATGAAATGTGGAAAGCCGCCTTTGGCCAGGTCCGCCGCTTCAAGGTCCAGCACGTGGACGCTGTGGTTTATATGGCCTTCGTCGCGGTGAATCACCCGTAAACTGTCGGCGGTTACAATAGCTATTTCATGGTCGGAGAGGTAAACGATTTTGTCCGTATAGCCGACCAAAGGAGAGGCGTCGCTGGCCACGAAGTGCTCACCGTTGCCTACGCCGACGGTCAACGGGCTGGCCAGGCGCGCAGCAAGAATGAGCTGCGGCCATTGACGAAAGAGCACCGCCAATCCATAAGTGCCTTGCAATTGTCCCAGCGCAGCCTGCACCGCCGAAATCAGGGGCTGATAGTTCATTTCGGCCAACTGCGGGAAGGAAAGCTCGCATGAGCCGCGCTGGCGTTTGAGACAACTGTGGATGAGATGGGCGATAACTTCGGTATCCGTTTCCGAAATGAATTGGTACCCTTCGCTCTGGAGACGCTGTTTCAGGGAGTGGAAATTTTCGATGACCCCATTGTGAACAACGGCCAAGTCCGCGTTTCCGCCTAGATGGGGGTGAGCATTGATGTCAGTGGGGTTTCCATGAGTCGCCCAGCGAGTATGTCCGATGCCGATGCATCCGGTAATCGGCGTTGCAGCCAGCAGGGCTTCGAGCCGAGCGATCCGCCCTGCCGTTTTCACTACGGAAATATGGTCTTGCGGGTCAATAGTTGCCACGCCGGCGCTGTCATAACCGCGATATTCCAGGCGGTGGAGGCCGGTTATTAAAAACTCCACCGCATCCCGGCAGCCCACATACCCGACAATTCCACACATGAAATCACCCGACTGCTTTTTCCGACGTATTGCGAAGGCAACAACATAGCCTACCCGCCATAAGTGGCAGTTATCTCCGCCGACCCCCTTTTGCTTATCATACGTTAAGATAGCACGCCCGACTTTTTGGGGGAAGACGCGAATGCTTGACATTTTCACCGAGTTCGTTCATGCTGGATAGACAAGGGGACCTTGTTGATTCTCATCAACACGGGCGTTGCTAAAAAGAACGTGTGGTGGGGTGTGCAGGGCCGTGGAGAAACACTTTTTGTCGCTACAACTCGCATCTTCAGACGCAAACTTCACGGTTCCGCATTTCGGCACGTTACTTGCACGTTACCGGATGGTCAAAGAGTCCTTAGCCAAAGCGCTGGAAAAAATATAGGCTTCGCATGGAAAAAAACACCACCGCAACCACTATCCGCAATTTCAAGGATGAACTGCGACAATTCCTGCCGGGACCAAAAGTCCTCATGGCCTGGCTGGTTCTGGCGATAGTTTGTGTCTGGTTTAACTGGACTTCTCTGAGGTATCTCGTGCGGGTATGGTGGACACAAGAGGACTATCAGCACGGCTTTGTCGTACCGCTTTTCGCCCTGTTTTTGCTCTGGCACCGACGGGGGATGATTCGGCCTTTTACGGATAAAGGGAGCTACTGGGGCTTGGCCTTTTTCGCACTTTGGGCGGTGATGCGATGGACGGCGATCTACTTCAACTACGGCAGTTTGCCGGAAATGTCATTGCTGCCTTTCTTCGCCGGCGTGGCCCTGTTTGTCGGCGGGCGCCAGGGGCTGCGATGGTCCTGGCCTGCCATCTTGTTTTTATTCTTTATGATTCCTCTGCCGGGCGCCGTACAAAACCTGGCCAGCCAGCAGTTGCAAGCATTGGCCACGAGGATGAGCGTATTTATGATTCAAACCTTCGGCATACCCGCCTACGCTCAAGGCAACGTGATTCAGCTTAGCGATCGCCCGTTGGAAGTCGCCAGAGCCTGTAGCGGACTGCGGATGATGACGTTGTTTTTCGCCATTTGCATCGGTGCGGCTTTTGTGGTGCGTAAACCCTTGTGGGAACGAATCGTGATGATCCTCAGCGCACCGCCGATTGCCGTGATTTCCAACGTGGCACGCATCGTAGCTACGGCTACCTTATGCGAAATCGCCAGGCATTGGCCAAACCTGATCTCCGCCGAAGCAGCGGATAAGTTCATGCATGATACGGCCGGCCTGTTGATGATGCCCTTCGGACTGTTGTTATTGTGGTTTGAGATGTATTTAATTTCGAAATTGCTGATCGCGCCCCCGGCGGCAAAACCGCTCGTGGTCGGCGAGATTACGGCGCAGAAAACCCTGAAATCCGCCAGAGAACCCAGTACGATAGGTGGAAAAAGCGAACACACTTTCGGCCGACGAAAGTAACCTGACGCCGGCTGAGTCAGTACCTAAACCCTTGTGAGGAGTATCATGTCCGACACCAACGTCCCGTTGCCTGACGAACGTAAAGAATCGAAACCGTCGGCTCTGACGCCGAGTAGTAGAGTGCCGGCATCTGCAAACGGTCAATGGCCGGTTGCCGGAATAGCTCCCCTTTCGGCCGGGCCGAACCTCACGGTCTATTTTCATGCCCTCCGCCGACGATGGTTAGCCGTAGTGGGGATGGGCCTTCTGTGTGCCGCCATCGCCGCTCCGGCTGTCTGGTTCGGCGTGGGTGCACAATACCAGGCGATAGCCTATTTTCGTGTTTCGATGGCAGAAACGCCGGTCGCTTTTGAGACTGATTTAGGCTGGACGGATCGCGAGCGGTTTGAAATCTATAAGAACACGCAACAACAATATATCCTCAGCCCTTTCGTCCTCATGGCGGCTTTGCGAAAGCCGGAGGTGGCTCAAATTCCGGCCATCCGCGAGGAACGGCAGAAGAACCGTGACCCGATCATCTGGCTGGCCAAACGTCTTTCCGTGGCTTTTCCAGGTCGCGCGGAGGTGATGACTGTGAGCATCACGCGGCGAGATCCGCAGGAAGCTTTAACACTGGTCAGGGCCGTGGTCGAAGCCTACATGACCGAAGTCGTCAACGCCGAACGAAATCGAAAACGCGAACGCCTCAGCGAATTGGAGCGCGTTTGCACCGCCAAGGAAGAGGATATTCGCAGCAAGCGGCAACAACTGAAGAATCTCGGCCAGGATTACGGCACGGCGGAGACGGAGATGCTGACGCTCAAACAACGCCTGGTACTCGAGGAATTGACACTCTATCGCGGCGAGTTGGCGCGAACGCAGTTCGAGTTAAAACGTCTGCAAGGCGAACTGGCGGCACAGAAGGCGCTTTTGGAAAACGTGGACCGCACCGAAGTACCTGCCGTCGAATTGGACCTCCTCGTGCAGGCCGATCCTATCGCCCGACAGCTTGCCAACGAGCTGGGCTGGAAAAAAATGGATGAGGTTTACACCCAGAGTGCGGTGTTGCCGGGCGTGAAGAGCCATTACGCCGACCGTTACCGCAGTGAAGTGCAAATGCTGCAAGAGCAGTTCGACGCCCGGCTGGAGACCTTGCGTCAAAAGGCCAAGGAAAAGCAACGTTCCACAATCGAATCCGAGATCGTGCGGTTGGAGACGCTGGTAGCCACGATGCAGGCGCAATACGACGCCGTCGCTCAAGAAATCAATACCATGCGTGCCCAGGCTGAGAAGTTCGGCATTACCACCGTGGAAATCGAGATGCTCCGCAACGACCTGAAAAACGCGGAGTTAGTGGCGGCGGAGTTGACAAACGAACGCGAGAAACTGCGTGTGGAGTTAGGCTCCATTCCCCGCATTGCCTTGCTGGAGCTGCCCGACAGTCCTCCGCAAATGCCCACCAATACGATTCCCCGAATTTTGTTAACCATTTTTGCCGCCCTGGGTAGTGCGGTTCTTCCGGGGGTAGGCATTGTTCTTTGGGACGTGGGTGCGCAACGGATTAACACCACAGAAGAGGTTTCAAAGGGCTTGCGCTTGCCGGTGATCGGCGCCGTGCCGCGGATTCCGCCGCGCGTCATCCGGCAGTTGGGCACGCCGTCGAAGCGCTACCAATCCTGGCATTTACGGCTTACCGAATCCGTCGATGGTATCGTCGCCCGACTCTTGCGTAAAGCCGATTTGCAACCATGCCGCGTGATCATGGTCTCCAGCGCCACCGGCGGCGAAGGCAAAACCACGCTGGCCACCCAACTTGCGCTCAGCCTGGCACGAAGCGGACGGCGCGTGGTGCTGGTGGATTTTGATCTCCGCCGACCGGCCTTCGATGAGGTCTTCAACTTGCCTGCGGCGCCGGGTGTTTGTGAATTTCTCCGCGGAAAAGCCGCCGTGGACGAACTGGTACATCCGGTCGCCACCGAGAATCTCTCCGTCGTTACGGCAGGCCGCTGGGACCGGCAGGCGCTGGCGGCTCTGTCCAACGGGAATGCCGCCACGCTCTTCCAGCGGCTCCGGCAAGACTTCGATTTTGTGGTCGTGGACACCAGTCCCATCCTGCCGGTGGCCGACGCCCGCTTCGTCAGCCAACTGGCCGATACGGTGGTCTTGTCCATCTTCCGCGATGTCAGCGAGGCGCCGAAGATTCAGGCGGCGTGCGAGATTCTGGCAGCCTTCGGCGTGCCTTCTGTCGAAGCGGTTGTTACCGGCTCGAACGAACATCTTTACGGCGGACACACCGGCTACGAATCAACTATTAACGCTGAATAATCGGAGAATTTCGCATGCTCGGCGGAACGGCGATACGCATCTATCTGGTCTCGGCGCTGGTCCTGCTCACTTTCGGCGGATCGTGGTTGTTTGAAAAGATGTTGGAGCCGCCGGCGGTGGTCTTGCCTAGCTGGTCCTTCAACGAGCTGCCCCGACAGCTCGGCGACTGGTACGGAGAAGATACCAAATTGGACCCCAAAATCACCGCCACCCTGGGTGCGGAAGTAGTGGTCGATCGTATTTACCGCGACGATCTCGGCCGCGTGATCAGCCTGCACACCGCTTTCTTCACCGAAAGAATAATCGACGGTATTTATCATACTCCAGTGGCATGTTATCACGCCAACGGCTGGGAACTGGTGGAGAACGTGCCGGAAAGGTTAAAAGTCAGCGACACACTCACCATTCCTGTCCGCCTGCTTACCTGGAAGCGGGAAGGCGAACGAATCGTGGTAGTGTATTGGTATCAACTCGGCGAACACTTCTTGTTTAATCGTTGGGACCTCGGCATGAAGGTCCGCTGGTCCTTGTTCGGTCGGTCACATTGGCCGCCATTGATCAAAGTCATGCTGCAACTGCCGGCGACAGAATTGGTGGAAGCCAAAGTGGCGATCCTGAAATTCGCCGAGCTGGTGGCGAAGTGGCAGTATCAACCTCAACATCTTACGGAAGAGGGATACTTATTCAACAAGCATTCTTGATTTACTTTTTCGTTTTCCTTTTGTTCTTTTTTGAAAAAGTCCGAGCAAATACGATGCAAGCCCCAATCCTCCCTGAGAGAAGCGCGCCACAGAATAAGGGTGATGCTCTGCAACAGCGGCAGATAATCGCAGGCAACGACAAGCAGAAGTTTTTTGTCGCCCTTACGCATCGTTTTCTCCGTGAATTGTCCACCCTGCGTTTCTGGCTGCTAGTGGCCCTACATCTGACGGTTTTTGCCGTCGCTTACTGGTTGGCCTATCTGCTCCGCTTTGACTTTAATCCACCTTCGGAATCTCTGGAGCTATTCTGGTCGAGCATCGGCTGGGTGGTTTGCTTGCAACTGGCGGTGTTTTGGGCTACCGGCCACTTTCACGGCTGGTGGCGATACGTTACTTTCGCTGACCTTGTGGCCCTGCTTCGTGCCGCCGCGCTTTCTCTGGTGGCCGTGGCCGGCGTGAACTTTTTCTTTCGCTTGCAGCATCAAATTTCCCGCGGTGTGCTGATTATCGATTTCATGTTGATTATCGGCGTACTCGGTGCGATGCGCGCAAGTTGGCGGCTGCTGCGCGAGGTGTTTCATCCGATGTTCAGCAACGGTCGGGAAAGCCGGTGGGCGCTGCTGGTCGGTACGGACCTTTCTAACGGCATTCTCGCCCACCAAATTCAATCTCATCTAAATTTGCCTTATCGCATCCGCGGCTTTCTCGCCACCACAGACCATACCACCGCCACGCACATCGGCCGAATTCCCATTCTCGGCAAGGTGGAGGATGTCTGCGAAATCGCCGCCGCTTTTCGCGCCACCGATGTATTGGTGGTTGCCGGTTCGTTGCCAGGTCGCCCCCTGCGCCGACTAATGGAAGATTGCAATGAGGGAAACCTGAAGTTAAAAATCATTCGGCCTCTGGAAGACCGATTGGAAGGCGACAACCGCATTCCCATCCGGGACATCGAAATCAATGACCTTTTAGGCCGTGAGCCGGTGCGGTTGGATACGGAGAACATCGGTCGGCTGTTGGCCGGCAAGCGGGTGATGGTTACCGGGGCCGGGGGCAGTATCGGCTCTGAAATTTGCCGTCAAATCGCTGCCTTCAATCCCCAGATGTTGGTCCTGCTCGGTCGCGGCGAGAATCGGATTTTCGCAATCGAACTAGAGCTGCGCGAATCGCATCCTTCGCTTACCCTCTATCCCTGCATCGCCGACGTAACCAATCAGCGGCGAATGGAGCATGTCTTCCAGCAGTACCGACCGGAAGTAATCTTTCACGCCGCCGCACATAAGCACGTGCCGCTGATGGAGACCAACGTGAGCGAGGCCGTATGGAACAACGTCTTCGGCACAAAGTGTGTCGCCGACCTGGCTGATCGCTATGGCGCGACCAGTTTCGTCCTGGTGTCCACCGACAAGGCGGTGCATCCGACTAGTATTATGGGCGTAACGAAGCAACTTGCCGAGCACTATGTTCATGCCCTGTCCCAGGAGTCGTCCACAAAGTTCACCGTCGTGCGCTTCGGCAATGTGCTCGGATCGGCGGGCAGCGTTGTGCCGATCTTCCAGGAACAGATTCGTCGCGGCGGGCCGATCACCGTTACCGACCCGCGGATGACGCGCTTCTTCATGACCATTCCCGAAGCCTCCCAGTTGGTGTTACAGGCCGCGACGATGGGCGCCGGCGGGGAAATCTTCGTCCTGGAAATGGGCGAACCGGTGCGCATCGTTGACCTCGCCCGCGACCTGATTCGTCTTTCCGGTCTGCCGGAAAACGCCATTGAAATCACCTTCACCGGCATCCGACCCGGCGAGAAGCTTTACGAAGAGCTGTACTTCGACGATGAGCAGACCTTGCCGACTTCTCACCCCAAGGTCCGAGCGGCGTATCATCGTCCTTACTCGCTAACGGAAGTGCAGCAATCCCTTGAACGTTTGGGGCGTTTGTTGCATGGGCCGGAAGAGGCCATCCGCCGGGAATTGGCGCGCCTCGTTCCGGAGTTTCGTCCGAGCGTGTCTTCGGAACGGTTAGCCGAACAAGCTAAAGTCGGCTTGAATTTGGAGGAATGAGGCACAAGTGAACATTCCCAGTTGAGGGCGGTTTCTTTGATGGATGATTTCCAGGGTTGTTTCCCGTGCAGGCGGCCTAATTCGTATAATCCGCAAATCCTTCCCTTGCCTGTGCTCGCCCTTCACTGCCAATGACGATGACTTTTCGTCTCCCGTAAAGAAACCTAGCCCCAAATGGTAATGCACCTTATATTTAGAGAAAGAGTGTTGAATTGACATAACCGGCAGGAGGCCGGCCGTTTTCCGGCTGTCGGAGCGGCAAACAAAGAGTTTCCGCCGAGGCCGTGGATGCTATCCAATGCTTAGTGTGAAACTTGCAGGACGCAAGCCGTTGTTGAATGGGTGTGCCACCCACGGGGACGGAGTCTGCGCTGCTTGCTCCACGACCGGTCGCCGAGGATAATACTTCTTTAAATTGTTCACCCTTCGAGCCTCTGTAAATTGGTCACGGACATGACCCAACCGGTAATTGTTCCCCTTTTGGATTTGAAAGCACAATACGCCACCATTCGTGAAGAGATTCGTGCGGCAGTGGATGCCGTGTTGGAAAGCCAGCAGTGTATTCTCGGCGCCACGGTTGCAGATTGCGAAGCCCGTTTGGCCGCCTATTGCACCACCGCTCACGCCGTCGCGGTTTCTTCCGGCAGCGATGCCTTGTTGATCAGTCTCATGGCCGAAGGGATTGGGCCGGACGATGAGGTCATCACCACGCCCTACACTTTCTTTGCCACAGCCGGCTCCATCGCGCGGCTCGGCGCCCGGCCGGTCTTCGTAGATATCGAACCGGAAAGCTTCAACCTCAATCCGGCGGAAATCGAAGCGAAAATCACTTCCCGGACGCGGGCGATAATGCCGGTGCATCTTTTCGGCCAGTGCGCCGAAATGGAGCCTATTCTGGCGATCGCTCAGCGACACAATTTGGTCGTCATCGAAGATGCCGCCCAGGCCATCGGCGCCGAATATCATGGTCGGCGCGCCGGTGCGATGGGCCGCTATGGGTGCTTCAGTTTCTTTCCTTCCAAGAATCTCGGCGCCGCCGGCGACGGCGGACTGGTAACTACCGATGATGCCGATACGGCCGAAAAGCTTCGCGTGCTGCGCAATCACGGCATGAAGCCGAAGTACTATCACGCGCTGGTAGGCGGCAACTTCCGTTGCGATGCTCTTCAAGCGGCCATTATCGCGGTGAAACTCAGGCATCTGGATCGCTGGACCGCCGGAAGACAACGCAACGCCGCGCGCTACCGCCGACTGTTTCAGGAGGCCGGCCTGCTCGACGATGGCCTGGTGAAGCTCCCGCAGGAAATGCCCGCTCGGCGCCACATCTACAATCAGTTTGTGATTCGTGTTCCCCGGCGCGACGAACTGATGGCCTATTTAAAAGAGCAAAATATCGGCGTAGAAGTATATTATCCCATCCCTCTGCATTTGCAAGAATGCTTCGCCTACCTGGGCTATCGCGCCGGCGACTTTCCCCATAGCGAACGGGCGGCGAAAGAAACCCTTGCTTTGCCCATCTACCCGGAACTCTCCGACCAGCAAGCCGAATGGGTGGTGGAGGCTATCAGAAGGTTCTTTAAGGGCTAGTATTTTAGGACACTACGGTTGCAGACGAGGGGCGTGACATCCTTTTGCGGCAATCCTCGCCTGAGACATCTCACGGTAGATGAAATCCGTGAATGCCTGGCGCCTGTGTTTCGGCGGCACGGGATACTAAAAGCTATCGTTTTCGGCTCGGTTGCTCGCGGCGAGCCTTCACCGTATAGCGATGTGGATTTGATTTTAGTGCAACAGACGGAGAAACGGTTTTTCGATCGATACGAAGAGTTGCATTATCAGTTGAGTGAGGCGTTTCCTTTTGCGGCAATCGAAGCCTTGATTTTTACTCCGCAAGAGATGGAGCACATGCAGGAACGACGGTTTATCGCCGCTGCTTTGAAAGAAGGCCGGGTGATTTATGAGTCGCAGTAAAGACCGCCGCGAAGCCCAACGCTGGCTAGAAACGGCGGCGGAAGACCTTCGCGCCGCTCAGGCACTGGTCGAGGCTGGTTTCCATGCCCATGCTTGTTTCACTGCGCAACAATCCGCCGAAAAGGCTATGAAAGCTGCTTGGTATCTAATCGGCGAGGCCCCCTGGGGACACTCCATACAACGACTGGTGATGGATTTTCCCCAGAAAGAACAGCTTCCTTTAGAAAAACTTTTGGACCTGGCGCGCACTTTGGACCGGCTGTACGTGCCTACAAGGTATCCCAATGGTCTGCCGGATTTCACGCCGGAGCAGAACTTCTGCGCGGCCGATTCGCGTCAAGCCCTGGATTTGGCGGAGTGTTTTCTGAAAATCCTTTCCGCCTGGGTGAACGCCGGAAATTAGAGCCGGATGCTCGGTTTTTCGTTTACCCGAGAAAATATTAAACCTTGCCAGAATGAGAAGATTCTGGTATGCTGAGAATGGGCCGGGCGGTGGAAATGCCGCCTATGAATTGGGCAGCTTGCTCTTTCGCTATCGGCAGAAATTGCCAAAGGTTGACAAGATGAAGAGGCTTCCGTTCTCCTTGCCCATCGCCTCACGCCATCCGCTGACGCCTGTCCGCCGTGGGTTTACCCTGGTGGAAATGTTGGTCGTGGTGGCGATTATCGGCATTCTGGCTGGGTTGGTAACAGCGGCGGCGATTCGCGCGCGGGTGTACGCCAAGAATGCCACCATTGTCATGGAACTGAAACAGCTCGAAGCAGCCTGCCAGGCATACAAGGAAAAGTTCGGCGAATACCCGCCCGACTTCGCCGGCATTGCCACACCGGAAGGCCAAGCGATTATCACGCGACATCTGGCTAAAGCCTTCCCACGATATACCGGCGACTGGCGTGCGGCTTTGAGCAACCTGGGCATAGATTACACCACCTTAACACCGCAAGACGCCCTGGTGTTCTGGCTCGGTGGTATTCCCGATGCCACGGGAATGCCGAGCGGCTTTGCGGCCGACCCGACCAACCCCTTCCAGACACCCGAGGTCTGCCCTAGCCGCATCGGGCCGTTTTTCGATTTCGACCGCAACCGCCTGGGCGTCGGGCAGTTTCGCTTCCGCTATTGGCCGCAAGCCGCCGTGGGCGACCGCAGCAGCGGCGCCGGCGCGATTACTTACTTCCGCGCCGAAAACGGCGGATATGGAGGCAAGTCTGCCGCTGACCCTGGTGGCGGTGTGGTTTGGCCGGCTGTGGACATACGGCTTGGCGGTCTGCCGAACAACGCCTGGATCAATCCCAAAGGCGTGCAGATATTTTCCTCAGGTTTGGACATGAAATACGGCGCGTTAGATGCTCCATTACAATTTCCTCACGGCGGGAATTACCGACCGGAAACTTACGACGATGTAACGAACTTCAGCAACGGGACGTTGGAGGCCGCGATGCCGTAATAGTCCGGCGACCGGACGCTTGTAATTTCCTCATAATTTCTTTCCTGCCTTTGGCTTATTCTTTATTTCTTCGCAGTAGCCGAAGAAAGATAATCAGCGACGATGAGCCTGCTTAATTCCGACGAAGACCTCGGCGCAGAAGCAGCCCAGCGAGCGGAAGAGGCGCTCGAAGAGCTGGCGGAGCGGGAGAGCGTGGTGGAGCGCGAGGGCTTTGTTTTTCCCGTCCAGCCGCCGGCTGCCGCGCGTCCCACCCCGCGCCGCGGCCGCTTCCTTCCCAATTTGCTGTCGAATATCGGCTTTTTCGGCTTCAGCATCCTGTTAGGGCTATGGTACACGCCTTATTTGATTAAGCATTTGGGCACCGCAGGCTATGGCATCGTGCCGCTGGTGCAACAGATAGTAAATTATATGCAGGTGCTCACAGTAGGACTGAATGCGGCCGTAGGTCGGTATCTCACAATCGCTCTGGAGCGCAGCGAAGAGAAGAAAGCCAACCTCTATTTTAATACTTCTCTTTTCGGCAGCCTGGTGTTGATAGTGCTACTGATTTTCCCTTCCGGTTGGGCGGCCCTGAATGTAGAGCGGTTGATTAACGTCCCGGAGGGCGAGCTGACAGCCACGCGATGGTTTTTTGCATGTGCGGCAGGGGTGTTTTTGTTGAATACAGTTCGTACACCTTTTAGCGTAAGCACTTTTTGCCTTAACCGCTTTGATCTTAGCAACCTCGTCTCGTTTATTGAGCGCGTAATAGGCGTAGCGGTGGTCGTCGTCTGCTTCAGTCTTGTAACAAAGCCGGAAGTGTGGATGGTGGGCGTAGGGCTTCTGTTGGCGGCCATTGCCTCCTGGTTCGCGACAGTCCATATGTGGCGGCGGCTCACGCCGCAACTACACATCCTGCCGTCCTATTGCTCAAAGAAAGCCTTCTGGGAATTGTTTACCGTCGGCAGTTGGGTGTCGATACACACGCTCGGCGCGATTCTCTATCTCGGCATAGACTTGATAGTCGTCAACCGCATGTTCGGGCCGGATGCCGGAGGGCGATACGCCGCCGTCTTGCAATGGTCCGCTTTGCTCCGAACTATTGCCGGCGTAATCGCGGTTGTCTTCGGTCCCACGATGGTTTACTACTACGCTCGCAACGACATCGAAGGTTTGATTCTATACACCCGAAAAGCGGTAAAGTTAATGGGACTATTGACTGCGCTTCCAATTGGATTGATTTGTGGTTTTTCCATGCCTTTATTGGAAACCTGGCTGGGTCCAAAATTCACCGAGTTGGCCTGGTTAATGTCGTTGATGACCATACAACTATCCGTCACTTTAGCAATTTATCCCTTATGCACCGTACACACCGTACTCAACCGCGTTCGTGTGCCGGCAATCGTAACGTTGGTGCTGGGGGCGGGCAATTTGGGCTTAGCGATCTTGCTGGCCGGCCCCATGGGCTGGGGACTCTATGGCGTGGCTGCGGCAGGCGCTTTTGCACTGATAGCGAAAAACCTCATCTTCACCCCGCTTTATACGGCGCATATTCTTCAACGCCGTTGGTACGTCTTTCTCCGCGAATTCCTGCCGCTCACAGTTATCACGCTCGGCACAGCAGCAGCCTGTAAGGGAGCGGCTTTCATTTGGGACCTCTCTGGCTGGACACGACTGACGCTCGTCGGATTTGCAGTCTCACTCATCTACACGGTGATTGGTTATTGGATGGTATTAAATGGCGAGGATCGTCAACTGGCACGGAGCATGATCCTATTGTTTGGCTCCGCTCAAAAACGAGGTAGGGCATGAATGTATAAAGTGATAAATGACTTCGAATCGCTAATGGTGTCAAGCGAAGTAGGGATTATCTCAAGGTTGCAATTATAAACAATCCATGCTACACAATCACCTCAGGCTGTAAACGTGACTTGGGAGAAAGGGCAAAAACGCCGTGAAATCGCACTGTTTGATGACCACCAGATGCAAAGACGATACATTCTTTGATTGCAAATAACCGATCGTTGTAAATGCTTTACGTCAAGAAATTGGCCTACCTCTTCATTTTGGGCATAGTAGAAAAATGTTCAAAGAGAATAAATACTCGAATTTTCTTAGCTGGTTCAACCGCATTCGAACGTTGAATCGGCGGATGTTGATTCACTCAAGCTCGGCGAAAGTCAGGGAAATAAGGCCACCATTCACGCAGTACTTGCGCATATTGGCCAGCCGATGCTTCCGTCGGCCTGTTCGCGCGTCCTGGATAAGGGCCACAAATGCCCTCGGTGCCATTTACGCCCATCGCAGCCTCGGCTCCTCCGAGGATATGGAAGCCCTCCGAACATTCTTAGACCAGCACATAGATGCACAGGGAACATGGAAAATCACACCGCGAGGCGTAGATGATGCGATGAAGGGCTATTCTTTTCTCTACCTTGCGGAGGTAACAGGCGAAGCACGCTATCGCAATGCGGCACATTGGTTAACTGACTACCTTATAACGACCTACCCAAAGGCAAGTGACGGCAGCCTGCTGTATTTCCCATCCGTGGATATCGTGCTTGTTGATATGCTGGGAATGGTATGTCCTTTTTTGACGCGATACGGCTCCTTATATGGCCATTCTGCGTCCCTAGAAATGTCAGCCTGTCAAGTCCTTCAGTTCATTCAACAGAACGTCGATGCCGATACACATTTGCCGTATCACGGTTATTACCCAAACGGGCCGAAGCGTCTGGGGATGCAAGGTTGGGGCCGGGGCACGGGTTGGTACATGCTCGGCCTGGTCGATACACTCGTGGACCTGCCGAAATACCATCCAGCTTCCTCTACTATTCTGGATGCATATCAAATGTGTGCTGCCGCATTGAGGAAATTTCAGCGCCCAGACGGACATTGGAGCTGGGCTATCCCTTTGCGAAAGGCGCCTTACGATAGTTCAGCCACAGCCTTTTTAGGATACAGTTTGATGCGTGGTCTTCAAGCAGGGCTTCTCGACCCAAGTTACTTTAAGGTTATCAAATCGGCCATCGAAGCATTGATGGCAGTTACGAGCCCCAACGGTTTGCTAGACGGCTCGATGGCCGAGTGCCTTGGGGTCGGTCTTTATCCTGCGGTCTTTGGACCACAACCTTGGCTTCAGGGAATGGCTTGTGCGCTGGCGGCTCTATGGGCGCAGTACGTTGAAAAAGACTTACCGGCGCTGCAAGATCGTGTTTGATTCCTGAAATGAAAGATTCACCACGCTTTCCCGCTAAAGACCACAATGGCGCCGAGAGCGCCGAGAGAGAGTAAGAATGCTGCATTTTCTGCTTGTCGGCAACGGTTCTTACAGTAATCGCGGCTGCGAGGCGATTGTCCGCGGCACGATGGTCGTTTTGCGGCATGCTTTCGGCGGGGATTTTCGCGTCACTCTGGGAACTATGGCCACGCCGAATGAGCTTGCTTCACAGGCCGCACAGGAAACAGACCCGCTTATTACGCACATTGCCCTGTGTACACCTGGTGTAAAGCGGTGGTCTTGGGCATGGTGGCGGCGGCAGGCTACTCGTTGGTTTACCTCACCACTGGAACCGTATCGTATCCTTGAGCCGTATTGTACCGATGCTGCCTTTGCCATGCAAATCGGCGGTGACAATTATTCACTGGATTACGGCCTGCCTACCGCCTACCTGCAACTGGATGAGTATTTATGGCGGCACAGCGTGCCGGTAGTACTCTGGGGAGCGTCGGTTGGGCCGTTTGAGGGCGCTCCTAAGTTCTTGCCAAAGATAATCGAGCACCTTGGCAAAATGCAGGCTATCTTTGTTCGTGAATCAGAATCCTTTGAATATCTGCACCAAAAGGGACTTGGAAGCCGCACCTATCGCATGTCGGACCCTGCTTTTCTTCTGGAGGCCGTCGAACCGCCGCCGGAAAAGCTGGGCTTCGCGCTGCCCCCCAACGCCGTTGGTGTAAACCTTAGTCCTTTAATGGCCAAATACACTACCGGCGGCGACCTGCCCACCTGGCTCAGACACTGTACGAAATTATTGCAAAGTATCGTTGAGACCACACAACGTGAAGTCATACTTATACCGCATGAAACAAGATTCCATACAGACGACCATGCCTTTTTACGCAGTGTAGCGCACAACTGCCCTAAAGAATTGGCACGACATGTCTTCTGTCTTGGCAACCGGTTGACCGCAGCAGAAACCAAATGGGTAATCTCTCGATGTGCCGCCTTTGTCGGCGCCCGAATGCACGCCGTGATTGCTGCAACTTCATCATGCGTGCCTACCCTCACTTTGGTTTACAGCCGCAAGGCACGCGGACTAAATCAAGACCTATTCGGCAAGCAAGATTTTTGCTTGCAGCCGGCGGAAATTACACCTGTAAACCTTAGTCAGTTGCTCGTCCGACTGCTGGTTGAGCGAGATCGTCATGTCGAACACCTTCAAAGGGTGGTTCCGTCGATTCAAGCCAGTGCGATAGAGGGTGGCAAAGTGTTGCGTTGCCTGATCGAGAACCGATGAAAGTATCCGTCGTCATTCCGCTGTATAACAAGGCGGCGTATATTCGTCGCGCGGTGGATTCGGTCTTGGCGCAGACTTATCAAGACTTCGAACTGATTGTGGTGGACGATGGCTCGACGGACAACGGCACCGAGATAGTGGCCGCTTATAAAGACCCACGGGTGCGCCTTATCCGTCAGGCGAACGCCGGCGTAAGCGCTGCGCGGAACCGTGGGGTCGCCGAAGCCCAGGCCGAACTGGTCGCCTTTCTCGACGCCGATGACGAATGGCGCCCCTGGTTCTTGGAGACCGTCATCAGTCTCCGGCAACGCTTTCCGGAAGCCGGAGCATTCGCCACGGCGTATGAGCTGCATGATGGAAAGTTGCCTTGGCGACCGAACTTTAACACCGGAGTGGATGTTTCCGATGGCGGCCTCATGCCGAATTATTTCCTTGCCGCATGTTATGCCCCACCGATATGCTCTTCTTCTACTATGGTCCGCAGAGAGGTATTTGCCCCGGTGGGCGGATTTCCCGTGGGGACCCCACTCGGTGAGGATCAGTATTTATGGGCGGCACTTGCATTGAACCATCCTATTGCTTGGTCGCCCGTGAGCGGAGCGATATATCATTGCGCCGCCCAAGGACGTGTTTGTGATACTATACCGCTGCCGCCTGATACACCTCTAGCCGGTTTACTGGAAAATTTACCCGATACCGAAAAACATTATTACGCGCGAGAATATCTTAACTTTGTGAGATTAAACATAGCCCGAGATCACCTGGTTCGCGGTCCGCGAAAGTGGGCGCGAGACTTATTGCGTAAAACCCGGCATACATCTTTATGGAAGAAAAGACGGTTGATTCTGCTTGGGCTAAGCTTTATTCCGGCCCCTTTTTTAAGATGGGGTATGGCTTTAAGGAGACTCATTTGTCAATAAGCGTATTCATCCTTTGTCCCGCCAGGAGAGATTTCCCTGGTGGGACAAGCAATCAAGGCGAAAGTCGCCTCCTTAGCAAAATGTCATGACACCTGATGTTTACATAGCGCGATGCCCGGCAAGATATGACTGCTCGCTTCCGCTGAGCGCAGATCCGGTGCATCTTGCTCTGGAAAGCATCTGGGCTGTAATGAGGCTGCGGCCGGAAAATCCTTTTGAGAGCTTTTTGCAACCGGGTAATTTGGCGGTCATAAAGCCCAATTGGGTAACCCACGAAAACAAATCCGGTGGCGGTTTAGATTGCTTAATCACCCACCCTAGTTTAATTCGGTCCGCAGTCGAGTGGTGTGCTCGGGCAATGAACGGTCGCGGGCGAATAATCATCGGGGACGCACCGATTCAAGGTTGTTGTTTTGAGAAGTTGATACACAACAGCGGAGTCGCGGACATCGTAGCCGCGCTGAGAACTCAATATCCCGCATTAGAAATTACGGTTGCTGACTGGAGGCTTACTATTTGGGGTTCTGACAAGACGCCGTGGGGGTGTGAAGTCGCCGGTCAAAGTAGCCGTGCCACTGCTGAGGTGTTACGAGAGTACTATTCGGAGTTGGACCTAGGCCGAGACAGTTTTTTAGATGAGATCAGCGACTATGCCTCCGGATTTCGAGTAACGATGTATAATCCCCTACCAATGCTTGCTCATCATCAGAAATCCGTTCATCGCTATCTACTGCGGAAGGAGGCGGTGGAGGCCGATTTACTGATAAATTTGCCGAAGATGAAGACTCATCAAAAGGCCGGCGTTACCGGTGCGTTAAAGAACCTGGTAGGCGTGAACGGCCACAAGGAGTATTTGCCACACCATATTCACGGCGGTTATTTTTCCGGCGGAGATGCTTATTGTCGCGAAAATATCTTTTCCCGTTTGGCAGATAAAGTTTACGATTACTGGTGGCGCCAAGAGCCAGGGTTACGACCATTAAAACGGCATTTTTATAACAATTTACATAAAAACCTCCGCCGCGTGGCTTATATTTTGGGAGGAGAGCGTACTTCGCTTGGCAGTTGGCCCGGCAACGATACCCTATGGCGCACCGTGCTCGATTTAAATCACCTGGTTTACTTCGGCGAAAAGCGACCGCGGAAGATTCTGAACATTGTGGACGGCGTGATTGCCGGCGAAGGCGATGGTCCGCTTAACCCAAAGCCTAAGCCGGCAGGATTAATATTATTGGGGGAAAATCCAGCTTACATAGATGCGGTTATCTGCCGGCTAATGGGCTTTAATGTAGCCCGCGTCCCTTTAGTTTATCACTCGGTTTACCATCGTCGGTCTCGTTTTGCGGGGCCGTTTTTGGAGGATGCGCCGGTGTTTTTTGTAGCTCAGGGCGGCGATTTTACCCCGGTGGCATGGCAGGATTTAGATAACCTGCATTTTGCACCTCCGCCCGGTTGGCAACGCGTCGTGCGCAAGGCAACTTCTTAGGAACATTATGAATACTGCATTAGTAAAGATCGCCGTAGGCACACCTGACAATAGTTGGGCTAAGCGCTTCGTAGCAGCCTTAGAGGAAAAAAGAAACTCCGGCTACCCCTTGACTTATGATGTCGTTTCGATGCATCGCAAGGATTGGCTGGAAAAGCTCCGACCTTATGATGTGGTGATTTGGAAATCTGCAAGTATGGGGGTGGAACATTCACTCCGCTTTAAGGAAAAAATTTACGTCATAGAGAAGTTTCTCCGTAAACTTGTGATTCCTAATTTTGACTCAATCTGGCATTTCGAAAGCAAAATAGCGCAACATTACCTTTTCACCTTGGAAAAAATCCCCATTCCGCGCACGGTGGTAACATTTGACTTTCACGAAGCTCAACATCTAAAAGATGAAACATATCCTCTTGTCTTCAAGAAGAGCGAGGGAGCCGGAAGTAAAAATGTGCGTTTAGTTGAAAGCCGGCATGCAGCGAAAAAATTAATCGCTGAGGCTTTTTCTTCTCAAATATATCGGGAAGCTCGAAGTCGAGGATGGCGCTGGCCTCAGATAGCCCTTCGCTCTTTTTGGAAGCCTTGGTTTTGGCGCTGGCTTTTGGGCAGAAGGTGGAAAAATCTCTCCCCAGGTTATCTCTACTGGCAAGAGTTCCTGAAAGGCAATCCTGCCGACCTAAGAATCACCGCTATCGGGGATTGTTATGCTTACGGTTTTTGGCGGCACAACCGTCCGCATGATTTCCGCGCCAGCGGCAGCGGACTACTAGATTATCACCGGCCAATTCCAGAGGAGTGCGTACGCTATTGTCTGGCTTGTAATCAACGCTTGAATTTCGATTCCATGGCGTATGATATTTTATTTCAGGAAGGCCGATTCGCCATCACGGAAATCTCCTACGGATATGTCGATAGATGCTTAGAACGAGTTTCGGGGCATTTTGAACTGTCGGAAGCCGGCAATTTATCCTTTGTGCCCGGACATGTTTGGCCGCAAAACCTTTGGGTGGATTGGGCGTTAATACGCTGGGAACGCAGTCGAAAAAGATCATAACTCAAGAATAAACAATCATGGATTCACGAATACCATACTCTTCATCGACCACAATAACTATGCCCGCCGCTTCCGGATTTAGTCCGATCCGGAGTTGTTTTCTGCTTTTTATTTTTAGTTTGGCATTCGAACATGTTACCTTGCTGTGGGGAGTAAATATCTTTACCATTTCCAAGGGTATCGGCTATCTCCTGGCCCTCATGGCTTTATTGAAGCCTACCGTTTACTTTGCTTCCCCGCCACGTGTGTTTTGGTTGTTTTTTGCATATTGGTGCGTCTATGCACTGCGAGCACTAATTCGCCTTGATTTCAGCAATGATACGATTGGTTCAACCTTCACTCTCTTTCAGTGCGTAGTGTTGTTCTGGCTTTCTTACAACATGTTTCGTTTTCCCGGCATGTTGAAAGCCACCTACGGTGCTCTGGCATGGTCGCTTTTTGTTCTTGCTGCCTTGGCTTATTTAGGTATCATCACGACAGAGTATGTCTATTATCGCTTTGACTTACGACAGACCGTTCTGTGGCTAAACCCCAACGAACTGGCGTTCTTGTACGGCGTAGGTTCATTGTGTGCACTCGCAATAGGAGGGGACCGAACGGTCGCCTTTTATTGGCGATGTATTATGTTCGGCGTAGCGGCCCTCCTGTTGGTTCCCGCTGTGGAGACAGGCTCTCGCGGGGCGATGCTTAGCTTTGCAGCCGGCATTGTAGCCTTGGCGCTGGCTTCAACGGGGCTAACCGGGAAAATCAAGGGAATTATCATCGTAGGTGTTATAGGGCTTACGTTCGGATATATCATATTATCTACGGAAGTCGCAAAATATCGCTGGAGCGAAACTCTTATTGAAGGAAAAACTGCGGGAAGAGAAAGAATCTTCAAAAATTCCCTGGAAATGTTCTTAGAACGTCCCTTGATCGGCTGGGGCCCCACCACACACCTTGCTGAACTGGCTAATCGGGAGTTTTTTAAAGGTGAAGTCAGAGATACCCACAATGATGTCCTCTGGACATTGACGGCTACCGGTCTTTTGGGCGGCGTTTTTTTCATTAGCGGCCTGGGTTACTGCTACTGGCAAGCATGGAAGGCACGACGTGGGCCTTTAGGCCCATTCCCCTTTGCTCTCATAACGGCCCTTCTCATTATAAGCATGGCCGGCACATTGCAAAAACGCAAAATATTTTGGGTTATCACCGCCATAGCTGTTAGTGGCGCGTCGCTGACGGCCGAAAATAGCTTAAAGCCTTCGCGCCGTTTGGTTTCCTCGCCGATTTCTAAGTTTGCTCCCTGAGGAAAAATCGCCGCTACTTCTACGGAACCTTATCAACATACTTTGGTGAAGAACGAAAAAATCCTACATCTTATCGGACAGCTCACTCGCGGCGGCGCTGAACGCCAATTACTCCATCTCGCCGGCGCTCTGCGGGAGCGCGGGTGGAAACAAACCATTATTTCCTTCGGTGGAGGAGATGAGTGGAACAAGTATTGCATTCAAATGGGAATACCGCTCTATGTCATTCCCCGTCATCCGATCAAGCCTTGGCGCCTGTGGAAGTTGGTACGGGTGTTTCAACGCGAAAAGCCGGCGCTCATTCAAACCTGGTCGTCTCACTTGGCCGAATATACCCGCTTGGCCTGGGGAAAAGGTCAGGCGAAAGTAATTTTTGGAGTACGGGAAGACTTTACAATTGATCGCGCTACGGGCGAACCACGTGACAAAATGCCGCGTCTGCGGGGTTTGGAAGGTGCCGACTTCGCCATCGGCAATTCTCAAAAAGTATTCGACAATCTTGCCCGTCGTGGTGTTCGTTTGCCGCCGCATGAAGTAATCGGCAACATTGTATATGCGTCGGGCAGGGCAAGACCCGGCGAAGCTGTTTCTGTCCCGCGCATTGTGAGCATCGGTGCGCTTCGCCGACTCAAAGCGTATGATATCCTCCTTCAAGCGGCTGCCATACTGGCAAAAACGGGGGAAAAGTTTGAGGTGCTCTTGATCGGAAAAGGGCCGGAACAAGCGTACCTTGAAAAATTATGCGGCGAACTACAGTTGAGGGATCGTGTACATTTTCTCGGCGCGCGCGACGACGTACCGGATATTTTGGCCGGAGCGCACATCTTAGTCCACCCATCCAAAAGCGAAGGACTCAGTAATACCATTTTGGAAGGCATGGCCGCGGGATTACCCGTGGTGAGCACCTGGGAAGCGGCGGAAGAAATCGTTGAACATGAACGAACCGGCTTATTAGTCTCGGCGGGAATGCCTGCTCCTTTGGCGGAAGCCTTAAAACGGTTGCTTGACAATCCTTCTCTCCGGGAATGTTACGGCCAAGCCGCCCTTGCTTTTGTACGTGAAAAATTTAATGAGAACATCATCACGATACGTTATGAACATGTTTATCAAAAACTTCTCGAAGGGCGACCTATTTCCTGAAAGCCATGGCACAAAATCTTCAGCTCCGTGTGATTCGACTTTCCCGCTTGTGAGTCTTCTATGAGCAAGCCTCGAATATGCTTAATCGAACCGTGTCACTCCCACACTGAAGTGGTGGTGCCCACGCTTGATTTGCTGTACGAAGCCTATGAGATTTACCTAATTGCGCCGCGTTCCCTATTCGAACTCGACCTTTTACGCAGCACACAAAGCCTTTACAGGGCAGTGCCTATTGATTGGCAGCAGCGACATCCCCGTTGGCGGCGATTCTTGAGGATGCCGGCCAAGTATTTTACCATGCGTCAACTGGTTAATCAGATAGCGCCGTGTTGCGTTTTCTTTACCTCCACATATAGAGAAATAGACCTTCTACTCATCGCCAGATATTTTAAGCATGTGCCCAAAGCACAAATTATTCACAATTTCCAATACTTTTTAAGACCAGGAATGCATCGTCTCTACGAACAATTCGATTTGAACTTAGTCATCTCTGAGGAAGTCCATAAATATATTCTGGAGCACCATCCTCAATATGCATCGTTAGACTATTTCTTGCCTATCAGTTTCGACTGCTTTTTCCGTTTACACCCTCTGCGAAATCCGTCTGGCGTTCCCACCGGTCCGATACAACTGGGGGTTTTCGGCGCTGTGGATCAAGGGAGACGTAATTACGAAGGCCTCTTTCAAAGTCTCCGCTGCTGGCGACGCAAAAGTGGTGCGGCTCCTTTCGTAGTACATATCGTAGGAAAATTGCCCAAAGAATATCGACGCTTCATAGCAAGATATGAACTTGATGAACTGGTACGATACTACGATCACTACGTCTCTTTTGAAGAAATGTTTCGCGTGTTGAGGATGGTGGACATAGTGTTGTTTCTCATAGACTCCACCTCCTCCTACCGGCAAACCTACAATCGTTATAAGATCTCCGGCAGTTCCAATCTGATTAAGGGGTTCCGCAAGGTCTGTGCTTCTTCACGCGACTTTCCTGTTGAGTCCATCCTTAGAGACAAATGCTTTTTTTACGATGGCGCACAACTGGAGCAGCTTTTCGAAGCCATTGCCGACGGTTACATTACAAGAGAGGTTGTCCGAGAAAAAGAAGCCCGATACACCGGCTTGGACATCTTAAGCCGTGAAGAACAACAATCGCGGTTGTTGTCGGGATTGCGGCGGTCTATTGGCTGAATCGAACCTCACCGGAAAACGTTTTGCAATAACTACACGACCACCTATCAAGCTTGCTCTATACCTCGTAACATGCAACCGTCCCGTCCTTTTGTCTCCATCATTATTCCTTGCCGACAGGAAGTACATTGGATTCGTTCTTGCTTGGAATCGATCCTGGCCAACGACTATCCCCACGACCGTATGGAGGTGTTGGTCGTAGATGGGATGAGCGATGACGGGACGCGAGCGGTAATTGAGGAGTTTGCTGCCGCAAACCCGATTGTGCGCATGCTGGACAACCCCAAGCGTATTACGCCGGCAGCCTTAAACGCAGGCGTCGCCGCTGCGCGCGGAGAAATTATCATACGCATCGACGCCCACACGGAGTATCCGACGAATTATATTTCTTCTCTCGTAGCCTGGCTGGAACGAAGTGAGGCCGATAATGTAGGAGGTTTATTGATTACCTTGCCCGCGAATGAGACAGCCACGGCCAAAGCGATAGCCCTGGGTTGCACCCATCCGTTCGGCGTCGGAAATGCATTCTTTCGCACCGGCGTCACGGAGCCGCGAGAAGTGGACACCGTGCCTTTCGGTTGTTACCGCCGCGATGTTTTTGATCGCATCGGCTTATTTGACGAAGAGCTGGTGCGTAATCAAGACATCGAGTTTAACCTGCGACTTTGTCGAGCGGGAGGTCGAATTCTATTGGTTCCAGATGTAGTGTCTCGATACCGCATCCGCAGCTCTTTGCGGAAACTTTTTCAGACGCATTATCAAAACGGTTATTTCAACGTGCTTGTAGCCCGAAAGACTCGAGGCCGAATTACTTTTCGACATCTTGTGCCGCCGCTGTTCGTCCTTGCCTTGCTGACCACTCTGGCGTTATCGTTTTGGTTCCGGCCGATGAAGCTGCTTTTTCTCTTAATCTTAATTGCATATTTAATTCCTCTACTGGCGTTTTCGGCGATTGCTGCTTTTCGTCATGGCGTAAGAATTGGAATTATGCTTGCGCTGGTGTTTCTCACTCTCCATTTCAGCACCGGGCTGGGCACGCTTAAGGGCGTACTCGATTTTTTCCTGTTCCGCAAGCGCGTCACGACGGCGCATACCCACAACATTCCCATTACCCGATGAACGAGTTGCAAGATCAAGGTTTGCCGCATCACTCCCCCGCGGCCGAAGATAGTTGGCAGAAGAGGTTGCTCGAATACTACCGGGACTCCGGCACCGACTATGCTGTAATCAACGGCGTCCCGTGGATCGTTTACCAGCGGATGGTCGTGCCGGTCGGTCCGGTAAGCTGGGATTTCTCGATCTCCGCCGAGCAAGAACAATTTCTCCTCACGCACTTCAAGAAAGCGGTGTTGGTAAGATACACCGACGGCTTTCACTCTGACGTGGAAGACGGTCCTTGGTACGCCGTCACCTGCCGCAAGTTCCGCGACCTCGATCAGTACAACTCAAAGCTGAGATATTATATCCGCAGGGGCCTGAATCGCTGCGTGGTTCGCCAGGTGGACGCTGAATACACGGCGAACCGGGGATACGAGGTGTATGCGTCCGCATTCGTTCGATACAAGAACAAGAAGGGGCCTGACGTGCCCAAAGCCACCTGGGAGCGCAATACATTACGCGACAGGAACTTCCCCGACCTGCGGCATTACTGGGGGGTTTTCGTCGATAATCAGCTTGTCGGCTATATGAGAACCCTCAACTTCGGCAAAACCGAGGTGAACTACGAATCCTCAAAGTTCGATCCGAAACATCTCAGCGACTATTCCTCGTATGCGCTTAATTTTATCGCAACAAAATACTACTTGGTGGAGCAGTCCGTCGAGTACGTGAACGACGGTTTCCGAAACATTATGCACGAAACACACGTTCAAGATTTTCTGGTACGCGTATTCGGCTTCCAGCGGACGCCGACCAATCTCTACGTGCGGTATCGGTCCTGGCTGGCGGCGGCGTTGTCGCTGCCGCGCTTCGTAAAGAAATGGCTTGGTCGAGTGTCGCCCTCTTATGCCGCCCTGTGTCGTCTGGACGAAGCTCGATGCCGCTAGGTTGACTGATGACTGGGTGGAAGGAAGATTTCTGTCGTAGTCTGACAGCTTTTTTTCAAGCTGAGCGAAGCTTTTTATTTGCCAAGGGGCGCGTGGGACTGTATGCCGGCTTGCGGGCGATGAATTTGCCGCGCGGCATGAAGGTTCTCATGCCAGGCTACACCTGCATGGTCGTTCCCTCGGCCGTGCAATTCGCCGGTCTGAAGCCGATTTACATCGATATTGCTCCCGAAACCTACAACATTCGGCCGGAACTGCTGGAGGCCGTTTCCTATCCTGACATTGCCGCACTTATCGTACAACACACTTACGGCATCCCTTGCGAAATGGACAGGCTTTGCAATTGGGCGGCTCGGCGTGGTATCCCGATCATCGAGGATTCTTGCCACTGCTTCGGCTCCCGTTTTCAAGGACGTTTGTGCGGTACTTTCGGCTGCTTTGCTTTTATGTCCGGCCAATGGAACAAGCCGTTTTCCACCGGCTTAGGCGGTATGTTGCTGATCAACCGGCCGGAATTAGTCGAAGCGATTGAACAACTCCTGGAAAAGGAACTGAAACAGCCGAGCCGGCTGACCAATTTATTGCTCTGGTGTCAGATTGTCGCCCACGACCTCTTTTTCCGCCCGACCACGGCCCTGCTGTTAACTTCTGCATATCGAGCACTAACTAAGATGGGGTTACTCAGGGGAAGTTCATCAGTGGCTGAGCTTCGGGGGAGGATGCCTAAGGACTATTTTACCGGCATGGCGCCGTGTCAGGTCCGTCGTGGCCTGCGGGAAATGGCGCGCATCACCGAAAACATTCGACATCGCACGGAGCTGACGGCTTTTTATCACCGCGAGCTACCCGGGATAGGGTTTTCTAGGCTAAGCGTAGAAAATGTCGAGGAATTGCCCTTGTTACGCTATCCGGTCCGCGTAGCCAACAAAGCGGAAGTCTTGCAAGCAGCACTTCGCAAAGGAGTTGAAATCGGCTCTTGGTTCGAGAGTCCCCTGCATCCTGAGGGCACACGATTAGAGGATTTTGGTTATCGCGTCGGCATGTGTCCCGAAGGTGAACGTGCAAGCCGGGAAGTAATCAATTTGCCAACTCACTTAAAAGTCAGTAAAGCCGCAGCCGAGAAGACCTTAGATTTTCTCAAGAAATTTGCCCTGCCTGCATGAAACGGACATTTGATTTTATCATCGCCGCGATCAGCCTGATACTGATGGCGCCGCTGCTGGCTGTGGTGGCGTTAATGGTAAAGCTCACCTCGCCCGGGCCGGTGCTTTTCCGGCAAGAACGTGTGGGACGCGGCGGGCGGCCGTTTACGATATTGAAGTTCCGCACGATGGTCGCCGAAGCGCCTAAGCTCGGCCGACCGATCACCTGCGGCGACGACCCGCGCATCACCCGCTTCGGCCGCTTTCTGCGGAAAACGAAACTCGACGAGCTGCCGCAACTCTTTAACGTGCTGCGCGGCGAGATGAGCCTGGTAGGTCCGCGGCCCGAGGTGCCGCGCTATGTGAAAATGTTCGCTGCCGATTACAATGAGATTTTGCAGGTGCGTCCGGGCATTACCGATCTGGCCTCGATAAAGTACCGCGACGAGGCGACGGTTCTGGCCGCCGCCGCCGCCCCCGAAGAAGAGTACGTACGTCGCGTTTTGCCGGAGAAAATTCGCCTGGCCAAGTTTTATGTGCGGCGACAATCCCTGCGACTCGACCTGGCCATTATTTGCGGCACCTTGCTCCGACTGTTCAGCGATCGATTGCCGAGAAAAAGCAAACGAAAAGTTCTTGAGGAGGAACGTAATTTTGGAACCACACAATGACGCCATCCCAGCTTTGCAGGTTCCCTATTTTCGTCCTTCGATTACCGAAGCCGAAATCGAGGAGGTAGTCGCTTGTTTGCGTTCCGGCTGGCTTACTACCGGCCCGCGCGCTAAACAGTTTGAAACCGAATTTGCGGCGGCGGTAGGCGGGAAACATGCCGTAGCCGTCAATTCCTGCACGGCTGCGCTCCATCTGGCAGTCGAAGCCCTGGGACTACGGGCGGGTCAGGCGGTGCTCGTCCCGACGATGACTTTTGCCGCCACCGCCGAGGTGGTCCGCTACCTGGGCGCCGCGCCGCTTCTGGTCGATTGCGAGCCGGAAACGTTGAACATGGACCTGGCCGACGCCGAACAAAAGCTCGTCCAACTCCGCCACGGCCAAACCCCGCTGGATCCCAACCTGCCCGTCGTCGGCATTATCCCCGTCCATGTCGGCGGACTGATGATGGACATGGAGCGCGTGCGGGCCTTTGCCGCGCGACACGGCCTGTGGATAGTCGAAGATGCCGCGCATAGTTTTCCGGCTGCTTTTCGTCCGGCAGCAGCGGCACTGGCAAAGCAACCGCCGCACTCCTGGCGACGCTGCGGCGAGAGCACGGCCGACGTTACTTGCTTCTCATTCTACGCCAACAAGACTATCACCACCGGCGAAGGCGGCATGGCCGTAACGGACAATGCTCCACTGGCCGAACGCATGCGGCAAATGTCGCTCCACGGACTTTCGCATGACGCCTGGAAACGCTTCGCCGGAAACTTCGCCTGGGATTATCGCATCGCCGCACCGGGCTTCAAATACAATCTCACCGACGTAGCGGCGGCCATCGGCATTCACCAACTCGCCCGCGCCGAGCAGCTTCGTCAAGCGCGGGAGGCCGTCGCGCGCTTCTATCTCCGCGAATTGGCCGACGTAGAGCAGCTTCAATTGCCGCTCGATCCGCCGGATCGGATTCACGCCTGGCATCTCTTTCCTATTCGGCTGCGGCTGGAGCGCCTGGCGATCGATCGGAACGAGTTCATCGAGCATTTGCGGTTAAACGGAGTGGGTTGTTCGGTTCATTGGCGGCCCCTGCACCTGCATCCTTACTACGAAGAAACCTATGGCCGGCAAACGAAACACCTTCCGGTTGCTTCCGCCGAATGGGTGCGACTCATCAGCCTCCCGCTGTTTCCGGGAATGAGCGAAGCGGAACGGCGACACGTCGCAGCCGTAGTCCGCGACTTGTGTCGGCGTTTTGCAAAATAGACCGCCGCAAGCCGGGCAGGCTTTCTCGAAAATTACGCTTTTCCCCAGACCACGCCCCGCGGCCCTTTGTAAATGCGGCCGATAACCCAGGTTTGCAGGCCTTCGCGGGCGAGTTGGTTGCGGATGCTCTCGGCATAATAGGGCGCCACGACCAACACCAACCCCACTCCCATATTAAATACCCGATCCATCTCCTCTTGCTCCACTTCGCCGAGGCGTTGCAGCCAGGTGAAAATCGGCGGCGTCGGCCAACTGCCGCGTTCGATAACCGCTTGAACGCCGCTGGGGAGGATGCGTTCCAGGTTCTCGAACAGCCCGCCGCCGGTGATATGGGCGATGCCGTGCACCACGCTCTTCACCCGATAGTGGGCGAAGACTTTCCGCAGCGGCCGCACATAGATTTTTGTCGGCTCTAATAAGGCCTCGCCGACGGTTCGGCCCAACTCTTCTACATATTGGTCCACTTTCAAGCCGGCGATTTCGAAGACGATTTTCCGCACGAGGCTGTAGCCGTTGGAGTGCAAGCCGCTGGAAGCCGCACCGATGAGGAGGTCGTCCGGTACGATGTTCCTTCCGTCAATCAGACGATGTTTTTCTACCACGCCCACACAAAAGCCGGCCAGATCGTAATCTCCGGGTGCGTAAAGGTCCGGCAAGATGGCCGTCTCGCCGCCCAGCAAGGCACACTCCGCCTGAACACAGCCGGCAACAATCCCCTCGACAAGTTGTTCCAGCAGGGCGGGGTCGTCTTTGGGCATCGCCACATAATCGAGAAAAAACAGCGGCTCACTACCGCAACATAGGGCGTCGTTGACGCTCATGGCCACCAGGTCGATGCCCACCGTATTGTGTTTTCCCGCCGCGATGGCGATTTTCAACTTGGTGCCTACGCCGTCAGTGCACGCCACGAGGACCGGCTTTTTATAGCGTCGGGCGAATAAATGGTTCTCGAAGTCCAGTTGAAAGAGTCCGGCAAAACCACCGTCCAGCGGTATCACTCGCGGCGTATAAGTTTGCCAGAGAAGTCGCGGCAAGCGGGCCATAGCCTCGCGGTAGGTTTCTAAATCCACGCCTGCCGCTTTGTAAGTCGCTTTGGCCATCACACGCATCTACTGCCGCAAAACAAGCCGTAAAAGGGCATTGTAGCGGCCCCACACGGCACTTGACAAGCAGCCGCCGGCCTGTAAAGCTATGCGGTTTTAAGCTGCATACTCGGTTTTTTCAGGAGAAGCGTGCGATGACTTGTTCCTCTCGATTTATGTGCCAGGTCATGTTCAGCGTATTTTTCTGCGCCATCACGGCGATACTTCTCTGCTCCGCCTGCACCCGACGGGTTGAACAGGCGCCGCAAGCAGGACCGGGTAAGGGCAAAGAGCAGGCCCCTGCGCCCGCCGCTCAGCCGGAAAAGGTCCAGCCGGCGGAAACAGCCGAAAAACCTTCTGCGACAGCTCCTGAAGCCCCCGGCACTGCGACTGCCGAGCTTTCCGGCCCGCTTTTCAGCACGGTGGAGAATTTCGGCCGGACGCCGCCGCCGGCGCCAAAAGTTTCCACATTTGCTCCAGCCGAGGATTTGGTCCGCCAGCTTGAACGCTATGTGGAAGGGCTGGAAAAAATCGTCGCCGACGAAGAAGAATACAAGGACGGCAAGGAAAAAATCGCCAAGGACGCCAACACGCTGATAATCATCGCTCTCGCATTAGGCTTGCATGACGAACCGAATAAATACCAGGCTCATGCCGGGGCGATAATGGCCGCCGCTAATCGTCTGGCGGCTACGATCGACCGCGATTCGGCCCTTAAGGCCGTGGCCGTGCTCCGCGAAGCCGTCGCAGGAAAACATAAGGTCCAGAAAGAATTGCACTGGGGTAAAGCCGCTTCCCTGCCGGAACTGATGAAGCAAGTGCCGCTCCTGAACACCCGCTTGAAACGGTACCTCAAGGGCGAGCGCTTCAAGTCGAAGGCCAGAGACTCCGCCGGTCTTACGGCTGTTATAGCCGCCATTGCCCAGGGTTCCTTGGCGGATACTTCTCAAGCGAAAGACGCCGAACAAGCCCAGAAGTGGTACAATTATTCCGTGGCGATGCGTGATTCGGCCGGCGAGCTGAACGCTGCGATTCGCAAGGGCGACGAAGCCGCCGCCGCCGAAGCCATGAAAAAGCTTACGCAGAGTTGCGACGATTGCCACACGGTGTTCCACCCCGAGGCTAAAGACCTGACGGTCGAAGACGAAGGCGACTGAGCGGCCGCGGCCGGCGCGCCTTACGGCCTTCGAGAAGGCCCGGCTTTCTTCAACGCGTCAATCACCTGACGCTCGGTAATCAGGTCCGGCAAGAGAAACACCTCTTGCTCCGCCGGCTGCCCGGGCCAGATGGCCAGCAGTGGAATCGAGTTGAAACCCAGCTCGTTCAAGGCTTTCTTGATTTCCGGTGAACGGTCAGTCCAATCGGCCAGCAGCGGAAGAACATCGTACTCTTTAATGAGTTTCAACACGCCGGGCCGTTCGATCGCCAGCCGCGAATTGGTCTTGCAGTTCGGGCACCAGTCGGCGGTAAAATCGACCATCACGGTTTTTCCGTCGGCGCGGGCTTGTCGCAGGGCTTCCGGCGAAAACGGCCGCCAGGGGATAATCGGCTGCCAAAACAGGACCGTAAAGGCAAACCAGCCGATCGCCGCCGAAACGGCCGCCGCCCCGAGCCAGGCCGTCGCCTTGGCTTCCGTCGAAGCCGTAGGCGGCGTTCGTCCAATCCACCAGCAGCCAATCCAAAGCCCTAAAAGCAAGGTCTTTGTAGGCAGGTAGTAGGCCGTGGAAAGCGTACTAAAAAGATAAATCACTGTCGCCAACAGCAGAAAGCCCATCAGCTCCTTGAAGATTACCATCCAGGGGCCCGGCCTGGGCAAGTAGCGGATGAGTTTTGGAAAAGCGCCGATCAGCAAGTATGGCGCGGCCATGCCGAGGCCGACCGCGGCAAAAGTGCCGTAAATCGTGAGCGGCGGTTTGCCCAACAAATAGCCGAAGACCGGCCCCAGAAACGGACCACTGCAAGGGGTGGCAAGAATCGTGGCGAAGACCCCCTTGAAAAAGGCACCGCTGGGGCCTTCGCGGACTTGAAGCTGACCGGCTTGACCGCTGCCGAAAAAGCCGGGAATCGGTATTTCCCACACGCCCAAAAAGCTCAAGGCCATCACAAACACCAGGGCTGTCATGGCAACCTTAAACCAGGAAAGCGTGAACTGCTCGCCCCAGGCAAGCCCTGCGGCCACGGCCAAAGCCGCCAGCGCCATAAATACGGAAAGCACGCCCAGGGCATACCACACATTCAACATGAACACGCGACCGCGGCTCTCGCCCGCCTGCTGAAGGAAAGCCAGCACCTTCAGACTAATAACCGGCAGAACGCAAGGCATGACGTTCAGAATCAAGCCGCCGAGAAGAGCAAAAAACAGATGTACCACAAGCGTCGAGAATGTCATGTTCTCGGAGCCTTGCGGCGGCATAGTCGTAGCCGTCAGCGGCGGAGCCTCGACCGGCAACGCCGTAAAAGGCAATTCCTGCGGCGGCAAGCAGGACTTTGCGTCGCAGGGCTGGACGGTCAACGTGCCGGCAATCCGTAAACTCGACGGCTCGACGCCGGCGGCGAACTCGAGCGGGGCCTGCCACGTAATCGTGCCGTGATGGGTTTCGACAACGATGTTGTTAAATAGCGGTTCGCGTTTCCTTTCCGGCCGGAGGGAAGGCTGAAAATCGCCGGCCAGGCGCACGCCCTGCGGCAAAGTGAGCTTGATTTTCGTCGGTATCGGCCCGCCCGGCGGTTGCGTCAGGGAATACACATGCCAGCCCGACTCGATGACGGCGGTAACAAACAGTGTGCCCTTTCGACCGGCTTTCGAGACAGTGAACTCCGCCTGAACTGAAACCACAGCCTGGGCTGCCGTTTCCACTCCCCACAACCCGCCCTCCCTTTGGCCGAACGAGAAATCGCCGGTTTGAGCAGCGGCAACAGAAACCGCGGCAAGCAAAAAGACAAATCCGAATACCGGTGTATAAGTTCTCGAAAAAATGTGGCAGCTTTTCATGTCAGGCATTGTAGAGAGTGTTACGCTGAGCGGCAATCCGAAAACTCCGATCACCTTACTTTCAGCCGAAAACCCAAAATATCCTGCAAATACTTTATCGCTGACTCAGTTCGTGTACAAAGTCGATTAAGGCGGTAACGTTTTCAGGCGGGGTTTCCGGCAGGACGCCGTGGCCGAGATTGAAGATATGTCCCGGCCGAGCGTCGGCCTGCCGCAAGATTTCCTTTACCCTGCGCCGAATTTCCGGCCGCGAGGCCAGCAAGACGGCGGGATCGAGATTGCCCTGAATCGCCCGATGCGGCCCGATCGCCTGCCACGCCTCGCCCAAAGAAATGCGCCAATCGACGCCGACAACAGCGGGACGATTCTTTTTCGGGCCGAAAGCGGCGCTCATCAGCGGCAGTAACGCCGGATTGTCGGTAGCGAAATGTATCACCGGTGCATCCGCAGGCAGGTTGTCCAGCACGGAACGTGTGTGTGGGAGGACAAATCGCCGATAGTCTTCGGGACTAAGACAGCCTGCCCAACTGTCGAAAAGCTGTACGGCATCGGCGCCGGCTCGAAGCTGTGCGCCGAGCAGTGAAGTAACCGCCCTGGCCAGCCGGCTTAGCAGGGCGTCCCAGGCGCCGGTGTCGTTATACATCAGCGTCTTGACGGCGTGAAAGTCGCGGCTCCGTCCGCCTTCAATGGCATAGGCCGCCAGCGTAAAGGGAGCACCGGCAAAGCCGATCAGCGGCACGGCCTCATCCAGCGCGGCACGTGTCTTGCAAACCGCTTCCAGTACGAAGTTGAGCGGCTCAAGGCTTTCTAACTCCCGCAGGCGTTCCACGTCTGTAGGCAGCACCAGGGGATTTCGGACTTTAGGCCCGCCCTCGCCAGCGTATTCCACATCAAGGCCCATGGCTTCCAAAATCAGCAACAGATCGGAGAAGAGAATGGCGGCATCCACGCCCAGCCGCCGCACTGTGGAAGCGGCGATCTCGGCGCATAGGTCAGGCGATTTACATAATTCCGCGAAAGAAACCTTTCGCCGTAGCCGACGATATTCAGGCAGATAGCGACCGGCCTGGCGCATCAGCCAGATAGGCGTTTGCTCGACCGGCTCGCGCCGGCAAGCTCTTATGAGCAGACTGTTCCGCCGGTTGAAAGTGGAAACATGGGACATGGTCGGCTTGCGGCAAAACCTGGGCAGCATTGCTCAGCTTTGCCGCAATCCTACACCTTCCGCCCGATAATCTCAACCCTCATAAAGCCGCCGGCGATAAAAAAACCCCAGAGAATCGCGCTCAGCAGCAAGGCGAGAGTCGCCGGCTCCGGCACAGGCGAGTAGGAGAGGTGGTCCATCGCAAAGTATGCCGGTGTGTTCATGCCCCAGGAACCTGTATCCGACGAACTAAGTGTAAAGGCCAGGCTCCGCACTGCGCCCAGGCTGCTTAAATCCACCCATTGCCAGTCTGAAACGATATAGTCCAAGTTGTTGTCGGCGAAACGATAGTCGGCCAAATAAAAATCCACACTGCCGGTCGGCGCACCTGCGGCGTCCAGGCCGGTGATGGTGAGCTTGAACCAATCCGGGTCGTCGCCGCTAGCGCCGCCGAACTTCTTGGAAAACTGACTGCCCGAAAGCATGTCGAAATAGGCATAAGCGGTGTTGGTGAAATAAGCGCCGGCAACGAACACATCGGCGCTGAAGGAAGCGGTGGGCGGGGCAGTAAAACCGACAAAAGCTACCCCGTAATTGGCCGACTCATACCCGCCGCCCGACATAGCCGAATACTCGCCGATAATCTGATATGTGTTTGGGTCGATGCCACCGGCCTGGTTGTCCGTGCAATTGGAATACGCCCAACCGTCCCACGACCAGTAAGTTGCATTATAGGTGTTGGGAAAATAAACGCCGGCGCTTTGAAACCCGCCATAGTAAACATCCATCGTCGAGCCGGGGAACCAGGGGTCAGGCAAAACGTGAAGCTCGCCGCTTAGGTCGGAGCCGTTCCAGTAGGATTCTGAACCCAGCGATAAGTCGTCGAACGTAACGACCATCGGCAAAGCCGTTTGAGAGAGGCTCAATACCAATGTTGCAACCATCCAGAATCTTAAACTTTGCATGTGAAAAAACCCTTTCATTCCAAAAACGGACCAAAAACCAACAATTACCGATAAAAAGTGCTAAAAATCCTCCGCAACTATTTCGCCGCCGTCGCGCGTGCAGATTGCAGCCAGGACGGGAAGCGTCATCGTCTCGGCCAGAAACCGCGCCGAGCCGTCGCAGAAAGCCCCATTCGCTCCGCCGGGATGACGGCTGCGAATATCGTTCTCTATGAGCGGCGCCCGATTGATGGGAAACGCCTGATCAAACACGTTTAACGCATTTATCCACTGCGAAGTGCCGTACTCCGTATCCTCGGCGATAATGAGGGTGAAGGCCGTGCCGTCGCGGATTTCGGCGATGCGGACGGCGCGGTCGTAGAGCATCACGCCCTTGGGCGGCTCATTGGGGCTGAGGATTCTTTCGCCGTAGATACCGCCGTAGTCCGTCGCACCCAAGCCACCGGAAAGCATCGTGATCGCGCGCGGGGAACCGGGACAAACAAAGACCGGCAGCGGCGTCCGTGCGGCATTCAGGTTTTCGGCGGCATAGTAAGGCAGGGAAAAATCAAGCATCTCAAACACCGCCGTTTGTTCGAGATAGGGCAGAAGAAAAGCGCCCCAGGCATATTGCCGCCCGCCCGGCTTTTTGGCAATCAATTCGATGCCGCCTGGGGGAAAACTGCCCGTCGTGGCATGATAATGCTGCAAAGCAATACCGAGTTGCCGGAAGTTGTTCAGACAAGCGGCACGGCGAGCGGCTTCACGGGCGGATTGCACCGCTGGCAAAAGCAAAGCCGTCAGCAGGCAAATAATCGCAATGACCACCAACAACTCGACCAGCGAGAAGCCCCGTCGCCTGCGTAGATCGTTTCGCGGTTGCATGGAACGCAAAGCCGCATCTCTGCCGCACCGTCCGCGCACTCAGGGTATGGTACGAGACCATCCGAAAAGGCCGATCACGAGACCGAGCAGAAATGGGTTCCTCAAAATGCAGTTCTTGCTTGCGCGGCCGACTGTCCCTCGCTACAGGCCGCGGTTACCGCGTTGGTAGGTCTTCTGGCTTCCGAGATCGGAACGGTTCGACCTTCTCACCGCAAAAATTGCAGCAATGGCCAACCAGAACGAACCGTTCCTCCCAGCACTTCTCGGTTACAGCGGCGGGGCCGCCCCGGATTCGCACCGGTGTTCCCTGTTCGTCAACACTCAAGACGCCGAGCGCTGACCACCAACGCCCAACCGTTATAAGTAGGAGTTTATTCTCCGCTCCAAAAAATGTCAAGAGGGCGAAAAAAATCGGAAGAAAAAGGCTTCCTGCCGGCAAGAGCAGGCACATCATAAACCGGCCGTCAACGCGGGAAGAACCAGAATTTTGCCGTCGCCCATCCTGCCGGTGCGGGAGATTTCGACGATTTTTTGCACAATTTCCCCTACATAACGATCTTCCGCCCAAACCGTAACCTCGACCTTCGGCAAAAATGCCAGGGAGTATTCGCTGCCGCGATATTCATCCAGATAGCTTTTTTGCCTGCCGTAGCCTTTCACCTCGCGGACGGAGCAGGCTTCGACCGGCATGGCGCCCAGGGCGTCTAGCACTTTCTCGGCAGAAAAGGGCCGCAGAATGGCGATGATTTGCTTCATGGTGGAACCTTCCGTCCTGATAATGCGGGCAATAACTGAGTTTTTATTATAGCGTAAAAAGAAAAAACGTACCGCTGCTTGCAGCCGCTGAACCTGCCGGCTGCATAAAGCCGAGTGAATAAGACCTTAGGGATTTACGAATCCTTGCGTCGGCGGCAGAGTTCTTGAGCCACCTCACTTAGTTCGATGCTTTGACCACGCAATAGAACGAAAAGGTGATACAGCAAATCCGCCGCCTCCTCAATAGTTCGCCTTTTGCCCTCCTGCGCGGCGGCATGAACCACTTCCTCCGCTTCTTCGATTACTTTCGCCCCATAGACATTCACGCCGCCGTTCAGGAGCCTGCGGGTGTAGGAGGTTTCAATTCCTTTCTCTGCACGACGGCGAATAATCTCCGCAAGCTCGCCGAGCGTTTCCGGGCCGATCTCCTCCGCCGCAAAACACGAAACTGCCCCCGTGTGGCATGTCGGCCCGTCCGGTACGGCACGAATAAGAACGGCGTCGCTATCGCAATCGGGCGTCGCAGAAACAAAGCGTAAGGTATTGCCGGATGTCGCGCCTTTCCGCCAGAGGCATTGCCGAGAGCGGCTATAAAAGGTAACAAAGCCGGTGCTGAGCGTTCTTTGCAATGCTTCTTCGTTCAGATAGCCGAGCATCAGCACGCGCGCCGTACGGGCGTCTTGCACAATGGCCGGCAGCAGGCCGCCGGTGGTCTTGCGCCAATCGAGAGTGGAAAGGTTATCGCTCATAGTCGCACCGGGAAAGAGGCTTTTAAGAGGGCGTTTTTAACATCACGGATGGACAACTTACCGAAGTGAAACACGCCGGCGGCCAGTACGGCGTCCGCCCCACCTTCGCGCACAGCCGCTACGAAGGAATCCAGGGTTCCGCCGCCGCCGGAGGCAATCACAGGCACGGAAACCCTGCCGTCGATGGACGCCAGAAGTTTGGTATCGAAACCTTCGCCTGTACCGTCGCGGTCGTAGGACGTGACCAACAATTCGCCTGCCCCACGGCGCACCGCCTGCTGGCACCAGGCCAGGGCATCGAGATTTGTATCCTCGCGGCCGCCGCGCACTAAGACAGTCCAACCGTCGCCATTACGTCGCGCATCGACGGCACAAACCACGTTGGCAGACCCCAACTCTTGGGCCATTTCCTCCAATAGTGCCGGTCGGGCGACGGCAGCGGAATTCACGGACACTTTATCGGCGCCGGAATTAAGCAGAATACGGGCATCGGAAACCGTGCGCACACCACCGCCGATAGTAAAGGGAATATCCACGCTCTCCGCTACCCGCGCGGCCAGGTCGGCGGCGGTAGGCCGATGGTCGCAAGAGGCAGTAATATCCAGAAATACGAGTTCATCGGCTCCCTGATCGCAATAATAGCGGGCCAACTCCACCGGATCGCCGGCATCACGGAGGTTTTGAAAGTTTGTTCCCTTTACCACACGCCCTTCCATCACATCCAGACAGGGTATGACGCGGATAGCAGGGCCGCTTCGCCGATCGGATGTTACGGGTTCCGATGCTTTGCGCGTGCAGGCGCCCAAAAGGGAACTCAGCGAAACGCTCTGCTCCAGCAAAGCACGCCCTACGATCGCCGCATGGCAACCGGCACTTTCCACCTGACGAATGTCGGCCGCGTTACGAATGCCCCCGGCGGCAAAGAGGCGAATTTCAGGGCATCGTCCGGCCCATTCGGCGTAGAGACGCACGTTAGGACCGCTGCGCATGCCGTCGTGGGCAATATCCGTCAAAAGCACCTGCCGTATGCCAAGATTTTTCACCCTTTGCATCGCCTCAACGATCGTAAAGCCGCTCTCGGCCAGCCAACCATGCGTTTTTACCTGACCGTCTTTTACGTCAATCGCCGCAATGATGCTTGAGCTGCCGAAGAGATCAACCGCTGCGCGAACGGTCTCGGGTTCTAAGATGACCATCGTGCCGACAACGACAGCCGCAGCTCCGGCGTCTAAAAAGCGTTGCATGGTAGCGAGGTCTCGGACGCCGCCGCCGACTTGCACTTCGATGATTTGTGCAAGTCTATAAACAAGCTCCAGGAAGTCGCTCCCGCAATAACCTTTTTTCGCCGCCGAAAGATTCACAAGATGCAGCCGCGATGCTCCGGCCTGACGATATTTTTCGGCGATTTTTTCCGGCTCTTCATTATAAACCAGAAGCCGCGAAAAATCGCCCTGAACAAGCCTGACAACTTTTCCGTCGAGAATGTCAATAGCGGGAATTATTTGCATAGTCGCCCAAACGAACGAAAAAAGCGATTTCCGGTTTCTCCTGATTTTTCCGGGTGCCATTGGACGCCGAAGAAGTTTCGGCGGCGGACGCCGGCGCAGAACTCGATACCGTGCCGCGCAAACCCTGTAATCTGCCGAGGATCAGCCGGTAAACAATAATAGCTATGTGCGAAATAAGCCCAATAACCGTTGTCGAGTCGGTTCCAACCGATATGCGGCCTCATCACCTCATCGGGCAGGAGCTTTACGCACCCGGGCACGATGCCCAGGCACTCCGTCGGGCCTTCTTCGGAATAGTCGAAGAGCAATTGCATTCCCAGACATATTCCCAGAAAAGGCTTGTAAAAGTTGCGTATGGCGTCCAACAAGCCTCGTTCTTGAAGGTCCGACATGGCCGCTTTTGCCGCCCCTGCGCCAGGAAAAATCAGTCCGTCCACGCCGGTGATTTCAGCTTCGGTTTCCACGATCCGCCAAGGAATGCCCAAGCGGCTTAATGCGCCGGCAATACTCGTGAGATTTCCGGCGGTGTATCGCAAAATACCGATCATAGCAGCACCCCTTTGGTGGACGGAACACCGCTTTCGTGCGGGCAGTTGCGCAGCGCCTGACGAAGGCAACGCCCCACACTCTTAAAGATCGCTTCGATTTTGTGATGGTCGTTTTTTCCGCGACGAATCGTAATGTGTAAGCCGCAACGTAGCGCCTGTCCGAACGCCTCGAAGAAATGAGGCACGAGTTCCGTAGGCATTGTTCCCACATATCGGCGGCGGAAACTTCCCTGGAAAACCAAACAGGAACGGCCGGAAAGGTCCAGCGCCGTTTCCACTAACGATTCGTCCATAGGCAGCAGAAAGCCGTATCGCTCGAGGCCTTGCCGATCGCGGATTGCGTCGGCGAGAGCTTTGCCTAGAGCCAAGCCGGCATCCTCCACCGTGTGATGCTCGTCAACCGAAAGGTCGCCGTCCACCCGGAGTGAAAGATCAAACAGCGCATGCCGAGCCAGAAGATCAAGCATGTGGTCAAAGAAACCGATACCGGTGGAAATCTCGGTTACACCGCTGCCGTCGATGTTAAGAAGTAGAGAAATGTCGGTCTCGGTTGTTTTTCGTTTGAGCGAGGCGAAACGTGGAAACCGCCAATTTGTTTCCATCCGAATAAAACGAACGCCGAGGTTGTCGGCGAATTCAGCGTCGCTTTGCCGATCGCCGATCATCAGCGAATGGGCAAGGTCCACCTGCTCACAGCGAACGTACTCCTCGACTAAACCGGTGCGGGGCTTGCGGCAAGGGCAATCATCGGCAAGAACATGCGGACATACAAACACTTCCGAAATGCTGATATTCTTTTCCGCCAGGCGACGCAAAAACTCCGCCTGCACCGTGTCGAATATGCTGCGTGGATAAGACGGCCCACCCAGCCCGTCCTGATTGCTGACGATTACGAGAGCGTAACCGTGAGCCTGCAAAGCCGCCAAACTCTCCGGCACGTTGGGTAGAAGGCGGAGTTCGGCCAAACTGTCGATCCGCTCGGTTACCGGCGGTTCCCAAAGCAATGTACCATCTCGGTCGAGGAATGCGACTTTCATGTGAGGATGCTTGCAAGCGCTTGAAGAAAAAGGCGATTCTGCTCCGGCAGACCTACAGTGATCCGCAGCAGATTTTCCATCGCCGGCCCTTCGCTGAACCACCGCACCACTAAGCGATGTTTCTCCAGCAAGTATTCATAAATAGTCTGAGCCGTATGAGGTTGATCAGGCGGGGGTTGAAAAAGAAAGAAATTAGCCGCACTGGGAAACACCACGCAGCCCAACTGCCGGCAGCCCTGCATCAATCTATTGCGTTCGGCAATTTGGGCAAGTACCCGCTCCTCCATGGCGGTTCGCTGATTCCAGATGTTCAGCCCTACAGCCTGTGTCAATACGCTAACATTGTAAGGGGGCTTTACTCGTAGAAGCACATCGATTATCGAAGCGACGGCCATGCCGTATCCCAGGCGGATGCCGGCGGCGGCAAAAGCCTTGCTGAAGGTCCGCAACACGAGAAGATTTTCCGCGCCGCGCCGAATCAGTTCCACTGATGACGAGAAGCCTTCCGCATCGGCGAACTCGCCGTAAGCCTCGTCGATGACAATCCAACCGGAAAACCTCGCCGCCAGCGCCTCGATCAAACGCCGGGGAATAATCGTTCCTGTAGGATTATTCGGCGAACACAGGAAGAGCAGATCAGCTTCGTCGAGCGCCGCCCATAGCGCTTCTTCATTCACGGTGAAATCGGACCGCAGCGGTACGGCGACGAACTCGAAGCCGGCCTTTTCGGCGCTCACGCGATACATCCCATAAGAAGGCGCTAATGAAACGATCTTGCGGCCCGGCCTCACAAAAGCGCGCACAGCCAGGTCTATCAATTCGTCCGAGCCGTTGGCCATGATCAGGTTTTCCCGCCGCAAGTCATAATTAGCCGCAATCGCCTCCCGCAGCCCGTCCGCCGTAGGGTCTGGATAGCGATTCAACACCGGCAAAGCGTCCATCGCCGTTGCCCACGCAAAAGGCGATTCGTTGGCGTCCAGATAAATCCATCGTTCGCCCTTGTGGAGCAAGCGCGCCGATTTATAAGGCCGCAAGGCCGCAATGTGTTCTGGTAAAGGATTCATGGCAATAGAGAAAAACGGATGTCCACGGCGCGGGCGTGCGCCTCGAGTCCCTCGGCACGCGCCAAAGTAACGGTAGCCTCGCGGAGTCGACTGAGGCCCTGGAGCGAAAGTTCCTGGACAAAGATAAACTTTTGAAAAGTGCCGACCCCAATACCGCTACAAGCCTGCGCCGCCGCTGAGGTAGGCAACACATGATTCGTGCCAGACGTATAATCCCCCACTGCTTCAGGCGAATAGGGACCGAGAAAAACGCTGCCGGCGTTGCGGATTTCGGCCAGCACCGCCTCGGGGCGTTCGGTTTGGATGCTCAAATGTTCGGGAGCATAATAATCGGCGATTTCGGCAGCCTCGGCAAGCGTTCCTACGATAATCGCCGGACTCTCCTCCATAACCGCAGTGGCGATTCGGCGGCGCGGAAGAAACTCGCTCTGGGAAGCGATCTCGGCTTCCACGGCGGCAACCAACTCCGCACTTGTGGAGACCAAAACGACCTGCGCCAGCGAGTCGTGTTCGGCTTGCGAGAGCAGGTCCGCCGCGATAAACGCCGGCCGCGCTGAACCGTCGGCCAGTACCATCAACTCCGACGGCCCGGCAAGCATGTCTATCGCCGCGCCGGCGGGATCAATGCTCACTTCGGCTTTCGCCGCACTGACATAGACGTTGCCGGGACCGACGATTTTGGCCACTTTGGGGACGCTTTCCGTGCCGTAGGCCAGAGCTGCAATCGCCTGGGCGCCGCCTATGGCAAACACTTCTTGAATGCCCAATAATTCGCAGGCGGCCAAAATCGACGAGGCTATAGCGCCGTTTTTGCCCGGAGGCGTACAGAGGACGATTCTTTCCACTCCGGCCAGCCTGGCGGGGATGCCCAGCATCAGCAAAGTCGAAACCAACGGCGTTTCGCCGCCGGGCACGTAGAGTCCGACGCTGGGAATCGCGCGCACTTCGCGCCGGCAAAGGACGCCGGGCTGTGTTTCCACCGTGCGGGGCAACAAGCCGCCGCCCTGGTGAAAGCGGAGAATATTTTCACACGCCGTCTCCAGACTTTTCCGCAAATTCCTGGGCAATAAGGCCGCAGCCCTGGAAAGCTCTTCTCGAGGTACGGCCAGAAAAGCAGGTGCGACGCCGTCAAACTGCTCAGTGAAACGGCGCACCGCTGCGTCGCCTTCCTGCCGTACAGCGGCGATAATCGGTCGCACCTTTTCGCGGTAAGCAACCCAATCTTGTTTCGGTCTGCTGAGCGCCGCCAGAACGTCGCTTTTTGTGCTTGAGGAATATGACAATACGCGCATGGATCACCGCAAAAACTTCTCTACCGGCGTAACAATAATGTCCGTCCCGCCGCAGGAGGAAATTCTTTCGACTACTTCCCAAAACGTTTCTTCCAACAACATGGTATGAACCGCTACGTAGCCAGGCTCGGCCAAAGGAACGACCGTAGGACTTTTACAACCCGGCAAAAACCGCTTGACCGCTTCGACGGCGTCGGCGGCGATATTGAACATGACGTAGCGATATTTCCGGGCTTCTTCCACGCCGCGTGCCCGCAACAACAGCCGTTCCATCAGCGCCCGTTTTTCCCCGTTGAGCTTTTGTCGGGCAACTAAAACGGCTTGCGAATGGAGCACTGTAGCGAGAATCTTCAGCCCGTGAGTCCGCAGCGTGCTGCCGGTGGAAACCAAGTCGCAAACGGCTTCGGCAATCTGCAAGGCAGGGGCGATTTCGACACTCCCTCTCAAGACCACCACTTTGGCCGCGATTCCCTGGCGATCGAGATAGCGTTGTAAGGTTGCGGGATAGGAGGTGGCAATTCTTTTGCCGTTAAGCTGCGGAACCGAGGTGATTCGGCTCTGCTCCGGTACGGCCAGACAAAGCGAACAAAACCCAAAATTCAGCGAAAGGAGTCGGTCCACCACCACCCCGGTTTCTTCCAGTAGATTGCTGCCGATGATGCCCATGTCGGCCACACCGTCCTGGACATATTCCGGTATGTCGTCATCTCGAAGAAAAAGCACATCCACCGGCAAATTCCGACAATGAGCAAACAACCGGTCTTTGTAGGTTTCGATCTCCAGGCCCATCTGTCGCAACAGACCTAAGGAACCTTCCAGCAAACGCCCGGCTTTTTGCACGGCGATGCGAATTAGTCCGTTCGGCTGCATGTTGATCTCCGCTTGGGTTGACGTTTGTAGTACTCGCTTAGCACCCGACGGTATCCGCCCTCACCGTCTTTAAGAAAGCGTGCGACGCGGGTAATAGTAGTGGTGCTGGCGCCGGTAATCGCAGCGATCTCCCGATAAGTTCGTTTTTCCATTAACAAGCGGGCGACTTTCAACCGCTCACTCCAGGCGTACAGCTCGGTCAACGTACCGATGTCCCGCAACAAATCGGCGACAGACTGCGGCGTCCGACAGGAAGCCAAGGCTCGACAAAGCGCCCTGAAATCCGGGTCTTTACGCCACGTGCGTTCCGAAAATGCTTTGGCCGGCATAATAACCACCCTATCAAGAATAATTCTTGTTTCAATGTATTATCTCATTGTAACAAAATATACTAGTGCGCCAACCCCTTCTGCCTTTTTCAAAGTCGTGCCGGACACATTTTTCGTCGTAAGTTAAATATCTCAAACTGTAAACGAAAAAGCCGAAATCTTGACGTAAGGCATTTTGCGACAATCATTTATGTGTAATCTAAAAATGGACATTTTGGCGGCCGGTGGTCACCAAGCAGGTTTTTTTCAGAGCGTTTTTCCCATTTCCACAGGCGGTGTTCACAGTTTGAGTTAAATACGCTTGAGAAGTTAAACAATTCTGTAAAATCCGAAATAATTAAACCGGAACGGAAAGCCGGTGTCTCAGGCTTGTCCAAACTCCTAATTAGGCGGTGCCTCAGTTAGCGTGCCGGAAAGAAGGGGAAAGAAGTCGGCACGAACGAATCGCACGGCTTTGCTTTCCCAACCCAAATTACCCAATATGTGTAGATTTAATTCCCCTTGATAAGCGGAAAAAATGCCTCTTCTTGTAATGGCTCTTGCTTCTCACAAAGGTTTTGGCTACCCTTTCTCCCCCAACTTTCCGCCTGGAATCTGGAATAGAATATTTGGCTGGAGAACAAGGGAGGATTCAATTTCCCGTTGACCTAAGCATCCCTTGAGGCGAAAACCTGCTTGCCGACCTCACTTGACAGCAAAGACCGCCGCAGCGAGCGTTATGGAATACGAGATTCAACATGGTGGGCGAAAATGCTCAAAGACCGGCCGAGAGTTTTCGCCCGGCGAAACTTACTACTCTGTGCTTGTGTTCGAGCAAGGACAATGGAAACGATACGATTACGCCGCTGAGGCGTGGCAAGGGCCGCCGCCGGATGCCTTCGGCTGGTGGAAGTCGCAAGTGCCGCAGACGGCAGCACGAAAACATTGGGCGCCGAACGATGTCATGCTCGATTTTTGGGACCAGTTGGCCGACGAGCCTGATAAACAGGATATTCGGTATGTACTCACCTTGCTGCTGATTCGCCGGCGTGTGTTTCGTCTGGAAAGCGAACAACGCCTGGCCGACGGCCGCGAACTGCTGGTGGTTTATTGTCCGCGGCGAGAGGTCGTTTATCAGGTGCCGGCAGTCGTGCCGGAACAAGCGCGCATCCGGCAAATCCAGGAGGAATTGACCGCCCTCTTAAAATGAAACGCTTGCTTATCGTGGAACAATTTAGAATTCAAGCCAAACGAACAGGAAGGTTTGTAATGGCTGTTCCCTCACAACGCCGAAATTTCTGTTCCCTGAGGCCGCAACCGCCGAGGCCATTTTCGCCATGGCAATGGCTGGTGCTTTTAAGCTTAGGGCTATTCGTGCTCAGCGGAGCCGGTTGCCCGCAATCTCTCTGGCAATACGGCAACACCGAACCGCGCTTGCTCCCGCCGTCGCCCACGCTGGAACAAGTCATCGAGGTTGTGAATCGCAACAATTCGCGGATCGAATCGTTTTTCACAAATCGTGCCGCGATAAGCGGGCCGGGAATGCCGAATCTGCGGGCGAGCGTGGCCTTCCAGCGGCCGAACCGTTTCCGCCTTCGCGCCGAGACCGGTCTGACGGGCGCAGAGCTGGACATCGGCAGCAACGACGAACTGTTTTGGTTTTGGGCGCGGCGGAATCAGCCGCCGGCGATCTATTATTGTCGGCATGAACAATATGAGGCGTGCCCTACCAAACCGGCGGCGCCGCTTGAGCCGCGATGGCTGATCGAGGCGTTGGGCTTGGCCGAATTGGACCCCGCGCTGCCGCATCAGGGGCCATATCCTCTAGCCAACGATCGCTTGCAAATCCGCACGATTATCGACTCCCCGGATGGGCCGCTGACGAAGATTACCATTATCGACGGTTCTCGCGGATGGATTTTGGAACAGCAACTCTATGATGCGCGACGCCATTTGTTGGCGGCTTCCCTGTCCAGCCGGCACCGCCGCGATCCGCTTAGCGGCCTGGTCATGCCGACCCTCGTGGATATCTATTGTCCTCCGGCCCAATTGACGATGCGCATAGAGCTGGGCAATGTGGAAATTAACCGCCTGCGAGATGAAAGCGGCACACTCTGGGCAATGCCGAACTACCCTGGTGTGACGCCGGTGAACATTGCCGACCCGAACTTCCAGCCGCCACAAGCCCCCGCTGTTTCAGGCACATCGCCACGCGCGGCGGATGCAGATTGGCGGCCTGCCCGCAAATAGGCGTGCTTTGCCCTTTTCTTCGGCGGTTTTCTCGGAAAGCAGTGAAGGCCGTTTGTTGGCTTCCGGCTGCGGATCGGTTACAATAAAGTATTCAGAGAATTCGGCGGTCGAGAAACTGATTACCGCCAATCCCGTGATAAGCTGAGGAGCGGAAACGTGTTGCACCGGCTTTCCACAATCGAAGCGGCAATCAAAGCGATCGCGGCGGGACGCTTAGTGATCGTCATGGACGCCGAAGACCGAGAAAACGAAGGCGATTTTATTTGCGCCGCCGAAAAAATCACCCCGGAACTCGTCAACTTCATGATTACCCACGGCCGGGGGCAGTTGTGTATGCCGATTTTACCTGAAATCGCCGAGCGGCTGGAATTGCCGCCGATCGTTAAGGACAATACGGCGCCGCTGGGCACAGCCTTTACGGTGCCGGTGGACCATCGTAGTTGTCGGACGGGCGTAACGGCGCCGGAGCGTGCGCGAACTATCCGCGAAATTCTCAACCCCGCCGGCCGGCCGAGCGATTTCGTCCGGCCAGGTCATCTCTATCCTCTGGTGGCCAAAGAAGGCGGCGTATTGCGTAGAGCCGGCCATACGGAAGCCGCCGTGGATTTGGCGCGACTGGCAGGACTAAAGCCGGCCGGCGTGCTCATTGAGATTCTCGGCGCCGATGGCGATCGCGCCACACGCGAGGAGCTATATGAGCTAGCGCGGAAATTCGATCTGGAAATCATCACCATCGAGGAACTGATTCGCTACCGACGGCAGCGCGAGAAGCTGGTTTATCGTCTGGCCGAAGCCGACCTTCCGACCCGCTATGGTGCCGGGCGGATTATCGCTTATGGAGTGAAGTTCGAGGAGCAGCAGCCGATAGCCGTGGTTATCGGCAACCCCAGCTCGCGGCCGGAGCCGCTGGTGCGACTGCATTCCTCATGTTTTACCGGCGACCTACTGGAGTCGTTGCGCTGCGATTGCGGCGATCAGTTACATCTTGCCCTGGAAATGATCGGACGAGAAGGCGCCGGCGTGCTGATTTATCTTCCGCAGGAAGGTCGGGGCATCGGCCTGATTGAAAAAATTAAAGCCTACCACCTGCAAGATCAGGGTCTGGACACGGTCGAGGCCAATTTGGCGTTGGGCCATCAGGTTGATTGCCGCGACTACGGCGTCGGCATCCAGATTTTGAAAGACCTGGGACTGACAAAGATTCGCTTGCTGACCAACAACCCGAAAAAGACTGATGCTTTCATTTACGGCGGCTTCGACCTGGAAGTAGTCGATCAAGTCCCCATTGTCGGCCCCATCCATGACTACAACCGCCGCTACCTTGCCGCCAAACGGGACAAACTGGGCCACAAGCTGCCTTAACTTGCCGCGAGCCGCCGGATTGCAATTTCCCGCGAGCATTGTTATTTTATAAAGGGCCGTTGGGACTGACTTTCCCTTGGAACTCTTGGTCCTGGTGTTACATTATTCCTCACTTTTTCTCAACCCATCACCACTTGAGAGGAGCAAAGATGAAACGCGAACAGCAAACACGGCGTGATTTTATTAAGACTGCAACCTGCATGACGGCGGCCGGCCTGGCGGCGCCGTATTTTTTCACTGCTGCCGCAAAGGCCGACGAGGCCGACAATGAAAAAATCGCCGTCGCCTCTATCGGCGTCGGTGGTCAGGGAACATATATCGGTAAAAAGGCCGCTCCGTTGAGCCGGATAGTCGCCTGTGCGGACGTGTATCTAACTCATGCCAATAAGTTTGCCGCACTCTTCGACGGCAAGTGCGAAGTTTATCAAGACTACCGCCGGATTCTCGACCGCAAAGACATCCTGGCAGTGATTATCGCTACGCCTGATCATTGGCATACGAAAATTTCCCTCGAGGCTCTCGAAGCCGGAAAAGATGTTTATTGTGAGAAGCCGCTCACGCTCACTATGGAAGAAAGCAAGCTGATTTGCGAAACCGTCAAACGCACCGGTCGGGTCTTTCAAGTCGGCACACAACAACGGACTGAGCATAACCGCGCCTTTTTGGAAGCCGTAGCGATTGCGCGCAGCGGCCGCTTGGGCAAAAACCTCAAAGCCCGCGCCTCTGTGGGCAACGCAGTTACGGGCGGACCGTTTGAGAACTCGCAGCCTCCGGCTGATCTGGATTGGGATTTCTGGTTGGGACAGGCGCCAAAAGTACCCTATTGTAAAGAACGCTGCATCTACACTTTCCGGTGGTGGTTTGATTATTCCGGCGGCCAGGTGACCGACTGGGGCGTACACCATACAGACATCGCCCTCTGGGCCTTGGGCGGCGAAAAGACGGGCGTGGTGGAAGTGGAGGGCAAAGGCGAGTTCCCGCTGGGACAGGAATTGACGCGCGACTATTTGTTAGGCAAGAAATCCCTGACCGACCTGCCCAACAGCTACAATGTCGCCCACGGCTTCGATTGCACCCTTACCCTGGCCAACGGCAACATGATTCAACTCACCAGCGGCAATAATGATATATTTATTTCTGGAGAAAAAGGCCATCTGGCCGTGAATCGCGGCGGCATCCGCGGCAAGTTCGTCGAAGAATTAAAGAGCGACCCCGCCGGCCGCGAATGGCTCGAGGCCGAAGTGGCGAAGCTTTACCGAGGTATGCCGCTGGGAAGCCACATGGCCAACTTCTTTCATTGCATCAAAACCCGCGAACTGCCTATCTCCGACGTTTTCACCCATTATCATTCAGTCAACGCCTGCCACATGGCCAATATCGCCATGTTGCTGGGTCGGAAACTGCGTTGGGACGATGCGAAGTTCGAGTTCGTCGGCGACACAGAAGCCAACCTTCTGGTGCGCCGGCGGCAGCGGGAGCCTTACGTCATCAAGGTTTAGCAATTGCCCCGCGACAGAGGTCCGGTCGCTGCCGGAGCAAAGTATTTCCGTCGGTTTTTGCGGTGCGTCGGCTACATGCGTTTCTGGAATGACAAAGTAGCACTGGTTACGGGCGGTTCAAGCGGTCTGGGTCGAGCAATCGCCGACGCCTTTGCCGCCGCCGGCGCAAAAGTCATTATCGCCGCCCTGGAAGCCGACGCCGTGGATGCCGCCGTGAAGGCCATTTGCTCTGCCGGCGGAGAAGCAGCCGGGTACCAGGCCGACCTTACCCGTCAGGAAGATGTCCAGCGAGTTTTCGCGCAAGCGATTGCTCGTTTCGGCCGGTTGGACGTCTTGGTCAACAACGCCGGACGTTCCGTGCGCGGCGCCGTACTGGACACTACGCCGGAACAATTCCGCGAGCTGCTCGAATTGAACTTTTTGTCGGCGGTACGCTGCACCCGCGCGGCGGCAGAAGAGTTGCTCAAGCGTCGCGGACATGTAGTGAACATCGGTTCGCTGGCCTCCAAAGCTGCGGCGCGCTGGGTGGGCGCATATCCGGCTACCAAGTTCGCACTCGCCGCCTACTCCCAACAGTTGCGCTTAGAGCTGGGGCCGCGCGGGCTGCACGTGCTTTTGGTCTGCCCAGGACCGATTCAGCGCGCCGCACCCCGCTTGTACGCTTTGGAAGGGGCGGAGCGCGTGCCAGAATCCGCCCGTTTGCCCGGCGCCGGCGTGCGGCTGAAGGCCGTCTCGCCGAGCAAGCTGTCGGCGATGATTCTCCAGGCCTGTCGCCGCCGCCAGGCGGAGTTGGTGGTTCCGGGCAGGACGCGATTGCTGTTTGCTCTCAGTCAACTTTGGCCTGATCTCGGCGATTGGATTATTTCCAGAAAAAGCGGTTAAGCAATCAACCTGAGGAGCAAAGTGAGGAACACATAATTCCTTTCAACACATCGTAGGAGGCAATGATGAACCAAACACGCAAGAACAACTACCCGAAACTTCACAATGCAGCGTGGCCGGGCGTGGTCGGCAAAGGCGACGGCGGCGAACCACCTCTCGACCTGGATACGATGCTCGATCTTACCGCCGCGGCCGAAGTCGATGGCGTCCACTTCGACGGCTTCGACCTTTTCCTTTACCAACCGCATATCGACATCGACGCCGATGATGATGAGCTGAAGCGTCTGGCCGAGAAAGCCCAGGCCCGAAATTTGGAAATCGGTACGGTGGTCGCGCCTGTCTGGCCGCCGACGGGCGGTGGTTCGGCCATCGGCGACGCCCAAGACCGAAAAAGATTTTATACCCAGGTGGAAAAGGCCTGCCGCATAGCGCAAAAGCTGCGTGAGTCAGGCGTGCGGCCCAACGGCGTGGTGCGCATCGATTCGGCCTGTAGCGTGGCCGCCTGGGCTGATGACCCGAAAGGCAATCAGCGGCGCATCGCCGAAGTCTTTCGCGAAGCATGTAACATCGCCGAAAACCACGACGAACGACTGGCCGCAGAAGGCGAAATCTGCTGGGGCGGGATGCATAGTTGGCGCCGCATGGTGGAACTGTTGGAAATGGTGGACCGGCCGCAAACACTCGGCTTCCAGGCGGATATGGCCCATACGCTTCTCTATCTCCTCGGCTACAACGCGCCGGAAGATGCTTTGCTGCCTCAAAATTTCGATTGGCGCGACCGCGACCGCTTCGACGAAGCCTATGCCCGACTCACCGCCGCGCTCAGGCCGTGGACCATCGACTTCCATGTGGCGCAGAACGACGCCACGGTGCACGGTTCAGGCTCGCATGACAGGACGGGCCGGCACTGCCTGGCCACGGACCCCAACGGCAAGCTGGACATCGTACACCACGCCGGATTCTGGCTCCGCGACGAATCCGGGCGTCTGGCGAAAAAGATGCGCCACATCTGCTGGGACGGTTGCATGTTTCCAAATGCCGTAATGTTAAAGCGGGAAACATGGAACGACATCCTGCGTGTGATGCTCGCCGTCCGCGATGCTCACGGCTGGCAAGAATAGCACATCCTCACCGGTTTTCGAAATTTCGATAAACTCGCGCTAAGCCGGTTCCCCTCGAAAGCCTCCAGGTTCTATGTTCGGTGTTCAATCCTCAGGCCGTAACGCCCGGGAAGGGCAATCGCTTGGTTCGTGCGCCGATTACGCTCAGGAAAATATACAGGGCGAAACCAACCACAAAGGCCGAAATCGGGGGCACCGGAATGTAGTCGGCATAGGCGGAGAGATTGGGGATTTGCTCGCTCGCCCAGGGCCACTTCATCAGCAAATCCACCACGAGATTGAAGGCCCCGACCACGAAGCCCACAATCCAGGAAATCCACCCCGCGGGATTAAAGCCGGCGCGCGGCCCACCCCATTTGAAGCCGGAAAGCAAGTAGTCGGCAAACAGCGCTCCGCAAACCGGCCCGAACGAGGCGCCGATTACCTGGAACACCCAAATCACCTTGCCCACCACTCCACTGACGGCTAATAAGGCTGCAACCAAGGCGCCGATGCCGACGGAAATAAAAGGATTGACCTTGGGCATGGTGGTCTTGAAGCTGTTGGCGGCGATGAACGACGAAAAACATGCCCCGGGGAAAGAAGAGATGGCCAGGCCGATCATAGCCCAGTTGGCTAACTTGCTGTCCAGCATGTCAGGCAGCAGCTTGACAGGATTGAGTATTCCAATATTTTGAATCTGAATCCATCTCAAGCCGTAAGCTCCGTTGAGAATAAATAGTACCATCAGAGCGATAAAGAACGTAGGATAAATAATGCCGACGATTCCTCCCCAGTGAACATCAATAGGACGCTTGGTGTTCATGGCAAAATCGGCTCCCGCGGCGCCGGCGGTCGCAAAAAAGCCGACGATATAGATGCACATCGCTCCGATTATCTGCCAGGAGGTAAGCGGGGGCGGTCCCTGCCATCGCTGTTCCGGCGGCGGCGGTTCCATTTCTTCCTCAGATACCCCATCCCAGAAAAAAGTTTCTTCCAGCGGCGGAGGCGGAGGAGCAAAAAGCTCCAACCTAAATTTTTTGATCCCTGGAAACGTAATTACCGTGAGAATTATCAGCAGAAGTGCGGGAATAATCGGCAGATAGGTACCGACTTTGCCGACGTAGCGAATCCCCTTTAATCCCACCAGGGCTGCCACGAAAATGAACAAGGTGGCAATTATTCCGTGCGCCCAGCCCGGTGCTGTCGCTGGAAGTCCGAAACAAGTACACAGAATTCCAGCGACGAAAAAGGCGTTCACGGCCAACCAACCGAACTGAAGAATGCCCATCAAAAAGCCCGGCATAAACAGCCCGCCGCGCGCCCCATACGCCGCCGTACCGATGACGTAAAGCGGCAATCCGGTATAGTGGCCCATCAGCGCCGACGGCAAATAGAAGAAAAACTGGCAAGTCATAATGGCAATGATGACACCGAGCAAAAACGGAATTGGACCACGAGCAAGCATCCCATAGCACGGCGTCGGCGACAAACCGCCCGTGATCAGGTCTTGCCAGAACACAAACCAGAGCATCACACCGAGGTAAGCCGGCACGATGGTCTTATACCAGGGCGCGCGCTCCACTGCGGGAATCGGCTTGGCCGCAGTCAAATATGATGGTAGCTCAGCCATAAAATTACTCCTCTTAGACTGAAAAATTGATAAGAAGCGGAGGGAACATTTGCTCCGCGGCAAAATTGACAACCGCTCCTGACTCCCCCCAAAGATGCCACATGATCTTGACCTTCCGCGGCTTCTCAAGGTAACATATCCTGCCCATTTCCTCAATCGCACTTTACGTTTTTTTGCCCTCTTTTTCTGATGAGTTTGCTTTCCCCTCGTAAGCTGCTCTTTTGGCTGCTTCTGGCGTTCCTCTTGCGGCTGGCGGCAGGCTGGTTCTGGCAGGCGCGCTTATCGGACCGCTTCGGCTTGCCGGACAGCGAAAGCTATTGGCAGTTGGGCAAAGCCATAGCTTTCGGCGAATCTTACGAGTACGGGAAGTACCACGCCCGCGTCTTTCGTACCCCCGGCTATCCGTTACTGCTTGCGCCGATTATCCGCTTTGCCGGCGATGGTTTCTTTGGAATCTTGCTGGCCAGAGCCGAGGCGGCGCTCTTAGGCACACTGGCTGTCTGCGGCGTGTGGTGTTTTACGCGGCTGCTGTTCGACGACCGCACGGCCGGCGTGGCCGCAATTCTGGCCGTGTTCTACCCTGGTGCGGTAGCTTTAAGTATCCTCCTTCTTAGCGAAGCACCGTTTTGCCCCTTCATGCTATTGCAATTGGCCCTGGGCGTCCTCGCCTGGCAAGCCTCGTTGAGAACTCGAAGCTATGCGTACAGCTTTGCGATGGGCCTGGCCGGCGGAGCAGCCACGTTGATGCGGCCTTCCTGGATGTTGTTTACGCCGCTTGCAGCCGCCTTGCTTTGTATTAGCCCCAGGCCGCTGGAAGATGCCGAACCGCGAGCTTCTTTTTCACGACGGCTGTGGATGGCCGCGTGGATGTTGCTTGGGCTTGTCGCAGCGATGACTCCCTGGTGGATTCGCAATGCGCTCATTACCGGCCGTTTCGTGCCCACCACACTTCAGGTCGGCGCGAGCTTATACGACGGTCTGAACCCTGCCGCCGACGGCGCGAGCAACATGTCCTTTGTCGATGAGTTTGCCCAACTTCTCCTCCAGGAGAAGCCAAACCTGACAGAGGAAGACCCGATTGTCTTTGAGATAGAGCTTGATGCGCGGCTGCGTAAAGAGGCACTGGCTTGGGCGATAGCCAACCCACAAAAAGCACTTGCCCTGGCGGCCAAAAAAATCATTCGCGTCTGGAATATCTGGCCCAATGAACGGCATTTAACAGCCTGGCCGATCCGTCTGGCCGTGGCGTGCAGTTATTTTCCTTTATTACTCTTTGCCTTAATCGGCCTGTGGCGGTCTTTCCACCTGGGCTGGAGCTACTGGCTGGCGTGGCTGCCGGCCGTCTATTTGACCGGTTTGCATACGATATTCGTCGGCTCGTTGCGGTATCGAGAGCCTGCCATGCTGGCACTGCTGGCACTGGCCGCTGCCGAAATAGGCAAATTGGGTAAAATACATCGACCAGCCGCCGCCCTGACCTCTCCCCCTCCCAAAAACTCCTAGCGGAAAGTTGCTAATTTTTTGTTACAGTACTACCCTGCGATTCCATCTGAAAAACGATTTCGCTGAGTCATTGCCGCAATAAACGGCTCTATGGAGCACGCCATGCTGAGTCGGGCGATAAACCAATGCTGGTGCGTGTTTTGCTGGCTGGTGCTCCTGGCGGCTGTCGTAGCCGGAACTTACGTCGGTTTCTTCTATTACCATCGCGAGAACTTTCTCCGGCGGCAAATAGTATCCCGTCTTTCGCAACACTACCCTAACTTGAAAGTCCACCTTCGCGCCGCGCGGCTGATCGAGGGCCAGGGCATTCAGCTTCTCGGCTTGCGGATTGTCGAACCCGGGGCGACCGGACCCCAGCCGGAACTTTTCTCCGCGGCGGAAGTGTGGCTGGAATGCTCCTCCGATTGGGCGGAACTTTTCCGCGGCGAGCTTCAGCTACGTCGGGTTACGCTCCGCCGCCCGCTTCTTCGTCTGACTCGTCGTGAGGATGGAAGCTGGAGCGCAGCAAAGTTATGGCCTCTGCCGCGCTGGGGGGAATTCAGACCTTCGTTGCGGTGTGAAAACGGAGTTCTGGAAATCTTCGACCCGACGAAATCTCCCAGCAGCACCCTAGTCTTTAACGAAGTTTCGCTGGAAGCCTCGCCCTCTGCCGAGCCGGAGCAGCAGAACAACAAGACGGCGGCCACGTATCAGCTTTGCGGTTTGTTGCAAGGCGACGGCTTCAAATGCCTGGAGCTGAATGGTGAAATGGAACCTGAGGGGTCGCATCTGGTACTGAGCGGCCGGTTGGAGGGTTTGAACTTCTCGCCGCAATTATACGCCCGGCTGCCCAATCCCTGGGCGAACTGCTTCGCCGAGCTGAGCGGCTTCAGCGGCAGCGGCGATTTTCTCTTTCGACTGTCGTATGATCCGAACGCCATCATTCCCCGGCGGTTTGAGGCTACGGGGCGCATCAGCAACGGCAGGTTTGAGCACCCGAACCTTCCACAACCGCTCAGGGAAATCAACGCCTACGTGCGGCTGGACAACGGCGGAGCAGACATTGAAGAGCTTCGGGCATTTCTGGGGGATGCAGAATTGCAACTTTCCTGTCGGCGGGCAGGTTACGAACCGACCGATCCCCTGCGACTTACGGCCCGCGTCCGGCAGTTGGACTTATGCCCCGCCCTGGCGCAAGTCTTGCCGGAATCGCTCCAGCGCCGCTGGCGGGAGTTTCAACCTGCCGGCAAGATGGACGCCGAGTTGACCCTGGACTATGACGGCCGCGCGTGGCAGCCGGAGCTTACGGCGCAGTACACGGAGCTTTCCTTTTCGCATCATAAGTTCCCTTACCGACTTGAGCATGGACGCGGCCGAATGGAAATCAAAAATAACCGCTTGAAATTGGCCTGCGATGCGAAAGCCGGTAAGCGGCCGGTGCGGCTTGTAGCCGAGGTGAATAATCCGTTTACGAAGCCCTCCGGCTGGTGCGAGATTCAGGGCGAAAACATCCCTGTTGACGAGTCTTTGCTTGCCGCACTGCCGGAAAAGAATCGGGCTTTCATACAAGCTATCGACCTTCAAGGGTCGTTCGATTTCCATCTCCGCGTGTGGCGCGAGCACGCCGATGCGCCGCTCTGTCAACGGTTGTTGCTCACGCTCAAACAATGTCAGGTGCGATATGAAAAGTTCCCTTATCCGCTGAGGAATGTTCGCGGCGAGGTGGCGTGGAACGACGGCGTCTGGACCTTTCGGAATCTGGAAGGAACGAACGACACCGCGCATGTCGCTTGTCGCGGAAGCATGACGCCGGTGGATAAAGGACACGAATTGATGCTGGAGTTTTCCGCACACAACGTTCCTCTGGAAGAGGAGCTTTGCCAGGCCCTGAGTCCCGCTCCGCAAGGGGCGTGGCGTAGATTGCGCCCCACCGGCGCGGTTAACTTCACCGCCGAAGTCCGCTATCTGACTGCTGAAAAGAAGTTCAGCATCAACCTCCGCGCCCAGCCCTGCGCACAAACGGTGTCAATCAAGCCGATCGGCTTTCCTTATCGCCTGGACAAGCTGGAAGGCGTACTGAACTACCGCGACGGCCGCGTAAGCTTCGAGAATTGCCGCGCCATCCATGGACCGGTAAAGCTGGCCGCTGACGGCGATTGCGAACTGGCAAGCGACGGTCGCTGGCGGTTGCGCTTCGCGCAGCTAAAGGCCGAAAATCTCCAGGCTGATCGAGAACTCGTCCAGGCTCTCCCAAACAAGCTCAAAACTCTTCTTCAAACCCTCAAGCCGGAAGGCGGCTTCAACCTCCAGGGAGCATTGGAACTATCGGGCGGCGAGGCCGAGGATTCTCTTCAAGCGAATTGGTCTTTCTTGCTCGGACTAAATAATACCGCCGTTTCCTGCGGCGAATTGAAGCTGGAAAACATCGCCGGCGCGATTACCCTGCACGGCGAGTTCGACGGCCGAAGGCTGGGCTGTCGCGGCGAAGCGGACCTGGCCTCCTTGCAATTCGAAAAGTATCGCCTCTCCCAGGTACGCGGGCCGATATGGATCGACGAAGGACGCTTGTTGCTCGGCTCCTGGGTCGATCGGAAGGAGGGGGGGAGCTTTCCACTTGCCGGACAGCGGCCGCGCAGTCCTCAGCCCCTTACGGCTGCGCTCTTCGGCGGCACGCTTTACGCCGACGGCTGGGTGGCGCTTACGCCCCAAGCGCCCTATGCCTTGAATCTCACACTGCTGGACGCCGACCTGTCGCAATGGGCACAAGAGGTCAACGCCGGACATCACCTCTGCGGAAAAATCGTCGCCACCGCCGATCTGACCGGCTCCGGCCGAGATCGCAACTCCTTGAGCGGCCGCGGGATGATTCGACTTTCCGAGGGCGATGTTTATGAACTGCCCTTGATGGTCGCCCTGCTGAAAATTCTCAGCATCCGGCCGCCGGATCAAAACGCCTTCAGCGACGGGCTGATGGAATACTATGTGAAGGGCCGCCGGGTATATTTCGACCGCATCGAGTTCTACGGCGACGCCATCAGCCTGCGCGGCAGCGGCGAAATGGACGAAAACGCCGCCATCCGCTTGAAGTTTTATACCCTCGTCGGACGCAATGAGCTTCCCTTGCCGCTGATTAAAGAACTTTATCACGGCGCCAGCCAGCAGCTTATGCTGATTCACGTTACCGGCACTCTGCAAAATCCCCAAACTCGAAAGGAAGCTTTGCCGGCCGTCACACAGGCCTTGCAACAATTGCGTGAAGAATTGCAAAATCGCCGATAATCGGTGGTGGACTTCACTTTTGAAGGAGTTTCGGAAGCCATGAGCATCGACTTTTCCGCCATTGGACCGGCGGCTACGGGGCCGGCGACGACCGCCCGATCGGCCGAAGACATTGCCGCACTGGAGAGGCGCTTGTGGAGCGAGCGGCAGGCGGCGGCGGCAAGCGAGGTCGCTTTGCCGGATGCCGACAAACATCAGACCGGCGAAGGCAGCGCGGAGGTCGCTTCGCCCTGGCAACAACAGAACGCCGCCCAGGAAGCCGCCGGAGGCCGCGAAGATACCCAGGAGCCGCCGGCCGATCGACTACTGGACCTGACGGCATAGGATGTGGGAGCCTTGACGATGAACTTTACGAAGATGCACGGGGCAGGAAACGATTACATCTTTCTGGATTGCTTCCGCCGTCCCCCGCCGGAGCAGCCGGAGGAACTGGCCAAAATCATTTCTCACCGCCACTACGGCGTCGGCGGCGACGGACTAATCCTCATCTGCCCCAGCAGCGTGGCCGACGTGCGCATGAGAATCTTCAACGCCGACGGCTCTGAAGCCGAAATGTGCGGCAATGGAATTCGTTGCCTGGCTAAATACGTATATGACCATAAACTCGTCCGCCGCAAAGAATTACGTGTAGAAACCGGCCGCGGCGTGCTCCACGTGCGATTGGAAGCCGAAGGGGGGAAAGCCAAATGGGCGGAAGTCGATATGGGCGAACCGATGTTCGAGGCCGAACAGATTCCGGCACTCTTCCCAAACGTCCCGCCCCATGAAAAAATCATCGCTCTCTCCGCCGAAGATACTTTGCGGCTCGACCGAACCGACTGGGCGGAAGATTGTGGTTGGGACAGGCACATAACGTGTGTTTCGATGGGCAACCCGCATCTGATACTCTTTTGTCGGCATCTCGAGCGTGTCCCTCTCGCCGAAGTCGGGCCGAAATTGGAACATCATCCGGCCTTTCCCAGGCGGACCAACGTGCATTTCGTCCATGTCCGCTCCCCGCAAGAAGCCGCCATGCGTACCTGGGAACGCGGCAGCGGTATCACCCTGGCTTGCGGCACCGGCGCTTGCGCCGCCGGCGTGGCGGCCGCTTGCACGGGACTGACGGGCCGAAAACTGTTGATGCACGTGCCTGGTGGAAAACTCGAGGTGCGTTGGGCGGATAACAATCATGTGTTTCTCGCCGGCGAAGCCATGGAAGTTTTTTCCGGTCGCTGGCCGAACGTCGCTCCGCGAACATGAAGCTCGATTCTCCCACGCTTTACAAACTCGGCGGCTTGCTCAGCACGGCGGCTCTCCGCTGGTGGATGAGCACGCTGGACTACAAAGTCGCCTATTACGATTGGAGAATCGATCCCATCTTCGGCGCCTGCAATGGTCAGAAAATCTACATCTTCTGGCACGAATATATCCTCTTTCCGCTCTATCTTCGCGGCGGGTGTAATCTAGCCATGCTCCTGAGCCGCCACCGCGACACGGAAATCCTCTCCCATGCTGCGCGACTTCTCGGCTTCGACTTTGTGCGGGGTTCTACGAACCGCGGCGGCGTGGCGGCGATCAGACAACTCCTGGAACGCGGACGCCGATTGCATCTGACTATTACGCCGGACGGGCCGCGAGGCCCCAGACGACGTCTCGCCCCAGGTTGCATCTTCCTGGCCTCAAGGCTCGGCTTGCCGTTGGTGGCGATGGGCTTCGGCTACGATCGCCCCTGGCGGGTGCGAAACGCCTGGGACCGATTCGCCATTCCCCGACCCTATTCTCGTGCGCGGGCCATTCCCAGCGGCGACATCTTTATCCCGCCCGACCTGGACCGTGAAGGACTCGAATACTTCCGGCAAAAAGTCGAATCCCTCTTGACTCGTCTCACAGAGGAAGCGGAAGATTGGGCGGCAACCGGCAAGCAAATCCGCGGCCAACGAAGCCTCTATCCTTCGCGTTAATATCCGCTATCCCGACGATGTGCTCCTCGTTACTTGTGGCACATAGCTGTTGGTGGACAATCCATGAGAGAAAAAGAATGTAGGCTGGGGTCCCGGCTGCTTTTCTTCAAAGGAGCCGGGACGCTCCCAGCCTACAATAAACCGTGACGCGGGTGACATCCTCATTGTACACCCTGACAAGGCCGCCGCAGCAGACGAATAGCTACGTTTTTCTCAGTACGGAGAAAGGAAGCAAAAAGCAGACAGAAGAGCGAGTTTTACTACCTCGGATAGGTATTAGACCACCTTATTATATGATGGGGATAAGCTGTTGATTTCCGGTATCTCACAATCGAAGCCTAAGCGGCCCTCAGAAAAAATGGCTTTTACCGCGCGGGTGAAGATGGTGAGGACGGATTATTGAGTATCGACAGGCGGCGAACCGTTTACAAACCGCAGCACAAATAATACCCGTTGCCGCTGAACAGCAGTCACATCCCCTTTCGGCTGAGCAGGAGGCGCTTGCTCGCCTTGTCGTTCCTCTTTGGCAATTTTTTCTTCCGCTTTTTCTTCCGCTGAAGCTGCCGGTTGCGGGCGGGACTCGACGGGTGCTTTCTCTTGCGGCGGAGAATGACTTTCTTCACGTGCTATGGACTCGGCAGCTTCGCCAGGGGTTTCTTCCATCTCGGCCAGGGCCGGCAAGGGAATCCGTTGCGCTTGGCCCAATATCTTTGGCGGCGCCGTCTGTTCAGTGCGGGCAGGGTATCGCGGAAGGCCGCTCTTCGCACTTTCAGGCATTCGAGAAGTAATTCCCATTCCCCCGCCGGCGCCGGCGAAGTTTCTTCCGCTTGCGGCGGAGCGCTCCACAAGACCGCCGACAGCAGCATCCGCCGCCTGATCAGCGGCACGCGCTTGAAGCCGCTGCACTGCTACAGCCTTTTGAACTAACCGATGTTCCGAGGGCTTGAAAGAAATCGCAGCAAACAAGTCCGGCCGGGCGGCTAAAGCAGCCAGCGTTTCTTCGATTTGAGCGGGCGGGGCTTCGACATACACCAATTCCACTTCGCCCTTCGACGGCTCCGGCGCAAAACGGCCTCGCGAAAGTCGCTCTTGCCGTTGTCGTTCGGGGGCAACGTCTTTGTTCTTTTCGGTTGCAACTTTCTCGTCCGCCGGAGCACCGATTTCGTCCGCGGCCGGCAACCACTCAATCCCATTTGCCTTTAGCAGTTTAACAAAAGCTTGCTCTTTGACGGCAGCGGCTGTCAGTTCGCAATGTACCACGAGGACATCCTTGCCGATACGCAACGGGCTGGGTTGCGCGGAGTCTTTCAGTTTGTTTAGCGCTTTCTCTTCGGTGCTTAGCGTGCGCTGAGGCACCGCCGCACTCGTTACGGGTTTTCCGGCTGAGAGCGACGGCGCAGGACCTTTCGCCGCGGCAATGCCCGGCGCGGTAGGCTTACGGTCAGTATCCGCTGATTTCGGCTCCTGCGACTTCAATTCATCCGACTTCAGCGCCTCCGGTGCGGCCTGAATAGTTGGCGGCGCATAGGGTTTTGCCGGCACGACCTTTCCGCCTTCCGCCTTTTCCTGCTGGAGAGCAGGTTCGGCCGGGGGCGGCGCCAGCGCAACCACTTTCCTGTCGCCTTTGCCCAGGTGCTGCATCGCCTGCTGTTTCTCGGAAAGCATAATCAGCAGGCCGATAGCCACAGCGGTTGTCGCCCAAGCTATCGCCCGACTGCCAGGCAAGTGCTGCCAAATAATTTCCATAAGACGAGCCGGCCAAAGCGGCGCAGAGCGGGCTTTCCCCTTTGCCGACGACACACCGAGCATCCGCTTCTCCGCTTCGCGTAGCACAGCCGGAGTCAGGTCTTCGGCAAGCTTGGCTTGCGGCAGGGCTTGCAAGACGCTGCTTAAAGTGCGTAATTCATCCAGTAGCTTTCGGGCTTCAGGGTTGGCGGCCAAAAGGCGCTCCACTTCCGCTTGTTCGGCAGCCGAAAGCTCGCCGTCCAGATACGCACTCAACAGCTCGTTTTTCAACGGATCGTTCATCGCTCGATAATTTGCCGGCCGGAAACGGGCAAAACGTCAGAAACAACATGCCTCACGATTCCACACGCCGACAACCGGCCGGCTTATGCTTGTTTTCGCTCTCCAATCTCTTCTTCGCTCAACATCTCCTTTAAAATTTCCCGCAACTGGAGCCGGGCACGATGCAAGCGACTGCGCACGGTGCCGATAGGCAAATCGAGCACCTCGGCAATCGTCTTATAACAGCAACCATCCATCTCCCGCAGCACCAGGACGCTTCGATACTCCTCCGGCAACTGAGCAATCGCACTGCGAACTTGCCGGCAACGCTCCTCGCGTTCGAGATTCGCCGCCGGAGAGGCCTCCGCAGATGCTTTCGCAGGATTGTCGAACCAGGTAGAACATGTTTTTCGTTGTTTTCGCCGTTGTGTGATGGCCATATTGAAGGCAATCCGGCAGAGCCACGTATAAAACGTACTTTCGGAGCGAAAGGACTCCAATTTCAGAAACGCTTGAACCAATGCCTCCTGGACAATGTCGCGGGCGTCTTCGACATGGCCGACTACATGGAAAATGGTGTTGAACAGCCGATCTTGATACTTCAAGACCAACTCTCCAAACGCCTCGGTCCGACCGGCCAGGGCCGAATTGATCAATTGGGCGTCGTCGCTCACGACCGTCTCACTATAATTGGGACGCCGCTGGGGGTGCAAAAGTTCCCTTACCCTCTGCTCGGCATACTATTTACCCCCTCATCTTTATCCTTCCACAAGCAATTGTCAAATCCTGCTGTAAAATTGATTATTCCTTCTCTACTGCTAAAGCGGAGGAAAAACCTCAGCAGGAAAATGAAAGATATTCGTCATAATTGTTCATTTTTTATGAAATATCTGTTGACATTTTTATCCAAAACTGGCAAAATAATGATAGAATCCTATAAATAATTGCAAACCGTCCCATGCACGCCCATCAACGAAGAGATAAATTGCTCTCGCTAATCCGCACCAAGCGATTTGTTTCTCTGCCTGAATTGGCTGAGGAATTCGCCGTTTCGGAATCTACGATTCGCCGGGATTTAGATAAATTGGAGCTTCAGGGTGTAGCGCGACGTATCCATGGGGGAGTGCTTTACACCGGAGGATCACCGAAATTACCCCATTTCGAGGCTCAGCCGCCCGAACACTGGGAAAAGAAGCGGGCAATCGCCGCCGAGGCTGTAAAGCTCATCGAAGACGGCGATACCATACTATTGGATGGTGGTAGTACCACCTATGAGGTGGGAAGATTGCTCGTGGGAAGACGTTTGCATGTGGTTACGACTTCGCTGCCGGTAGCCAATCTCTTCGCCTCAGCGCCGGAGAGCGACCTAGTATTTATTGGCGGCAACATTTGCCCTCGCTCCGGCGTTGCTCGCGGCCCTTACGCTAACGGGATGCTCGCGCAAGTGCGGGTGCGGAAAACGATTTTCAGCGTAGCGGGCATTTGCGACCAGGGTTTTTTTAACAACGATTTGTTGCTGGTGGAAACGGAGCGAGCAATGATGCAGGCCGCCGCCGAAGTGATCGTCGTGGCCGACAGCACAAAGTTCGGGCGTTCCAGCCTCACGCACCTCTGTGCTCTCGGTGACGTTCACTATTTGGTTGTTGATGACGGGATTCCGCCTGAGTGGAAAGCGAAAGTTCAGGCGGCAGGAGTTAACCTGATTGTCGCCGATACAAAGCAAGACCGATCGACATGACCTATAATCCGCCGATTGACCGTCGTCTGGTGGAGCAGCTTGTCCGCGAGATCGTACTGGCGCGGATCGGCGGCCCGCCAGGGAAGCCGAATCTTGTCGTAAGCGTGTCTGCGCGGCACGTGCATCTGACCGATGCCGACGTTGAGACGCTCTTCGGTCCCGGCCACAAGTTGACGGTAGCGAAGGAACTATATCAGGAGGGCTACTTCGCCGCCGAGGAAACGGTGATGCTCGTCGGCCCACGCCGGCGGATGCTACCTATGGTGCGGATTCTCGGCCCCACGCGGCCGGAAAGCCAGGTGGAGTTGGCTTTTACGGATGGGATTTCATTGGGCATCGACCTACCGATCCGCCAGAGCGGCGATCTGGAGGGAACACCCGGCTGTGTCCTCGTCGGCCCCAAAGGCGTCGTGGAACTGAAACGCGGCGTTATCCGCGCCGAACGTCATGTTCACATGGGGCCGGCGGACGCCAATTATTACGGCGTTCGCGACGGCGACCGCATGAGCCTCAGGGTGTTTTCTTCTTGCCCGACGACCTTTCATAACCTGGTCGTGCGCGTGGGCAAGAAAATCAAGCTGGAGGTTCACCTGGACACCGACGAAGGCAATGCCTGTGATATCGATCACGCTACCGGAGTGGAATTGATCAAACAATAACCGAACTTTTTTTCCTTTAGACGTTACTTCTTAAGTGGAGAGCATGATTATGGCAAAAACAATGGAAGCATTAGGCATGATAGAGACCAAGGGCTTCGTTGTCCTGGTCGAGGCCACAGACGCCATGCTGAAGGCTGCCAACGTGCAGTTTTTAGGCTGGGACAAAGTCGGCAGCGGCATTGTCAGTGCGTTTGTTACCGGCGATGTGGCTGCGGTGAAAGCCGCCACCGATGCCGGGGCAGCCGCCGGCAGTCGCATCGGCGAGGTCCTCAGCGTGCAAGTCATTCCGCGGCCGCATGAAGACCTGGATACCGTACTGCCGCCGCCGCTGAAGAAAGCAGGCAGCTAGGGTGAAGCCCCAAGGCTGCCGCAGGCGACAATTTTGTCGCCCCACGGCTTCTGAAGAGGGCGATGGGTGTTCCACTTCTATTGCATAAAGGGTTTCGGTTATGAGTTTTTCAGAGAAAGGTGCTACGACGATGCAAGACGCCATTGGACTGATTGAAACCAAAGGGTTGGTCGCACTGGTTGAGGCTACGGATGCGATGGCCAAGGCCGCAAATGTGCGCATTATCAGACGTGTGCAGATCGGCGGTGGGCTGGTAACCACGATTGTGCGCGGCGATGTCGGCAGCGTTCGTGCTGCGGTCGAAGCCGGCGCCAACGCCGCTTCACAGGTAGGCGAACTCGTGGCCAGCCACATCATTCCCCGGCCTGCCGAAGGAGTGATCGCCGCATACCTCAGCTAACAGCCGCGCGAGATGTCAAGGGCATCCCGCCCTGGCTGCGGGAGGCCGTTTCACTTGCCGTTTACCACCAACGACCGATGAAAATTCTCGTAGCTAATTTAGGTTCGACGAGTTTCAAGTATCGGCTGTTCGAGATGCCGGAAGCCGTAGAGCTGGCGCGCGGCGGCGTGGAGCGAATCGGTTCGCCGCAAAGCGTTTGCAAGATAGACATCGGCGGCCGGCGCATGGAACTTCTCGTCAGCGCGCCGGACCACTCGGCAGCCGTGCGGCGATGCCTGGAACAGCTTACCGATGCGGAATTCGGCTGTCTGAAATCAGCCGCCGAGGTTGCCGCCATCGCCTTTAAGGCGGTTCATGGCGGAAGCATAAGCGGCGTGCGGCGTGTAGATGCGGAGGTGCTGGCGACGATGGAAGAGTTTGCGGACGTCGCGCCGGCGCACAATCCTCCTTACCTGGCCGCCATGCGCTTACTCAGCGAACGGTTGCCGGAAATTCCGCTCATTGCGGCCTTCGAGACCGATTTTCATCGCACCGTGGCGGACTGCCACCGCTATTATGCCGTGCCTTATGAATGGGCGGAGAAATGGTCGATTTTGCGCTGGGGGTTTCACGGCGCAAGCCATCGCTACATTGCCGAACGAACTGCGGAGTTGCTCGGCCCTGGAAAGAAAATCATTTCCTGCCATCTCGGCGGCTCCAGCTCGTTGTGTGCCATCCGCGACGGGCGGAGCGTGGCTACGAGCATGGGCTTCAGCCCACAAAGCGGGTTGCCGCAGACTAATCGCGTAGGTGATTTCGATTTTTTCGCCTTGCCCTTACTGATGAAACGCAGCGGGAAATCGCTCGAAGAATTGTTGTCCGATTTAGCGCAGCGGAGCGGCCTGCTCGGCTTAAGCGGCCGCAGCGGCGATCTGCGCGACCTGGAACAAGCCGCCGCCGAGGGCGACGCCCGTGCGCGGCTCGCGCTGGACGTGTTTGTCGCCGCCGTACGCCACTATCTGGGGGCGTATTTCCTGGAGTTGGGCGGAGCAGATGTAATTGTCTTTACCGGCGGCATCGGCGAGAACAGTCCGCAGATTCGGGCCGCAGTTTGCCGCAACCTGGAAGCCCTCGGCATCGTGCTCGATCCGCAGGCCAATCAAACCGCCCGTGGAGAAGCGGCCGTGCACGACGCCGCGAGCCGCGTGCAAATCCGGCTTATTCCTACCAATGAAGAATTGATTGTCGCTCGGCAAGCCGCGCGACTTTTAGCGGAGGCAAAGAGATGTTGATTGCCAAGGTTATCGGAGCAGTGGTAGCCACGGAAAAAGTCGTATCAATGGTCGGCCATAAATTGTCCCTCGTGGAGCCGTACCGCCTGGACGGCAAAACGCCGCCGGCACTTGCCGCCACCGGCCGGTCGCTCGTGGCTGTGGACACCGTGGGGGCGGGAGTGGGCGAGTTGGTGCTGATTACCCAGGGTTCCAGCGCGCGACTTACGCCGATAACCAAATCCTTGCCGGTTGATACGGTGATTATCGGAATTATCGACACTGTTCATGTGGCCCAGCATTGCGTCTATGACAAACAAGCCGTAGCAAGCAATAGCTGACAAAACATGAGGTTCAGCCATGCAGATAGATGAAACACTGGTACGAACGGTAATTGAAGAGGTCTTAGTGCGTTTGGGCGGCAACGGTCGCTTGCCTGTGGCTACCCCCAGCGGCGGCTATCAAGGGCGCTTCGGCCTTTTTACAGACGTAGGGCAAGCCGTGGCGGCCGCTGCCGAGGCCTACGAACGGCTTTCGCGGCGCTCCCTGGAAGAGCGCGCCCGAATCATCTCCCATATCCGCCGGATTGCCATCGAGCAAGCGGAAGAATTAGGCACGATGGAGATGAACGAAACCGGTATCGGGCGGTTGCCGCATAAGATCGAAAAGATGAAAACCGTCGGTCGCTTGACGCCCGGCGTGGAGTTTCTCAGAAGCGAGGTCTTCAGCGGCGATCACGGCCTGACGGTTATCGAACATGCACCGTTTGGGGTGATTGCCGTCATTACGCCTGTAACGCATTCTTTGCCCACACTTACGTGCAATGCCATCAACATGATTGCCGCCGGCAATACGCTGGTCTGTAATCCGCATCCCAGCGGCCGGCGCGTGGCGGCCGAGGGTGTACGCCGCTACAACGAGGCCATTTATCGTGATCTGGGCATCGACAACCTGATTTGCGTCATTACCGAGCCGACGCTGGAAACAGCCAACGCCTTATTCACCCACCGCGACATCAGTTTGATTTGCGTAACCGGCGGGCCCGGCGTGGCCAAGGCGGCGTTGCGGCAAGCGAAACGGGCGATCGTGGCCGGTCCGGGCAATCCGCCCGTGGTTGTCGATGAAACCGCCGATCTGGAGCGCGCCGCGCGCTCCATCATCAAAGGCGCCGCTTACGACAACAATTTGCTCTGCATCGCCGAAAAGCAAGTTTTCGCCGTGGACGCCATCTTCGACCGTCTGATGGAAGCCATGGAGCGCGCCGGCGCAGTGCGGCTCAATGCCAGAGAAATCAACGCCTTAACTAAAGAAGCTATTATTTCGGCGGGCGAAGGCGGAGAAAAACATGACGTTCCGCACAAGGATTTTATCGGCAAGGATGCCGCCGTGCTTGCCCGCGCGGCAGGCAGGCAAGTGCCGGCGGAAGTCGAACTTCTTTTCGGCGAAACCGATGAAAACAACCCCTTTGTGCCCGTCGAGCAAATGATGCCCTTCCTGCCGTTTGTTCGCTGCCGCGACGTGGATGAGGCTATTGAAAAGGCGCGCCGCAGCGAACACGGTTTTCGGCATACCTCGATCATCCATTCCACTAACGTCAACAACATGACGAAGATGGGCAAGGTAATGGAGACCACGTTGTTTGTGAAGAACGGCCCAAGTATGGCCGGACTGGGTATCGGCGGCGAAGGATACAACTCCTTCTCCATTTCCGTAACCGGTGAAGGTGTAACCACGCCTTTGACTTTTACCCGCGAACGCCGCTGTGCGATGATCGACAACCTGCGGATTTTGGGAAAGTAAACATCCTGGCAACGTCGGGCCTTTGCACAAGCGATAGAGAACGGATTAATCACGATGTACCTTGGTCGCGTAGTCGGCAGCGCCGTTTCGACCGTTAAACACCCTTCGTTGAAGGGCTGGAAGTTGCTCCTGGTCATGGCCTTACAGGCCGATGAACGCACCATTGAAGGCGATCCCATCCTGGTTATTGATTCCCTGGGGGCAGGCAAAGGACAAACCGTAATCATTACCAGCGACGGCATCGGCGCCCGCGAATTGCTGGGCTGCGAGACATCGCCTGTCCGTTGGTCAGTGGTGGGGATCCGAGACCGATGAGCAGCTTGAACGTGAATATCGAGCAACTGGTCCAGGAAGTCATGGCCCGTCTAACCGGCCGTCCACCGGCAGAGCAGGCCGAGGCCGTGAAGAGCGCCTCCCCGCCAGAAATCATTTCTGAAAACCGACAACGCAGCGGCTCTTCAGATGTCTTACAGCTTGCCGTGCCGGTAGTAACCCTCAAAGAGGTTTCCGGCAGGCTGGAGTCGATTCGCCGGCTGGTGGTTTTGCCGCACACGGTGATTACGCCGGCCGTGCGCGACGAACTGTATCGGCGCGGAATCATCTTGGAACGCACTGCCCAAGTTAACGGCCAGGCTGCAAAGGTCCGGCTGATTTTGGGCGTCGTGGGTCGAGAGTTCAACGTGGAAGCGATACTGGACTCCCTGCAACAAGCCGATTTTCAGGCGGAGCGGCTGTCGGCCGAGAGTTTGCCGGAAACCGTGGAACAACTGGCCGCAAGGCTTGCTCAGCCACAGACGTTGGGCGTGCTCTTTACAAGCCGGCCGGCCGCCGCTCTCTGTCTGGCAAATCGGCTTCGCGGCGTCAGGGCCATCGGGACGCAGTCCGCGGTCGCTCAAGCGGCGGCAGAAGTCGGCGCCAACTTGTTGGTGCTCGATATTGGGGCGGGATTTTTTTCCATTCGGCAAGCCGTACTGACGTTTGCCCGCGGCGGCGTCCGCCCTTGCCCCACGGAGTTTATTGATAAGCTCAGCTGACAAAGAACGAAGATGCGTATCGGCGAAGTATTAGGCGTGGTAACCCTCAATCGTGCCCATCCCAGCATTCGCGGCAGTCGGCTGAAGCTGGTGGCGCCGCTAAGCTGGGACAATCTCGACGGCCGCAGTCGAGAGCGGTTGGAAGAGATCGTGGTGTTCGACGAACTCGGGGCCGGCGTGGGCAGTCTCGTGGCCATGAGCGAAGGCCGCGAAGCCGCCATGCCGTTCCATCCCGAAATCAAACCGGTTGACGCCTATAACGCCGCCATCCTCGACCGCCTGGATTACGAACCACCTAAGTTCTGAGAGCGAGGCGAAGCGCCATGTCTGCTACAAAACTCGAACGCACAGCAAAGATCGAAAAAGCCGGCCCTGCTGAAATCCAACGTCTTCGGCAGGAGATTTGCGAAATCGGCGTCAGGTTGTATCAGCGGGGTTTTGCCGCCGCCAACGACGGCAATATCAGTTGTCGCGTAGGGCCGAACGAGGTACTCTGCACGCCGACGATGATTTGCAAAGGCTTTATGAAGCCGGAAGACCTTTGCCTGGTGGATATGGAGGGCAATCAGCTTTCCGGCAAGCGGAAAAAAACCAGCGAAATCAAGCTGCATCTGGCGATAATGCGGGAGCGACCGGACATCCAGGCGGTAGTCCACTGCCATCCGCCATACGCGACGGCGTTCGGCATCGCCCGCGAACCGGTGCCGCTCTGTGTGCTGCCGGAAGTGGAAATTTTTCTGGGCGAAGTCCCCATCGCCAAGTACGACTTGCCCGGCAGCCGACAATTCGCCGAAACGATTCTCCCCTTCGTGCATAAGACGAACGTCATTATTCTGGCCAACCACGGAACCGTCAGTTTCGGCGCCACGGTAGAGCAGGCGTATTGGTGGACCGAAATTCTCGATGCCTATTGCCGGATGCTGATGTTGGCGCGCAGCCTGGGTTCAGTGAACTATTTTACCGAACCGGAAGAACGAGCGTTGCTGGACCTGAAACGCAAGTTAGGCTTTACCGATCCGCGACTGGAAGCGAAAAATTGCGATATTTGCGGCAACGATGCCTTCCGCGAAAGCTGGCGCGAAGCCGGCATCTCGCGCAAGGCTTTTCAGCCGCCCGATTATTGTGCTATCGGTTCCACGGCGGCAGCAGGCGAAGGACACTCCGAAACGCCTCCCTCAGCCGACGTCGAAGCCCTGATTCAGACGATTACCGATCGGGTGATGGAAGTGCTTTCTCGACAGTGAACACGCCCGGAAGCACAAAAAACGGGGGCAATCAGAATGTGGCGCGTTTAGTCGCGTCGGGCGTCAAGCGAGGTGGGCGGCTTCTTCTGGGCGGCATACCAGTTTTTCCAGGCCGCTTTGTCGAAATGAAAATTGCAGCCGGTAATGGCCACCAGCGCGTCCAGCACGGCTTGATTGGAGATTTGTCGCCGAACGAAGCGTGGGCCGCCGCCCATCGACAAGCCTGTTCCCCCAGACCCGAAACTGGCGCTCATGGCATTATCGCCGCCGGGCCGCACGAGCTTGAAAGTATGGGTGGTAACGAGAGCATTGATGAGCGCGGGAATGGCCGAAGGGTCTTTCATGCGGGCCAAACCCAACGCCGCGCGGTTCACCACCACGTTGTCTTTATCCTTCAATTTCCCGACGAAATAGGCGACCACTTCCGGCCGTTTTTTGCCTTCCAAATAGTCCAGGCACGTCTGCCGCAGCTCTTCCTCGGGATCGGCAATGGCGGCAATCGCTAACGCCCTGGCTGCATCTACATCGTCGATATTACCCAGGGCGGCGATATACAGGGTGCGGAGATGCGGATCCTCTTCATCGCGCAGGCCCATGGCCAGAGCCTTTACAGCCATCGGGTCGTTAATGGAGCGGATGTTTTCTTCAGCCTGGGCGTGGCGGTCTCCTCCTAACCAAGCCCGCCAGCGCTTCAATTTCAGAAACCACTCTTGTTGAGCAGCAGCCAGCTTTTGTTGCTCTTCGAGGAGTTGAACTTCTTGCGGCAGGCGCCATTGACCCTTATAGCGAACATAGCCGCGTTCCAACATGATTTCTTCTCTGGTTACCCAACGGCCGTCCACCTGGCTGTAGCCCAGGGCGTGTCGGGCGGCAACGTGGTCGGGGTCCAACTCCACAACGCGGCGGAGGTGGCGTTCGCGCTGGACATTCAAGCGACGTTCGCGGCACCATTCGGCCAGCGCCCATTGGGCCTCAGCCGTGTCGGAATAAGTCGGATAAATGCGATTGTATTCGGCCTCTTCCGGCTTGGAACGCAGAACCTTTTCCACCTCTGCGGCAGCGAGGGTGATTCGCATGCCCTCGCCCAGATTGATTACGTATTGCCGACGAGGCGTTTCTTGAGGGTTGAGCAATTCGCCTTCCACCTGCCCGCCGTTACGAAGGAGAAAAACTTCGCCGACGGCCTGACCCCACGCGGCAAACCAGACGGCCGAAAATGCGATAAACGCCGGCAGCTTGAAGTTTGTGATCATCTTTTCTCGCCCCAACATAGTATAAATAACAGAAGCAGGGTTGGGTAATGAAAAACTGCCGTTTTTAAATTTTTCGCAGAATGTACGACATTTCCTGCGGTCGGAGCCTAATTTTGCCCGCCCCCCCAAATTGGTCAGGTAAACCGCCGTACCCTTCTGGTAAGCTTCTGGGCATGAAGAAGCCGGCGATTTTCCTGATTTTATTAGTTTTGGCAGTGGGGACGGGCTATTTTTTCCTCAATTATGAGGTCCAACGCGAAGAAGAAGGCGGCCGAACCGCCGCGTGGCGCATCGTTCCCCGACAGAGCGGCCCGCAATCTGAAGCCCGCAAGCGAATCGCCGCCTATCCGGCAGTCGGCAGTTCATCCAGTATAATCCGGCTTGCCACCTGGCAACTCGGTCGCCTGGACGAAGCGAAGCTTTCGCACCAGCTCTCCGGGGAAGTGTTGATCCGGCTGTTGCCGCAATTTGATTTAATCGCCCTTCAGGGTGTTCGCGGCAAGAATCGCGGAGTTTTGCTGCGTTTGGTCGAACGGCTCAGCGAGGCGAGCGGTCGGATGTACGATTTTGCCGTTTGCCCTACGCAACAGCGCGACGGCGTAGAGCACTACTGCGCGTTTGTGTTCGACGCCACCCGCCTGGAAGTCGATCGGCGTACAGTACGCTTCGTCGAGGATCGTCTGAATCGCTTTCGCGTCAAGCCGCTGATCGGCTTGTTTCGTGTACGTGGACCGGCGGAGAATGAAGCTTTTACTTTTACACTCATCAGCGCAGAGGTTGACCCTGAACAAGCGGACCTGGAAACCGATCTGCTTGCGCAAGCCTATCGTGCAGTGCGCGACGACGGCCGCAGCGAAGATGACATCATTTTAATGGGCGACTTTCAACGGGACACGGGCCATTTGGGCAGTCTCAGCCGCATTCCCGGCCTGACGCCTTTGCTTGAAGATTTACCGACTACGGTTCGCGGCACGCGCCTGGTCGATAACATCCTGCTTGACCGCCGGGCCACGAGCGAGTTTACCGGCCGGGTGGAAGTGGTCGATGTGATGCGGCAGTTCGAGTTGACTTTGGCCGCCGCTCTGGAAATCTCCGAACATTTGCCGATTTGGGCGGAATTCAGCGTTTACGAAGGCGGGCGCTCCGGCCGACCTTGATGACGTTGTCGGAATGGTTTCCGGCTTCCGTACCATCGCCGTAAGATTTACTGCTCGGCTTTTCTTCCCAGAGGGTGAAAAGAGAGGGCGGCATGGGCGGCTTCACGTGCCGCAGCCACGGCCTGACGATAGAACTTTTCTTGCGCCCGGATGACCGGTCCGACCGTCTTCACCCGCTCGTAACTTCCATCGCTTTGCAGGCGCCAGGCTTTTACATTGTCGGCAAAGTAGGTGCGCAAGATGTCGATCAACCTCTTGCGATGTGCCGGATCGCAAATAGGGAAAAGGATTTCCAGGCGTTTGTCCAGGTTTCGCCGCATCCAGTCGGAGCTGCTCAAATAAAGTTCTTCATGGCCGCCGTTGCGAAAGTAGAAGATGCGGGCATGTTCCAAAAACCGATCCACTATCGAACGTACCTCAATGTTTTCGGAAACGCCGGGCACTCCGGGTCGCAAACAACAGATGCCGCGCACGTTCAGCCGCACTTTCACCCCAGCCTGCGAAGCGCGGTATAATGCGCGACAGATCATCGGGTCTTCCAGAGAATTAACTTTGGCTATAATCAGACCGGGCCGATCGGGCGAAGAGACCTGTATCTCCCGTTCGATAAGCTCCGCGAACTTTTGCCGCAACCCGAGCGGCGCCACGGCCAGCTTCTGCCAGCCCACACTCTCCGAAAAGCCGGTAAGCAAATTGAAAAACGCCGCCACATCGCCGGCCAACTCGCGGTCGCACGTCAGCAAGCCGATGTCGGAGTAGAGCCGCGCGGTGCGATCGTTGTAATTGCCGGTGGAGAGATGCACGTAACGCATGATTCGCCGACCGCTGCGGCGGACTATGAGTAACGCCTTGGCATGTGTCTTTAGTCCGGCCACGCCGTAGATCACATGCACGCCGGCGTCCTCCAAACGCCACGCCCAACGAATGTTCCGCCATTCGTCGAAACGGGCTTTCAATTCCACCAGGGCGACGACTTCTTTGCCGTTTTGTGCGGCGCGGGCGAGAGCACGCACCAGCGGAGAATCGCCGCTCGTGCGATACAGCGTCTGCTTAATGGCCAAAACGTTCGGGTCTTCGGCCGCCCGCTCCAGCAACTGCACCACCGGCTCGAAACTCTCGTAAGGGTGAAACAACAGAATGTCGCGCCGCTCGATTCCTTCCCATAAATCTTCCTCCCCGAGCAGGTCGCGCGGCGTCTGCGGCGGCCACTCCTCAGCCCGAAGATGCTCCAGCCCACGCCGCTGAATCAACTCCCAGAGCGAAGCGGATTCCAGCGGGCCGGCGAATTCGAAAATCTGTTGCTCCGGCAACTTGAGCCAGGTGCGCAACTTCTGCTTGATGTGCTCGTCCGCAGGGCTGGAAATCGTCAGCCGCACCGGCGCCCGTCGCCAGCGACGCGAGAGAACGGCCTTCTCCATCGCCCTGGGCAAATCGTGAAGCTCCTCTTCATGCCGCGGACTGACATCGGCGTCCCGCGCCACCCGAAACACCGCCGTCGCACGTACCTCCGACAGGCCGACCAGCAGGCCGAGGTTGGCCGCAATCACGTCCTCCACCGGCGTCAACAACTGCACTTGAGGATCCGCTAAAGTGAACCAGCGCGGCAATTGTGCGGGAACAGGCACTACGACCAGCCGTCCGCCGCCCTCCTCCGCCTCGCCGCCCACTAACGCCGCCACATGCAATTGCAAATTGGATACCGACGGCTGGAAGCGCAGCTCTTCGACGGCCAGGGGAGTTAACAAAGGCTCGATTTCATGGACGAAATAATTTTGCACCTCGCCGCGTTGAGTTTCGTTCCATTCGCTTTGCCGGCAAATCCGTATGCCATGTTCCGCCAATATATTAAATACTTCGCGAATGCCGGCAGCCTGCGCCGACATCATGCGCCGTACACGACCGCTGATGGCTGCAAGCTGTTCGTTGGGCATCAAGCCGGACGGGTCGCGGGCGGTGCTCTTTTCGCGTGCTTGACGCAGCAAGCCTGCCACACGCACGAGAAAAAACTCATCCAGGTTCGACCCGACAATCGCCAGAAATTTCAACCGTTCCAACGGCGGCAAACCCGCATCCAGCCCTTCCTGGAGCACCCGCTCGTTAAATTCCAACCAGCTCAACTCGCGGTTGATATACAGATGCGGCGATTTTAATGGGTCTTTTGCCATGCTCCTATTTACGGCCGTACCGCCGTGAACTACAGCCGACAAAACCGGCGGAGCAGGTTATGGTTTTGCGGCTTTTGCACTTTCCAGCAACCGCTTTGCGCGTTCCGCCGGCTCGCCTCCTACACCGCTATCCAATACCGCCTGCATCGCGGCAGCGACTTGCTGCGGTTGCTCAGCCAACAAGCGGGAAGCAATCGAAACGCTTACCTCGGCGGCCTTAACCTTCAGCCCCGGCCGGTCCAAATAGGACACCGCCAGCGACAATGTTTCCGCCGAAGGAATGCGACTTAACACTTCTAAGGCCAAAGAGCGCTCCTCATCGCGGCGGGCCAGGGACATGGCTTCACGGAACATGGCCAATCGTTCTTCCGGCGTCAGTTGCAACTGGCGTGCAATGCGAATGTAGCCGCGCAAAGCACGAATCCGATATTTCGCCTCCGCGTCTTCCTTGGCGATTTCGAGCAAGTACGGCGCGGCCTCGGCGCTCACCCATTCGCCCAACACACGCGTGGCCGAATCCTTCAACTCCGCATTCTCCGACCTGGCGGCGGAGACCACGATTTGCAGGGCTTTCGGGCCGCTCATTTCGCCCAGCAGCGTGAGCAAAAAGTTCTGCTCCTCAGGTGCGGCTCCGGCAAGAAAATCGGCCAGTTTGGCGGCACAAACGTCGCGATCCGGCATCCGCAGAGCGGCAATGCGCAAGGCAGCCAGCGCCGTTTCCCGCTCTTCTTTGTCCGCAGCTTCCCGCGCATGTTTGAGGAACACTTCCAGATCGTCAAGTTCGCCGAGCTGGCCAAGGGCCGTCAAGGCCGCTTGCCGTACCGCCGCTTCCGGGTCTTTCAGCGCGCGACGCACGACGGGCAGGGCCGCCGCCAGTTGTCGCTTACCGACCAATTCCAGCAACACCGCTTTATTTCGACCGGCTGCGGTGTCGAGTCGGGCAAGGAGCAACTCAGCCACTCCTTTGCCGGGCGTAATGAGCAAACCTTCTTTTGCCGCTGCCCCCGCTTCACCCTCGCCGAGCGCCAGCTCCAGGAGGGTGGCGATGGATATTTCGTCGCCGCGCTTGGAAAGCACATGAATCGCCGCCTTGCGCACTTCCAGGTCCGGACTCTTCGCCGCCTTGATGATCGTCGTCAGCGGCGGCGACTCCCGCCGATCGCCGATTGCACGCAGCAATAACGCCTGACGCTCAACCGGCAGCTTTTCCATCTCCGTGGCCAAAGCTGCCGTTACCTCCGCGCCGGGCAGTTCGCGGGCGATGGCCAGACCGGCTCGAAAATACTCCTCTTCCGGCGCGCGAATCTGCCGCAAAAGAATCTCGCAGGCTTTATCCTTCGGCAGGACATCGAGGCGAAACAGCCCATGCAACGCCCCGACTCTTGCAGCCCTCGAAACCCGCCCTTCTTCCGCGTTCAACAAAGCCTCGTAGAGCTTTCCGGCCGGCTCACGTTCCTGTTTCTCTTTGTCGCCGGCAAGCTGTTCGGCGCAGAGCAGGCAAGCATCGGCGATCGCCGCACACTGCGACGGCTTCGCCGTATTCAGCGCCTCCAGCAATTGCTTTGCCGCCGCCGGCGTGCCGATGCGTCCCAGGGCGCCCGCCGCCGCCGCAGCCACAGCCTTGTCCTCATCGCCTAAGAACTGCACCAGCAATTCCACGGCGTGCGGGTCTCGGCGCTGGCCGATGGAATCAAGTACGCCTACGAGTTGTCGCCCCTGAAGTTTCCCCGCCGCCTCGCGTAAAGCAGCATCGACTTCAGGACCAGGAATCGCCTCCAAGGCAAAGCGGGCGTAACAATTCAGCTTTTCATCCGGCAGCAAGGCGACTAAAGCCGGTATCGACTCCTTCGTGCCGACTACGGCCAGCCGCTGACAGGCCTTGGCCTTCTCAAAAACGCTTGCGTTCGGGTCCGCAAGGATTTTCGTCAGCTCGGCAGGAGTCAGGTCCTTTAGCGGCTGGTTGCTCTGTGCCTGAGCGATAGCCGAAAGGGCTGTGAGAACCAAAACCAATCCCACTACAGTTAATCGAACAGTGCGCATGATAGCTCCTTTAATTTGCAAAGACCCATCTTGCGCCCCACCAATCAGGCAAGTAGAATGGGGCGGAAACCATGTCTTGAATATGACCGCCCCAAAAGCGACTGTCAAGAGTTCCGCCCTCAAGCGCTCACGCCATTAAGCACCGGCCAGGCGAGGAGATTTCCGTCATTACAGGCCAATTTTGGAGGAAAAAAACCAGGCTCAAATGGTGCGCAGAAATACCACCCCAGATGTCTCTCTTCACACACAATAGCCCAAACGCCCCATCAATATGCCTTGGCGTCGATGGCCTGGCCGTCTTTACGATTGCCCAGAGAGCGGTGGACATCGAGGTTTATCGAATAGCTGATCATCTGCACCGAGCCGTCGCAGAAGGCCATGTGGAAGCCGTTGCTATGTGCACTGCCGAAGTTGAACATGAGGTCTGCCCCAGGCGTGTCCTGGAGCGGCGGTACATCCAGGCGCGCCCAGCGGTCCACATCTCGGTCGTGGCCGATATACATTACTTGAT
>Ga0272448_1000131_pt1 | contig 108146 bp, 100 predicted proteins | sample YNPCB0191_FD_202220 | JGI IMG/M metagenome (GOLD analysis project Ga0272448, IMG submission 202220) | Hot spring sediment microbial communities from Yellowstone National Park, WY, United States - YNP-CB-019-1 | ecosystem: Environmental > Aquatic > Thermal springs > Hot (42-90C) > Sediment... | reverse complement strand
TACTCGTATAATCTTTAATCCATGCTATTAATTCTTTACCCCTCAGTTCTTGTAATTGCACTACATGATCGGCTACGGGAATAAAACTCTTTAACAGCGGATTACCGGCTTTTAAATCAATATCGGGCTCAAATAGCACCAGCAATGTACTATCGGGCATGACTGTAACATATTCGATAAACTTTCTCCACTCTTTGAGTTGCTGATTTTCTCCTTCCCTGCTATCTCCTTCAGTCTGGCTATCCCCGGTCTGGAAACGCTTCAATAATCCCTCAACTATAACAAGCCGCTTACCTGCCATAAATGGCACCATATTACAAACTTCAGTTAATTCGCTTATCGTAAGTTTACGCCCATCCAATCGTACTGTATTGATATCCGCAATTTCGCTGTTTCCCAAATCTGATTTTATTTTCCCCAGTGCCTCGTGACACCGGTAATTATCATTTCCATATATTATGTAAAACATTTTGATTAAATATAAAATATCGGTAATCGAGTTCCTGTTGCTATCAGAATCATTAATTGTATAATAATAACACGAAATTATTACTTGCGGTGCAGTATGGAGGTATTATGCTGGTCAAAAAGTTATTAGGTAAAGAAGTTATCAGTTCCCATGGTGAGAAACTCGGTAAAATCGCTGATTTCGATATTGATGTTATATCCGCAAAGGTGAAGCAGGTAGTAATACAGGCAGGTTTCAACAAAAAATATAAGATTATGCTCGACGATATCGTTACCGTTGGCGACAAGGTTATACTTAGATTGTCGGAAGAGGATTTGAATAAGAAGACCGGCAAAACGAAATAGTATTCATTGGATATACCTGAAAATTCAAACTAATTTATGTCAGTTATTTTATAGACTTCATAACAAAAACAATGGATCAGCACAAATGCTGTTATTTTAAGGCTGCTAAATTAAACGATGGTAGGCCTTCGTCACTTGCAGATATGATAGTACTACATATTGTACAGTAACTGTACAATATTCCAATAAGGGGAGGCTAATTATGTCAAATTTTATTGAGGTTGGCAGGACATCGGAATTTAATAATGGGATGCTGAAAGAGGTCGAAGTCCAGGGTAATGCAATCCTTCTGGCCAGAGTCGAAGATAAATACTACGCTGTAAGTGGTCGCTGTACCCACATGGGTGGTAGACTGGCACAGGGAAAGCTGGATGGGAAAACCATCACCTGTCCTCTGCATGGCTCGCAGTTCGATCTTGATGATGGCCATGTAGTTCGCTGGCTAAAAGGGTCGGGGGCATTCTCAGCAATTGGTAAAGCACTTAAGGGACCTAAATCCCTTACTATTTACCGCGTGAAGGTCGAAGGCGAAAGGGTATTGATAGAAATCTGAATTTTTTTAAGGATTAATATACATACCGGTTTTTGTTCAAGTCAATAGCAACGCCAGCTACAGTAGCTATAAATAGCGTTGACATGCATTTCTAATGTCATCAGCTCAATAGTAAATGCGATAATGAATTGAAGGTTTTTAAAATAGTAAGATGTTTTTAAGAAAGAAAGTCTGTATATTGATCATTTTCTGTCTATTATGCGTAATTTTTGCTGTAATAGCCTGCTCAACCAAAATAAAATGCCCCGAAAATGCGGATGCTCAAATATCTCAAAGGGAAACACTCGTTCAAATATCAACTATTGATGCGCTTCTCAGCGGCGTCTACGATGGTGTTGTAACCTTCGAAACTTTAAAAAAATTTGGCGATTTCGGTATAGGTACTTTTGAAGGTCTTGATGGAGAAATGGTGGCGGTGGATGGTAATTTCTATCAGGTAAAGGCAGATGGAGTCGCTTATCCCGTATCCGAATCTATGAAGACGCCTTTTGCATCTGTGACTTTTTTTGACACCGATAGAGAAGTTCAATTGCCAGAAGGCATGAATTACGGGAGTTCAGCAGAATTTCTGGATAGAATACTTCCAACAAAAAATATCTTTTATGCAATTAAAATCGAAGGTACTTTCAGCTATATAAAAACGCGGAGTGTACCCCGACAGAAAAAACCGTATCCACCTCTGGTGGAGGTTACCAAGAATCAGCCCACGTTTGAATTAATCAACGTAGATGGAGCTATTATTGGGTTCCGATGTCCTTTGTATGTAAGCGGGGTTAATGTACCGGGCTATCACCTGCATTTTTTAACCAGAAACAGAGATGCTGGTGGCCATGTGCTGGAATTCAAGTTAAAGCAGGCAGTAGCCTCTATCGATAACACTTCCCAATTTCTGATGATATTACCCGGCGAAGATAGCGATTTTTATAAGGCGCGGTTGACCGAGGGTACGCAAGATGACTTAGAAAAATCCGAAAAATAATCTCTTACCAGATGTTGCAAATCATTTAAAAGGGCAACCGAACTAAAGCCTACTTCGACATAAATATAGTGAAAGCACAGTGAAGCAATTGACTTAATTAGCATAGCTCTCACAAATCTATTTATTTCCTCATAATTTCACCGGAGCTACATAATTCATCAATGCTCTCTTCTGGTACATTTTTGATGATTAAATTCGTTATCTTGATTTTAGAGATGCAAAAATATATACTCATAATGTTATTCTAATTGGAAGCCCTTTGTTGAAACTTTATATTCTTCCCTTGCAATCACCCGGAGGTTAATATGGATTACAACCCGTTTGACGAATCAGAAGATGAAGAACTTGAAGCATCGATGGATCTTGAAATGATAAGGGATGATCTTATAGCAGAACTCAAGGCCATTAATGAATATGAAGCTCAAATCGATATGCTGGATAGCGATGATGCCGCAGATGTTATCGAACATATACTCGAAGACAAGAAGACACACGTTGCCAAACTTATTAAATTATTGAAATTACTGGATCCGGTACAGGCTGAAAAAATTGAAGGTGAATTGGGATAATAAAATGGCACACAAACCTAAGTTAAAAGCTGCTAAAAAAAACCGTGGCAAAACCAAAGGAAACAAGAAAAATATAATCAAAAAAGTTACAGAATAAGCTGCGGCTGGAGCTACCGATTTGAGGTTATTGGTCATCGGCAACGGTGCACGTGAACATGCTATCGTTTGGAAATTAGCAAGTAGTCCTCTGGTAAAGTCGATTTTCGTTTCACCCGGTAATGCCGGTACAGCCAGAATCGCTACTAATTTGCCCGTTAATCCCTCCGATATTGAAACACTGATACAAAGGGCTTCTGAATTAAAAATTGATATGGCAGTTATCGGGCCCGAGGTACCGCTGGCCGCCGGGATTGTAGACCGCTTCAAAGAAAAGGGCATTCCCGCTTTCGGACCAACAAAACAAGCTGCCCAAATCGAATCCAGTAAAATATTCGCTAAATACCTTATGCAAAAATACGGGATCCCCTGTGCGGCCAGCCGCGCCTTTTCAAATTACGATGATGCTAGAAAATACCTCACTACCGTGGAATTGCCGGTTGTCATTAAGGCTGACGGGCTGGCAGCAGGAAAAGGCGTGATCGTTTCAGCCACCGAAGATGAGGCACATGATGCGCTCAAATCTATGATGATAGACAGGATTTTCGGTGAAGCCGGCACCAGGGTCATCATTGAAGAATACCTGCAAGGTCTGGAAGTCAGTTTGCTGGCTTTTACGGACGGTATATCGGTAATACCCATGGTACCTGCCTGCGACTACAAAAGGGTCTATGATAATGATTGTGGACCTAATACAGGTGGTATGGGAAGCTATAGCCCGCCGGGTTTTTTCGACCAGAAAATGATAAAAAATGTTACAGAAACTATCATCAAGCCGGCCGTTAAAGCCATGTCAAATGAGGGAAAACCGTATGCCGGTGTCCTCTATACAGGCCTGATTATAACCGAGAAAGGACCAAAGGTACTGGAGTTCAATGCCCGCTTCGGTGATCCTGAAACACAGGTAATCCTGCCCAGATTGAAAACCGATCTTGTTGAGATTATGGTGGCCGTAGTTGATGGAAAACTCGACCGAACAAGAATTGCCTGGACTCAAGAAGCGTGTGTGGGTGTGGTGATGGCTTCACAGGGTTATCCGGGAAAATATCGTACAGGTTTACCCATAACTATTTCAAAAAAAATAAGCAAGGACATAAATATTTTCTTCGCTGGAGCAAAATCAACAGATGACGGCCAGATTTTAACTGATGGAGGCAGGGTACTTACTATAACAGCAACCGGTAAGAGTCTAAAAGATGCCCGTGATAAGGTTTACAGCAACATACCTTATATTCACTTTGATGGATGCTATTACCGAAAAGATATAGCTGCAAGGGAGGTGAGTTGATGGCACTTATAGCTGTTATTATCGGGAGCAAAACTGATGAACCCTTTATACAGCCGGCAGTAGATATTTTAAACGAATTTAAAATCGACTATGAATTATTCATTCTTTCTGCCCACCGCAAGCCCGATCAGGTCCGTCAGTTTGCGCTGAACGCACCGTCTAAAGGGTTCGAAGTAATTATTGCCGCTGCCGGAAATGCAGCTCATCTTCCCGGTGTAATAGCATCGTGGACTCATCTTCCCATCATCGGGATACCTCTGCCATCAAGCGAGCTACATGGAATCGACTCGCTATATTCCATTGTTCAAATGCCGGGTGGTATTCCTGTTGCATGTATGGGAATCGGAGCTGCCGGCGCTAAAAACGCCGCCCTTTTCGCCATTCAGATACTGGGTAATAAATATGTACATATACAGGACATGTTCCGCGAATACAAAAGAAAGCAGGCAGAAGCCTGAGGAAGTAAGATATGATTGAACGCTATTCACGTCCCAAAATGAAACAAATATGGTCGGATAAGAATAAATTCGATAAATGGCTGCAGGTTGAAATTGCCGTATGTGAAGCCTGGGCTGAACTGGGAAGAATCCCTACGGAAGCTGTCCCGAAAATAAAGAAGACAACCGTTAATTTCGAACGCATGTCCGAGCTATTTAAAATCACTCATCACGATGTAACTGCCTTTCTCAATGCGATCAGCGAAACCGTGGGTGAGGAGTCCCGCTATATCCACCTCGGTTTAACCTCATCCGATATAATGGACACTGCACAGGCACTCCAGCTGCGGGATGCAGCTAATTTGCTTCTTGCCGACATCAACAATTTAATCAAAGTTCTGGAAGACAGGGCACTTGCCACCAAGGACACCATTATGGTCGGCCGTACCCATGGCGTCCATGCGGAACCGGTAACCTTTGGACTGAAAATGGTACTCTGGTCACAGGAAATGAAAAGAAACTATGAGAGATTGGAGCAGGCTAGAAAGGTTGTATCCGTGGGCAAAATCTCCGGTGCCGTAGGCACTTACGCTTCTGTGCCACCGGAAATAGAAGAGATTGCCTGTAATAAGCTGGGGCTCGATTTTGCCCCTGTATCCAACCAGATTATCCAACGAGATAGATATGCACAGTTCGTCTGTACCCTTGCTATTATCGGCAGTTCCCTGGAGAAATTTGCCACTGAAATACGCTCGCTCCAGCGTACTGAAATACTTGAGGCCGAAGAGCCGTTTTCACCCGGCCAAACAGGCTCATCAGCCATGCCGCATAAGCGGAATCCCGAACTATGCGAGAGGATATGCGGGTTATCCAGGGTGTTACGCGGTTATGCGTTAACATCCATGGAAAATATAGCACTTTGGCATGAACGTGATATCAGCCATTCATCCAATGAGCGAATTATTTTGCCCGATTCATGTCTAGCTCTCGATTATATGCTGGATATCTTTACCGGCGTTATGAAAGGGTTGCAGATATACCCTGAAAACATGAAACGAAATCTCGAGCTAACCCATGGCTTGATCTTTTCACAGCATGTGATGCTGGCCCTGGTCGGAAAGGGGCTTAGCCGCCAGAAGGCCTACGAGCTCACCCAGCGCAATGCCATGAAGGCATGGAAGACGAGCACGCCATTTTTGGCTCTGCTGAAAGAGGATCCCGACGTAATGGAATATCTGAGTCTCAGAGAACTCAATAAAATATTCGATTACGGAAAATTTCTAAAATATATCGACACAGTTTATGAGCGTACTGGATTGATTAAAAGCCGAAAATCGAAGACATAATGAACAGGAGACATAAATTGCCGTTAGTACTTAATACCTCCCTAAAGCTGCCCCTTATAGCCAGAGGAAAAGTAAGGGATATATATGACCTCGGTGACAAACTGCTCATCGTATGCACGGATCGTATTTCTGCTTTTGACTTTGTGCTGCCGAATGGTATCCCGGATAAAGGGATCGTATTAAACCAGCTTTCGGCATTCTGGTTTGCCAGAACATATCATATCGTCCACAATCACATGATAGAATCTCTTGAAAGCATGAGGGCTCTAAATAAGTACTCTGCTAATCATAAACCTTTACCCACGGTTTTGCTGGGGCGTTCTATGGTAGTGATCAGGGCAAAACGGATACCTGTCGAATGTGTAGTACGGGGTTATATCTCAGGTTCAGCCTGGGCTGAATATCGTAAAACTGGCACCGTTAATGGGCAGAAATTACCACACGGCCTTAAAGAAAGCCAGGAACTGCCCGAACCCATGTTCACGCCCACAACTAAAGCAGAAAGCGGCCATGATAAGCCCTTAAGTCCTTCCGAGCTTGTCAATCTCGTGGGAAAAGAGACAGCAACAGAACTTAAAGATAAAAGCATCGCCCTTTATCAATTCGCCCGCCAGTATGCCCTTGAACGGCATATCATTATTGCCGATACCAAATTTGAATTTGGTCACGATGGTGATGAAATGATTTTGATCGATGAAGCACTTACACCCGATTCCAGCCGTTTCTGGGATGCAAAGGAATATAAATCGGGTAAACCCCAGCCCAGCTTTGATAAGCAGATTGTGCGCGATTGGCTGACTGCTTCGGGATGGGATCAAAAATCTCCTGCACCCGTCCTGCCACGAAAAATCGTAGACGCCACTTCAAGACGCTATCGGCAAGTATATCGGATGCTTACCGGGAGGAAATTGAAAAATGTATTTAGCTAAGGTGTATATAACGCTTAAACCTACCGTTAATGACCCTCAGGGTTTAACCATCAAAGGAGCTCTGCATAATCTTGGTTTTGAAGGCGTTCGCGAGGTCAGAGCCGGCAAATACATCGAAATCAAAATAGAAGATAACAATATTGATAATGCCAGAAGCACTGTTGAGCAGATGTGCAAAAAGCTACTGGCCAATACCGTCATTGAAAACTATCGCTTCGAGCTGGAGCCTTTGTAGCTCCAATAATTATTACCACAATATGTGAATAATCTATTCCGCAACACAGCATAGACCGATATAATCCAAAACCCATCATCTGATAATTCTGGTCTGGTACCAAACCGCCCAGTCCTGACCGGAAGAGCCTTCAGCGCTGACTTTCAGAATAAAATCTGCCTTTTTACCTGCATAGGGTGTGAGGTCGACCGCAACCGTCTTAATCGTTCCATCATAGGCTTTTACATTCTCAGCAATCCAGGCATTTGAACCTTCGAGTCTGATCATTACACTGAACCTTACCTTCCCGGCCGTGGCATTCTTAATAAAGCCACATTTGGTATAAAAATGGTCACCCGCCTTAACCTGATATCCCAGTGTATTATATAATTCCATATAAGCACCGGATATATATCCATTATCTACCCACTGAGGATGTGTTTCTAATACTTTGTCGTAGATGTTGTTGTCTTCCAGAGTGATATTCGTGCGGTAGCAGGCAAAGCCCTTTGGATCATCTATTGCTCCGCCGAAAGTCAAGGTACCTGCCCCGCTACTCCACCTAACATCTGTTGAAGGGCTGGAGGCCTCATTAACAAAATCATAGATTACTGCCACAGCCATGGTTACGGTTTTTTCATTATTAGTCTCGTCCGCTTCGGCAACAATTCCTGTAGCATCCGCTACAACCTTTATATTCGGAGTTAGTGGTGAATAAATCCATGCCGGAAAACTTCCATCGTAATCAGCACCTGCTGGAAGCACGGGTACATTGACATCGGATTTTTGAATACCCTCGACAAACAGCCTGCTTATACTAGCACCGGCAGACAAAGGGCCGTTATTTTTAATCTTAAAACCGATAATATAACCGCTGGGAGTATCTATCTTGCTTATACTTTGAATGATTAAATCGGGCTTACCCACCGGAGGCGGCCCCAGTATACCTACAGAAACAGTAATCGTCTTTGATACCCAGCCCCCACCGGATGATGTGGCTGTAAGAGTATAGGTGGTTGTAGATGCTGGAGAAACAGATTGGCTGCCGACATTAGCCACCGAACCGATACCCGAAATGGTTACCTGCGCAGCGTCGCTGACATTCCAGCTAAGTGTCGTCGATTCACCGGGAGATATAACGGAAGGAGTAGCACCGAACGCGTTAATCGTTGGCAAACCGCCAGGCGCCGGACTTCCAGTAACAGTTATTGTAACTGAAGAATTGGTACTGCCCGCAGCGTTGCTGGCCGTTAGTGTGAAGGTAGTGGTGCTTCCAGGGGTAATTACACCTGAACCGGATACCGGATTAACACTGCCGATTACCGGGGATATCGATGCAGAAGTTGCATTTGAGATGTTCCAGCTCAACGTCGAACCCTCACCTGCTCCAATGGTAGTTGGGGAAGCCGTGAATGAATTTATCACAGGTGATCCTGATGGTGTTGTAGAACCTCCGAGCACATGGACTTTCACTCTGGCAGTGGTGGTGCCGTACTGGTTGGTAGCCGTAAGGATATAGGTGGTTGTAGAATTCGGCAACACAGTTCTTGTACCGTTTAACGCAACCGTTCCTATTTCATTATCTATAGAAACCGATGTTGCTCCATCTACCTCCCAGCTTAACTGTGCCCTATCACCGGCAGCAATTGTATCCGGTCTGGCATAAAAGCTGGTGACAACAGGCGCCTGGCCTCCGCCAGATGGGCCTGGACTTGCCGGTAAATATATGCATCCCGAAAAAACCAATAACAGCGAAGCCAGAAAAAACCATATATTCACTTGTATGCCTCCCCTAATAGATAATTTAGAATTACAAGCACCGGATATTTTCAATTATCGCTACTCGGGAATTTGATATTTAACCGTTAATTTAGGTATTCCGGCACCGATATCGATATAATTGGCGTTGGTCGTTAAATTTTGATACTTTTTATCAGTATAATCAACGCGTGGGAAGTAATAGTATTTTTCAAATTGGATACGAAGCTGATAACGTTTATTTCCTTCATCGAGCCTCTTCTGTAAGGTAGTAACAAAATCGGGAGAGGTGAAAGGCTTATCCGGCAGCATACTGGCTGTAAAATTATAGTTATAGCTGTACACATAGCCTGCCGGCACATATATGGCATAATCGCTGGCCCTTAAACTGCTTCCATACTGGTAGTTATAGATAAGCAGTGATCCCAGCCATGGAAACGGGGTATTTATAACGTTTGCCTTGGATATATCCAGTTCAACCACCTTAATAATAGCATTTGAAGGAATCGTAGAAATATCAAAGCTCAGGAATGCCTGCATTGGCACCTGCATTTCATTTTGTCCCACCCAAACCTCGTCTAAAACTACTTTATCCTTTCTCACTGTGCCGTCTTCAGCCGCGATAGAGTACGTTATCAATGTATACATGGGTATGGGAGTAACTGCAACTTTTGCTTTTGCCGTTACGATACCCTCATCATTAGCTGCAAATATTGTATAGGTAGTATCCTGCAATGGCCTGACCGATCTGCTTCCTATTAAAGATACATCTCCCACATCCGGCTCGATTTTCACACTTCCCATGCCTGAAACCTCCCAGTTCAAAGTTGTCCATTCACCCTCTTTAATATTAGGCGGCGAAACGCTGAAGTTCTTGATGGACATTTTGGTAGGGCCGCCCTGCGCCAGCACATTTACATTGGTGCTAACCTCCTGAGACCAGTTGCCATAATTATCCTGAACTTTGAACCATATCGTATGCGGTCCCGCAGTAAGTCTATTTGTTTCAAATGATGCGAGCTTGCTCAAATCGCCGTTGACATTCGACCGCCAGTTATAAGCTACGATTTGTCCGATAGAAGAAACTCCGTGACCTGAAAACTGGATAGCTTCGCCTTCCCATATCTGGGAACTGGATACCGAATCTATATAAGCCAGCGGAGGTATTTTAGTGTTCACAGTAGGTCTAACACACCCTGCCAGCAAAACAGCTATGCCCAGGATGGCTACTACCACATTCTTCAAAACAGCACCTCCGATTTAAATTATATTGTATTTTTAACACAATCTAACATTGTCATCCATGCTTGTCAACATATTAAATAATTCGTGATTAAAATCATATAAGTTATTCATTCTAATGATATAATAATCATAAAAATATAATATATTGTACATAACGCTGTTTACATTTGAGCGTTGAGAAATGGATTATCTAAAAGTCACCGTACTTTTGATTGGAGCCTATATCTTAGGATCCATACCTACGGCACTCATTATATCCAGACGGATAAGATCGATAGACATCAGAAAAGTGGGTGATGGGAATATGGGGGCTAGAAATGCCTTCCACACCATAGGGTCAAGGTACGGTATCCTGATTGCTATAATCGATATTTTAAAAGGAACATTTCCTGTGGTCGTAGCCGCATTAGCCGGACTTAATACTAATTTATGCATGCTCACAGGTATCGCCGCTATTGCAGGCCATGATTTTCCGATATTTGCACACTTCAAAGGAGGACAGGGATTGGCGACATCTTCTGGAGTTATCCTCGCTCTCACCTGGCAAATCGCGCTAATCGGCTTCATAACCTACGGTTTGATGTATGTAATCACTAAAAAATCCACTACAAGCGCTGCTATTGCCGGAGGTGTGCTGGCCTCTATACTCCTGATAACCGGCCAATGGTTGATGCTGGCCTATGTAGCAGGAATTCTGATATTTATCCCGGTGAAGCAGTATCTGGATTTACCGCGCAGAAAATCAATAAAGCTTAATCAGGGCGAGACTAAATAAATAACATCTTCATATAACCAGTTCACCTGCCCATTTTTTCCTTGACAAGGCTGACAATCCTGGACATAGCTTCACCGGCCTTGGCTTCCATTCGGACTGTGGCTCTTGAGTCAAGAGGCGTATCGCCGATATTTATGATCACCAGTTTCGCCCCCGCTTCCAGTGCATATATCGGTATATAGGCAGCCGGATAGACCACCAGTGTTGAGCCTATGACAATACACAGATCACACTGGCTGGCACGTCTTGCGGCTTCACTCAATACCCATTGTGGAAGGGCTTCACCAAAGAATACGGCATCCGGCTTTAATATTCCCCCGCACCTATCACAGTCGGGGATATCCACCTTTTCCAAACGTTTAAGTATTTCAGGCATTGGATAACGCTCATTGCATTTCAGACAACGAGCAAACTGCATATTGCCATGCAATTCAAAGACAATATCAGGAGAATTACCTGCTGCTTGATGCAGATTATCGATATTCTGGGTAATTACGCAATCCAGTTTGCCCAGCTTTTCCAATTCAGCGACAGCCGTATGGGCTTTATTTGGTTTAGCGGCGGTAACCAGCCCTCCCTGAACCAGCATCTTCCACTGCATTCTCCGATTTTCCTCGCTGGCAAGATATTTCTGTATGGTAAAATCATCAGGATTTACTTTTGTCCAGATTCCATCTTTCCCTCTGAAATCGGGTATGCCTGATTCGGTGCTGATACCGGCACCGGTAAAAACTACATTTCTGTTTGATTGAACGATCAGCTCTGCAACCTTTTGGCATTTTTCTTCAAATTCGCGATTAATCATTTTTTCTCCTTTCCCTGATTAAATCACAGTAAATCAACCTAGATAAAATTATACACATCGACGGGCCGTCTGATATATTATACCTATGATCGAGATCATGGATACAATAACCCTCATAAAAGCCAATCTACGCACTAAATTTATGGGGCGGGAGTTGCACGTTCTCAGTGAAACTACCTCGACCCAGGATATTGCCAAGGAATTGGCTGAAAAAAAAACACCCGAGGGTACTGCGGTTATAGCAGAGCGACAGAAAGCAGGCCGCGGCAGACTCGGGCGATCATGGTTTTCGCCCCAAGGCGGGCTTGCTGTTTCAATTGTATTATATCCCGCTTTGCCTGTTCTAAACCTTCTACCAGCTATTTCCTCGCTGGCAGTTTTGAATACTCTGGAAAAATTCGAAATCAAATCATCCATTAAATGGCCTAACGACGTGTTAATCGGCGGCAAGAAAGTCTGTGGCATATTGATTGAAAACAGTATCGATGCCGGACATTTGAAATACACCATACTCGGTATAGGTTTAAACATAAACTTCGATGTCGCCCGTTTTCCTCAAATAGCTGAAATCGCCACCAGCATGTCGCTTATTCTAGGAAGAACCGTCCCTATCGGCCTAGTAGCAACACACCTGTTCTCTGAGTTAGAAGATTTATATCTTAGATCATCTGAAGTTGATGAAATCCTCGAGCAATGGGCAGGCAATATGGACACTATCGGCCAAAGGATAAGAGTCAGCACCGGTAATGAGATAATAGAAGGGACAGCCATGTCAATAAGTGAAACTGGAAACCTCGTTATCCAGCTAAACGATGGTACGTTAAGAGAAATACTGGCCGGTGATGTAACTATACTTAAAAAGTAATATTAGGAGGGCGGATCAGATCCGCCCTCCTAATTCACAGACAAAAAGCTATTTGCCCTGCTCTTCGTTTAATTTACCCATCATAGGTTTAATCAAATCGATAGGCAAAGGGAAAACGATTGTATTGGTTTTTTCTGTTGATATCGTTATCAGCGTTTGCAGATAACGTAACTGTAGGGCTGACGGTTGGCTGGCAATAATGCGTGCTGCCTCGGCCAGTTTTTCTGCCGCCTGCGCTTCACCCTCGGCATGTACGATTTTAGCACGTCTTTCTCTTTCAGCCTCGGCCTGAGCAGCCATAGCCCTTTGCATCGCTTCCGGCAGCTGGACATCTCTCACCTCTACCATGCTTACCTTTATACCCCATGGCTCGGTACCTTCATCGATGAGGGACTGGAGTTTTTCATTGACCTTATCCCTATGGGCAAGCAGATCTTCCAGATCACTTTGACCTACAACATTGCGCAGTGTAGTTTGACATAGCAGTGATGTGGCGCGAATATATTGCTCCACGTTCAAAACCGCAGCTTCCGGCTTGATAACACGAAAATACACCACAGCATCGACTTTAACAGTAACCGTATCCACCGTGATGCATTCCTGCGCCGGTACATCCATGGTTACCACCCGCAAATCGACCTTGACCATCCGCTCGATAAATGGTATGAGCAGAATCAGACCCGGGCCTCTAACACCCACGTATCGGCCCAACCGAAAGACAACACCCCTTTCATATTCGTTTACTATTCTAATAGATGCCGCCAGGACTATTAGAATAAAAATACCTAGAAAAACCAAAGGCAATATTGTGGCCATCTCAGCCTCCTTTATTTAATTTGTCTACGTATAGTTTGAGATCATCTACCCTCTTAATCACCACTTCCTCGCCCGGTAATGCAGTGCCGCTTTCAATTTCTGCCGTCCACAACTCACCATCAATCAGCACCTTTCCCCGGGGATTCAACTCGGCTTTTACTATCGCTATCTGACCGATCATCCCTTCTTTACCCGTAGCTACTTTACGCCTCTGTCCCCGTACAGTCGCCCATATGAGAAACCCGACAAAGGCAACAAGAACTACCGTTGTAACCACAATAATGCCAGGGTCTACCTGCATAGAAGCATCACTCCCACTAAAAAGAGTAAAAGAACCGATGACCAGTGAAATAATTCCACCGGTCGTGAGTATACCATAGGACGGAACAAAAATCTCGGTTACGAACAGCCCCAGTGCCAGCAATATAAGCAACAACCCAGCCCAGTAGGCATTCAAGACACCCAGCGAATAAAAGGCGAAGAACAGACATATACCCCCGATCACTCCGGGGAAAATCAGTCCTGGATTAGATACTTCGGTAATGAGCCCGATCGAGGCAAGAGAAAGAAGTATATAAGCAACATTTGGATGGCTTATCATATGCAAAAACTTTTCCACGCCCGTCATTTCACTGTACCTTATATGCGCACCGGTCGTATTGACGGTGACCTTTCTACCATTTGACAGTGTTATCTCTCTGCCATTAATCCGTTTGATCACCGTTCCAAGATCATCGGCCATAAAATCCACCAGGTTACTTTCGACTGCTTGAGACGCAGTAAATGATTTGCTTTCTCTTACAGCAGCTTCCACAAGGGCAGGATTGCGTCCTCTCTTTTCGGCGATGCTCTGTATCCAGGCTGCCGAATATTCGGTGGCTTTTTTCTGCTGGGCTTCAGGCATTTCTTCCCCAACACTGACCGGATGCGCTGCACCTATGCTGGTAGCCGGAGCCATTGCTGAAAGATGGGCCGATACTGTGATAAAGGTCCCCGCCGAAGCTGCCCAAGCACCCTGTGGCGATACATAAACAACCACGGGCACATCCGCATTCAAAATACATCTAACGATCTTTTCGGTGGTATCCAGCAGCCCTCCAGGTGTATTCAACTCTATAATACACGCTTCGCTTCCTCTTTCTTCCGCTTCTCTTATACCGCGAATTATATAATCGGCCACAATTGGCACAATATTACCTTCTACCCGCAGAACGACAATTTCATTGCCATCGGCTTCTGCACTGCCGCCTTTGCAACCAAACAATAACCCTATTAGGACAAATATAAGAAAAACAGCCCTGAAAACAATCTTCATCATACGTTTACATTGTATAACATTATCGGGCCTTATGCGGAATAAATCCAAAAGTCCAGCATATCGGGTCAATCCCGTTGATAAACGGTTGCAAATTAGAGTCTTTTATATCGCAAATCAGACAAATAGATTATGTCAAATTGAAGCCTTGTCTTGCTTGGTGTAGAATTATGCGACTATAACGGGATAAAGGAAAATGGACATACAAAGATGTAAGGGAGCACGCGACCTCTTACCTGAGGACATGGAGCGATTCCGTCAAATTGAAGATGCCTTTCGTAATACGTGTATCAACTGGGGCTATCGGGAAATCAAAACGCCTACACTCGAATATATGTATCTATTTACGGCTACCGGCACCCTGACACCGGCCATGCTATCGCGGGTTTATTCCTTTCTCGACTGGGACGGCTGGGGAGGTGAGCGAATCGTTTTAAGGCCAGACGGAACAATTCCGGCTGCTAGGCTGTACTGTGAAAATATGGCCAGACAAGATATCGCCAGGCTGTACTACATTACCAACGTATTTGCGTTTGAAGAAACGGGTACCAGCGATCGCGAAAAATGGCAATGCGGTGTAGAACTCATCGGAAATGATAGGCCTGTTGCTGATGTCGAGGTTATAAGTATTGCTCTTGAAGCAGCCGCATCCTTCGGCATTCAGAAAATCGAACTCAAATTATCACATGCCGGTGTTTTGAAAGCTCTGATAGCGGAGCAGAAATTAAACCGCGAAGCCAGAGAGGCCTTGCTTGACGAGATTCTTGAAGGAAACTGGCAAGCTTTATCTCTACTTAAACCAAAGATAAAGGGCCAGGCGGATATCATATCAACACTTATCAATCTAAAAGGGAAATCCAGTGGATTTTTAGCCAATTTAAAGGCATTACCTGCTGTTTCCCAGAATCTGAAGCGTGAAATAGACCGCTTTATCGATATCACCAGTTTGCTCGATTCACTGGGTTGCAAATATGAAATCGATTTTACCTCCATTAAAGGCTTCGAATATTACACGGGTCTTTGCTTTAAAATCGTAGCAAATGGATCACGCATCTGCAGCGGTGGACGCTATGATAACCTTCTTAACCTAGTAGGTGGAGTAGATCGGCCGGCCAGCGGTTTTGCCTTCTTTATAGACCAGATATCGGGCCTTATAAAACCGCCGAGCAGACAGAAAGATTGGAAAACAGTTGTAGTTCGCACTCGCAATAAGAGCGAAACCTGCATTAAAACTGCCTTTAATATTGCCGGTGCTTTACGCAATGCCGGCCTAATTGTTGAGATGGACTTCGGCGGAAGCCAGCTTAAAGCACGGTGGGTTGTTAATATAGGTAAACAGCCTCAGGCATTTACGTTGATAGATAATATAACTAAAGTTAAAAAAACCGCCGGTAAAGTGGATGAGATCGTAAGCATAATAGGGAGAGTCGGCAATGGCGATTAAATATCCCGATACTGCTGTTAAATTAGCACTGCCTAAAGGCAAACTTTTAAACCCTACTTCTGCTCTGCTGTCGACAGCAGAACTCGGGTTTAAAGATTATAATTCAAACACACGTATTTACAGGCTTAAATCAGATAATATTCCAAATCTATCTGCAAAGATGCTGAACGAAAGAGATATTCCTATACAGGTAGCTATAGGGAACTATGACTTCGGCATCTGCAGTTCGGACTGGCTACAGGAACTGCAAACCCGCTATCCAAGCAGCCGCGTTTTTAAGGTTGCTGACCTCAATTACGATAGATCCGCGATTTTCCTGGCCTGTTCTAATCAACTTCCTTTAACACTAAATGCATTAACGAAAAGCTCTCAATGCTGGCGCATTGTTTCCGAATATCCGGCACTGGCCGAGACGGTTGCCTGCCGTATGAGGCTTAAAAGGTTTCGAATTTTCCCCCTGTGGGGATCAGCAGAGGTTTATCCACCTGAAAGCGCTGACCTGGCAGTACTTAAAGCTACTGGTGAAGAAAGCTTGGCTCAGTTACAACTTCTCCCTATACATAAAGTCTGCGATAGCAATGCCTGCATTATAGCTAACAGAGATAGCCTCGAATCTAAAGACCTCAGCGTGCTACTCGCCCGTTTGAGCAGTGCAGTAAAGAATTATAATCCCACGGTGGAAAAACCATCATTTAAAACTTTGCCTTCCATGTCTAATTACAGTTATCGTAAATCATCGGGTTATATAAGAATGGCCCTGGCAGACGGACATCAGCAAATACATACTGCGAATTTTTTAAAAAAAACTACTCTAAAACTGGACGGCTATACAGCTGAAAGTTTTCAGAGGCGACCTTCCTGTAATCTGGATTGGGTTAATGTTAAGGTCATACGCCCGCAGGATATGCCACAGCAGGTAGCCAACGGTAATTTTGACCTCGCCATCACCGGAAGAGATTGGCTGCTCGATCACCTTTACCAGTTTCCATCCAGCCCGGTGGAAGAGATAATCGACCTGAAATTCGGCTGGGTCAAAATCGTCGCTGTAGTATCGGAAGATTTCCCGGCCGATTCTATCGATGAAATAAAGAGGCTTACCTCATCGGCCAAATTCGATATACTGCGGACGGCAACAGAGTATACTAACATCGCCGATAAATATCTCCGCGACAGACATATTGATCGTTACCGGGTGATACCCACATGGGGTGCCACAGAAGCCTACCTTCCCGAGGATGCTGATATGTTGATAGAAAATACCGAAACAGGGCAAACGCTGCGCAAACACAGGCTTAAGATTATCGACACAATTTTTGAATCAACAGCCTGCCTTATAGGTAATCGGATTAGCATTACCTCTTTACACAAACGTAATAGAATCACCGAGATAATTAAGATTTTTAGAGAGGCGGTTAATTAAAGTATGAAAATATTAAGAGGTTATAAAGAGGCACGCAGGTCACTTGAAAGAGCACTGCCTTACGATATAACCATGGAGGAATATAATAAAATAGAAACTACCGTTAAAGAGATAATTCAAACGGTTAAAAAAGAAGGCGACCGTGCCCTCTACCACTATACGGAGCGTTTTAGCGGGGCACGATTAAAATGTCTTGAAACATCGCCGAAGGAAATCGCTGCCGGATATAAATCTGCAGACAGGGAGCTGATTCGATCACTCAAAATCGCCGCGGGACGCATCCGTAGTTTTCATAAAAAATGCATGCAAAAAATCGGTGCTGGATTTATCAGGGATGGTGTAGGACAAAGGATATTACCGCTTGAACGTGTTGGCATATACGTACCCGGTGGAACCGCATCATATCCCTCAACCGTTCTGATGACTGCTATTCCGGCGCGTGTTGCCGGCGTACATGAGATCGTCATGGTAACTCCGTGCAATAGCGATGGAAATATACCTGTAAATACACTTGCGGCAGCCAGAGTAGCCGGCGTGGATAGAATATTTAAGATAGGAGGAGCACAGGCAATAGCAGCTCTGGCCTTTGGCACCCGATCTGTACCCAGAGTAGATAAGATATGCGGACCGGGCAATATATATGTAATGATGGCTAAAAAACTTCTGTACGGTACGGTTGCAATCGATTCTCTGCAGGGCCCCAGCGAAGTAGTGGTGATTGCCGACGCTTCAGCCAATCCTGCTTTTTGCGCTGCCGACTTAATCGCACAATCAGAACACGACGCTATGGCTTCAGCAGTCTTTATAACCACCTCGGAGACTATGGCCTGGAAAGTACAAGCCGAACTAAATGAGCAAATGAAGGGATTAAAAAGAAAGTCCATTGCCGCCAATGCTCTTACTGCCAACGGCCACATTGTTATAGTGCAAAACCTGGATGAAGCAATTGAGCTTGCCAATCTTTACGCACCCGAGCACCTTTCCCTCATGGTGAGTCAGCCTCAGGAATATGTTCAACGTATTAAAAACGCCGGTTGTATTTGCGTGGGGGAATATTCGCCGGTCGTGATGGGTGATTACGTAGCAGGGCCAAGCCATGCTCTACCCACCGGCGGAAGCGCCCGCTTCAGCTCACCGCTGGTAGTACAGGATTTTCTCAAGATAAGTAGTATAATATCACTTGCCGATAATATCATTGATAATCTGGGTCCGGTTGCTATAACCATCGCCGAAAATGAAGGCCTGACAGGCCACGCCCGTGCTATCAGAATACGATTGAACAATAAAATTAAGTAAAAATGATTGGAAAAAGCGGTGTAGATAAATTAATACGTGAATGCATCAAGCAGATGCATTCATATACACCGGTTGATCCTACAGAAGTTCTGCATGAGAGATCATCGGTACCTATCGGAGAAACCGCCAAGCTGGATGGAAATGAAAATCCCTACGGCTGCTCACCCCGTGTTCAAAAGGCATTATCTGATTTCAATGCATTCAACCGCTATCCCGACCCCGAGCAGAGGGAGGTACGTAATGCACTTGCAGATTATACCGGACTAGACCCGGAATATATTGTGGCGGGTGCAGGCAGTGATGATCTCATCGATATAGTTATAAGGCTGTTCATCGATCCCGGTGATAAAGTGGTAAATTGTCCCCCAACGTTTGGCATGTATCCGTTTTGTACCGGCATTGCCGGCGGAAAAATCATCAGTGTACCGCGTAAAGCTGACTTTTCCCTGGACCTGAACGGTATTAGAAAGGCCATCGATAGCAGAACCCGTATAATTTTTATAGCCTCTCCCAACAATCCCACAGGCAATCAGTCTTCCCTGAGCGAAATAGAAAAACTGCTCAACTTCGATTTAATAGTGGTAGTCGATGAAGCCTATATAGAATTCAGCGGAAACTCGGTGATAAAATTGGTGCCTGAATACCCAAATTTAATCGTACTACGCACTTTCAGCAAATGGGCAGGCATTGCAGGTCTGCGTGCCGGATATGGCATCTGCCCTCCCAACATAGCAACCCAGCTGATGAAAATCAAACAACCTTATAACATCAACATGGCAGCCCATTTAGCTATACTCGAATCACTTAAAGATAAAGAATATCTGCTCAACACCGTCAATAACATCGTAAGAGAACGTGACCGGATGTTTAATAAACTGCTTGAATTTAGCTGGCTCAAACCATATCCCTCAGTAGCCAATTTTATCCTGTGTCGTGTAATAGGACGCAATGCCCGTGATATTTATCTGGGGCTACAAAAACGTGGAGTTTTTGTACGCTATTTCGATACACCGGAGCTAAAAGACTGCATCCGAATCTCCGCAGGCAGGCCTGAGGATACGGTCAGGGTAATTGCCGCACTCCATGAGGTATGATAACCTTTGCATATAATTTGATTGAGGGGTTAAAAAATGAGCGACAGAAAATCCACGGTTACGCGCCGCACCAGCGAGACATCTGTCAAAGTCGAATTAAATATAGACGGGACCAGCCAGTTTGAAATAACCACGGGTATACGCTTTTTTGACCATATGCTATGCCAGCTTGCCCAGCACGGCATATTCGACCTGCGCATTTCTGCTAATGGGATCGATCAGCATCATGTTGTAGAAGATGTGGCAATTACTCTGGGTCGTGCTTTTAATGAAGCTCTGGGTGATAAGCACGGCATAGTAAGGATGTCGCATGCCGTGGTTCCTATGGATGAATCGCTGGCAATGGTAGCCCTTGATATCAGCGGACGCGGTCAGTCTGTAATTGAAGACGCCATCAAAGAGGCTTACATCAGCGATATGCACTCGGACCTGATTCATCATTTCTTCACCACTTTTGCATCTGAGGCCAGAATCACCATCCATGCCAGGATAATTCACGGCAAAAATGATCATCATAAGGCAGAGGCACTTTTCAAAGCGCTTGCACGAGCACTGGATAGTGCAACGCGTATCGACCCACGCATAAAAGATATCATACCCAGTACCAAAGACAAATTAGAATGCTAATTGCCGATTATCTATTGACATGCTCATCCGGATACGCTTAGAATACCCATAAAATAACAATGGGAGGTGATGGTAATGGCTAAGTTCGGTACCCTTGAATGGGCAACACAATTCATGGAAGCTATCAATAATAGTAAGGCTTATGAAGAAGCAGCCAAGACATGGGAAGGAGATTTTTATTTCATTATCGAACCGGGGGGATCCATAAAAGAACCCGTATACCAGTATGTGGATCTCTGGCACGGTAAGTGCCGAAAGGTCGATATCGTCAGTGAGGCTGAAAAAGACAGGTATAAACCCGAATTCTTATTATCCGCATCGGTGGCTACATGGCGTAAGGTGGCTGAGAAAAAAGTGGATCCTATCCAGGCTATCGTAACCCGACAGCTAAAACTGCAGGGTAATATGGGCAAAGTAATGCGGGCAGTCAAAGCGGCCCAAGAACTGGTTAACTGTGTTACTCAGGTAAAAACCGAATACCCTGAATGATAAAACCCGCTGTTGTTAATCATCTATCCAAGTAAAAGAGGAGGATTGCCATGCAGTTTTTCGGTGTTCCTTTTACAGTTTTCGGCGATGATGCTTTACAATATCTGAATACAATTCTGGGCAAACGAGCTTTTATAATCACTGATAAAAATATCGTCAAATTGGGGCTGATCGAATTGATTGGTGCAGAACTCAAGCAGGCCAACATCGATTGGAAAGTCTTCGACGAAGTGGAACCCGATCCATCGATTCAGACTGTGATAAAATCGGCAACACTGGCCAAAGATTTTAAACCCGATTTAATAATCGGCGTGGGCGGTGGTTCGTGCATGGATGCAGCAAAATCTACGCTCGTCTGCTATGGCGCCAACATAGCGCCGCTTGATATGTCGCCATCTGATTTTTATAATCTCAGGGCTACTGCAAGGCTTATCTGTATCCCAACGACCAGCGGTACGGGTTCCGAGGCAACCTGGGCAATTGTTCTAACCGATACTGAAAATCAACGTAAGATCGCATTGGGCTCCTACGAGACTCTGCCCGATATAGCTATACTCGATCCGCGTATGGTAATGAGCATGCCTCCGCAGATCACCGGGGATACAGGCATGGATGCTCTATGCCATGCTATAGAAGGGTATACCGCTACCTGGAGAACGAGTTTTACCGATGGACCGGGCTTAATGGCAATTAGGATAGTATTTGAAAATTTAAAAAAAGCCTATGATAACGGTAAAGACGAAGAAGCCCGCAAGCAGATGATGTGTGCCGCTTCTATGGGGGGTACCTGTTTTGGCAACGGGATGGCAGGGCTGGGTCACAGTACAGGTCATGCTATAGGAGGTCTTTTCCATATGCCGCATGGTCGGGCCGTAGGACTGTATTTGCCTTATACCATGGAATATCTTATTAACGGTTCAGAGGAAACAACCAGACGTTATGCGGAAATTGCCCGCTTCTGCAATCTGGCTGAAGGTGATGATAAAAGCTGTGCCCTACAATTGGTCAAAGCCGTGCGAGAACTTGCACGCAGTGTGGGGCAACCACTGACCGTAAGGGATGCCGGCATTAAACGAGAAGACTACATGAATGCAATGGCCGGTCTGGTAGAACGTGCCGTAAACGAAGCCATGACCATAGCTGTTACGCGAGTGCCGGAAGCCGATGATCTGGAAAAAATATTCATCTGTGCTTACGACGGAACACCCTGCAATTTCTAATACTTTAATGAATCAGGAGCATAATTTATGAACGGTTACATGGGAAAAATTCTGGTTGCAGACCTTACCAGCGGTATTCTGAAGGACGAACCACTCAACGAGCAGTACGCACGAAATTATATAGGCGCCGGCGGTATAGCCTGCCGTTACCTTGCCGATATGGTGGATAAAAATACCGACCCGCTTGGACCGGACAATCCGCTTATCTTTATGGCAGGGTTACTTACGGGTACAGGTGGCCCCAGTTTCAGCCGCTGGGTGGTGGCATCCCGATCGCCCTATACCACCTATTATGGCGATGCCAATGCCGCTTCCCACTTCGGTTCTGAGATGCGCTTCGCCGGCTATGACGGCATTATAATAAAAGGCAAAGCTTCAAAACCTGTTTATCTATACATCAAAGATGGAAAGGCAGAACTAAAAGACGCAAGCCACCTGTGGGGCAAAAAAACCTATGATACTATCGAAGCCATACGGCAGGAACACAACGACCGACGAGTGCGTGTAGCCTGCATAGGCCCTGCAGGTGAAAACACGGTTCTATTCGCCAATATAATGACTGAGGATGGTCACTGTGCTGGACGTGCCGGCATGGGCTGTGTTATGGGATCAAAAAATTTGAAGGCCATCGCCGTTAGAGGTAAAGCTAAAATACCTATGGCAGATCCGGAGAAATTCAGGGAATATGCACGCTCCGCTATGGAGGAGGTTAAAACAGGCTTTGTAACACAGGTTTTCCATGATACCGGGACTGCCGGATGGATGGATTCTGGCATAATGTACGGGGATACCACCGCCAGATATTACACCGCTAATGCTATGCCTGAAGCTACGGAAATCAGCGGCGTTACACAGGCCGAAAAATACCAGGTGGGGAATACAGCATGTTTCGGCTGTCCGATAGGCTGCCGCAAGGTTTTGCATATTAAAGAAGGACCTTTTAAAACCGAAACGCCGACAGAGGGCCCCGAATATGAAACTCTGGTATCCTGGGGTCCGCAGCTCAATATCGTGGATATGGGCGCCATCAATCGTTTCAACAGGCTGATTAATGAATATGGATTTGATTCTATAAGCAGCGGGGCCAGTACGGCCTTTGCCTTTTATTTATATGAAAAAGGCATTATATCCACCAGAGATACATTCGGATTGGAGCTAAAATGGGGCGATATCGATGTTGCATTTAAGCTTATAGAGCTTATAGCCAAAAAGGAAGGGTTCGGCCGAATTATTCAGGAAGGTACCAAACGCATGGCAGCCAGATACAACTGTCCGGGTGAAGCGATGCAGGTCAAGGGCCTGGAGTTCCCCATGCATGATCCACGGGCTTTCACCTGTATGGGGCTGGTTTACGCCACCAGCAATCGTGGTGCCGACCATAATAAGAGTGATGCTTACCTGGTGGAAAACGGCATGGGTAATCCCGACCTCGGACTTACTCCGGGTGATCGCTGGGGAGATGATAAGGCACAGATGGTTGTCATCTCACAGGATTGGCGATCACTGACCGATGCACTGGGTATCTGCCATTTCGCTATGATGTCCACACAATCGATTTTAGATATGATAAACACCTCCACCGGCTGGGGAGTTGACCAGGATACTATACTTAAAGCCGGCGAGCGCATTTTCCAGCTTATGCGGTGCATGACCTGCAAGCTCGGTGTAACACCGGATGACGATAAATTACCAGAAATCGCTTTAAGGCCTATCCCTGATAGCGGTCAGGAAGGCCATGTGCCCAATATGGACAAGATGCTGCCGGAATATTATGCGCTACGCACTTGGGATTCAAATACAGGTATGCCTTCCAGAGCTAGGGTGGAAAGTATCGGTGCAGGTGAACTTGCCAGTCTGTTCAGATTAAAATAGATATTCTTAATTATGCGATATGAGAATAAAAACCTGTATAACTTCGGCCTAATTTCAGTTTTTATTATTTAAAATTTTATGCTTATTACGGTTACCAAGAACAACCGCTCTATTACTGCTGATCAATCTAAATGCGCCGGCTGCATGGTCTGTATGCTGAGATGCTCATTCAGAAAAGGAAAGGTTTTCAACCCTTCAGCTTCATACATAATGATCACCAGATTATCGGGGCATAAGGAAGAGTACAATATCGAATTTACATCCCAATGCGACGCCTGCTTGATATGCGCTCGATATTGTCCATATGGCGCTTTGACTGCTATAAAAAAGGGTACAGGAGACTGATGTGAGATTCGGTGGCTACGCAGGCAAAATACTCATAGTTGATCTTACCGGAAGGTCTATCTCCAAAGAAGATCTGGATGAAGATCTGGTAAAGTCATGTATTGGCGGTGCGGGCATCAATAATAAACTGGCACGCAGATTCATCCCACCTTCTACAGAACCCCTTTCTCCTTCCAATTCCATCATAATAGGCACCGGCCCGTTTAACGGGACATTTATACCCGGTGCTTCGGAGACAATGTCAGTATACAAATCGCCTTTGAACGGTGCATTCCCGCACAGTAACGGCGGTGGCAGCTTCAGTTTGTTTTTAAAGTCATGCGGATACGACCATATTGTCATAACAGGAAGATCCCTGCAGCCTGTATACCTGCTCATCTCCGATATCGGTGTAGAAGTAAGAGATGCATCGGATATATGGGGCATGGACGGGTTTGATACCGCCGATGAGCTTCGAAAAAGACATGGGCCCTGCAGCATTATCCCTATAGGGCCTGCCGGTGAAAAAAAGGTGGCTATCTCAGTAACCCACATAGATAAAGGCGGTACTATCGGTTCGGGTGGTCTGGCCGCTGTAATGGGCTCTAAAAACCTCAAAGCTATAGTAGTTTGCATGGGCAGTAACCCTATCGGTGTAGCCGACCCCATTAAATTACAAACCATTGTTGATGAATTGCTTAATCAGATACAAAATTACCGTCGCCGCCCGGAAATGATGACAGGTGGTGCTATGACCATGACGTCTGAATGGATGTCGCCCGGGATACTGGCCCGCAATTCTTCCGAACTAATCCCCTATCCTGATAATATAGGTGAAATTAAAAAACAACTCTATGCTATACACACCGCCGTCCGGCGGAAAATCGCCTGTGCTTCCTGTCCCATGTCGGATAAAGATCGCATCGATCTTCCAGATGGAAAAAGCATTTATGATACAGCAGTTTTTATGGAGATGGCGGCAATTACCTACAATCGCGGACTGGGTTACATGGACAGTGGCAATGCAATGGATAAATACGCTATGGCCATGAGATATTATGATCAGACCAACCGACTTGGCATCGATCGTGTTTACAACTTCCATGGCATCGCAGATTTCATCATTACTCTGTATGAAAAGGGTATTATCACAAAGGCTGATACGAATGGTTTCGAGCTCGACCGCAGTTACGAAACGCTGATGAAACTGGCGGAGATCACGGCTTATCGACGGGATCTGGGTGACTGGCTGGCTGATGGTGTTATCATGGCTGCGAGGATTATCGGCAGGGGAGCCGAAGAACATGTGCATAATTTTGTTAAAAACCAGTATGTGGCATTTGATCCCCGCATGACCGGATTTCTACCACTTCATTTTGGACAACTAATACACCCGGGGCGTACGCTTGGAGTTTCCGCTGCCATGGGAGCACCCTCGTACAGTCCTGGATGGCCTATAGATGAGATAAAAAAACAGGCTAAACGCTGTGGTGTTCCTGCTTCAGATATAGACAGGTTAATAACCAATGAATCCTTCAACATCGGCAGGTTGGCCAGACATGGTGAAGATTTCTTCGGTCTATTCAATATGCTCGGGCTTTGCCACAGGTTGTACATTTCCCGCTTTTATAGTATGCAGATGATAGCTGAATTGTACGAGGCAGTAACCGGCATTAAGACCAGCGCGCAGGATTTAAAATTGGCCGCTGCTGCAATGTGGAAAGACTGGCGCGCACTCAATGCTGAAGCTGGATTTACACGGGCCGATGATCAGCCGCCATCTATATGGTTCACTCCCCTGAAAAGTCAGGGCCGTGATTACGAGTTATATGACTATTTTCTTAAGAAACGTCTAACCAGAGGTGATATAGAGTACTTTCTCGATGAATACTATGCTGAAAGAGAGATAGCATGAATCTGTGACAGTAAACTAATAAAGACAGTGACGGAAAACTATCCGATGTTCATTTATCCCGTTCATTCACGTTCAATGGTTGTAAAAATAATTTTTCCTTACTGTTTTGCTCGACCATACCTTTCTGATGATAAATATAATGATACTTTACCTGCAGCCATGACTGTATCATATCGCCGTAATGCGGGCTGAACGCCATGCCGCTCTGACCGGTGCTATGCATTGATAACGATACGTCAGGCCTTCCCCAATCTATAATCTGCCGGTAGCTCGGAATGGCCGTAACTCTGAAAGGCTTATCATAATCAAAGGCAGCCACATTGACAGTATAGCGGGATCCCGGTGTGGAAACGGGCCCGCGGTTAAAGACTAAACCAATGACTGGAATTCGACCCAGCGGATGTTCAAAGCAGGTTTCATGTAAATCACCCCATTTCCACTTCATCGGATTGGGCCCGAACCTACTGGATAGTTCATCTATCGCCTCGCGGAAACTTTTTGTTAGCACCGTATCCCTTGTACTATCGGATCCATACTGGGCATCATAAAACCATTCACTGTCATTATCCTTCAATATGCCAAGCATAAAAATCACGTGTACATCACCCGAACCACCCATTGCCCTGACATAATCCCTGAAAAGTTTGTCGCCAAGTTTGTCTTTCAGAGTATTTTCCAACAGCTTTACATAGGCGAGGTGTAAAATCGCAGGTGCTGGCGATTCTGCCCTGTCGAAAAAGTCCCACGACCTCAAAATCTCCTGTGCATGTTTTTCTACTTCTGTATTCACTTTTATATCCAGAAAATAAGGAGCAATCATACTCGCCGGGATATCATAAACATCGGATTGAAATTGCTCAAAATCTTCAACAGTCATCTTTTCCTTGCTTTTTATAAGATTTACGATGCGTTGGGCACGAAACGGAGGAGACCAGTCATAAGCTATGAAATGTGTTAGGTTATCCGATGTTACCCTATTATTAGCTGTCACGATAAAATGTTGCTCTGGATTAATTACAGAAGGCAGCTCTTCATAAGGTATAAATCCGATCCAATCATATTCACCATTCCAACCGGGTGAGGGCACCAGACCCATTCCCCTACCCCTCATTGGAATCAGGCCGGTAGACTGGTAGCCTATATTTCCATCCTTATCGGCATAAATTATATTCTGAGAAGGCGCATCCCAGTATCTTAACGCTTCATGGAATTCGCTCCAGTTGCTCGCTTTATCGAGGAGGTAAACGCTCTTCAACAGATTACTGTGGCAATTGCCCGTCCACTGTAAAGCCAGTGGCTGTTCCAATCCTTCGATTGCGCTATTCAGCAGAGGGCCATGCTTGGTAATTTTCACTCTCAACCGCTCCGGGTTAGACCTCCCACGAACGGTAATCTGTTCATCAATATACTCCATATCCATCCAGTGTCCCTTATATTCGTACTGCAAATTATTTGATGTATTTACTTTCTCCATGAACAGATCCTGTGTATCCGCCGGCAGGTTTGTTATTCCCCAGGATATACTGTTATTCCTGCCGATGATAATCAATGGGCATCCCGGTATGCAGGCACCTGCAACGTCAATCTCTCCACCATGCAACCCCATCTCGTACCAGATCGATGGCATCATAACCGACAGGTGCGGATCATTAGCCAGAAGCGGCTTACCTGTAACCGTTTTTGAACCATCCACAACCCAGCTATTACTTCCTTCCATATCTGAAATTATATGCAACCTTCTTGCAACCATATCTCCCAATGGATTGCTCAGAAGTTCAGGTGGGATTATCTGTGGTGAATCTTCCGGATAAGCTGCCAGAAGCCGATTTGCATTGCTCACACCCAGCTTCTGAACCAATCGACCCCTCAAAAGTTCCACTTCCCAGTTTTTACCCAGATTCCATGCTACAAGGTTAGCTACAGTAATCGAGTCAATCGGTGTCCATTCGGCAGGTTTAAATCCTAGCAGAGTAAACTCTATTGGTAGCCCGCTGTTATTCCTTTTTATAAACTCGTTAACACCATTGGAATAAGAGACTAAAATAGTTTGAAGATGTCCATCCAGCAGCCGGCAAGATTCACCGGCACATCGACTCAAACCTATTGTTCTTGTGAACTTATCCATGTCAAGTGTTGTTTCTCCAAATATCTCCGACAGACTGCCCTTACCCATGCGCCTGTATAATTCCATCTGCCACAGCCTATCCTGCGCCTGCACATACCCCTGCGCGAAAAAAAGGTCTTCTTCATTGCCGGCATAAATATAAGGTACGCCCCAGCTGTCCCGGATGATTTCCACATCGCCATGCAGGCCATGCAGTCTGGTTATCCCTGAAGTGCTTGTAAAGCTTCTGTTGATTAAAATAACAATAGAGCCAGCACCGATAACCGCCAGTATGGCTAAAACAATTAATGATATCTTAACCTTAAATTTCACTATTTATGTCCTCATTTCTCAAATCCCTATCTGTAGATATTAGCCAAACTGCTACAAAAAAACAATAATAAATAATGTATAATGTATGAGACTCTTGTTTATCCGGCAGCAGTGGAGTAATATTTGTTTAAGCAGTCGCAGTAAATATCGAGGAGGCATAGTTGGCTATAGCCATACTCTACCGCGAGGAGCTGCGGGAATATGATTTTGGCTCCGGACACCCCTTTCGAGGCGACCGCTATGACATTTTCGCCGGTTTTTTGAGACAAAAAGTACCCAAAGATAATAACTATAATATAGTTAAAGCAGAACCTGCCAGCGATGAAGATCTACTTAAAATATGCACCCACGACTACATTAATTTTTCTCGAGAATATTATAGAGCGGCTCATCAAGGTTGCCTTGACCATGTTAAATTCGGTCTGTATCAGAGTATGGACAACATGCCTTTTGAAGCATCGGGTAACCTGGAGTATGCTGCACGAATTATTATAGGGCAGGCCAAACTGGGTTGTGATCTAATTCAGGAAGGAACCTACCGCATCGCAGTATCCATAGGCGGCGGAATGCACCATGCTAGACGAACCTTTGGTGAAGGTTTCTGTATATATAACGATGTGGCTTTTGCAGCGCTTTATCTACTGGAGAAATATAAACTGCAAAAAATAGCTATTATCGATACCGACGCGCACGCAGGTAATGGAACTTCTGAATATTTTTACAATGACCCGCGTGTGCTTTTCATCGATTTGCATCAAGATCCGCATACGCTTTACCCGGGTACAGGCTTTGTGCGTGATATAGGTGGCGATTCGGCTAAAGGATTTACTGTCAATGTGCCGCTCCCGGCTAATGCGTCTTATGACTCTTATTACCGCATTTTCGGTGAGATTGTTGAACCGCTCATAAGAGAATTTCAGCCTCAGATAATAATACGAAATGGTGGGTCAGATCCACACTCGGATGATGGCCTGACCGATTTAGGCCTATCTGTACGTGGCTTTGCCATGATAGGTGAAAAGGTAAGAAAACTCGCTTATGAGGTATGCGGCGGCAGGGAGCTCGACATGATTGCTTCAGGCTATAACAGGCGCGTATTACCAAACTGCTGGCTTGCAATAATATCCGGACTGGCCGGCTGGAACATAGATATCGATGAACCCGAGCCGTCTGTCAGGAAATTCCATAAGGATCCGGCATACACTCAGACCAAACTCGTTGAACTTGAAATAAAAAGTATCTTAAAACCATACTGGAAATGTTTTCAAAAGAACAATAATATAAAATTTTAAATCAACATTTTTATTTGGAGAGGAGGTCGTACAATGAATATCGGAAGTCTGGGAAGGGACAACATCGAGCGATTTGGTGAGTATGACAGCATCTATTTCGAAGGGAAGTGGTATACCAACGTGGAAATGGAAAAAGAATCCAACCGCCTGGGCAATGCACTCAAATCACTCGGGGTTGAAAAGGGCGATAGGGTTGCCATTCAAATGCCCAACAGTCCTGTGGTCATGTGGGCTTTCCCGGCAATATACAAGATAGGAGCGGTTGCAGTACCTATGAATCCTCTTCTAAGACCGGATCAGGCGGCTTATATATTTCAAAATAGCGGAGCGAAAGCTGTAATTACCAGCCCTGAATTTGCTCCTTGGGTGCTGGCAGCACAAAAACAATCAGAGGAGCTAAAACATGTCATCGTAACAGAAAAGGATGATATAGCGGGAACCATAAGTTATGATAAATTAGTCGCCGATAAACCTGATTCACTCAAAATCACGGAAACAGATAACGATGACCTGGCGGCATTAATCTATACCGCAGGCACAACTGGTCCCAGCAAAGGGGTTATGCATACACATTTCAGCCTTTATATGACTGCTGCAGGGTATGCCGACTTCGCACTCCGCTACAGGAGTATCACTCTTGAAGTTAAAAGCCAGATGTATGACGTAAGGACGCATAAAACTGTAGAGGTACATCAGAAGGTTACCGCGGCTAACCGTATGGGTTTAAGCCTTTTTGTTCTGCCGCTGTCGCATTCTTACGGGCTGGCCACATCATTAATGGGGATACTCGGTGCAATGCGGGGCGTTGTTATGAAATGGTTCAATGCCGGTGAGGCTCTCAAACTGATTAACGATTTCCGCGTTACCAATATTTCGGCAGTTCCCGCCATGTACATCATGATGCTCAACCACCCGGATTTCCCGAAATATGACCTGAGCTCACTGCAAGAATGTGCCTGCGGAGCCGCCCCTCTTCCACCCGAGGTCGGTAAGATGTGGAAGGAAAAGACCGGGACAGATATTCTCGAAGGGTGGGGTATGACTGAAACAGGCGCTACCACCTGCGGCAATATACCCACAAGACCACCCAAATATGGCTCGATAGGTGTTTGCATGATAAAAGCCGATACCATCAAAATCTTTGATGACGACGACAGAGAACTTCCACCGTATAAAATAGGAGAGCTCGTAGTAAAAGGGCCAACCGTGATGAAGGGTTACTGGAAAATGCCCAAGGAAACAGAGGAAGCATTAAGAAACGGCTGGTTGCATACCGGCGATGTTGGTTATATGGATGAAGAAGGCTACTTCTACATAACAGACCGTAAAAAAGATATAATCATAAGGGGCGGAGAAAACGTTTCACCACGAGAGGTTGAAGAGGTTCTTATGGAGATACCTCAAATCGCAGATGCTGGTGTTATTGGTATACCTGATAGTGTTTATGGAGAAGAAATAAAGGCATTTTGTGTAATTAGAAAAGGGGAGGTTATCGGCGAGGAAGAGATAATCTCATATTGCAAACAAAAATTACCCAATTATAAAGTACCAAAAGTCGTCCAGATGGTGGATACTCTCCCGAAAAACCTTCTGGGAAAACTGCTCAGGGCTGAATTACGTAAGATGGAAAAGGAAAGCAGGGCTCCAAAATAATAAATTTAATATTCGATGACCATCAATCTGGCGCCCCTTGCTACGGGCTGTTTCTCAACTATATCGATTTCAGATATGCTGCCATCAACCGGGGACTCAATTGGTGTTAGCATTTTCATAGCTTCCACAAAGCATAATACATCACCCTGGCTAACTTTATCGCCGACCTTTACATATATGCTGTTTACAATTCCCTGCATTGGACTCTTTATCGTTTTAGTCATGCTGTTCAGTAACCTCCAGAAAGGAAGATTATAGTATATTCAGTTCGTTCCTTCTACTGCGGTTAATCGGATCATTAACGTCTTTTATAACTAAACCATACTTTTTATTTGACATATTTCCCTTTTCGTTACATTTATATATAATTCCAGTAGAATTTTATCAGTAATAATTATTATGATTTCAGTTGAAGAAGCCCTGGAAAACATCCTAAATTCAATTGGCCCCCTGGATGGTGAAGAAAAACCCATTCTTGAATGTCTGGGGCAGGTACTTGCTGAAGATATCGTTGCCAGCAGAGATATCCCTCCATACGACAACTCGGCAATGGATGGTTACGCTGTCAGGGCATCAGATACAATTGGAGCTTCCAGAGACAGTCCTGTATTTTTGCAAATTAAGGGTGAGATGGCAGCCGGACATCTTTCAGACCAGATATTAACCCCGGGCACAGCCATTCGCATCATGACAGGTGCACCGGTACCGGCGGGCGCCGACGCTGTTGTCCAGTTCGAAGATACCGATGAAATAATTCAGCACACCGCCGGCAAAGAAAAATCGGGAAAAATCGGCATATTTGAACCTGCAGTTCCCGGGCAGAATATCAGATTGAAAGGTGAGGATATTAAATACGGCCAATTAATTCTCGAACATGGCATACGCCTTAATCCAGCCAGGATTGGACTACTGGCTTCACTGGGTAAACCGGTGGTAAAAGTCATAAGAAGGCCAGTTGTGTCTATACTGGCTACCGGGGATGAGCTCTGCGATCTCTATCAATCACTGGCTCCGGGTAAAATCTACAACAGCAACAGTTATACTATAGCAGCCAGTGTTAAAAATTGCGGAGCAATCCCAAAATTGCTGGGAATAAGCAGCGATTCGGTCGATTCGTTGAATGAAAAGCTCGATCAAGCACTCAATTCGGACCTATTAATTACTTCAGGCGGTGTATCGGTCGGTGATTATGATATGGTTAAAGATGTCCTTGCAAGCAGGGGCAATATAAGCTTCTGGACGGTTCGAATGAAACCGGGAAAACCATTAGCATTCGGTTTCATAACCGATAACAGATCTTTACCGGGTCGCAGGTTACCGCATTTCGGCCTTCCCGGCAATCCGGTCAGCTCGATGATCACATTTGAAATTTTTGTCAGACCCGCCATATTGAAAATGATGGGTCTAACCGACTTTTCAAGACCATTTATCAGGGCTAGAATCGATCGTGATATTATTAATAGGGATGGCCGGCGGATATTTTCACGTGTTGTCCTTTCCAGATCCGATACAGGATGGCTGGCAAGTCTTACCGGACCCCAGGGTTCGGGTATATTGACCTCCATGGCGCTTTCCCATGGCCTGGCGATCGTTCCAGAGGATTGCCCCATTGCAAAGGCCGGCAGTGAGCTGAATGTGATGCTTCTTGAAAATTGAGTATTTAATCGAGGGATAAATATTAATGATACCTGTAGTTGCTGTTGTAGGAAAATCCAAAAGCGGAAAAACATTCGTTCTGGAAAAGCTTATTGCTGAATTAAAAAGGCGTGGTTACAGAGTAGCATCTATAAAGCATGCCCATGATACCGTCGATCTCGATACCCCCGGCAAAGATACCTGGCGGCTAACGAAAGCCGGCAGCGACGCAACAGCTATCTGCTCACCTTCCGTTATGACCATCTTCAAACCAATGAGCGATGACCCATCCCTGAAAGAAGCAGTCGCCCAATTGGGTAACGACTATGACATCATTCTAAGCGAGGGATTTAAATCCGGTAGATACTCCAAGATAGAGGTGATCGGCAATCAAGATGAAGATAGCATTTTATGCAACCCCTCGGAGCTAATGGCTGTGATTTCGGATAAAGAGGTAGAACTTCCTGTTCCCATATTCAAAAAAACAGATATAGACAAGGTCGCGGATTTCATTATCCAGAATGTCATTGACAAAGCATCTCCGGATATAACGGTTATAGTGAATGAAAAACAGATTTTCATGAAGCCTTTTGTTAAAGATATTATCGCAAGTTCTATTCTGGCCATGCTGGGTACACTGAGAAATACGGGTGTTTTGAAGAGGATTTCCATTTATATCAATAATGTGAGACAGCATAATGATAATTGGGGGGCTGATCGACGTGCATAAAGCAGGAGTTCTCACTATAAGCGATAAGGGCCACAAAGGCGAGCGCAAAGATGTCAGCGGCGATATCATAACCCGCATTCTACACAGGCTGGAAGTGGTTGTTGCATGCTATGAAGTCGTACCGGATGAGGAATCCATTATAGCCAACACACTCGCACTATGGGCTGATAAAGGTGATCTCGATTTCATAATTACCACCGGAGGTACCGGACTCAGCCCGCGGGATGTAACACCGGAAGCAACCAGAACTATCATTGACAAGGAATTGCCCGGAATGACAGAACTGATGCGGATGCATGGCTACAAAAAAACACCCACTGCTGTATTGAGCAGAGCGGTAGCCGGTGCCCGTGGAAATTGTCTGATAATAAACCTCCCGGGCAATCCGGCAGCAGTTGAAGAATACCTCGAACTTATCGTTCCCATCATTCCGCATGCCGTTGATACGCTGAAGGGCAAAATAACAGACCATGACAATATATAAATGCTATGCAACCCGCATATGACAGGTATAACAGAGTTATAAATTACCTCCGGATTTCGGTCACAGATAGATGTAATCTCAGATGCATATACTGCATGCCTCCCGAAGGCATACCCCTCATTTCGCACGATGAGATATTGAGTTTCGAAGAAATAATCGCTGTCGTACGGGCGTCCGTTGAGATGGGTATAAACAAAGTACGGTTGACCGGTGGTGAACCCCTGATTAGATCTGATTTCGTAAAGCTGGTAAGCATGATCGCGTCTGTCGATGGCATAACTGATATCTCGATGAGCACCAACGGTATATTGCTTTCCAAATACGCTTCAGAGCTGATGGAAGCCGGGCTTCACAGGGTTAACATCAGTCTTGATACTTTAAGATCTGATAGATTCAAACATATTACACGGACGGGTAATCTATCAGACGTCCTGAAAGGAATAGATGCCGCATATAAAGTCGGCCTCACCCCAGTTAAAATCAACATGGTACCGCTGAAGGGTCTGAATGATGATGAGATCCTCGATTTCGCCAGTCTGACGCTTGAAGCTGGCTGGCATGTAAGATTCATCGAACACATGTCAATTCATGAAAACGCAGTATCGATACCCAATCATATTTTACTTAAAACAATAGAAACTCTGGGGCATCTTGAACCGTTTTTCGACCTTCCCGGTAGCGGGCCTGCCAGATACTTCAGGCTGCCGGGCGCTCGTGGAACCATAGGGTTTATCAGCGCTGTATCCGAACCGTTCTGTCAGCAATGTAATCGCTTGAGATTATCAGCGTCGGGCATTTTATACCCATGCCTTTTTTCGGAAAAGGGCGTTGACATCAAGAAAATATTGCGCGGTGGTAAAGACACTGAAGAAATCAAAAATCAGTTAAAACTCGCTATCGAAAGAAAACCGGAAAAACACTCTCTGGCAAATGGAAAAACACCCGGTAAATATATGTCAAGGATCGGTGGATAGTTAAATGAATTTAAAAGATACACACATGATAGACATAACGGATAAAAAGAAAACGGTGCGGATGGCTGTTGCGGGTATCCGGGTCAATCTAGCCGAAAAAACCCTTACTTTAATCAAAAACAATCAGGTGCCCAAAGGAGACGTCTTTGCTGTTTCACAGACCGCAGCCATCCTGGCAGCTAAAAAAACACCCGATTTGTTACCGCTATGCCATCCCCTCCTTTTAACAGGTGTCTCGGTGGATTTCAATTTCACTTCCGGCAATTCTATCGACATCACGGTCACTATAAAGGGGAAGGGCCAAACAGGATTTGAAATGGAAGCATTGACGGCGGCGGCCGTAGCAGCCCTCACAATTTACGATATGTGCAAGATGATCGACCGTAAGATCACCATCACGGATCTCAGGCTTCTTAGGAAAACCGGAGGCAAAAGCGGCGACTATATCGCAGAGCGATGATGCCTAGCCGCCGGATTATTTTATATATTTTCTCAATGCTTCCGGTATCTTTGTTTTATCACTGGCTACCGCCGGTCTTATTATACCCTGGCCGGTAGACTCCATGGCAGCAATGCCCCGATCACCGAGCATAAACTCCACCCAGCTCAAAGCCAATTTTTGATCGTAAAAATTCAGCGGGATAGTTACCGCATAGAGAATCGGCTCGCCCACAAGGTTTACAGTTTCACCTGGTTCGGCTCCTTTTATGCTCACCCTCGCCTGTGCGTAGTAACTTTCAAATTCTTTGCTGGAAAGGTTGATTTTTACCGGTAGTGAGATATATCGCAGGTTTTGCTGTTTGGCTACCGAGTCATACTCAAAAGCGTAGTCAAGATCACCAGACTGAAGTAGGGCGATGAGATCCACGGATTTTGACCTTATCATATCGCCTCTGGCGCCGCATAGTTTATTGTAAAGACCGGCCGCATTATAGTATTTTTCAGCTAGCTGCCAGACCATCAGCGTTCGATAACCGCATGGATCCTGGTCGGGGTCTGAACGACCGTAAGTAACCCCCTGTCTCTGCAGAATCTGATACCAGTTATCTGCGTTTATCTCATCACCGTATTTGGATTTCTCTGTAAAACAGATCACTATCTGATTTGAAGCAAAGATAATATACCAACTGGCAAATTCAGGGAACATCAGTTGCGGAATGATTTTATAGTCGGCCGAACCGATCACTCCACACTCCTTATGCAACTCCGTCACCTTTCTGATGGTTACCGAACTCCCACCCGCCTCCCCCAACACCTCTACTCCAGGATAAATCTTAATATATTCTCCGGTTACAGCGCCCCACGGCACAGTCAGACTTCCCGCATAGAAGATCGGTAGCTTACCCTGTAGCTCGCCAAAACTGGCTTTACCGGATGAAGTAGAGGGAGCTTTCAAATATTGTGTACAGGATGCAGTCAAACTTATAGATACTACAAAGGTAAGCATGGTTAAAATGAATCTGTTTTTTTGCTTCTTCCGCGCCATGACTGATGCAATCTCCTTTCTAATTTATATCATCAATACATTTCTAAAAGACATGTATTGATGATGCTTTGAAAGTGACATATACCTGCATACCTAGCTGTAACCCCATTTCATCAAATGAGTGCCGGGTTATAAGCGCGGTGATCTCCGGTGGCAGGTCAACAGTGATGAATAGAGTCGAACCTTTATCGGTAATGCGGGAAATTTTCCCGCAGAAAGCATTTCGTGCGCTTGCACGCAATGGTTCGAGCGATATCAGCACATCTTCAGGCCTGATAACGGCTCTGGTTGCGCCGCCGATTTTGTCGCCTGCCACAACAAATGCAGTATCACCCGTTTTAAACAGGCACTCACCGTTAGGTGAGGTCTCCACCATCCCGGTAAAAATGTTCCGGGACATAGCAAAACGGGCGACGAATTCGGAGTTAGGCTGACGGAATATCTCATCTGGTGTACCGATCTGTCTTAACTCTCCGTCACCGATAACGGCAATGCGATCGCCGAGAGCAATTGCTTCCTCAAAATCATGTGTAACATGCATGGTCGTTATACGCAGAAATCTCTGCATCCTATGCAGCTCATACTGCACCTCTTCACGGGTCTGCGGATCTAAAGCCGAAATAGGCTCATCCAGCAGAAGGACATCCGGCTCTGTGCACAATGCCCGTGCCAGAGCTACTTTCTGTCTTTCGCCTCCACTCAATGTAGAAGGACGACGATTTAAAATAGAGCCGATACCCATAAGATTTACTGTCCTATCAAGCGCCTGATCGATTTCAGCATGTGGTGTTTTTTTCACTTTTAGTCCGAAGATGATGTTATCCTTCACTGATAGATGGGGAAATAAGGCCTGGTCCTGATAGACGATGCTAACTCTTCGTTTTTCGGGCTCGAGTCCGGTTACATCTTTTCCTCCAATCCATACCTTCCCGTACTTTACCGGATATAAGCCGGCAATCGATTCAAGCAAAACGGTCTTACCGGCACCAGTAGGGCCGAGAATAACCATGTATTCGCCGTCAGCCACATCCAGGCTGGCATTTCTGAGTGTGAATTCACCAAGTTCTACTGACAGATCACGGATGCTGATCACGACTTCTCACCTCGATAAAGCAATAGCCTCAACCCAATAAATACAATCAGGCAAACAAGAATTAATATCACTGCAATCGGCCGGGCATAGTTAAGCCCATAAGTCTCAAATTTCTCATATACCAGCACCGGAGCGATCATAGGGTGATATGCAATTATGATGACAGCACCGAATTCGCTCATGCCCCTGGCCCACATCATAAGACAGCCAGCAACTATGCTCCGCCAGGCTAGTGGAAAAGATATTCTGGCGAAAGTCTGCCATGACGAAGCTCCGAGAGTCCTAGCGACATTTTCAAACCTTATATCAACCTTTTTAAAACCCTCTTTGGCTGAATCTATAAGAAAAGGAACGCTTACAAAAAGCATGGCGATGACTATACCCGCAAGAGAATCAATGAATTTAATACCAATGGTTTCAAAAACATTGCCCACAAAATATTTTCGACCGAAAACAAAAAGGAGAGCTATACCTGCAGCAGAATGGGGTATCACTATCGGGAGATCAATCAACCCTTCAATAAATTGCTTGCCTTTGAAATCGGCTTTAGCCAGCAGATAAGCCAGTGGTACGCCAAGAATAAATCCTACCAGTGTGGCGATAAAAGCAGCATACAGAGTTAGTAAAATAGAAGCGGCCACTTCCTGATCAAGTATATTATCCAAAAGAATCACGGGATCTGATGCCAGGACCATTTTAGCTATCGGCACGGCTATAAAAGCCAGTATCAACAATCCCAACAGGGCAAATACGATTTTCGTCATATTTGCGCAAGGCCTCCTCAATTTTAACAATGATTTCTTTATATAATGTAAATAGCCTAATAAAACGAAAAAGTGTCCCTGAAATTTTCAGGGACACTTTTTTAACAACTATCTTTATTTTCCATAAAACTCTCCTTTCCAAATGCGGGAGGCACACACGTTTCCATGTGTACCCTCAAGGCGATTACGCCTTCCGGTTGCTCAGCCATATCGGGAAAAAACCGTTTTAGGCTGGCAACTCGAAGAGCACCAAGTGAAATTATTTTAACATATGTTTTGTAAACTATTAAACTGAAATATTTGAAATTGAATCCTGTATGTTAACTTCATGGCAATCTAATCTCCATTAAAAATTACTCTAAAGCAGACCAAAAATGGCTATTATCGCATAGCGTTTTCATTTATAATATTACAATTAAACGCTAATCGAAGGAGGACTCTCATGCATTTAGGTACCGGCACCATAGTGATAATTGTGATCTTAATTATCCTTGCCCTGGGAGTTGTGAGCTATGGGGCTTATCAGATAGGCATGGATACCGGATACAAGTCAGGCTTCAGCAAGGGCGACAGTGATGGCTATGCACGAGGCAGTCAGGACGGTTACAATAAAGGCAACAGCGCCGGTTACCAGCAGGGAAAACAGGATGGAGATAAGGAAGGCTACAATCGAGGATATACAGAAGGATTGGCTAAAGGCCAACAGCAGGGTCAGCAGCAGGGCCAGCAACAGGGTGAAAAGATCGGATACAACAACGGCTATTACGATGGCTGGAATAAAGGCTGGAGAAACGGCTGGCAATCCGGCTGGTGGCAGGGTTGCACTAACTGCTGGCAGCACTGCGGACCGTTCGTCGCCGGAAATCAGCAGAGTGTATTCGCAGGAGGCCCCACGCAGGCATGGATGCCTTCACCACCCACACCTCCTCAACCACAACTTTAGAAAAATACTATGAGATACCATCAAGAAAAGCCTTTACATTTTTCCCCAGCACTCGATGGTTATAACCTCCTTCAAGAACACCGAAACGGCTTCCTTTGCAATTTTGAATTGAATACTTTTTAACCAGACTGCCAATCGAATAATAATCTTCGGTAACCAATAGCCCACCCCAATCATCCATATGGCGATCAAAACCGGCAGATACGGCAATTATATCTGCCGGATTTTGTGCCAGTACACGCTCAATGTGATCGATGAAATCCTGTCTGTGATTATCTTCTGGATGAAAATAAGTGATACTTCTTTTATCTCTGAAAATACTGGCGGTACCATCGCCATAGTGCAGGTCAAAGTCCAGTATAAACGCCGAGTCTATCTTTTTTTCCTTCAATAACTTCGCTATAGCAATTGCTAGATTATTAAAGAAACAAAACCCCCAGCAACTATCCGAACTCGCATGATGGCCGGGCGGCCGAACCAAGGCAAAAGCCGGCTCACCCTCACATGCAACCTGTGCTGCAGATATTGCACCACCGGCCGCCAAAAGTGCCATATTAAACACAGCTTTATTTCTTCGCACGTAATCAATATGATTTATCGTATGGCATAATCTTATTTCTTCGAGGCCGGCGGGTGCCGGCTCGATGAAATCGAAGTTTACCAGCTCTTTAATAATAGATTCCATTCGCCCAGATGCTGCGGCTGGATCATTTTCATATACACTGTAAAAACTTTTATGGAAAAAGACCTTCATAACTTCCTCCGATACCCGGTTTTAATCTAACAGTTCGTTTTAAATTTTACAACATAACTTTTCACGGATAGCGTGGACATACAGAATACGGGATGTTAGTATTGATACACAAGGCCAGTATAGGGGAGGATAACTATGTTTTCCCGTGAATGGTTCATATATGTTTTCGGTCGTTGGATACTTCTTTCCGGGATCGCCGGTGCCACACTCCAGGTACTTTTGAGAAGTCAACTTGGCATCCCTGATTTCCCTGCATTTTTAATCAATCAACTGATCTTAGCATGCATATTCTGGTATGTTGATAAATATATATTTCAGCGACACCTGGGCAAAGTCAAACAGCTCTTTAAGTTTCCGCGCATTAAAGGTCAGTTCAACACCAAACGGGAATTCGATAAAATCAGCGAGGAATATAACCAGTTTACCCGTGATTTTTCTCAGAATCCGGAAAATCCACAGCTATGGTTACATCGATTTCTAGACCTTTATCATGCCGTAGAAATGATGGAACGCGTCCTGCGCGACAGGGGCATTGATGTCGACCGAGAATATCATCGAATAGTAGAAGAAAACCGCAAGCGCGGCTTATATGAAAACTGACTTGAACTGATTATTAAATAGCATAACTCCGCAGACATCCATTATCTTTTTATTTTGCCGCATCCATAGCTATAGTAGGAAATTTTTCTGTTTATGAAAACCGATTTGACAAAGTTTTTATAAGATATTATTATATTACTTACGGTAATAGGTTGCCATATACCATATATTAACCGGAGGATTGATATACTTGAAAAGAATATACATTAATATGGATGCGTGCATGGGGTGCGGGCTGTGTGGAGTATTCTGTACTGTCCAGCACTCACGGTCTAAAGATATCATAAAAGCATACAAAGCAGAAAATCCGCCACCTGTATCCCGTTTGCGTGTAGAACGAAGAGCTGAAATAGCTTTTTCATTACAATGCCGCCAGTGCACTGAACCATGGTGCGCATATTATTGTCTCACCGGGGCCATGCATCGAGACCGAATAACAGGCCGGATAGTAGTTGATCAGGATAAATGCATGGGGTGCTGGACATGTCTGCTCGCCTGCCCATTCGGCCTGATTACCCGAGAAAAAACCAGAAACGTTGTGGCTAAGTGTGATTTATGCCAGGGAAGTGAAATCCCGGCCTGTGTGGCTAATTGTCCTAATGAAGCATTGATGGTCGTCGAAGAAGACCAATCGGTAGAAATCGAGCCACTCGAAAGAGTTAATTAATATGGGAAAAATAGCAATTATCGATTACGGAGCCGGAAATCTGGGAAGTGTTTTCAACGCACTTAAAAGACTCGGATATAATCCGCTCATTACCGGGTCTATTTCCGATATTACTGATGCTGATGCATTAATTTTGCCGGGTGTGGGTGCTGCAGGTGATACCATGAAGAGGCTCGAGCTTTCAGGTTTAGCAGAGGCAATCCGAATATCTGTATCCCTCAACAAGCCGCTATTTGCCATCTGTGTAGGCATGCAGGTTCTGCTATCCAGCACCGAAGAAGGTGGCAAATATGCATGTCTCGATATTATACCGGGTACAGTCAAAAGGCTGCCGGTAAATCTAAAGGTGCCACATATGGGCTGGAATCAGGTAAAACGATTAAAAACACACCCGATTTTTACGAATATTCCCGATAAAGCCAATTTCTATTTTGTCCATAGCTATTATGCCGACCCGCTGGACAATTCAGTTATTGCCGGTGAAACAGAATATGGTATTAAATTCTGCAGTATGCTTATCAAAGGAAATTTAATAGCAACTCAATTTCACCCTGAAAAAAGCGGCGAAATCGGCTTACAGATGTATTCTAATTTTCTGACGATGGCTCTATCTTGAAGAAGGTATGAATGATGAAAGTAAAACCGATAAAAACCAAATATCTTATAATAGGTAATTCAGCCGGTGGAATAGGAGCAGCTGAAACTATAAGATCTGTTGATGCAGACAATCGTATTATTATGGTTTCAGACGAACCCTTCCCTGCTTATTCGAGACCACTTATCTCAGAATACCTGGCCCATGAACGCGACCTTAAATCCATGCTGTTTCGTGACGAAGATTTTTACGCCCGATTGAAGATAGACCTCCTGTCTGATCGCCGGGTGACAAATATTGATACCGCCGGCAGAAGTGCTCTACTGGAAGATGGGCTATTAATTCACTGGCAAAAACTGCTTCTGGCTACCGGCGGAACACCCATAGTTCCTTCAGTTAAGAGACTGGATAAACAGGGTGTATTTTCCTTTATTAAACTCCAAGATGCTCAGAAAATTGACGGCTACCTCTCAGGCATAAAAAACGCTGCGGTAATCGGCGGAGGGCTGATCGGCATCAGTGTGGCAGAGGCTTTGACCAAAAGGGGCATGGATGTAATCGTTATCGAAATGAAAGATAGAATACTCAATACCATACTCGATGAAACTGCTTCAGAACAGGCGGCAAGTGTAATCAAAAGACATGGAGTAAAATTGATAACGGATAATACGGTATCCGAAGTTCTGGGCGGCAATAGAGTGGAGGGTATCCGACTCAATAATGGAGAGGTTATCTCCTGTCAAATCCTCATAATTGCCATCGGCGTAGTACCACGCCTCGATCTAATCAGGGATACGGGCATCGATATCAACCGTGGCATTATCGTCGATCGCTATATGTCTACCAGCCAGCCGGATATTTTTGCCTGTGGTGACGTGGCAGAATGCTATGATTTTATTGCCGATGGCAATCGACTGACCCCTATCTGGCCGAATGCATATATCGGCGGTCGCATTGCGGGATTAAATATGGCCGGTAAGCAGACGGTATACGGCGGTGGAACAAGCATGAACTCCATCAACTACTTCGGAATGGATATCGTCAGTGCCGGCCTGATTTCTGCTCCGGTAAAAGAAGATTATGAAATACTGATTTCCCATCGAAATGGTAATTACAAAAAATTATTACTAAAACATGGGCTGATTAACGGCATGATTTTCGTCAATGATATTGAAAAAGCGGGGATTATCTTCGGTTTAATGAGAGATCGCATAAACGTGGATAGTTTTAAAAACGTTTTAATCAAGAACGATTTCGGCCTTATAGATTTACCCCCTGATCTGCTGAGAAGATATGTCGGTATTATCACCTCCGATCAGCATATCGTTCCCATCAGGGAAGAGGCCGAACAGCCCGTTTTTGATGAATGATTATTACATGAAGGTTAATTATGCGCAATATAAATAAAATACAAAACCCATATAACAGCGACAAGGTAATCGATGCATGTTCTATTTTCGGCATGATGGATACATCGGGCAGGATGTTTTCCGGTAAAGATATTATAAAGGCAATTGCTAATATGCATGTACGCGGTAACGGTCTGGGAGGGGGATTTGCCGTATATGGACTCTATCCCGAATATGCCGAGTATTATGCTATGCACATCATGTTTTTAAGTAATGAAGGCAAGGTACAAACTGAAAGCTTCCTTAAAGAAAAATTCCACTTAATCGACGCAGGTGAAATAAAGACAAGGCCTATCGAAGCTATCAAAGATCCTCCACTGATATGGCGCTATTTTCTCAAGGTAAATAAATATCAGGCAGGCATGCAGAATGATGATGATTTTGTGGTTAGCAGGGTTATGGATGTAAACACCAGAATCAGCGACAGTTTTGTTTTTTCCAGCGGTAAAAACATGGGTGTATTCAAAGGCGTAGGGTACCCGGAAGATATAGGACGTTTTTTCTGCCTTGAAGAATATGAAGGTTATTTATGGACGGCACATGGCCGATACCCCACAAACTCACGTGGCTGGTGGGGAGGTGCCCACCCCTTCAATATCCTCGACTGGACAGTGGTACATAATGGCGAGATCTCTTCCTATGGCATAAATCGGCGCTATCTTGAACAATACGGTTATACCTGTACGATGGAGACCGATACAGAGGTAATTGCCTATGCAATAGATCTGCTTGTCAGGAAACACGGCTTATCGATAGAAAGGGTCGCCCATGTACTGGCTGCACCATTCTGGGACGAAATCGAACGAAAACCACGCGAAGAAAGGAAAATATTGGAGGCTCTGCGGCAGACCTATGCCTCTCTTTTACTCAATGGTCCGTTCACCATCATTTTAGCCCATGATGGAGAAATGATAGGTTTAACCGATCGAATACGCCTTAGACCCCTGACGGCAGCCACCAGGGGAACTATGCTCTTCCTTTCTTCAGAAGAAGCAGCCATTAGGACTATAAGTCCCGAGCTTGATAATGTATGGATACCTGTTGGCGGACAACCTGTGATCGGCAGTCTTAAATCGCCCCTTAAAGCAAAACCCCGATCGACGGTTGCCACAGACTACAGAAGAGGTGATTAAAAATGCTGACCAAGCGCATTATACCCTGTCTCGATGTTACCGGAGGCCGTGTCGTCAAGGGCACCAGTTTCAACAACCTGCGCGATGCCGGAGATCCGGTTGAACAGGCCACCTTCTACTACCAACAGGGAGCCGACGAAATTGTTTTCCTAGATATCGGTGCCACACCCGAAGGCAGAGATACTCTCATCCATATTGTCGAAGAGGTAGCAAGACAGGTATTTGTACCACTATGTGTAGGTGGGGGGCTTCGCTCAATACAGGATATACATGCAATGCTGAGAGCCGGGGCTGATAAAGTTTCTATTAATACGGCGGCAGTTATCAACCCCGATATACTGACACAGGGTGCTGCTATTTTCGGCAGTCAGTGCATCGTCCTGGCGGTAGATGCCAGACGGCATAATGCGGCGGAAAACATCTGGTGGGAGGTATATACCCACGGCGGCCGCAAAGCTACGGGCCTAGACGTCCTGGAGTGGATACGAAATGGGGTGGAGCTGGGTGCTGGCGAAATCCTGCTTACCAGCTGGGATGCTGATGGCCACAGGGCGGGATATGATAACCAACTAAACAGGATTGTTTGTGAAACCGTTAATGTACCGGTCATTGCCAGTGGTGGGGCCGGCACACTCGAACATTTTTACGACGCACTGGAGATAGGTAAGGCAGATGCCGTACTGGCAGCCAGCATTTTCCACTATCGTACTTATTCTATCAAGCAGGTGAAGGATTATTTAGCCGGTAAAGGGATTCCGGTCAGACTTTAGTAGGAGCCGTATTTATGAAGACTTTTCTACCTCCCAGATTCATAGTTGAAAGAGACATAAAGCGCTGTATACAGTGTCAGGTCTGCGTTAACCAGTGCAGCTTCGATGTACACCACTATGATGCGGATGAAAACCAAATCATCTCTGATGAAAATAACTGTGTTGGCTGCCATAGATGCGTTATTTTTTGTCCTACCAGGGCAATCAGCATCCGGAAAAATCCTCTGGATTACCGAGACAATTACAACTGGCGTCCCGAAATAATCGAAGATATTCTGAAGCAGGCTGAAACCGGCGGTGTACTCCTCACGGGTATGGGCAATGATAAGAGCTATAAGATCTACTGGGACCATATGGTGCTCAACGCCAGTCAGGTAACCAATCCGTCTATCGATCCGCTTCGTGAACCCATGGAACTGGTGACCTATCTCGGTCGAAAACCGGAAAGGGTAGAGATTGATCCTCATACCCACAGGTTGAAAACCGAAATTCCACCACAGGTTAAGTTGAATGTACCGGTAATGTTTTCGGCCATGTCGTATGGAGCGGTTAGCTTGAATGTACAGAAATCTCTGGCCAGAGCAGCAAAAGAAGCGGGTACACTCTGGAATACCGGTGAAGGCGGATTACACGCCAGCCTGTATGAATATGGCGAGAATACCATAGTACAGGTTGCCTCAGGGCGTTTCGGCGTCCACGCCAAATACTTAAATGCAGGCAGAGTTGTCGAGATAAAAATAGGACAGGGGGCCAAGCCAGGTATCGGTGGTCACCTGCCCGGTGAAAAAGTAACCGCCGAGGTTTCTCTGACAAGGATGATACCCAAAGGCACCGACGCGCTTTCGCCCGCACCCCAGCATGATATTTATTCCATTGAGGACCTGGCACAGCTCGTATATGCATTGAAGGAGGCAACGGACTACAAAAAATTAATCTCAGTTAAGATCGCCGCGGTACATAACTCGGCCGCCATCGCAAGCGGAATGGTGCGTGCTGGAGCCGATATAATCGTTCTGGATGGCATACGCGGATCAACCGGTGCAGCGCCCAAGGTCATCAGGGACAATGTCGGCATTCCCATAGAAATAGCGCTGGCGGCAGTGGATAGCCGCCTGCGTGAAGAAAACATCCGCAATCAAGCTTCACTGGTAATCGCCGGTGGCATCCGCAACAGTAGTGATGTTGCCAAGGCCATCGCACTTGGTGCCGATGCGGTTTATATAGGCACCGCTGCACTTATGGCTCTTGGTTGTACTGCCTGTCAGCAGTGCCATACCGGTAAGTGTGCCTGGGGCATATGCACCAGCGATCTCGCACTGACCAAACGCATCAATCCCGATATCGGCAGCCGACGGCTTGTCAACCTACTGCGTGGCTGGTCACTCGAATTAAAAGACATCCTGGGCGGCATGGGTATCAATGCCCTGGAAAGTCTTAGAGGCAACCGCCTTCAGCTCAGGGGTATTGGACTGTCTGATACCGAACTTAAAATCCTCGGCATAAAATCCATAGGAGAATAATTCATGTTAACGATTTCAAAAACCGACAGTCGCAGAGAAATAGATGCTAGCAATATCCAGACTAGAGAACTCAACCAGCTGTTGAAACATTATGCTGCAGAGGGCGCGAATACCATCATATTGCGAAACGTATGCGGTCAGCGTTACATTGGAACCGACATCAATAAAAAGATCGTAATTGAGGTTCACGGTACACCGGGAAACGATCTGGGATCATTTATGAATGGTCCCACCATAATAGTACATGGCAACGCCCAGGACGGTTGTGGCAATACTATGAACGAGGGTGAGATCATTGTCCACGGCCATGCAGGAGATATAACAGGTCTATCGGCACGCGGCGGATCCATTTTCATTCGTGAAGGTGTAGGCTATCGTGCCGGTATTCACATGAAGGAATACGGAGATAAGAAACCGGTTATGGTCATTGGCGGCACCGCCCAGGACTTCTTCGGAGAATATATGGCGGGTGGAGTTATTGTTTTGCTTGGACTAAACCTGCGCGAAAATGAATTACACCAGGCCAGATATATCGGAACGGGCATGCATGGAGGTGCTATTTATATACGGGGAAGGGTCGATAAGTATCAACTCGGGAAAGAGGTAGGCATGACATCACCGGAGTCAGATGATATGAGATTAATCGAAGCACTGGTTGAGCGATTTTCAAATTATTTTAATATGGACGCAGAGAAAATATTAAAACAAAAATTTATTAAGCTTTCCCCTCTTTACCTCCGTCCATACGGAAGGCTCTACGCCTATTAGTTGGTAATATGATTATGATCGGACAGGAAACACGCGAAGTTGAAAGAAAAATACTAACCATCCTGAGAATACTGAGCCAGTCGAACGAACCAATGGGAAGCAGAGTTATCTCTAAACTGCTTGAACAGAAGGGTATATCGCTGGGTGAACGGGCAGTTCGTTACCATCTGAAAACAATGGACGAGCGGGGATTAACCCGATCAATAGGGCGCAAAGACGGCCGCATAATCACACCCTCCGGCCTGCAAGAATTAAAGGACGGCCTGGTAACCGATAAACTCGGTTTTATTAATTCCAGAATTGAGTACCTGGCGTATCAAACCAACTTCGGTCTGAGATCGGCTTCAGGAAGAGTGCCGATAGATTTATCCGTATTTGACCGGAATGATCTTCCACGCGCAATTAAGATGATGAAACCCATCTTTGAAACCGGCATTTGTTCATCTAATCTGGTAACCCTGGTCAGTGAGGGAACTAAAGTGGGTGACCTGGTTATACCGCCGGGTAAAATCGGCCTTATTACTCTTTGCGATACCGTTATAGCCGGATGTTTTCTGAAAGGCGGTATCCCCGTTTACCCACGCTTTGGCGGTTTGCTTCAGTTCAAATCGGGACAACCCTTTCGCTTTGTCGATCTCATCGAGTTCGCAGGTACAAGCATTAACCCACCGGATATTTTTATCGCCGCAAAGATGACCTCTGTTTCAAATGTTGCTGCTGAAGGCCATGGTAAGGTACTGGCAACATATTATGAGATACCTTCGTTTTCTGCCGTTAAGGCTGAGGCAATGCTGCAGCATCTCAAAAATAACAAATTTGTTAATTCTGCTTATTTAGCTTCGCCGGGTGAGACGACCTTCGAAATATATGTAGGACAGGATCGGGCCGGTCTGGTTACTTTAAGTGGAATGAATCCGGCAGCTGCAGCCGCAGAGGGTGGCATAGAATTAAGCCGTTATCCGATGTGCAGTATGCTGGAAGTTAATAGACTTAGCTTATTTGCCGATTTAATATAAAATAGACCTGTATATGTACAGCATCCTAATTGTTGGCAACCAGATGGACAGGCTGAAAGAAGTTGCCTCAGGTATGAGCCGTCTGGGATTTAACTGCACAGCCTGCATCTATGTAGAGGATGTGATAACATGGGATAACCGACAGACGTTCAATGTGGTATTGCTCGATATCTCATCTACCTCACCGAATGGCGACACAGACTGGTCATGGTTCAGAAAAGTAAAACTACGGCGTTTACTGCCCATCATCGCCCTGGTTTCAACCACAACGCTCCATCTGGCAATTCAGGAAGATGCCATCGAAGATTTCATTGTCCAGCCATGGAATTTTGACGAACTGGCAGCCAGAATCGGAAAAGTTATACGCCGGAGAAACAAACCCCGGGAAGATACGACGATTACTGTTGGCGACCTTAAAATCGACACAATCAGATGCGAGGTTGAAATCAGCGGGCGAATTCTGGCACTTACCTTTAAAGAATACGAGCTGTTGAAGCTACTGGCATCCAACAGGGGCAGGGTATTTACCCGTGAAGAACTGCTTAATACACTCTGGGGTTATGATTACTTTGGCGGTGATCGCACGGTTGATGTGCATATCAGGAGATTGCGCAGCAAGATTGAAGATCCTGACCACACATTCATCGAAACAGTACGAAATATCGGATATAAGCTCAAATAAACTGGGATCCTGAAATATTTCGTCTGTAACATATATTTAACATCGCCGCAATATAACAGCAACAATTCAGCATTAAACTGCACCATATCGAAATTTCAGGAGGTGCAGTTATGAATTCCGCTGATACGGCCTGGTTATTAGCCTCAACTGCGTTAGTACTACTCATGACTCCAGCACTGGCTTTTTTTTACGGCGGCATGGTAAGAAAGATGAATATATTGTCTACCATAATGATGAGCTTCACTATACTATGCATGATATCAGTGCTCTGGATTATCTATGGTTATACACTCAGCTTTGGTCCTGACCAATTCGGTTTAATTGGCAATCTTGATTGGTTAATGCTAAACGGTGTGGGTCAGGAACCATCCATCGTATACGCAACTACCGTGCCGCATCTAGCCTTTGTGGCATTTCAGGGAGCTTTCGCCGCCATTACAGTTGCACTTTGGACTGGTGCTGTTGTGGAGCGAATTAAATTTGGAGCGCTCCTGACTTTTGCATCTTTATGGTTCACTCTGGTTTATTTACCTGTCGCACACTGGGTGTGGGGAGCAGGTGGATGGCTTGCCACGCTGGGAGCGCTCGATTTCGCCGGAGGAACCGTTGTGCATATTAATGCAGGAATTTCAGCACTCGCCCTTGCACTGACTATCGGACCACGCAGGGGATTTAAACAGGGAGAAATTATAATGGAACCCAATAATATACCTTTTGTCGTGCTTGGTGCGGCATTGTTATGGTTTGGATGGTTTGGTTTCAATGCAGGTAGCGCTCTGACAGCGGGAGGACTGGCAGCCAGCGCTTTCGTAACCACGAACACCGCAGCAGCGGCAGCCGGTTTGACATGGATAATACTTGGCTGGATAAATCGCAGGCCATCGGTGTTGGGGGCAGCTACCGGCGCAGTGGTCGGCCTGGTAGCAATAACCCCGGCTGCCGGTTTTGTGCCCGTATGGGCCTCTATAGTAATCGGAACCGTTGCGTCGCTGATTTCTTATCATGTTATGGTCTGGCGGTCAAATTCGGGCATGATTGATGAATCACTCGATGTATTTGCATGTCATGGTATGGGTGGTATATGGGGTGCACTGGCAACCGGAATTTTCGCCACCAGGATGGTCAACCCGGCATGTTCGGGCTTGATGGATGGTAACTGGCATCAATTATTCATTCAGCTGGTTGCCATAGTCGCAACAATTGCTTACTCATTTATTGTATCCTGGGCTCTTGCTAAAATTTTATCCGCTACCATGGGCATGAGAGTAAAGGATGAAGAGGAAGCTGTTGGCCTCGATATTTCCCAGCACGGAGAAACTGCTTACGGAGGTATCTTACAATGAAAAAATTGGAGGCTATTATTAGACCGGAAAAGCTGAACGCGATTAAAGATGCTTTAGTTGATATCGGTATTACGGCTATGACCGTAACCAATGTCAGCGGCCGTGGACGTCAGCGGGGCATAACGCTCCAATGGCGGGCAGGTGAATACAGGGTTGACTTTCTTCCAAAGTTAAAGATCGAGATTTTTCTGTCTGATGATGAGTGCCAGAAAGCAGTAGACTGCATCTGCAATGTCGCCAGAACAGGTCGTCAGGGTGATGGTGTGATCTTTATCCTGCCGGTTGATAACGTTTACAGGGTCAGAACCAACAACTCGAGTGAAAGATGTATCAGTACTGAATAGGATAACTTATCAGCTTGAATTATCCACCGGGGCAAACAGATTAAAATACGGATTTTTTTACAAAATTGTAAAATTTTCCCCTATTTTAATCTGTTTGTAACATTTTAAAGTTAAATTATTGGTATAAATATTGTACGGAAATAATAATCGCTTTATCAGAAGCTCAAATTGGCTATTAAAGGAGGGCACATGTTAAAAGAATTGTAAATTAGTAAACAAATTTATTTAACCGGTTTTCATGTAAAGCGGGACTAATTTATCGTTAGCCGGCAATTAAAAATAACTAATCGGAGGAATTTATGACTAAAAAAGATCGAGCAGAAGCGTCTGAGTATGTTCTGAAAATGGCAAAAGAACACGATATTAAATTCGTGAATATGTGGTTCACCGATATTCTCGGCTTTCTCAAAAGTTTTTCCATTACCGTTGAGGAACTGGAACATGCCCTGGAAGACGGGATGGGGTTCGATGGTTCTTCTATTGAAGGCTATGCCCGTATAGATGAGAGCGATATGATAGCACTTCCCGATCCGGATACATTTCAGCTGCTCCCCTGGCGACCCAAAGAACAGTCGGTCGGCAGGATGTTCTGCGATATATATAAGCCGGGTGGGCAGCCTTTCGAAGGTGACCCGCGTTATATACTGAAAAAAAACCTGCAGCGGGCTGCCGACCTGGGATATACCTTTTACGTCGGACCGGAGCTGGAATACTTCTATTTCAAGACAAATAACTCCACTGAAATTCTGGACTCCGGTGGCTATTTCGACCTGGTTCCACTGGATATGGCGGTAGACTTAAGACGCCAGACCGTGCTGGCTCTTGAGGAAATGGGTATAGGGGTCGAATATTCCCATCACGAAGTCGCTCCCAGCCAGCATGAAATCGATATGCGCTACACCGATGCACTGACCATGGCCGACAATGTCATGACATACCGGCTGGTGGTCAAACAGGTAGCAATGGAAAACGGTGTTTACGCCACATTCATGCCCAAGCCGATTTTCGGCGAGAACGGTAGTGGAATGCATGTACACCAATCGCTGTTCAAAGGTGATCGCAATGCCTTTTTCGATAAGAGTGATCCTCTGCATCTTTCACAGGTAGCCAGAAATTACATAGCCGGCCTGCTCAAGCATGCTCCCGAGATAACGGCGGTAACCAGCCAGTGGGTCAATTCGTATAAGCGCCTGGTGCCAGGCTATGAAGCGCCTGTCTATGTATCCTGGGCCCGGCGCAACCGCGCCGACCTTATAAGAGTGCCCGAATACAAACCGGGCAGAGAGATGGCAACACGTATTGAATACCGGTCTCCAGATCCGGCCTGCAACCCATATCTCGTCTTCAGCGTGATGCTGGCAGCAGGCCTCGATGGTATCGAAAAAGGATTGGAACCTCCTGATCCCGTAGAAGAAAATGTCTATAAATTAACCGAAGAACAGAGAAGACGCCGCGGCATCAAAACTCTACCGGGCAGTCTGCAGGAAGCAGTTGCACTTACCGAAAAAAGCACGCTGGTCAGAAAAGCGCTGGGCGATCACCTATTTGATGCCTTCATCAAGAACAAGAAGGTAGAATACGATCAATATCGCATTCAGGTTACCGAATACGAGATTAAAAAATACCTGCCTGTACTGTAATCGAATAAGCTATTCTGTTAGAATTAAAAGCGCGCCGGCTGTTGCTGAACAGCCGGCGCGAATTCAGTTAGCAGGGGACTTGAAATATGAAAATCGGCATTCTCGCTTTGCAGGGTGCTTTTATCGAGCATGAATATATTTTTGCCAAACTCGGCATAAAAACTGCAGAGATCCGCCTTCCCGGGCACATAAATGACATCGATGGGCTTATTATACCTGGTGGAGAAAGCACAACCCTGATGAATCTTATGCAAAGTTATAATCTTATCGAGCCTATTCAAGACTTTGCTCATTGCGGAAGGGCTGTCTGGGGTATCTGTGCCGGTATGATCTGTCTGGCCCGTAAGGCTTATAATCCGGACCGCTCCATCATGAAAACACTGTCGCTGATGGACATAACGGTAAGGCGCAACGCATTCGGCAGGCAGGTGGACAGCTTTGAAGAGCCACTGAAAATATCCGGTATCAACAACGGCACCTTCCCCGGTGTATTTATACGTGCACCTTTCATAGAAAAAACAGGTAGCAATGTAGACATAATCTGCAAACTGGCCAGCGGTGAAATTGTAGCTGCCAGACAGAATAACCTGCTGGTAACATCATTTCATCCGGAACTGACCGATGATACCAGATTCCACAGCTATTTTATCCGCATGATCGCGGGTCAGCGCGGCGCCGAACCTGAAGTCACCGCCTGACCTTCGATTATTTTGTTTAAATAATCTTCGGCCCACTTTACCAGTTCATCATCCTTCAAATCCAAGGGATAATCCGGTGTAAGGCCCTGACCGCTGATCATTTTTCCGTCGGGCGTATAGTAGTGGGCGGTGGTGATTTTAATTGCCGAACCATCATCCATTTTAACAATATTCTGGACACTGGCTTTGCCAAACGTTTTAGTTCCGGCAAGCTTTGCCCGGCCGTTGTCCTGCAAAGCACCGGCCACGATTTCGCTGGCACTGGCACTGCCCTCATTTACCAGAACGATCAAAGGCGTATTAATAGCCATACCACCCGGCCTAACTTTATGTACTGTTTCAATACCATCTTTGTCCACAACCTTGACTACTATGCCGCGTAATAAAAACTGACTGGCGACATCAACCGCCTGATCGAGAATACCTCCCGGATTATTGCGGAGATCAAGGATAATACCTTTTGCTCCCTGATTAAAAGCCGTTTGCAGTGCGGCCCTGAAATCGCTGGTGGTAGGTAGAATGAACTGCTGTATTTTAATATGGGCGATTTTTCCCTTCATATCCAGAGCAATAGAATCAATCCTTATCTCTCTGCGTTCAACCGATATCTCAATTGGCTCATTTACACCCTGCCTGCCGATTACGAGATCAACCTTTGTTCCGGCTTTACCACGGATTTTCATAGATGCATCATCGGAATTCATCATCTCAGTTGATTCACCATTGATCTTGAGAATAGCATCACCCGTTTTAAGCCCCGCCTCTTCAGCAGGAGAACCCTTCATTGGGGCAATAATCACTATCTGTTTATCTTTTTTACCGATATATGCGCCTATCCCCTGGTACACGCCCGTCAGCTCAACCATGGTCGATTGATATGATTGCGGTGTATAGTACTCAGTATATGGATCCCCCGTAGCCTCAACCATTCCCCGTATAGCCCCCTGTGCCATTTTCAATGGATCGAGCTTGGTTCTGTCCACAAAGTTTTTCTGCAATAACTGCCATGCCTGTCCCAGCATCAGGAATTCCGAGGGCAAATTCTGCAGGGTCTTTTTATCGGCCTCGCTCGGTACATACTTGGTTTCACATGCGCTGGCTGCCACCATCACCATAATTGCCAGTATGAGAACTACGTTTAATACATATTTTTTAGCGAATTTCATATTACCTTACTCCCAGATTCATCTATCGTTTCATATTTATGGCTTAAACAACGCTGATGCATTATAACTCAAATCAATTCCATTAACTAAATTCACTATTTAGAAAATATCGGGAATGAATTACGAATATAGATACTGTTGCAAATATTGACATTTATGTTATAATGCGTGTTAATCTGATAATTTAGATGGAGGTTGGTGTATGACAGGTAAGGTCCAAGTTTTACTCGCAGTTCTCATCATTCTATCTCTGGTGGTGGCATTTGGTTGCGGGCCATCAGGAGCAACACCCGGAGCAGAAAAAGGGCCAATTATCTTTGGTTACGTTGGCAGTGTCAGCTCGCCGGGTACAAGGCCGGTAATGGATGCCATGAAAATCGCCGCCGACGAGATCAATGCAGCTGGCGGAATAATGGGGAGGCCCGTCAGCTTCATACTCGAAGACGGCAAAGGCGAAACATCTCTATCTGTAGCTGCAGCGCAGAGAATGGTTATGGGCAACAAAGCGCTGATTTACTTCGTGGAGGGGAGGACGGAAATCTGTCTGGCGGTACAACCTAAATCGGTCGAGCTTTTCCCCCAGTATCCCCACATACTGGTCTGGCAGGGCCCCATGGGAAGGGAGCTTACAAACGACATCGTTAAGGATTATGAAAAACTTAAATTCATCTTCCGCGATTGGGATCCCGAAGATGCCCACTACTGTTCTATTCCGGCCTATTTCGCCGTCTATAAGGAAGTGGTAGGCGCCAGCAAAATGGCCTGGCTGTGGGAAGACCTGGCATGGACCACTACGTGGAGGAACGGCGTAGCAGGCTTACCCACTTGGGAAAACTATGCCAAGGAGCTCTACGGCATTGAGACGGTATACAGCAAAGCGGTAAAGGCCAGGACAGGTATGTATCTGCCCACGCTTGAAGCCATCGCAAACAGCGGTGCACAGGTCGTGATGTTCGTCAGCAGCTGGTTTACCGATACCGAGGTCTTCGCCAAACAATGGGCAAACTCTAGCGCAAATAATATACCCGTATTCTTTTACGGTGGCACATCACATACTTACGCGTTCTGGGATCTGACCGGTGGTGCAGCCCTCGGTTGCGGCGGCTCTTTCTATGAAAAACAGGAACCGTTTAACCCGCAGTGCATTCCTTTCCTGCAGAAGATGAAGAATGCCGGCATTCCAGTGCAGGTCAACGTGGCCATCGGCTACTCTGATATGTATCTATTCAAAAAGGGTATCGAGCAGGCACAGAGCACCGATGTCGAAAAGCTGATCCCCACCCTTGAAGGTCTATATCTTACTGACATCTCAATTCTGGGTGTCCACGGCTTCGAAGGCAAGAAGATCGCTCCCTTCTTCCATTCCAGGATCATGGCCAACCCTGAAAATCCCCGCGAGCCTTCTCCATGGTATAAGGAGCATAGAGACAAATGGGTCAACCCCATCGGCCAGTTCCAGGGCCCCAACAATGTCGTGTTGCTTTCGACCGGCACGAACAGCGATGTCTGGCCGCCACGGTACAAAGGCACATTTGCACATCCGGAATTGTATAAATCACCCGCAGAACTGCGCAAAGCAGCAGGTAAATAAAAATACGATACTATATAAGGGAGGGAGCTGATCGCCCCCTCCCTTTACGCATCATTTTGATTTTAAACCATCGCCAAGCAGGCCTATAAGCCGAATTCTGTGCCCCTGCAAGCACAGGGCGGTGGTCATCCATCTTGCTGCAGTGTTGCCACTGCAGTCATGCGACCAACCCGGGGAAGGTCCAGGCAAACCATATCCCCCTATTTGGTCTTGCTCCGGATGGGGTTTGCACGGCCGACAGATCGCTCTGCCGCCGGTGAGCTCTTACCTCACCATTTCACCCTTGCCCCAGTACAGGGCGGTGTGTTTCTGTTGCACTTTCCGTAGGATCGCTCCTCCTGGGCGTTACCCAGCATCCCGCCTGGCGGAGTTCGGACTTTCCTCTGTGGCTCATAGACCACAGCGACCACCCGGCCTGCTCGGCAAATTAACTCTACAACTTGTTTAAAACGCGGTCAAATGGTTTAACTGAGAAAAAGAATACGTCCGCAGTTGCTGCACCGGACAATGGAGTTACCCCGTACCCTCTGCAGTTCACTTAACGATAACGTAACTCTGCAACCCATACACCTCCCCTGTTCCACCCTGACCACCGCCTGACCCCTGTGCCTTTTTACATCCTCATATACAGCCAGCGAGGCAGCATCGATCGATGCCAGTATCTCACTTCTTCTGACACCTTTCTGATATATCTCATTCTTTATCTCATCTGACTGACGCTGAAGCTCTTCCTTTTCTTTCAACCATGTCTCTTCAGCCTCTTTAAAGGCGGAATTCAACCGGGCTACATTTGACTTTTCCGATTCGATTTGCTCCATCATGGCCAGAATGCCATCATCCATCTTATTAAGCTTCTTTTTTAAACCTTCCAGCTCCTGTTCATAGCCCATCAGCTCTTTAGGATTCTTGACCTTCCCACCGTACAGCTTGTCTTCCACACTGCTGATAGTTTTTCTCAATTCTTCCGCCTCAGCTTCAGACCGTTTGTACTGCCTTTCCATTTCCTCCAACTTCTGTCGGGCGGCTTTGTACAAATCGCCCGTCTTCTCATACCTCTCATTATATGATAGATGGGCATTTACATCTGCCAGCCTTTTCTCCAGCGATGCCAGAGATATCTCCACCTGCTGCAATTCAAATATACGTTTAACCACACTCATAGACGGCAATTATACGTCAGCAAATAGCCCGCATCAAAATTCATCTGGAATCCCGATTCATCTGAAAGCACGGAGATAATCGAGCATAACCACCTGCGTACTGACAGGTATATTAGTCCGCGTTACATTAATCTTAGGCTGCAGCCCAAGCTCTTTTATGCCGAGTTCTTTAAGAAATTTCTCCGGGAAATCAAGGTCTGCTTTTACATCGGCTGTCTTGTAATGCATCGGTATTACAATGCCCGGATTTAGATTCCTTACCAGATCCGCGGCCACCGCTGCACCTATAGTAACACGGCCTCCCACCGGCACGAATAATACATTGATATTTCCGAGGTCACCTATTAACTCCGGCGGTAACGGGTGTCCCAGATCGCCTAAATGACACAGGGTTACCCCCTCCATCTCAATCACATAAATTGTATTTTTCCCATTTTTTTGACCATGCATATCATCGTGATAGGTAGCTATTCCTGTTATATAGGTATCTTTTATTTCATATTCACCCGGTCCGCTTATCGCTTTGTAATCCCCCTGCAAAATATCCACAAATGAATGCCCCGGGTGTGAATGGCTTATCAGAGCTATGTCAGCCTGCAATCTGGCGATATGATAGCCCGTATCCGGTGCGCATGGATCGGTAACTATCACGACTTCTTTGCCTTTGATCCTAAAACAGGAGTGTCCGAACCAGGTAATTTCCATTTGTAAAAACCTCACTTAATAACTATTTCGGCAGGGATCTCAATTGTAGCAATACGTATAAAAAACATCAATCTCGAACACCGGTTTAAATTGATGCTATAATCCTTTAACGTGAACATCCTTGCTGTTGAAACATCATGCGACGAGACATCCGTTGCCATAGTGGCCGATGGATATCGCATACTGGCCAATGTCATTTCCTCTCAGGTAGATATCCATGCCAGATACGGTGGAATCGTGCCTGAAGTAGCATCTCGCCAGCATATCCTGTCCATAGTTCCGGTTGCGAGACAGGCGCTTAAAGATGCGTCAACCGATCTCTCTGCTATTGATGCTATAGCCGTAACCGTAGGTCCCGGCCTTGCCGGTTCATTGATCGTGGGAGTAAATTTCGCCAAGTCTCTATCCCTAGCTTTAAAACTCCCGCTGGTTGGTATTAACCATCTTGAAGGGCATATCTATGCCAACTGGCTGTCAGAGCAAAAACCGGAAATGCCCTGCCTGTGTTTGATTATATCCGGCGGCCACAGCGACATGATCCTGATGAAAGACCACGGAAAGTTCAGAAAGCTCGGCCGTACACGTGATGACGCCGCCGGTGAAGCCTTCGACAAAGGTGCCCGCATACTTGGCTTACCCTATCCGGGCGGCCCGGCTATACAGGCTGCCACCAGGGGTGTAAAAACATCTATCACCCTGCCTCGTGCCTGGCTCAAAGATAGCTATGACTTCAGCTTCAGTGGCCTTAAAACGGCGTTGCTTCAGATGGTGGAGCAAAAAACAGACATCGATGAGGTCTGGATAAAAGAAGCGGCGGCAGCATTTCAGGATGCTATTGTAGATGTTCTGGTAAGCAAGACAATCCAGGCGGCGCTCGACCAGGGTGTTAAACAGATACTGCTCGCCGGTGGCGTGGCGGCCAACAGTTCTTTGCGTGACCGCTTTCTGGCTGAGTCGCCCCTTCCTTTGCTGATTCCACCCCCCATACTATGTACCGATAACGCAGCTATGATAGGCGCGTGTGCTTTCTACCACCTGACGTCAGGCCACCGCGACGACATGTGCCTGGATGTAGTACCCAGCCTTAACTTCGGATGAGACTGACCGGGCATCTTTGACAATCCTTGATTTTGCAGTAGTTATAGTATATGTTTAGCAACCCCTGATGCTGACATCCATTAAGCACCGGTTTGCAATCCTTAAAAAGTATATTCTTCATATATATACTGATCGTATTTTCCGGCAACGATGGATAGCCGCAATATATTTCGACGACTCTGGCTACCATGGCATTCAATCTCATCCTGCGATAAAAAGCCAGAAAAAAAGGCAATATACAGTTCACCACGATTTCTCTTGCACGCCCTCTGCCAAGCAAGGAAGTCGCTTTCCCCATCTTTAAACCGAAATCATAATGATCCCGCCAGTATGGCTCTTTGCCGATTGCGAGGCTGTCTTCCAGGCTCTGCCATATATTATATGCTGACTCTGATTGAATAAGAACATCAAAATGTGTTAACAGGCTCTCGTCCTCATATCTCTTTATTAATGCACAGAGCGAAGCAACCCTTCTGACGGGATTATTTACCGGTCTTACCTGCACAAAATTCCATTGTGCCCTTTCCATTTCCTGCCGACCGGCACTCCAACCCGCCCAGATATCTTCCATCACCGTGATCATACCATCGTCATGTATTGTCGACATTTCCTTATTCTGTGATGGCAACAGGCCGGCCATACCGGCGACTTTGGCCTGGATGTCTACCAGATCCCCCTGCCAACAACCATTTAAAAATTCCGTAGGCAAATGCTCGGCCAGATGCTCAAAAGGCTCCGTATTTGATGCATATCCCAGAGCACGACAGATGCCCTTATAAATAATTTTCTCAGGTTGGCTAACGCCAAGACCTCTATAAAACCCGTCTGATTTAGACACCAACCTGGCCAGGCCCTCAACCGTTAGCAACTCCAGAAGACTACCCGATTTGAACATGGCAACAGCATATTTGCATACAAGGGGACTGAAATCGGCACACCCATTAACCAGAGCATTTAATATTTCATGATCTATATCAAGAATCAGAGTATGTATCTGGCGACCATCCTGACGCAGAGCAGGCCGCCTGCCTGTGTCCCACCCTACAACCTGCAGGATAACACTGTTATATTCCTTATTAATATGGTGACCGTGCCGGTACCATAGATCACTGCTCACATGTATTTCTACATTACCGTAATGCCTCTTACCGTTTACCTCTATAACCGCATCTCTGAAATCACCTCCCGGTTGTCCATTTCGTCTCCCCGGATAAATGATTCTGATTATATTATCCTCGCTTCCGGATAAAAATCTGCATCGCCCGCTCTGCCACAGCCTTACAATATCCTCTTCATGTATCTTCATCTTGCTTACACTTTAACGTGTATAACCTCGTAAAAAAACTTATTTTAAGCCCTGTACTGGAAGCCGCTCCTTTCCGCAATGATCGACAGCAATTTAGCAGAAGTGCCGCGCGGCTGGTATTGCCCCGTCTCCCATTCGCTGATGGTTTGTTGTCGGGTGCCGAGTTTCTCTGCCATATCAGACTGCGTTAATTTTAAATGCAAACGCAGCGCCTTTATACTCTGTGCATTCCAGTTTACGGACCGATTTTTTCTATCCATGGATGCATTTTACACTTTTCCGTGTAATATAACAAGCGCTTAATTGTTAAATAAGGGCAAATGGCTATAAAATTATTTTATAAACTAAGGAGTTATGTTATATGCCCATCTACGAATACAGGGCCTGCGATAAAGGATGTAATCACTGCAGAAGGGGTTTTGATGTCCTTCAAAAATTAACCGATGAACCACTGCAGCAATGCCCCCGTTGCAGTGCTCCAGTCAAACGTGTCGTCTCCCGCTTTTGGGCCTGTGTGATTGAATCACCCGAAGAGTCAATTAAGCTGGAGGAACAGCTGAAGAGCTACGAGAAAGAAGGAATGTGGAGCCACGCTGCCGAGATGGCTGACAAAGCCGGTCTTCAAGAAAGGGCAATGGAAGACTACAAAAAAGCCGGCTATAATTTCTGATTTATACTCGTATTTATTAATTCAATTTTTAGCAATTACCTCTTTACACTGATAATTTTTTGTGCTATTATATTTAGCGGTTATAAAAAATAGATTGCTAAATATTCTAAGGAGGTAAGAATGGCTGTTAAAATTCAACCTTTAGGCGACAGAGTTGTTGTAAAACCTCTGGAAAAAGAGGAAAAAACCAAAGGCGGTATCTATCTGCCCGACACGGCAAAAGAAAAGCCGCAGGAGGGAAAGGTTCTTGCAGTTGGGCCGGGCAAGATGACTGATGATGGTAAAAGGCTTCCGATGGACGTAGCGGTGGGGGATATAGTGATCTTCGCCAAATACGGTGGAACCGAGATCAAGGAAGATGACGAAGAGCTGATCATCCTCAGAGAAGCCGATATACTGGCAAAAAAGAAATAATCTGATCTTATATTATTTAGAATAAACTGATATTAGGAGGAACGAGGCAAATGGCAAAACAGATAAAATATGGAGACGAAGCGCGTAAAGCTTTAAAAAACGGTGTTGATGCACTCACCAATGCAGTTAAGGTTACACTCGGTCCCAAAGGCCGTCCGGTAGCGCTGGACAAGAAATTTGGACCCCCAAGCGTTATCAATGATGGTGTAACCATCGCCAAAGATATCGAGCTTCCCGATCCTTTTGAGAATATGGGAGCTCAACTGGTCAAAGAAGCATCTTCCAAAACCAATGACAAATGCGGTGATGGTACCACAACAGCTACAGTGCTGGCCCAGGCCATCGTTACAGAAGGCTTCAAGAATATCGCAGCCGGTGCCGATGCCATGTCACTCAAACGGGGTATCGAAAAAGCTGTTGAATCGCTGGTAGGCGAGCTAAAGAAAATGGCCAGCCCGGTTACTACCAAAGAACAGGTAGCTCAGGTAGCCACTATATCCGCAGCCGATGCACAGATCGGCAACCTCATCGCTGAAGTAATGGAGAAGGTCGGTAAAGACGGCGTTATAACGGTAGAAGAATCCAAAGGGCTTCAGTTTGAAACGGACTATGTTGAAGGCATGCAATTCGATCGCGGTTACATAAGCCCTTACTTCATTACCAACGCCGAACAGATGAAAGTTGAGATTGAAGACCCCTATATCCTTATCACCGACAAGAAGATCTCGGCCATTTCAGAGCTTCTGCCAGTGCTGGAGAAGATACTTCAGGTATCTAAAAATCTTGTCATCATAGCGGAAGATGTCGATGGAGAAGCTCTCGCTACGCTGGTTGTCAACAAATTGAGAGGAACGCTTAACTGTCTGGCTGTAAAGGCTCCGGGCTTCGGCGACAGGCGGAAAGCCATGCTCGAAGATATCGCTCTTCTGACCGGCGGCAAAGTAATCTCGGAAGAGATCGGACGCAAACTGGACTCAGCCACAGTTGCTGACCTCGGCAGGGCACGTAAAGTCGTCGCCGACAAGGACAACTGCACCATCGTAGAGGGCAAGGGCTCAGACGATGCCATCAAGGCACGTATCAAGCAGATAAAAGCCCAGATAGAGGAAACCACCTCAGATTATGATAGAGAAAAACTGCAGGAACGGCTTGCCAAGCTGGCAGGTGGCGTTGCCGTTATAAAAGTCGGTGCGGCCACCGAAGTCGAATTGAAAGAGAAGAAACACAGGGTTGAAGATGCCCTATCAGCTACCAGAGCAGCCGTCGAAGAGGGTATACTGCCTGGAGGTGGTGTGGCTATCATCAATGCCCTGCCTGTTCTGGAAAAGTTAAAGCTGGAAGGCGATGAACAAACCGGTGTTGAGATCATAAAGAAAGCGGTGGAAGAACCGCTTCGCTGGATAGCCATTAATGCTGGAAAGGAAGGGTCGGTGGTGGTTGACAAGGTAAAACGCAGCAAGAAGGGCGTCGGCTATGATGCCATCAGCGATGAATATGTCGATATGGTAAGTAAAGGCATCATTGACCCGCTCAAGGTCACCAGAACCGCCCTGGAAAATGCCGCCAGTATAGCTACCATGATCCTGACGACGGAATCGCTGGTTTGCGATATCCCTGAGAAGGAGAAAACACCTCCTGTGCCACCCATGCCTGAATACTAATTTCAGGCTGTTTAAATAAATCAGGCAAAGCGGGGCGCCGTTAAACGGCGCCCCGCTTTGCCTTCATATGATTCGATATGCAGGCTAAACTTTAAGCAGCTTCAGCAATTTTTCCGTATCCCCGACCGGGCCCACCATAGCCAAATTCAGTTTCTCTGTCCTGAATATATCGCGTGCAACGCGCTTTATGTCATCGGTCGTGATTCGATCAATAATCTCCGTTACCGCATCAATGGTAAGTATCTCTCCCGTCAACGCCTCCTGTACACCATACCATCCGGCTACATTCCGGCTATTCTCCATGCTGAGAAGTAACCTGCCCTTCGACATCTCTTTGGCTTTCTTTAATTCCGCCTCATCACCACCCTGTTTCATATCTGCAAGTTGTTCTAAAATGGCTGATATTGCCCTGTCGGTTTGATGCGGTTCTATCCCCGCCTGGACAACAAAACTGCCGGTCTCTTTAAAATGCTCGGCATAGCTATGGATATCATATGCTATACCCAGCTTCTCCCTTATCTCGGTAAACAATCTGCTGCTCATGCCCTCACCCAGTATCATACTGATTATATCTACCACATAGCGATCAGGGTGAAATAATGAATATCCCTCCACTCCCAGCATCAAATTCATCTGTTCCGTTTCCCTGTGTTCAAACATTAACCTCGGCTCATTTTGCTTGACAGAGCTTTCACGATAAACGGGTGGTTTACCACGCTGCCATCCAGACATAAATTTGTCGATTATGTTTATTACCTGGCCGATGTTGGCATCACCTGCTATGCTTACAAGCATGTTGTCCGGTGTATATGAAGCACCCAGCATGCGTAACATCTGTTCACGTGTTATAGATGATACGCTCTCTTTGGTACCGGCTACGTCACGCCCCATAGGTTGTCCCGGCCACATCATCTCATCAAACAACATACACACTCTCTGCTGTGGTGAGTCAAGACTGACGTTTATCTCCTCTATTATCACCTGCCTTTCCCTCTCAATATCGTCCGGTCTGAACAGGGAATTGCGCAGCAAATCCACGATAACGTCAATAGCCAGCTCAATATGCTGGCTGGCGAGTTTACACCAGTATGAAGTAAGCTGTCTGTCTGTGCCCCCGTTTATTATCCCTCCCACACCCTCTATTGCTTCACTTATCAACATGGCACTCGGCCTTTTCTCAGTACCCTTAAAGCACATATGCTCGATAAAATGGGAAATACCGGCTGCATCATCCGTTTCATAACAGCTTCCAGCCATGACAAAGAAAAGCACTGATACAGATCGGGTATGCGGCATCTGGCAGACAATTACCCGCAAGCCATTGTCTAGAGTGATTTTCTCATATTTCATGGATAATTCAGGTTATTATATCATCTGCCGGTCAATAAAATTATAAGCGTTTGAGCGCTCATTATATCAAATTCAACTTATCGCATATAAATGCTATAATAAAATTCTGGAAAGCATACAATTATTTCAGGAATCAGGTACAGGAAATCGATATGTCAGATACAGGAACTTGGAAAGTGAAGACAGGACTTGCCCAGATGCTGAAGGGAGGCGTTATCATGGACGTGGTAACGCCGGAGCAGGCTCGCATTGCTGAAGACGCCGGTGCATGTGCGGTAATGGCTCTTGAGCGTGTTCCGGCTGATATCCGGGCGGCGGGAGGAGTGGCCAGAATGGCAGATCCTTCCGTGATAACGGCTATCATGAAAGCTGTGACCATCCCGGTTATGGCCAAATGCCGGATAGGCCATTTTGTCGAAGCACAGGTGCTTCAATCTCTCGGTGTGGACTTTATCGATGAATCTGAAGTCCTAACACCTGCGGATGAGAGCCATCACATCTGGAAGCATGACTTTAAGGTCCCCTTCGTCTGCGGATGCCGGGATCTGGGCGAAGCATTGCGACGCATATCCGAGGGTGCAGCTATGATACGTACTAAGGGTGAAGCTGGCACCGGCAATATAGTCGAGGCCGTACGGCACATGCGCGCCGTGCAGACTGCTATACGTAAATTGCAATCCATGAGAGAAGATGAACTTCCTGCTGCTGCCAAGGAATTAGGGGCTTCGCTGGATCTGGTAATCGAGGTTCATAAAGCCGGTAAATTGCCGGTGGTCAATTTTGCAGCCGGCGGTGTGGCCACACCTGCCGATGCCGCCCTCATGATGCAACTCGGCGCCGAGGGTGTCTTCGTAGGTTCCGGTATCTTTAAGTCAGGCAATCCCGCCAGGCGTGCCAGTGCCATAGTCAAAGCCGTGACGCATTACAACGACCCGGCAATAATTGCCGAAGTTTCTCACGACCTAGGTGAAGCTATGCCCGGACTTGATATAAAGAGCATTCCGCAGGATAGCCTGCTGGCAACGCGAGGATGGTGATTCAATCATACTCATAAGAGGTCATCTTGCAAACGGTAAGTATAGATGACATCCAGACTCTGCTTGATATTGTGCCACCGCATATCGCCAAGCAGGTAAAAAATGATCCGGATAGATCCAACCTGCTGGAGATTGTCCTCGACCTAGGACGTCTGCCGGAAGCAAGGTTCCCGGGTAGAGAGATTTACCTGGGTGATCGGGATGTATCTGAAGAAGATATTCAATACGTCGTCAGCAGAATAGGAACCTTCAGTGGGGATAACCGTGCCGGCCTGACTCGGACATTGCATCGCATTTCGGCAATACGCAACCGCGAGGGTAAAATCGTCGGGTTAACCTGCCGTGTGGGCCGTGCTGTTATGGGGACAGCCAAAATCATACAGGATCTGGTTGAAACGGGTAAAAACGTTTTGCTCATGGGGCCTCCTGGCATAGGCAAAACCACCATCCTTAGAGAAACCGCCCGCGTCCTGGCAGATGATCTGAGAAAAAGGGTGATTGTGGTGGATACATCCAATGAGATCGCCGGGGACGGTGATATTCCCCATCCGGCCATCGGACGAGCCCGACGAATGCAGGTGCCCGTGCCAACTCTTCAGCATGCAGTTATGATCGAAGCTGTGGAAAACCACATGCCGGAAGTAATAATCATCGATGAAATAGGCACCAGCCTCGAAGCTGAAGCTGCAAGGACAATTGCTGAACGCGGCGTACAGCTTGTCGGCACAGCCCATGGCAACAGCCTGGAAAATCTAATGATGAACCCTACTCTCTCAGATCTTATCGGCGGAATTCAAACTGTAACTTTAGGGGACGAAGAAGCACGTCGCCGGCACACACAAAAATCCATCCAGGAACGCAAAGCCCCGCCTACCTTCGACATTGTTGTCGAAATACAGGAACGCTATAAAGTGCTGGTTCATCACGATGTCAAACAGGCAGTAGATGATATTCTTCATGGAAAGGAAACGAAAGGAGAGATACGCTGGCTTGACCAGGATGGTAATGTACTTAAAGAACAGGCAAACTTATTGCAACGCCAGCAACTGGAGACCCGGCAGGTCAAAAAGCAAAAACTGCATGTATGCCTGTTCGGCATAAACCGCCCCATTCTGGAACAGGCTGCACATGAAAAGGGACTCGATATCGAGATAACCCAGGACCTCAGACAATCAAATATACTTATTACTACTAAAAACTATTTCCGCCGCAAACCCCAAAAACTGAGAGATGCAGAGCTGCAGGGCATCCCCATATATGCGATACGCAGCAACAGCCTCCAGCAGCTCAGACATTGCCTCGATTCTATCTATGCCGGACCGCGGGATGAGTCTGTAGATGCAGCACTTGAAGAAGCTATGCAGGCCATTGAAGATGTCAAAAGCGGCAAAAAGGAAATCGAATTGAGCCCACAGAATGCCTTTATACGCCGACTGCAGCACCTGCTGGCCGAAAGGCACAACGTATCTTCCAAGAGCACCGGTAAAGAACCCGAAAGACGCGTTAAAATAGTCAACCCCTGAAAGACATCATGGTTTATTCGAAATGTTTATAACTTTTGAAGGATGCGAGGGATGCGGCAAAAGCACACAGGCAAAACTCCTGCATAAGGGGTTGCTTAAACTTGGAATAGATACACTGTTTACCATGGAACCCGGAGGTACACCGCTGGGTTCTTCAATCAGAAAATTGCTAAAAGTCAGGCAGAATCTGGCGATTAACCCCGAAGCCGAACTGTTGCTTTTCGCGGCTTGTCGGGCACAGCTTGTAAGGGATATCATCCGGCCCGCTCTTAATACAAACAGGGTGGTTATCTGCGACCGTTTTGCCGATTCAACGGTGGTCTATCAGGGATATGGGCGGGGTCTGGATTTAAATACGATATATTTCATTAATGATATTGCCACCGACCGGCTGAAGCCGGATATAACTTTCCTGTTAGACGTTGAGCCTGACATTGGATTGGAACGCAAACGCAATATACACCTCGACCGCTTTGATGCTGAGGATATCAATTTTCATTCGAGAATCAGAAATGGCTACCTCTCAGAAGCAAAAAAAGACCCTTCGCGCTGGCGTATAATCAACGCTTTACAGCCTATACCCCGCATTAGAAAAATAATTCTGGAAATAGTTCTGAAAATGGTCGATAAATGATGCTTTGCTGGTACAATAAGTCATTTGTGCTGGATCATAGGTCAAGCAGAGGTGTTATTGCAAAAAGCAGGTAAGAGGGATTGTAACTACCCGGCATACAGTGAAGAAACTGTACTATTAAGGCAGGGATACCGTCGAATAGCTGGAGTGGACGAAGCAGGTCGCGGTGCCCTTGCCGGACCCGTTGTGGCGGCAGCTGTGGTGCTTCCGCCTCTGATGGATATCAAACGGTTCAGCATGGTCCGTGACAGCAAGCTGCTGAACGAACGACAGCGCGATGAAATTTTTCAGCTTATGCTCGATTCAGCTATAGAAATCGGCATAGGCATTATCTCACCGGAGATCATTGATAATATCAACATCCTCAACGCAACCAGAAAAGCCATGAAAATGGCGCTTGACCGTCTTGTTACACCACCCGATTTTGTACTAACAGATGCCGTTATGCTTAAATACATCCGTATCCCTCAGAAAAACATCATCGACGGCGACCGACAGGTACTGTCCATCGCCTGTGCTTCCATAGCCGCCAAAGTTACCCGTGATCGGATAATGTTAGAGCTGCATGCAACATATCCCCAGTATGGTTTTTGCAATCACAAGGGCTATGGCACACCGGAACATTTACTGTGTCTGAAAAGATACGGTGCCACCAAGGTTCACCGGTTTACATTTGCACCGGTAAGAGAATTATCGAGAATAATATGAATAAACAACAGATGGGAAAACTGGCCGAGGATTTATCCTGCCGGTTTCTAAAAACAAAAGGATACCGGATAATCGAACGCAATTTTCGATCACGCTACGGCGAAATCGATGTCATCGCCCGGAAAAACAATATCCTGATATTTCTGGAGATACGCAGTAAGTCTGGCTCAGGTTTTGGAATTCCGGAAGAATCACTTACAGCCGGTAAAAGACAGCGTCTCATCTCGACTATAATGTCATATCTCGACACTCATAATAACCTGCCACTGGACTGGCGTGTGGACTTCGTGGCGGTCGATCTCGACCCAGCCAGCGGCAAAGCCAACCGCATAGAAATTTACGAAAATGCGCTGAACTAATACTCACAAACGTTATAAAAGCACTTCAACTCTGTTATAATTTTGTATACTGGCGGATTAGACCATTGATTCTGTAGGAAATAAACATATGGTGCTGGCTGCTCTCGGACAGGTCTTATCAATCCTGACAGTTTTAACGGGGTTTTTCTTTCTCGGTCTGTATAATAATCTGCTCTTTCAGGCCCTAGTCGACCTGACGAGTATCATTATCTGTTGCAGCATTCTCGTGGTGGCATGGAATTCTCGCAAATACTCGGAAAACTACTACTTCACCTTCATCGGCATAGCTTTTTTCTATGTAGCCATCGTTGAACTGGCCCATCTGCTGACTACCCATGGTATGCCTTTTTTCCCCGATTACGGCACAAATGAACCGGAACAGTTGTGGACATCCGCCCGCTATATTCAAAGCATTTCTCTGGTGGTTGCACCGCTTTTTCTCAAACGTACCTTTAATATTTGGGCGGTTATATTGGTCTTTACCGCCATCGTCGCAGGCATTCTGCTATCGATTATGGTCTGGCATAATTTTCCACCGTGCTATCTATATGATTCTGAAATAACTCCGTTCAAAATCAGCAGCGAATTTATTATCTCGTCCAGTTTCATTGTTGCTGGAGGATTGCTCTGGCTATTCCGTGCTTATTTTGAACCGGTAGTGTTAAGACTGCTACTGGCTTCAACGGGTTTTGCCATTGCGGCCGAATGCTCCTTCATGTTTTATCGTGAACCCACCTCAATGCTCAATATCACAGGACACATTTTCTCTCTGCTACCATTTATATTGATTTACTGGGCACTGGTGGTAATCGGGCTGCAGAGGCCCTACGATATGCTTTTTTACAATCTTTCACAGAGCCACGATCTTTTGAAAAAAGAGCGTGATAAGCTTGATAACCTGATGGACCTCGAGGAATCCATGCTGCTGGCCCTTGATCGCGACCAGAAGGTAACTCTGATAAATCGCAAAGGAACAGAAATATTGGGTGCTCCTGAAGAGGAAATCCTCGGCAAACCCTGGTACGATACCTTTATACCAGCTGATGTACGTAAGGAACTTAAAGAAAAATATAATAACATCATGGAGGGTAAAGAAGAGTTAACCCGTTATACTGAAAGAGAGATCATCAACGTGAAGGGAGAAGTGCACGTTATAGCCTGGCACAATTCGCTTATCAGGGACGAAACCGGCAAGATAACAGGTATATTTAGCTCGGGCCAGGATATCACCTCACGCCGTCAGGCAGAGGACCTTTTCTGTGCCATATTCAATACCTCACCGGTCGGCATGTATATAATCCAGGATGGTAAATTCCGTATGGTCAATCCCCAGTTCCAGAAATATACCGGCTACTCCGAAGGAGAACTTATAGGTATGTCACCAATGTCGATCGTTCTACCCGAAGACGCAGCCAAAGTCAGACAGAACGCAATAAAAGCGCTCAAGTTAAAAGACCAGTTTTATACCTATGACTTCCGAATTAGGGTAAAGGACGGAACGATTAAATGGTTTATGGAATCGGTCAGCTCCATACTCTATGATGGAAGGCGCGCAACGCTGGGGACCATCATGGATATATCGGAACGTAAACAGTCAGAAGAGCTTTTTAGATCACTTTCGCTGACTGATGATCTGACGGGATTATACAATCGACGTGGCTTCCTTATGCTGGCGAACAAGCAGTTGAAATTAAGCTACCGCATGAAAAAGCCGGTCACCGTCCTGTTTGCAGATATCGATAGACTGAAATGGATCAATGACAATCTGGGCCACCTTGAGGGCGATGCTGCCATTGTTAATGCTGCTAAAATCCTCAAAGATACATTCCGTGAAGCGGATATTGTAGCACGAATCAGTGGAGATGAATTTGCCGTTTTTATGACCGGTTCGGATGAGAATTATAGTGAAACGGTTATAAACCGCCTGGAGCGCAGGCTCAGCGAATTCAATCAAACCGCCGCCAAGCCGTACCAGCTATCACTCAGCTTCGGATTGGCAAGTACTACATCGGATAAACCTGTAGACCTGAACGAGCTGCTGGACACTGCCGACAGGTTTATGTACGGGCAGAAGCGTGATAACAGGTAAAGCGGGTACTAACGGGTATCTATTTACCTATTCCATTACCTCCATAGCTATGCAGCTATGTGCCAGCGAACCTCCGGCACGCATTGCTGCCGCAACGAGGACTGACTCTGCTATTTCCTCATCTGTCGCCCCCGCTTTCTTCGCGCGTTTTGTATGTCCCTCTATGCAATACGGGCATTGCGTAACATGGGCGCACGCAACAGCGATCAATTCTTTTGTCTTTATATTTAGCGCACCATCGCTAAAAACTTTACCATCGAACTCCATAAAGGCTTTCATTACATCAGGCTTCAAAGCAAACAGCTTCGCCAGCTTTTCCATATCCTTTTTGCCGTAAAAACTATCACTCATACATAACCTCCCTGTATTGAATAATTCTATGTAGATAAAACTTTAATCGCTCCCATTTACGCGTAATTATAGATTACCTGTATAATTTATAAAACCTGTTCAGCGAGTTTAATTGAAAATATTAAAGATGAACCCAGACTGTTACAAATCAATCTTTGCCGGATACTTCAGAAGAAAGTATGACTCAAACTGAAAAATCGATTGATAATCACAGGCTTATCATCCTGGTAGTTACTTCTGTATGTGCTTTTTTAACGCCTTTCAGCAGCTCGGCCATTAACATGGCTCTGCCCTCCATAGGCAAAGAGTTCTCGGCATCAGCCATCATATTGGGATGGATTGCAACTTCATTTTTGCTGGCTACCGCCGTTTTTCTGGTACCCTTCGGCAGGCTGGCTGATATCCACGGTATGAAAAAAATGACGGTTTCGGGACTGATACTGTATTCGCTTTCATCCACTATAGCAGCTGTTTCAATCAGCACCATAATGCTCCTCGTGGCCAGGGTCATACAGGGTATTGCAGGTGCCATGATTTTAAGCAGCAGCACCGCATTACTGGTTATGGCTTACCCTCCCAGACAACGGGGTCAGGTGCTGGGTATCAACGTCGCCTGTGTATATTCCGGACTGTCACTCGGACCATTTCTGGGGGGAGTACTTACACAGACCACGGGCTGGCGAAGTATCTTCTGGGTAATCACAGGACTGAGCCTGATAGCAGTTATACTTACACTTTTTCTGGTGAGAAATGAATGGGCCACAGCCAGAGGGGAGAAATTCGATCTGACCGGGTCTATCGTTTATGGCATCGGATTGATTGCCTTGATCTGGGGGCTTTCTCAGTTACCCAATCTCACAGGTTTCATATCTATCATTGCCGGCATATCCACTCTGGCAGGATTTATTGTTAGAGAGTTAAACATTTCGAGCCCGGTGCTCAATATCAACCTGTTCATTAAGAACAGGGTTTTCGGTTTATCCAATCTGGCAGCCCTGATCAACTATGCCAGCACCTTTGCGGTAACCTTCTTACTCAGTCTATACCTCCAGTATATAAAAGCAATGACACCGGCCAATGCCGGTATGGTTATTTTGCTGATGCCGGTTTTGCAGGCAATTTTCTCCCCCTTTACCGGGCGGTTTTCAGACATAATCGAACCCCGGATTCTGGCTTCCTCGGGTATGGCATTAACCGTGATCGGACTGCTGATGCTGGTTTTCCTTGACAGCGATACATCAACGGTTTACCTCATTATCAGCCTTGCAATCCTGGGGGTGGGTTTTGCATTATTTTCCTCACCAAATACAAATGCTGTTATGAGCTCCATTGGCAAAGAATCACTGGCCATCGCATCAGCCACTCTGGCAACCATGCGCCTGATCGGGCAGATGTTCAGCATGGGCATCGCTATGCTGGTACTGGCCACGATAATGGGCAACCTCCAGATATTGCCGGAATTTTATCCTCAGTTTCAGTTAAGCGTACGTTATAGCTTTGTAATCTTTACTCTGCTCTGTTTTGGTGGTATATTCGCATCAATGGCCAGAGGAAAAGTTCATTAAATACAATGAGGAGCCAACTTGATATGGAGAAGCCACGCAGCTTGCCGATAAGTATATACCACTATGATCGTGAAAACTATCAGTCCTGCCAGAATTCTTCCATTCAAGAATGTCTGGCATACAGGGCACTGCCGGGATATACCTGGATTAATATAGATACGATATCTGACAGTGAGTTGCTTGGTTCCGTAGCCGAAGCATACGATCTTCATGACCTCACCATCCAGGATATTACCAATGTCGAACACAGGGTCAAATACGAAGATTTCGGTCATTATGTGTTGATAATATTGAAGATGATCGAGTATAACACTGCGAAAAAATCAATTGAAGCCGAGCAACTGAGCCTTGTTCTGGGTGATAATTTTTTAATTACTCTGCAGGAACAACCGGGCGACTTCTTCGATCGATTGCGTAATGAAATTAAAATAGCCAATTCCACAGTCAGAAAAATGGGAGTCGATTACCTGGCGTGCCGCATCATAGACATAATTGTTGATAATTATTTCGGAACAATTGAAAAATTCGGGGACGAGATAGAAGACAAAGAAGACGAGCTGGTAAATAATCCCACGCGACAGAGCCTGGCCTCCATCCAGGATAACAAGAGGAATATGATGCAGTTGAGACAGTACGTCTGGCCGGTAAGGGAAATACTCAGCGATCTGAGCAAAAAGCAGACAGCACTCATTAAGGATGAGACAACCGCCTATTTCAGGGATGTTTATGACCGTATATTTGAGGCCATGGACCTAATCGAGACCACGCGTGAGATGGTCAGCGGATTAATCGATATTTATCTCTCAAGTATGAGTAATAAAACCAACGAGATCATGAAGGTGCTTACCATAATAGCAACCATTTTCATCCCATTGACCTTCATTGCGGGCCTCTATGGTATGAATTTCCAGTACATGCCTGAATTAGAACAACCATGGGGCTATCCGGCTGCACTGGTTTTCATGTTGGCCGTCGCCATTACTATGCTAGCCTATTTTCATAGAAGAAAATGGATCTGATCCATTAAAGTGTAAGATCAGCCGCGGGTTTACCTGTTTTTCTAAGCCTGCCGAACGGGAGAAATAAAGCTGGTACAACTCCGCATATGATTACAGCTGCACTTATTACATAGTCCATCTGGAAAGCCGTAATTGTGGCACGTAAATCCACATATTGATAAAGAACTGAAATACCCATCTGCCTTGCCGCTTCCAATGTCTGTCCTGCCTGTAGCATCATCACCTGCACTGTGGATAAAATCTGCATTGCCACTGTTGAGTCGGGAGTCAGGGTTTGAGACATTACCGCAGCATTGGTTTTCTGAAATTGATCAAGCATTGTGGCAAATATCGCAACTCCCAGGGAAGCGAAAACCGTTCTGGACACATTGGTAATTGACGATGCCTGCGCAGTCATATTCAGCGGAACGGCTGACATAGCATAAGTCATAATCGGCATCATGGATAATCCCATGCCTGCGCTGCGCAAAAAAAGGATGAACACCAGTTCGGTATCGGGCGTGGTCACATCCAGCATCTGCAGCCATAAAGATGATACGGCTGTAATGATCAGCCCAATGACAACAGGTACACGCGGACCTATCTTATCGTAAAGGCGTCCACTGATAGGCATGGTAATCATCGATCCGAGCACCATGGGCATCATCATCAACCCTGTTTGCATAGCGCTAAGACCACGGATATTTTGCAGGAACATCGGCAGTAGGAAGATAACCGAAAACAGTCCGATGGTTACAATAAAATTCAACCCCATAGCCAGTGAAAATCCACCGTATTTAAACATATGGAGATCGAGCATGGGCTGTTTTCCCCTTAGTTCCACCACTATCCATATTAAAATACTCAAACCCCCACCAATCAGAAGGGTGATAATACGCCAGTCATCCCAGTGCCAGCTAGGAGCATAGGAAAAGGCATAAAGTACGGCACTGAAACCAACGGCGGCCAGTATAAAACCTTTAAAATCAAAGCCCGAAGGTAAAATCGGACTATCTTCAATCCAGGCTAAACCAATGGAGATTGCCACCAAAACCACGGGTACATTGACATAGAAACACATACGCCAGTCCCAATAGGTAACCAGATATCCTCCCAGAGTGGGCCCGATGGCTGGTGCCAGCATCATGGGTATTCCAAATATCGCCATCATAGTTCCCCTATCTTCTGGAGGTACATTGAGAAATAGCATGGTCATGGCGATCGGACTGAGCAAACCTCCCGCTAGCCCCTGAATAACCCGGAAAAAAATGAGTGTGTTGGTATTCCATGCAATACCGCATAGTATGGATCCCAGCAGAAAACCTGCCTGGCTGATAAGAAACACCTTCTTTATGCCAAATCTACTGCACAGGTAAGCCGCAGATGGAGTTGTAATGGCAGTAGCCATCATATAGGCGGAAATAACCAGTTGAGCCCTATCAGCCGTTTCATTAAAAACGGCCATGATATGAGGCAGGGCGATATTCATGATCGTCTGATCGAGTATCACCATGAAGGTGCCCGATATCGCAACTATGAGGATTTTATATTCACCCGTTCTCGGCATATCAGCAGTCAGTTTTCCTTAATTTACCTTTATTTTTACTTCAACCGATGTGCCCGGCACCAGCACATGATTACCGGGATTTTCAATAGAAATCTTTACCGGAACCACCTGTGTGACCTTGATAAAATTCCCTGTTGTATTATTTTGGGGCAACAGTGAAAAAGTAGCAGCAGTTGCAGCCGAAATCCCTTCCACTCTTCCCCTGAGCTTAATACCTCCAAGGCTATCTACCTTAATCTCAACCGGTTGTCCCGGCTCGATCCGGTGTAACTCCGTTTCAGCTATATTAGCACTGACCCAGGTAATAGAATTATCATAAATAGTTACCAGCGGTGAACCGGCATTTAATAAAGCCCCTGGATATGCCCAGACGGCAGCAATATAACCATTCACAGGCGATTCGATATTGGCTCTCCCCACCGGTATTTCCTTAAATCCCTGACGATCAGCCGGATTATCAGGCCGCGGCTGTCCGACAACCGCTATTCTCTGCCCTTTCTCTACATAGCTGCCATAATCCACATCCAGGCTGATTACCTGACAGGGTGAAAGCACCGATACGGGTATTAACGGGGCAGCCAGGCGTGCATTATCTGTGCTCACATATGTATAACTTTCATGCCATAAATATATGCCGAGAATGATCCCTCCTACCAAAACAACCAATAAAACGATAAACATCACCCTGCCCCGGGTATTGGACAGGCTATCCTTTATTTTTTCAGTCAATTTATTAGCCATCGGCATCGCCTCCAGATAATCTTAAACTGTCCATTAACATATCCCGACTATTATTATTTTTTTATATTAAGAGGGCGCACAGGCCCCGATACTTTGTCCAGCAATATTACTTCACCTTCTGTCAACCCGGACAGAACCTCAGATTGCGTTCGAGTCTGCAGTCCTATTTTTACAGGTCGTTCCTCAATCAAACCGCCTGTCCGATCGTGAACTACTCTGACAGTATAATCGCCGTTTTTGCCTCTAAGTGCCTCATTGGGTACAATGATAACATCAGTTTTTTTATCGATGAGGATTTCAGCAGTAGCAGATAGGCCCCCGTATAACCCCTGTGCCTGCTCTCTTTCCATTTCTATTTCGACTTTATAAGTGGGAACGGTAGACTGTATAGTCCCATAGTATTGAATACCGCTGGATTGAAGAGGCCCGAAGCTGGAGATAAATTTTACAGTGCCATCATATTGCCGTCCTGGATCAGCATCAATAAATACACGCGCCTTCTGTCCGGCTTTGATCTTTACAGCACCTATTTCATCCACCATGCCCGTCATCCTGATGTAGCTCAGGTTGGCCAGACGTATTACATATGAATCTATCGGAGCACCTGTTGTGGAATATCTCTGCACGATCAGATCACCCGCCCTAAGATTAATATCCTCAATCCTCCCGTCAAAAGGTGCTATTAGTTCGGTTTTTAAAAGCGCCTGCTTGGCGCGCTCCAGATTGATAATGGCAGTCTGAATATTAATGTTATAATCACGCAGCGCCTTTAGGTTAAGCCCCTGCCTGTATACGGAGATATTTTCATTTATAACTTTATCAGTCAGCTCAAGCTCGTGCCTGATCCGGCTTATCATTTCGGCATACCTGACTCCATCAAACTCCTTCTCTTTGGCTAATTTATCCAGCATATCCAGCGAGCTCATAACCTCGCTGATGACCGTATAGGCTGTGCAACTATCGGCAAATGTTGTTCCGCCGGGTAGATGATTAAGTCGTTTTACTGCACTGTAGGCATCATCCATATTTATCAGTAAAGCACTCAAATTTCCCCGCGCATTTTCAAACCTGCCTTCTTTATACAACTCCTCAATCTGAGAAACCCCATCAATGATATCGGTAACTCTGTTAAGTGCATACTCAACTTCCATAGCAAAATTGCTATTTTGGTTGATGTCGTTTAAGTCCGGCCTGACATTGCGATACGAAGTATCGGAATAAAAATCTCTCACACCTTCCAGATCGAGCCTTGCCAGCACCATTTGTTCAGCTGATGCTTCATATCTGCCATCCTGCAAATATGTCTGTGCACGCTCCAACTCCTGTCTGGCAAACTCAAACCGCTTAAGGGCCACAGCATCACTGTAGAAACCTGGGGATCTTGTTACACCACAGCACACCGTCTGTACTACATTATTCAATGCCAGCTCGAGTGTATATTGTGCCGCCTCCACCGCCAGTTTCTGTGCAGTATCATCAAGCTTGGCCAGTAACGCACCGGCTTTAACGATATCGCCTTTTTCCACATATATCTCTTTTATCTTGGCGCTGTAGGGCGGTGTAAACATGGTGGTATCGAAATAAAGGTTAACAGCCGCCGGTACTTCGATATTGCCATCCACACTCACTTTGACCTCCAGATCACCCCGCCGGACAATAGAAGTTATCCTGTCCGCCGAATTCTGCGCGGCACATGCCGATGAAATCGATAACAACAAAATCGGTCCCAGTAGAAGCGTCGCAGCCAACTTTTTCTTATTCATATTGTCAACTACTCCCGGATAGACTTATGATGCAAACAATCTTGTAATTTATCCTGTTAAACGATTTTATTTAACCTGATCAGTAAATTGCGATATTTCTCCAGTGATGCATAGATCTCTCTTATCTCATCGCCATCAAACTCCTGGAACAGCTTTATTAAATAATCCTTGATAACTTTTCTCCTTTTCTGTACCAACTTTCTTCCCTTAGGGGTAATAGCCACATACGTCATGCGCCTGTCACTACCACCACGGTATCTGGTAGCCATGCCTCTTTCTATCAGTTTATTTACCAAAGTTGTCACATTGGGCCTTGAAATAAGATACATCCTGCTGATATCAGACGGTTTAAGAGGACCGGTCATCAGCCCGATCAAAATATGTATTTGCAGATCGGATGCCGTCGGCGATTTCTTTTTTCTGGTAGCCAGCACAATTTTCCGTACTATCAAAGGCAATTGTAGCAAAATATCATCTACAAATTCGTTCAATAGCTCAGCATCCTCACCGGGCATTAAATTTCTGACCGACATTTCTAATTAAAAGCCCCCGATATCAATCTTTCGAACTTTTGACGCAAATTGTTATATTTATATAACTAATTTTAATCATTGTCAAGCAGTTTGCCCCAAAGCTATGATATTGATATACTATTCTTCGTTGTGGAATATGAAACCATAATTGGTCTTGAGGTACATTCTCAACTGCTTACGCGTAGCAAGATGTATTGTGGGTGCAGTACAGATTATGCCGGAGCGCCACCCAATACACACGTATGTCCAATCTGCATGGGGATGCCGGGTGTGCTTCCTACAGTAAATCAGAGAGCAGTCGAATTCACATTGATGACTGCGCTTGCTCTCAATTGCACTATTCCCGAACATGCCAAATTCGACCGCAAGAATTATCCATATCCTGACCTTATGAAGGGATACCAGATCTCACAATATGATATGCCTATGGGAGTAAAGGGCTACCTACTGATAGATATAGATGGCAGGAAAAAGAAGATCGGCATAACCCGAGTACATCTCGAAGAGGACGTCGCCAAGTTGCTCCATCGGACAACGCCTGAGGGTGTAAGTTACAGTCTGGTGGATGTCAACCGTGCCGGAATGCCCCTGATGGAAATAGTCAGCGAGCCCGAAATAGGCTCACCCGAGGAAGCACGTCTTTACTTAGTAAAACTGCGCTCTATTCTTCAGTACCTGGGTGTATCCACAGGTAATATGGAAGAAGGCAGTTTTCGTTGTGATGCGAATATCAGCATCAGGCCGGTTGGTTCAGCCAGATACATGCCTAAAGTAGAAGTCAAAAATATGAATAGTTTCAGGGCGGTTTACCGTGCACTGGAATATGAAGCACAGCGACAGCGTGAAGTTCTCGCTTCAGGCGGCCAGATTATCCAGGAAACCCGTGGATGGGTAGATGATGAGGGGATAACCGTTTCTCAGCGAAGCAAAGAATACGCTCATGACTACAGGTATTTTCCCGAACCTGATATTCCGCCTTTAACCTTCAGCCGTGATATGGTTGAAAAAATTAAAACATCACTGCCGGAACTCCCCGAAGCAAAATATGATAGATTTATATCCCAGTATAAGCTAACTCCGTACGACGCTCAAATCCTGACAGATTCAAAGGAACTGGCAAATTACTTTGAGGAATGTGTTACTCTTATTGGGGAGAGAAAGAACGGAGACGGAATCGGTAAAAAGGTCAAAACAATAAGTAACTGGATTATAGGCGATTTTCTGCGGCTTTTAAATGCAACCGGAACGCGGATCGATGAATGCCGGATTAAGCCTCCCCAGCTGGTAGAAATGCTGGATTTGATTGACAACGGCACATTAAGCGGACCTCTTTCCAAAATGGTTTTTGAGGAAATGTTTAATACGGGAAAATCAGCCCGTTCCATCGTAACGGAGAAAGGTCTGGTGCAGATAAGCGACAGCCGGGAAATCGCCGAGATCGTAGATAAAGTAATTATAGAAAATCAGAAGGCAGTAAATGACTATAAAGCCGGCAAAGAGGCTTCACTAACATTTCTTATCGGACAGGTCATGAAAGCTTCCAAAGGTAAAGCCAACCCGGCAGTTGTAAAGCAAATTTTTATGGATAAACTCGGAGGAAATTAGAATGCCCATATATTTAACCATCGCTCAAATCATCCTTGCTGTAGCTCTCATAGCAGTACTGGCCCTGCAGGTTAAAGGAGGCGGACTGGGTGGTATCTTCGGTCAGGCAGACGGAGTGTATAGAACCAGACGCGGCGTTGAAAAAACGCTTTTCCAGGTTACCATCGTACTCGCCGTAATATTTGTTATCCTTTCCGTTGTAATAGTCAGAATAAGCTCCTCTTAATGGGAGGCACCAATGGCACGTATTATTACGCTGATTACCGATTTTGGTATCAGCGACGGTTATGTTGCCAGTATGAAGGGTGTCATACTCAGCATAAACCCTTCAGCAGTAATAGTGGATATTTCTCATGCTGTTGAACCACAATATATAAGACAGGCAGCATTTATCCTTCATACTTCATGGCGTTATTTTCCGGAAAGCACTATCCATGTGGCAGTTGTTGATCCCGAAGTGGGAAGCTCACGTAAAATTGTGGCTTTGAAAACACCCAGAGCGTATTTTATCGCTCCTGATAATGGCATACTGAGCTATATACTGTATGAGCTTGCCGGCGGCTATAAAACCCATAGCTATCCAGCATCTAATGCAACTTCAAAAAGACCGATACCCGATGGTTGTGAAGCTATTACTCTGACAAAAGAGGAATATTGGCGCCATCCGGTAAGCGCCACATTCCACGGCAGAGACATTTTCGCCCCCGTGGCTGCGCATCTGTCGATGGATATACCCCTTTCTGAACTCGGCGAGCCGGTTACTCAACTGCATGCTTTTCCGGTACCAGAACCATTTAAAGATGCCATGGGACGGACGGTTGGCCATATCATCCATATTGATAGATTCGGAAATTTGATAACCAATCTGCGTAGCAAAGATATACCGCGGGAAGGAGCCGCGGTTGAGATCCATAACCAGCGTATAGATAATACTGCTCCCTACTATTCCAAGAGTACCGGGTTAATGGCTATCATAGGTGGCAATGATTATCTCGAGTTATCAGTCAGAAATGGCAGTGCAGCCGATTTGCTGGGCGCCAGGGTGGGAGATACTGTAACGGTTCACAGTCGACCTCACAGTTGATTTCATCTTACCGGTCTCCATTTGGTACCATGAGGTGTATCTTCTATGGCTATTCCCATACCAGCCAGCTGCAAACGTATTTCATCAGCCTGTTTCCACTGCTTGGCTTTACGGTATTCATCTCGCTTGGCTATCAATGTCTGTATTTTCAATTCTTCTTCTGGAGATATCCTCTTTGGTTCTTTAAGCGTAAATCCAATTACGTCTGCAAGCTCTTTCAATGTTGACTGTGCCATGCTCACATTCAGTCCTCTATCCTGACCGCGATTGATTTCTCTAACCAGGTCAAATATTGCTGCCACTGCCTGAGGAGCATTGAAATCATCATCCATAGCCTCCATAAAACTCGCTTTGAACCGCCGTGCATCAAGCACCGGTGCCCCAGTTTTCCCCTCCACCTTAAGCGCCTGCCGCATCCTTTCAATGCCTGCCTCCGCAGCATCAAGAGCTTCAAGGCTATAGCATAGAGGCATGCGGTAGTGCGAACTGAGGATGAACAATCTGATGGCATCGGCGCTGTTTCGCTCCAGCGCCTGTTTGATGGTAACAAGATTTCTCAGAGATTTGCTCATCTTATCGGTACCGAGCTGCAAAAAGCCGTTGTGCATCCATATCCGCACGAACGGCTTAACTCCAGTGTAGCATTCGGATTGCGCTATTTCATTCTCGTGATGTGGAAAGATAAGATCCTGACCACCTCCATGAATATCTATAGTTTTACCCAGATACTTGATTGACATAGCCGTACATTCGATGTGCCAACCCGGCCTGCCATCCCCCCAGGGACTGGGCCACCATGGCTCCCCGGGCTTTGCCGCCTTCCAAAGGGCAAAATCCAACGGATCTTCTTTTTTTTCAGTCTGTGACGTCTCCGTAATACGCATATCATCCGCCGTCTGGTGCGTCAATTTACCGTAATCGGGAAAACTTCTTACACGAAAATAAACGCTACCATCCGACTGGTATGCATGACCCTTCTCTATCAAAGTCCTGATGACCTCTATCATCATTGGGATTTCTTCGGTTGCTCGGGGATATATCGTAGCCCTTTTAATGTTTAGTGCGTCCATATCAATAAAAAATTCGGCTATGTATTTCTCCACCAGTTCACGCCAGGGTATGCCCCTCTCATTTGAACGGGTGATAATCTTATCATCTATATCTGTGAAATTCTGCACATACTTTACCTTATAACCTTTATACTCCAGATATCGCCTGATCACATCGAATGATATATAGCTTAAAGCATGTCCGAAATGGCAGACATCGTAAACGGTTACCCCGCAAACATACATACCCACTTGATTGTTTTGCGGCGAAAAATCTTCCTTTTGACCGGTTAAAGTATTGAATATTTTCATGAAACACCTCAATTTAGATTATTCATTCAGCATAGCTATAGCCTGGGCTGCTATCCCTTCACCTCTGCCGGTAAAACCTAGGCCATCGGTGGTAGTAGCTTTGACCATTACCTGATAGTCACGCATATCGAGGGCATTTGCGATATTTTTCCTCATCTCATCAATATAAGGTGAAAGGACCGGCGCTTCCGCGATTACGACGCTATCGATATTCTGTATCAAATAGCTTTTGGACTTTACCATCTTTCCCACTCTCTCCAGGAGTAGAATGCTGGAGATGTCTTTATACTGGGGGTCGCTTGAAGGGAACTGATGCCCGATATCTTTAATACCCGCCGCACCCAGCAGTGCATCCATAATTGCATGCACAAGCACATCAGCATCGCTGTGGCCCAGCAACCCTCTGGAATACGGTATGCTGACTCCACCGATTACCAGCATTCTACCTTCAGAAAACTTATGCACATCGTAACCGATGCCGATTCTCATTGGTCATCTGCCCTTTGCTATTAGTTGTGCCAGCAACAGATCATCCGGTGTCGTTATTTTAATATTTCTATAATCACCTGCGTACAGTTTCACCCTGTAACCAGCACGTTCGACAATAGTTGCATCATCGGTTACATCCGCATTGATCAGTTCGTAAGATTTCTTCAACAGATCGAGCCGGAAAATCTGAGGGGTTTGCACGGCCCGCAGGCGGTTTCGGTTCAACGTCTGAACAACTATTCCGTTATCGTCTACTTGCTTGATCGTGTCCCTCACATCGATGCAGGCAACGGCAGCACCTGTCAATCGGGCTGCTTCTATACCATTCCTGATAAGCTCTTCGGTCAGAAAAGGCCTCGCAGCATCATGTATTAATACCCAATTACTCCTGCTCACCGATATGATGCCATTAAAAACCGAATCCTGCCGGCGCTCTCCCCCGGCACACAATCCTGAGACCTTTGACCACTTGCAACTTTTAATTAGCTTGCGCCCTTCATCCAACTTGGTCTTATGTAAAACAAGCACTATTTCCCCGATTGACATGCTGTTTTGCAGCGTGTCAACCGACCATGCTATTAGCGGTTTACCCATCAGATCCATAAAAGTTTTATCAACACCCATCCTCTGGCCAATTCCGGCACCCACCACTACAGCGGCAACATCAGACATTGTCATCTCCCATTCCTTGTCTTCTGTTTGTTTTTTCCAATCCTAAACTTATGGCCGCGGCAATGGTATCTGCTTTGAAAATTTCTATCCCGCCCGTGTATTGCGAAAATCTCCTGGTTGAAGCTGGTATTACGCATCTTGTGAATCCTAATCGTGCCGCCTCTGATATACGTCTTTCTAACTGCGGGACGCTTCTCAATTCACCACTTAAACCAACTTCTCCAAGTACCACCGTCCCGGGCAACGAACGAGCATCACGAAAGCTTGAGGCAATAGCCAGGGCTATACCCAGGTCGGCAGCCGGTTCATTGATTTTTATCCCTCCTGCCACATTAACAATAATATCCTGATTATATAATCCTATACCCGCTCTTCTGCTCAAAACTGCTGATATCAATAGCAATCTGTTAAAATCTACACCATTGCCGATTCTCCGGGGCGGACCATATGCAGCCGGACTGGTAAGAGCCTGTATTTCCACCAACAAAGGCCTGCTTCCTTCCAGTGTCGGCACTACGGCTACACCAATGGATCCATTTATATAAGCTTCTAAAAAATACTGTGAAGGATTGGGCACTTCATTCAGGCCCGTTCCGCTCATTTCAAATATACCTACTTCGTTTGTAGAGCCAAATCTATTTTTAACACTCCTCAAGATACGATAGCTATTGTATGATTCACCTTCCAGATACAGGACAACATCTACAATATGTTCGAGTGCCTTTGGGCCGGCAATAGCGCCGTCTTTAGTAACATGGCCGGATATAAAAACGGGTACATCCCTCTGCTTTGCCCACCGCAGCAATCTCAATGTACATTCACGAATCTGGTTTATACTGCCCGGCGCACCGTTTATTTCATCGATATGTACGGTCTGAATCGAGTCTATAACCACCAGCGAAGGATTGGCCGTTTCGAGTCTGTCTTCCACATTCTCCATATTTGTTTCAGGATAAATGTAAATCCCCCTTCCGGTAACACCGAGTCTGTCGGCCCGCATTTTAAGCTGCTGTGATGACTCCTCCCCGGAAACATAGATTATCTCGCCGCTCCTACGCGCTATAGCATCGGATAATTGAAGTAACAACGTCGATTTCCCTATACCCGGTTCACCACCTATCAGAACTACCGACCCTGCCACCAATCCACCCCCGAGTACGCGATTCAGTTCTTCTATAGGAAAGGAAATCCTTGTGTAGGAATCCTGCTTTAACTGTGATAGTTCCTGAGGAAAAACCGCTGTGCTTTCCGTCCGATCTCTATGCCGCTTAGCCGCGGCAACTGTGCTTTCTACCAGACAATTCCATTCATGACATGATGGGCAACGTCCCTGCCATTTAGCACTTTCACTGCCGCACTTCTGACAGATATAAACTGTCCTTAACTTTTGCTTCTCCACAATAATTGCCTCTTAGATGACTTTACAGCCGCATATACTTATCATCATGATAGCAGGTTTTCCATATAAATATAAAAGGGGTGGAAGACCGGGAATTTTTTACCGTTTCCACCCCATTTATTTCAGATAACCCGCAGTCTAATTAAGGATTACTATCTCCCAGCAGATGATTGCTTTCGCCCGGCAATAGCTTGTTGTCGGCACCTGCTAAGACCGCATTCTCCAATCTGCGCATGACGATCTTCTCACCGTCGTAGTCTACAAGTAGCCGTGTACCAGCTTCATATTCACCACGGAGTACATCCTCTGACAGCCTGTCCTCCACCTCCTGCTGTATCACACGACGTAACGGACGGGCACCGAACTCTGGATCATAACCCTTATCCCCGAGATAATCTCTGGCGGCTTCGGATATTTCGAGTGTTATCTGCTTTTCTTCCATGGATTTTACTGCATCACGCAACATAAGATCCACTATTTTACGTATATGTTCCTTCGTAAGAGCATGGAATACTACTGCTGCATCTATCCTGTTCAGAAACTCGGGCCTAAACCTCTTCTTCATCTCGCCCAGAATGCTGTCTCGCATCTTCTCGTAAGCGATCTGACGGCTCTTCACTTCATCCGCCCTCATCACGGCAAACCCGAGCTCTTTATTGCGTTTTATCTCTTCTGCACCCACGTTTGATGTCATCACTAGGATGGTATTGCGAAAATCTACCCTTCTGCCCTTGGCATCCGTCAGATGGCCATCATCCATTATCTGCAGGAGGATATCGTAAACATTTTTATGCGCCTTTTCTATCTCATCCAGTAAAATCACAGTATAGGGATTTCTTCTAACAGCTTCGGTAAGCTGTCCGCCTTCTTCATAGCCAATATAACCCGGAGGGGCGCCCACCAGACGAGCCACATTATGTTGTTCCATAAACTCAGACATATCAAGGCGGATCATAGCATCTTCGCTCTTAAACATGAACTTGGCCAGTGCTTTAACCAGGGCGGTTTTACCTACACCGGTAGGCCCCAAAAATATGAAACTCCCTATAGGCCGTCTGCTATCCTTCAAACCTGCTCTGGCCCTTCTGACCGCTTTGGCTATCGTACTTATAGCTTCATCCTGCCCGACAATATCCTGATGCAGCATCTCTTCCATCTTCAGGAGACGCTCCGATTCATCCATAGTCAGACTTACTACCGGTATACCCGTCCACATGCTGACCACTTCAGCAATATCTTCCTTGGTAACCACCGGAGTTTCCTTCTTCTGAGTATCCTGCCATTCCTGTTCCATGCTTTTGATTTTAGCCTGAAGTTGGACCTCTCTGTCCCGCAGTTCAGCCGCCATTTCATATTGCTGGGAAGCAATTGCATTATCCTTATCACGTCTGATATTTTCCAGTGCCTTCTGTGCCTCAGCAATACTGATGGGTACTACACCCTTCTTAATCCTGACACGTGAGGAGGCCTCATCCATAATATCGATAGCTTTATCCGGTAGAAAACGATCCGATATATAGCGTGCCGCCATAGATGCCGCCGCCTGTAAGGCCTCATCATCTATAATCAATTTATGATATTCCTCATAGTGGTGCTTGATTCCTCTCAGGATGGCAACCGTTTGCTCAACCGTTGGCTCAGCAACCATCACAGGTTGAAATCGCCTTTCCAGTCCGGCATCCTTCTCAATGTATTTACGGTATTCATCAAGAGTGGTAGCTCCGATAAACTGAATCTCCCCTCGTGAAAGCGACGGCTTAAGGATATTCGATGCATCCACAGCTCCTTCAGCAGCTCCTGCTCCTACTATTGTATGCAGCTCATCGATGAATACAATGCAGTTGCCAGCATTTTTAATCTCATCCAGAACTTTTTTCAGTCTCTCTTCAAATTCGCCACGATATTTCGTTCCTGCTACCAGTGAGCCGATATCAAGTGTGACTAACCGTTTATTACGTAATGTCTCAGGTATATCACCAGTTACAATCTTCTGAGCTAATTTGGATACTATGGCAGACTTGCCCACTCCCGGTTCTCCAATCAAAGCAGGGTTGTTCTTAGTACGCCGACTGAGTATCTGGATTATACGCTCACACTCTTTTTCACGACCGACGATATTATCGAGTTTACCGCTGCGGGCCAAGCTGGTTAAATCAATGCCGAGCTGATCGAGTATCGGGGTGCGAGCTCCTTCCTTACTGACAGCCCTCGCCTGACTGGATGGTTGATTTAACAATTTATTGACTTCATTCAGCACACGCTCCAATGTAACACCCAGGCTCTCAAGAACACCTGCCGCTGAACCTTCTCTTTCCCTTAATAATCCCAGAAGGAGGTGCTCCGTTCCAATATAGCTATGATTTAATCTCCTGGCTTCATCCACTGCCAGCTCAATAACTTTTTTAGCTCTGGGTGTAAGCCCCACTTCGCTGGTATTTGGCCTGCCGCCTCTTCCGACGATGAACTCCACGGCCGATCTAACCTTGCTAACCGGCACACCAAGATTTGAAAGCACCTGACTGGCTACGCTGTCTTCCTCAGCTATCAATCCCAGTAATATGTGCTCAGTATCAATATAGTTATGTCCGAAATGCTGTGCTTCTTCCTGCGCCCGCGTTAGTGCCCTGCGGGCTCGCTCGGAAAATTTCTCAAATCTACTAGCCATAATTTCCTCGTAACACGGTGCCTTATAGAATATTCACCGTACAAAGAATTATATGTTGAACGATTAGTCAAGTCAAAATTTGATGGTGATCGATTTACCGGTGCTGATGGTTTCATGCAGAAATAAAAACCCTCTGGCAGTGGCATATTTTCCCAAGGAATTCCTTCCTCAGTATCGTCTGCGCTGAAGCGTTTCACTTCCGTGTTCGGGATGGGAACGGGTGGTTCCGCTTCGCTCTAACCACCAGAGGACTTAACTCTAAAAGTTTATATCAAGCTTTCACATATTGTCAAATGAATTAAAGAGGCTTCCCTGCGCAAACTGATCCTTTTTATACTTGCTGCCGAGATGTTCATACGCAAGTCTCGTAGCCATACGGCCGCGTGGTGTCCTCTCAATAAAACCAAGCTGTAGAAGATACGGCTCGTACACACTTTCTATTGTATCTGCCTCTTCGCTGATTGAGGCTGCTATCGTATCAACTCCCACAGGACCTCCATCAAATTTATCAATAATCGTCCTCAATACTTTTCGATCGATTTCATCTAATCCGAGTTTGTCCACCTCTAATCTGGCCATCGCCTCCAGAGTAATCTGTTCATTAATTACACCGCTGGCCTTTACCTGAGCGTAGTCTCTTATTCTTTTCAATAATCTATTGGCAACACGCGGCGTGCCCCTTGCCCGGCATGCAATGAGCCCTATACTTGCATCATCTATCTTTAACTTTAAAATATGCGCTGAACGCTTGATGATAGCTTCCAGCGATTGTTCATCGTAAAAATCAAGCCTGTGAACTGAACCGAATCTATCCCTGAGGGGAGAACTCATTGCTGCATAGCGTGTGGTAGCACCGATTAATGTAAACCTGGGAAGATTTAAACGCAAGCTCCTCGCACCGGGGCCTTTTCCCAGTATTATGTCCAGAGCATAATCCTCCATAGCGGGATAGAGAACTTCCTCCACCACCCTGCTTAAACGATGTATCTCATCGATAAAGAGCACATCTCCCTTCTGCAAACTGGTGAGTATGGCAGCAAGATCCCCGGGACGTTCAATTGCCGGTCCGGAACTAACCTTTATGTTAACGCCCATTTCACTGGCTATAATAAAAGCCAGGGTCGTCTTGCCCAGACCGGGAGGACCGTAAAGCAATATATGATCGACAGTTTCACCCCTCTGCTGTGCCGCCTTAATGCTTATTTCCAGATTCTCTTTAACCTTCTGCTGGCCTATAAATTCCTCCAGCTTTTTAGGCCGCAGATTTAAATCAAGCGCTTCATCATCCGGTCCCGGTTTCCCCGAAACAATCCTGAGATTTTCTTCTTCCTGCATACTTATCACAAACGTTTTGATTAATAAGCATTATATCATATGAGCCAGTTAAAACCTTTCTCACTCTGCAATAAAATAAATGAGCCTCCTTGACAAGGAGGCTCCAAGATCATATTCTCAATGCGAAATATAGATTTCACTCCTGTTCAGCCCTTGTATCATCCGGATCGTCATTTTCCTTAACGCTATCACGCTGCAGAAAATTGACATCAACCGAATCAACCAGAGCACCGGCGCTCCCCTTTTCCAGAAACCTATCTGAAGCTCTGGCCGCCTTCTCTGTTAGCGTAATCGGCGAAGGAATCAACTTACCAATGATTACATTTTCCTTTAGCCCATGAAGTCTATCGGTTTTCCCCCATATTGCAGCCTCTGCCAGAACCCTGGTAGTTTCCTGGAATGATGCTGCGGCCAGCCAGCTATCCGTGTTCAGTGATGCACGGGTTATACCCAGCAGTACAGGCCTTGCCACCGCCTGATCACCGCCTTCCGCCTCTACTTTAGCGTTTATCGCCTCGAAATCTAACCTGTCAACCAGATCACCCACCAGCAAATCCGTATCACCAGAAAATTCCACACGTACCCTGCGTAGCATCTGTCTAGTAATGGTTTCAATATGTTTGTCGTTGATATTTACACCCTGAGTGCGATAAACTTTCTGCACCTCATCAATCAGGTAGCGTTGAACTTCATTGCGACCGTTTATATGTAGTATATCCTGTGGATCTTTTACGCCTTCAACCAGTTTATCACCAGCGCGTACATAGTCACCCTGTCTGACCAGAACATGGCTCGTCACCGGAACCTCATATTTTCTCTCATCTTTTTCTTCATATGTGATAATTACCTTGTTTTCTTCGATTTTGGCAATACCGTCGATCCGTGCAAGTAATGGTGCCGGTTCACCATCAGTTTCTCTTACAATAGCCATATCAGGTTCAGCCAGCACATCGCCCCTTTTAATCGCCGTATTATCTGGAGCTATAACCCTGTAACCGGATGGTATTTCGTGCTCAACAGGATATGCTTCTATGTGCGTAACTGTTATCTCCCGCTTCTTGAGGGCACCATCTTCAACGATCTCGTTAACACTTACAGTTCCGTCGATTTCCGTTAAAATAGCCTTGCCCTTCGGCACACGGGCTTCAAACAATTCTTCCACACGGGGCAAACCGGTCGTAATATCTGTACCAACTACACCTCCGGTATGGAATGTACGTAAGGTCAACTGAGTACCCGGTTCGCCGATACTTTGAGCAGCAATTATGCCCACAGCCGTACCGATCTTGACAAGATCGGTAGACGAAAGGTCTCGCCCATAACAACAGCGGCATATACCTCGCTTGGAATTACAAACCAGTGGGGATCTAACGTAGACCGATTTAACTTTAGCTTCGATGATCTGTTTTACCTTATCTTCATCTATCATCTCATTTCTATCAACGATTATCTCACCCGTTTCAGGATGGGCAACAGGCTTGGCTGCCAGGCGTCCCTTAATACGTTCTTCAAACGACGGAAGCAGCCCCTTCTCCTTTTCACTGACAACCGATGAAAATTCAAGCCCATCACCGTTATAGCCGCAATCTTCATCCAGAATGATCAGGTCCTGTGCAACATCTATCAAGCGCCTGGTCAGATAACCGGCATCTGAAGTCCTCAAAGCGGTATCAGCAAGCCCTTTACGGGCTCCGTGCGTGGACATAAAGTACTCCATAACTGACAGACCTTCTCTGAAACTGGCCTTTATAGGAAATGGAATTATACGGCCGGAGGGATCGGTCATTAAGCCACGCATGCCGGCCATCTGTCTGATCTGCGAGATATTACCTTTTGCCCCGGAGTAGGCCATCATGTACACACCACCATAGCGATCGAGTGAATTCTGTATCTCTTTCTCGATTGTATTGGTTATTTTTGTCCAAACATCTATTGCCTGCGTCTCGAATTCCTCCTCAGTAATGAGACCGCGGTTATACTGGCTCTGAAGAATCGCAACCTCTTCATCACCCTTCGAGATCAATTTTTGCTTGATCTTGGGGACTTCAATGTCGCGGGCTGAAATCGTTGTCCCCGATTTGGTCGAATATTCAAAGCCTATTCTTTTGAGACCATCGAGCATTTCCACCGTCTTCTCACGTCCGCACCAGCGGTAACATTCCGAAACAAGCCGCCTCAAATCACCTTTGGTTGCAGGAAAGTTGCAAAAACCTTTATACGGTTCATGCTTTCTTAACTCGGCAGGTAAAATCTGGTTGAACAGAATGCGTCCCACACTGGTCTTCAACATTACACTCTCCAGCCCGCTCATCCGGATTTCTTCATAGCTGTGACCGTTTGAATCCCGGGCATCTGCTTCATCGACTTCCGTACCGGACTTCTCGAGCTTGCTGCCTTTTATCCTGACAATGATTTCCTCATGCAAAGTCGGGTAGGCAGGGTCATGGGTTGTCTCATGCATCTCGTAGGCAAGAATAGCCTCCTCAGGGCTACCGTATATTTTATGTTTACCCTCATCCACAGGTTTCAAGCTGGTCAAATAGTAGCATCCCAGCACCATATCCAGCGTTGGAGTCATTACCGGCTCGCCTGAACTCGGCAATAACATATTATTTACACTCAGCATAAATTCACGCGCCTCACGGACAGCAGCCCTTGAAAGCGGTACATGTACAGCCATCTGGTCGCCATCAAAATCAGCATTGAATGCCGAGCAAACCAGAGGGTGTAACTGGATGGCACTGCCATCGATCAAAGTGGGTTCAAATGCCTGAATACTGAGCCTGTGTAAGGTAGGGGCGCGATTCAGCAATACCGGCCTTTCCTTGATCACCTCGGCCAGTATATCCCATACTTCGGCTCTCGCCCGTTCCACCTGTCTTTTAGCACTTTTAATATTGTGTGCAAATCCCTGCTCAATCAATTTGCGCATAACAAACGGCTTGAATAGCTCTAAAGCCATATGTTTGGGAAGCCCGCACTGGTGAAGGCTCAGTTCCGGACCAACCACAATCACAGATCGTCCGCTGTAGTCAACTCTTTTACCCAGCAAGTTCTGACGGAATCGGCCCTGCTTGCCACGCAGCATATCGGAAAGGGACTTGAGCTTATGGGTGCTGGCAGCACTCGGTAATCTGCCCCGACGCCCGTTATCGATAAGAGCATCTACCGACTCCTGAAGCATTCGTTTTTCATTCCTGACGATAATTTCGGGAGCACCGAGTTCCATTAATTTCTTCAAACGATTGTTGCGATTAATAACTCTTCTGTAAAGGTCATTGAGATCGCTCGTGGCAAAACGACCACCGTCAAGCTGAACAATCGGCCTTAACTCGGGAGGCAAAACGGGTAAAACTGTGAAAATCATCCATTCCGGCTTGTTTCCGCTTCGCCAGAATGCCTCAATAATGCGCAGCCGTTTGCTCAGTTTCTTATGTTTTTGACCTTCGCTGGATCTTATATCCTTCATCAGCCTTTGCCTTAAGTCATCCAGATTCATAGAGCGCAAAATATTGAGGACAGCCTCTGCCCCCATACCAACTTCAAACCCGTCCCCATACTTTTCTCGGTATTGCTGGTATTCGCTCTCATTCAGTACCTGCATTTTAAGCTTGCCGATCTCAGCCTGATCCGCTTTGCTTTCATTATCAACCTCACTCAGCTTCTCCTCTATTTCATGTTTGAGTTCAGCAATTTTCTCATGCCCGGCATGTTCATCAGTCGAACCGCTCTCAAGCCCAGCCAGTTTATCAAGCAGCTCCTGTTTTTTAGTCCTATAGTAGTCATCCAGCCTTTGGCGACAAGTTTCAGCATCAACTGATGTAACTATATACTGGGCGAAATACAGAACCCTTTCGAGGTTACGCGGTGAAATATCCATCAGCAAAGCTAACCGGCTGGGAACACCTTTAGCAAACCATATATGTGCTACAGGTGCAGCCAGCGTGATATGCCCCATCCTCTCCCTTCTCACTTTGGAATGCTCTACGGTAACCCCACATCGCTCACAGGTAACTCCGCGATAGCGTATCTTCTTGTATTTGCCACAATAGCATTCATAATTTTTAACCGGTCCGAAGATTCTCTCACAGAAAAGGCCATCTTTTTCAGGTTTAAGTGTCCGGTAATTTATAGTCTCAGGTTCGGTCACTTCGCCGTAAGACCACTCTTCAATTTGAGTGGGTGATGCAAGGGAAATTCTAATAGCATTGAAATCGTTTATCTCAAACATCTCTTTTCCTCTATCTCAAAGATCTGGGTATGTTCCCGGGTTTTCTCTTGTCTTCGAATAAATTAATGCTTTGGTCTTCCTCATTGAGCAATTCAACCGCCAGCCCTAGGCTTCTCAATTCCATAAAGAGCACCTTGAAGGATTCGGGTACACCCGATTGTAAAACATCATCACCTTTTACCAGTGCCTCATAAGCCTTGGCTCTACCCTGAACATCATCCGATTTAACCGTTAGGAGTTCCTGAAGCGTATGGCTGGCTCCATATGCTTCAAGTGCCCACACCTCCATTTCACCGAAACGCTGTCCACCAAATTGGGCCTTACCTCCCAGCGGTTGCTGGGTAATCAGTGAGTAAGGTCCGGTTGACCTGGCGTGCACTTTATCATCGACGAGGTGGATCAGCTTCATCATATAGATAACGCCAACCGTAACCGGCTGATCGAATAATTCTCCCGTACGACCATCTCTGAGCTGAATCTTCCCGAATATCGGTGGGACTAGTCTTTTCTCAAGATACACCCTCTCAACTATTTCATCCAGCTCTTCATTGCTGATATTGCGATCGATGGAAGGCATATTAACGTCTGGTTCGCTCTCAAGCCACAGTATTAAACTGGCCCTCCTCGCTTCGCCTTTGTATTTCCCGCTGTTGTCCATAACTTTTTCGGCATTAAATACATGATCGCTAAGCCATTTCTTAACCTGAGCAACGCCAGCATCATCAAGCCTATCCTGGCGTATAATACCCTCCTGTTTGCATTTCATCACTATCCATGCCCTGCCCAGGGCATCCTCCACCGATATCGTATCAGCACCGTCGAAAACCGGATTTATCACCTTCTCACCGAAGATATCCGCCGCCAGACCCAGATGTGTTTCCAGTATCTGCCCGATATTCATACGGGAGGGCACACCTATAGGATTAAGGACTATATCGACCGGTCTGCCATCGGGTAAAAACGGCATATCTTCTTCGGGTAAAATAATAGATATAACTCCCTTATTACCGTGCCTTCCCGCCATTTTGTCACCAACCGATATCTTCCGCCGCTGGGCTATCCAGACTCTTACCAGCTTGATTACATTGGCCGGCAGATCATCGTGATTTTCGCTGGAAAACTCCCTGACCTCAATAACTTTCCCACCTTCACCGTGCGGCACTCTCAAAGAAGTATCTTTTACTTCACGGGCTTTTTCACCAAATATCGCCCGAAGCAATTTTTCCTCCGCAGTGAGCTCCGTTTCACCCTTTGGCGTTATTTTACCCACAAGTATATCGCCCGGACCGACCTCGGCACCCACTCTTATAATACCCCTCTCATCCAGGTCACGGAGGCTTTCTTCACCCACGTTCGGTATATCTTTGGTGATCTCCTCTCTGCCCAGCTTGGTCTCCCGAGCCTCAACCTCATATTTCTCTATATGTATAGATGTAAATTTATCGTATTTGACCAGTCTGTCACTGAGGATTATAGCATCCTCAAAATTGTAACCACGCCAGGTCATAAAAGCGCACAAAATATTTTGTCCTAAAGCAAGCTCACCGCCTTGAGTGGCAGCTCCATCTGCTATCACCTGACCTTTCTTAACTATGTCACCCCGTTTAACCACCGGGCGCTGGTTAATACATGTTCCCTGATTGGTTCGATAAAATTTTATCAGAGGATACTCGTATTTTTTATCTCCGCTATTAACAACTATCTTCCTGCTATCGACAGAAACAACCTCTCCATTTTCTTTGGCATAGACGACCTGACCGCTGTACTTTGCCACCTCAACCTCCATGCCCGTACCTATCAGTGGAGCTTCGGGGTTTACCAGAGGTACACCCTGCCGCTGCATATTAGAGCCCATAAGTGCTCTATTAGCATCATCATGCTCCAGGAACGGAATCAACGATGTGGTTACGCTGAATATCTGTTTGGGCGACACATCCATGTAATCGATTTTATCGGGCGGTTCGGTAACGTATTTACCGCCGCGGATAGCACCGACACGTTCTTCAATAAACTCATTGCGTGAATTTAACGGAGCATTTGCCTGTGCTATGCATTCCCCGGCCTCGCGATCGGCGGTAAAATACTCAATCTCATCGGATACAAATGGGACCACCTTAACTTTCATTTTACCCAGGGATGCTATCTTTTTAGCGATTGCTTCATCTACCAGAGTACCTGCGGAAAATACTGCCTTTTTCTTACCGTCCACTATATCTTGCCTGAGTACCCTGCCCACCAGTAAGCCAGAATCGCTGTCCAGCTCTTTATAGACCTTTCGATAGGGAGTTTCTATAAAACCCAGGCTATCAATCCTGGCATAAGTAGCAAGCGAACCGATCAACCCGATGTTAGGTCCTTCCGGCGTTTCAATCGGACAGATTTTACCATAGTGCGAATGATGCACATCGCGGACATCAAATCCCGCTCGTTCCCGTGATAGACCTCCCGGCCCCATTGCCGAGAGCCGACGCTTGTGAGTCAATTCCGCCAAAGGGTTGGTCTGATCCATGAACTGAGAAAGCTGCGATCCACCGAAAAACTCCCGCATGGCAGCAATTATGGGACGATTATTTATAAGATTGGTAGGAGTTGGATCTTCGCTTTGCAGGCTCATTCTTTCCTTAATTGTACGCTCAAGGCGAATGAGACCCACACGAAATTGATTCTGAATAAGGTGTCCGGTAGTTCTCACCCGCCGATTCCCCAGATGATCGATGTCGTCCGGCAAAACACGCTCATTATTAATTTGTATTATCTTACGCACTATTTCAACCAGATCGCGGGGTTTCAGTGCCCGTGAGCTGATTTCATAACCCCGCTCTTTATATTCAAGTCTCTTGTTGAGTTTATATCTTCCTATCCGGCCTAGATCGTATCGACGTGGATTAAAAAACATATTGATAATCAGATTTTTTGCACTCTCACCGTCGGGAGGCTCACCCGGACGCAACTTCTTATATATATCGATCAGTGCATCTTTCTTATTACGTATAGATTCCGGCTCTTTATCTATGGTCGCCGCGATATATTTATGTTCCGGGTTATCATCATCCATCTCAAATAAACTTATCAAATCTTCGTCACGTTCGATATTGATGGCTTCATCGGCATCGCCTTCACCGCTGATTGCCCGCAGTAAAGTCGTCACCGCTATCTTCCGTCGACCGTCGATTTTCGCCCAAATAACGTCCTTATTAGAAGTTTCGAATTCCAGCCATGCCCCATGTTCCGGAATCAACTTAGCATAACAGAGCCGCCGCCCGCTCTCCTCAGCGTTCATGGTAAAATAAACACCAGGTGATCGGATCAGCTGGTTGACAACTACACGCTCAGCACCACTTATGATAAATGTACCGTTTTCCGTCATAAGGGGTATCTCCCCTAAAAACACGTCCTGCTCCTTTATCTCGCCGGTTTCCTTGATAAGCAGGCTGGCACGTACATACAAATTAGATTGATAATTCATATCCCGTTGACGGCATTCGGCAACGTCATGAACTGGAGGCCTGAACTCATAGCCGGTAAATGAAAGCTCCATTTTGGAACCGGTAAAATCCTTAATAGGTGAAATCTCCTGAAGGAGCTCCTTAATCCCTTCCTCCATAAACCATCTGAACGAATCCAGTTGCACCCTGATAAGATTTGGTATTTCGAGAACCTGGGGCAAACGTGCATAGTCCTTGAATTTGCTAACAGATAAATACTTATTATCCGGTGCTATAGAAACAGACATATTTTCTCCTGTTTATGTAAATTTACGATACACAAATCGGTCGGCTGGCCTGATTTAAAAAATAACAATTGACATACGTGGTTTTACGCGGGAATAATACCTTTTAACCGATTAGTCGGATTGGCATAATAGCAAATTTATAATATAGCAATTATTTCAATATTTGTCAATATTACTCTGGAAGATTTGCTTGACCCGTCCTGTGAATAATTTGTTGGCAACCGATATGCAACATACAGATTTTCTTTAATACCACCAACTATTTTAATACAATTGAACAAAAGTATTATATTATCAATAACCTGAAAAATATACATACACTTACACCCAATCAAGTTTGTTTATAGATATAGTTTTAAATAGAATATGGGAAATCACTGAAGAGGTTAATTATTTTGAAGGCATTATTGCAGAGGGTTAAAGAAGCTTCGGTATCTGTAGGCGGCGAAGTTGTGGGCCGGATATCCAGGGGAATGGTCGTTCTTGTGGGCATTGCAGCCGGTGATGAAGAAAGCGATGCTGATTATCTGGTAGAAAAGATCATCAATTTACGTATATTTAGCGATGACGATAACAAATTCAACCTGTCGCTACTACAGGTAAAAGGCGAACTGCTTGTAATCAGCCAGTTTACCCTTCTGGCAGATGCACGCAAAGGCCGACGTCCCAGCTTTACCGATGCGGCAACTCCGGATGTGGCCAAGGGCTATTATGAGTATTTTGTTAAAAGGCTGAAAGAATCAGGGTTGAAAGTGGCGACCGGCATCTTCGCAGCCCATATGCTGGTAAATATTTTAAACGACGGCCCTGTCACCATCATGCTCGACAGCAGAGAAAGTTCAAAATAAATGCAATCGTTATTACTTGCAATTAGTTGCAATAAAACAAAAGGTATGCAATAATATGTACTATGACATGCACAACCGTATTGCAGTCCAGGGGTTTCCGTTTAACTCCCCAGCGAATAATGATTGTTGAAGCCCTGCACAGTGCCAATGAGCATATCAGTGCCGAAGAAATTTTCAAACTCGTCCGTGAAAAATATCCGTTTGCAAATATATCAACGGTTTACCGCACCCTGGAACTGCTGAAGGAACAGGGCCTGGCTGCCGAAATCGATGTCGGTGATGGCATTACGCGTTATCATGCACTCGAGAATAGCAGACACCATCACCTGATCTGCACGATCTGCGGAAAAGTTGTCGACCTGCCCGATCAGGAGCTGACCCCTTTAAGAAGAATCATCGAGGATGATTACGGATTTAAAGCCGATATCAAGCATCTGGCTATTTTCGGCACTTGTTCCAAGTGCAAAAAATAAAATAGATTAACACAAAAACCAACCATAAATAGAAAGGAGGTTTTTATGCATATTCCCGATGGTTTTATCAATGTTCCCGTAGCTGTAACAACAGGAGCTGTTGCTGTTGCGGCGGTGGCGGTAGCTGTCAAGGTAACCAACAAAAAAATCGGTGATAAACAGGTTCCGATGATGGGTGTACTGGCAGCCTTCATCTTTGCAGCACAGATGTTAAATTTTCCGGTGGCGGGTGGCACATCAGGCCATTTTGTCGGCGCGGCACTGGCTGCCATATTGCTTGGTCCCTGGGCCGCCATATTGATAATGAGCAGTGTTCTGATCGTTCAATGTCTGATATTCCAGGATGGCGGACTGCTGGCGCTGGGGGCTAATATAACCAATATGGGCATAATATCGGGTTTCGTCGGTTATTATATATATAAAGGTATAGACATCCTTTTCAAACATGGGCGGACTGGCATCATGATAGGCTCGTTTGCCGGCTCCTGGTTTGGTGTAGTGGCTGCAGCTCTTGCCTGTGCGGCAGAGCTTGCCATTTCAGGTACATCACCCTGGGAGGTAGCAATACCTGCTATGGGCGGTGTACATATGATAATCGGAGTTGGTGAGGGGCTTATAACTGCTACCGTATTGGGCCTGATCATGGCTGTGCGCTCGGACCTTTTAAAATTGCAGATTACTTAAGGAGGATTTAGCTTAAATGAAAGCCAGATGGTGGATTACAGGACTGGTTGTTGCCTTTCTGCTCGCTTTATTATCGCCCATTGCATCGAAGTTTCCTGACGGGCTGGAAAGGGTAGCTGAAGACCATGGGTTTATCGAAAAAGCCGCTGAAGCGCCATTTCAAGTAATTCCCGATTATACATTTCCGGGCATTGAAAACGAAGCAATAGCGACTATAATTGCCGGCGTACTGGGAACTATTTTGGTGACCGGACTCGGCTTTGGCCTTGCATATATTTTAAAGTCGAAGCATGAAGCATAGTTTTATCGATAAATACAGCGGGCTAAATAGCCTGGTTCATAAACTGGATCCACGCACCAAGTTAATATCCAGCCTCGCCTTTATAATTGCCATCGTAATGACACCGGCCAGTAACTGGAAGGTGTATGCTATATACCTGATCACCCTGCTGGCTCTGGTATATCTATCGCGTCTGCCGTTCAGCTACGTTCTTAAAAGGTCGCTGCTTATAGTGCCATTTGTGTTCATAATTGCGGTATTTGTCCCGTTCTTTAAACATGGTCAGGAAGCCTGGAGCGGCAATATAGGAATGTGGCATATCGTCGTAACCTATCAGGGTCTGAACGTGCTCATAAACGTAGTTATCAGGGCCTGGCTGAGCATGATCTGTCTGACGATACTAACATCCACCACCAAATTCACCGACATGTTAAAGGGGATGTACCTGTTAAAGGTGCCCGCAGTGTTTGTACAGATATTATCCTTTATGTACCGGTACCTATTCGTACTGGTCGATCAGGCTATGCGAATGCAAATGGCAAGAGACAGCCGAAATTTCGGCTCAAATCGAAAACTGATACTTAAAACAATGGGCAATATAATCGGGATGTTGTTCATTCGTAGCTATGAACGGGGAGAACGTATTTATGTTGCCATGCTATCCCGCGGATATAACAGTGAAATACCAGTGGTTAATAAACTGCGGTATAGACTCCCCGACGTTTGCTTTGCCTCCGCTCTGGCAGTATTAATTATTTTCCCGGCTGTTCTATGGTGGTAAGTGTGAGTCAATCTGAAATGGCTGTTGAAATGAAAAAGGTGACTTTCAATTATCCGGATGGACAATGCGGATTAAAAGATATTACTCTTAATATTTACTGTGGTGAAAGCGTGGGACTTATCGGACCCAACGGTGCGGGTAAATCAACTCTTCTATTGCATCTGAACGGCATTCTTCGTGGAACAGGAGAGATTTACATACGCGGATTAAAGGTTGAGGATAAAAATATTCGGAAGATACGCAAAATGGTTGGCATGGTCTTCCAGGATCCAGAAGACCAGCTGTTCTCATTGAACGTATTTGACGATGTCGCCTTTGGCCCTCTCAATTTGGGATGGTCGGATGAAGAGGTAACCCGGAAGGTATCTTCAGCCCTTGCCAGGGTTGGTATGTCTGGATATGAGAAAAGATCTTCACATCACCTGAGCATCGGAGAGAAAAAACGAGTTGCAATTGCAACGGTTCTATCCATGGATCCTGAAATTCTGGTGCTTGATGAACCGTCCAGCAGTCTTGATCCACGTGGCAAATCATTTCTGATAAGTGTTATACAGGAACTGCCGGTTACCAGAATTGTCGCCTCACACGACCTTGAACTGGTTAAAAAGATATGTAACCGGATAATAATCCTGGATAAAGGTTCCGTCGTCGCGGATAGCAATGCAGAAGAGATAATGGGGGACAGGTCGTTACTGGATGCACACGGACTTTTATAAAGGAAAACTTGATGTTCATCTATTCAAAGGATTCGGCAATGGAAAGAGGCCACCAGGTACCAGTTCGACCTGGCCAAAGACCCCGAGTTCAAGCAGCTGGTCGTAACCGCCGCCACCACCACCGGCTACGAGTACAACGACACGCTGGACTACAGCACCAACTACTTCTGGCGCGTAAAGGCGCTTGAGGTCAACGGCCAGAACATCCCGTCCGACTGGTCGGCCACCTTCAGCTTCCAGACCGAGCCCGTACCGGCCACCCCGCTGTGGGGCTGGGTCATCATCGCCATCGGCGCCATCCTGGTGATCGTCACCCTCATCCTCATCTTCAAGACCCGCAGGGTGTAATCTCAGGTACGCTCCCCGATAACCACGGGAGGGGCGGCACTCAGCCGCCCCTCCCTTTTTACGAGCAAATACATAGGTAAACTAAATAAAGGTATTATGGCAATAATATGATCCGGAAAATGATATTACAGAAGCTTCAAACTTATATCTAGAGAAGTTGAAGAGTGTGTGAGCGATCCAACAGATATCCAGTCAACACCGGTTTCTGCGATCTGTCTGACTGTGTTCAGATTGACTCCGCCGGACGCTTCAACAATACACCTGTGATTAATCAATTCAACTGCCTGCCGCATATCATATAGATTCATATTATCGAGCATGACAATATCCGCGCCGGCCCTGGCAGCTTCCAGTGCATCCTGTATCGATGAAGTCTCAACCTCAATAAGCATTCCCGCCGGGCACTTTTTTCGTGCAATACGAAGGATATCCCGTATGTCACAGCCATTATGTCGCATCGCCGATATATGATTATCTTTTATCAATATCAGGTCACCGAGGTTTAACCGGTGATTGGTTCCACCCCCGGCAGATACAGCATATTTCTCAAGAATACGCATGCCCGGAATAGTTTTGCGGGTATCTAAAATCTTGACCGGCAGGTCTTTAACTGAATTTACATATTTTGAAGTCAATGTGGCTATGCCGCACAAATGCTGTAAAAAATTCAACGCTGTCCGTTCTGCCTTCAGGATACCGCGTATATCGCCTTCTATGGTAGCCAAAATATCACCGTGATTTATTTCACACCCGTCGTTTGTTGATGCGTTGAATTTAAGAAATGGGTCGACTTTGTGGAACACGAGGGAGGCTACATTTATTCCCGCTAGAATTCCGTTTGCCTTACAAATGAGTGCCGCGCTACATTGAACACGTGAATGAAAAAGCACCTCAGTTGTTATGTCACCGTCTTTTAGATCCTCATCCAGTGCGTTATGCACAACTTCTTCAATTTGAGGCCAGTATCTTTCTATGTCCATCATAGATTCATCATACTAAGATTTGCTTTAGACAGGCGATCGGGTTATCATGACGGATTCATAATATAGATAGATAAGTTAAGCACAGTGGCAAAACTGACCCATATTATATAAGGAATTAGAAGAATTGAGGCAATCCTCGAAACCCGATAGAAATAAATAATTGTTAGTAAAATGGCTGTCCATAACGGTACTATTATCAGCAGCCCAGAAATGGGCGAACGAAGCCCGAAGAAGGCAAATGACCATAAAATATTTAATACAAGCTGTATAACGAAAATAATAACGCCCTCGCGGACGTTGAATTGTTTAATGCCCTTCTGCCAGACCACAAAGACTGCTATTCCCATAAGGATATAAAGAAAGAACCAGACCGGTGCAAACAGCCATGCCGGAGGGGTGAATGCCGGTTTTTGCAGGAAAGCGTACCAACTTGTTATTGATCCTCGCGTAAAGATCGATCCAATTAACCCCGCCCCCACGCAAACTCCAATAGAGACAAGAAGCTTCAATCCGCTTATTAATGTTCTATTTTTTATCATACCCAATTATCTGGTTTTATAAACTATTATACAAACAGATTTAAAGTTAAACAGATAAAATTCAACAAATAATACAATACTAAAAAATACGATTCAAATGTTTAATTAAATTTTATCAATATTCATCAATCTCCAATGACCATATATGTAATTGTGTGCTGTATACCCTTTACAGCCTGAATCTCATTAACCACAATCCTGGCAATAGCATCGGCATCCGATCCCTGCAAAACTGCTATGACGTCATGCGGCCCGGCAACAAGGTCAGCTGCAACGATTCCCGGTCTTCCTTTAAGAGCATTTGCGACGGCCTCCGCTTTGCCTGTCTGCACCTGGATCAGAACATAAGCCTTTTTATTCGACATATTACACCTCCTGGCATCACCAACTTCAAATATAATAAGCTGTTACTATCTTTGCTGAAATACAAATTCAATACCGGCAAATTACCTCACTCCACTACCCTTTCTCATATCTGCGTGCTTCTATTCTAAAATAGCGTTGTGCTTAATTCAAGAATAATATCTTAGCTATGCTGAATTATTTGCACTCATTGCTAATTGCGCACCCGGCTGTATGGGAATATAATCTATACCGTTTCTAAATTCCCCAGGGCCATTAATAAATAATAGCACTTTCAAATCACCGGCCAATAAAGCAAAATATAACTCCTACGCGGATAGAAAGACGCTTAACCCAGTTTATTTGGGTATAATATAAGAGACGGGTATAAAATATAAAGGAGACGTATTTCCAGCTATGAAAGTGGTATTTCTACAAGACGTTTCAGCTAAAGAAAAAAAAGGTGATATTAAAGAGGTGGCTGATGGATATGCCAAGAACTATTTAATTCCTCGAGGCCTGGCAATCGTAGCCACTGAAGGAGCAGTGAAATCAGCCCAAAAAATAGCCGAGATAAGAGAGAGAAAAAGAAAACGGCAGCATGATGAATATCTCGAGATGGCCCGGCAGATCGATGGTACAGAACTGAAGTTTCAAAGCAAAGCCAGCCCCAAAGGAACATTGCACGGATCAATTACGTCTGCCGATATTGCTGCCAGATTATCTGATATGGTAAATGCCGAAATAGACAAAAGGAAAATAGCATTAAAGAGTTCGCTACATAAAGTTGGCACTTATGATGTTGATGTTGCGCTGGCAAAAGATGCTGTTGCCAAAATAAAGGTTACTATAGAAGAGGCAAAGGTTTGAGTTGGTAAAGGATACTCTGCCACCCTATGACCAGGATGCCGAAGAAGCGGTGCTGGGGTCACTTCTGATTGATAGCGAAGCTATCAATGAGATAGTAACAATTATCGGTGCTGAAGATTTCTTTATAGAGCAGAATCAGTATGTCTTCGGCGCCTGCCAGAACTTATTTAACCGGGATGAAGCTATCAATCAAATTACCGTTGCCCAGGAACTCGTCCGGTTGGGTAAGCTGGATGAAGCTGGCGGTGCCGCTTATTTAAGCCATCTGGTCGCAATTGTACCCACATCTCTGCATGTACGGCATTATGCAGAAATAGTTTACAGGCTTTCTGTAATGCGTCGTTTAATCAGCGCAGCCGGTCAAATCGAGGCCATCGGCTATAAAGCCGATCCGGACGTCGACCTCGCTCTGACAAGAGCAGAAGATATTATTTTCAAGCTTCGAAGCAGGCAGGGCAAGGGTGAGTTCATACCTATTAATGAGGCGCTTAACATTTACTTTGAAGAAAGCGGTAAGACTGACTACGGGCAGGACCTGCAAAGCATCAAGACCGGATTTATGGCTATCGATAATGCGCTTGGAGGGCTCCAGCGTTCGGAACTGGTTATACTTGCGGCACGTACCAGCATAGGTAAAACGAGCCTGGCATTAAATATTGCACGAAATGCAGCCGTCCAGCAAAAAGCCTGTGTTGCCATCTTCAGCCTCGAAATGTCCAGACGCGAGATAGTTCAAAGAATGCTTTCCAGCGAAGCCAACATAAGATCAGAACACTTTAAAATGGGGCGCTTTTCAGATCTGGAAGAAAAGCTATTACAGAGGGAGATAATACCCCGCCTGGCGGATACATCCATATATATCGATGATACACCGAATATGCGAATCAGCGAAATAAGAAGTAAGGCCAAACGCCTGCATCTCAAGCATAGTATAGATCTGGTTATCCTGGATTACATCCAGCTTGTAAGAGGTGATACCAGAAATGATAACCGCGTGCAGGAACTTACTGAAATTACTCAATCGCTTAAAGCTCTGGCACGAGAGCTAGATGCTCCTATTCTGGCCCTTTCTCAGCTAAGCCGCAATATCGAACACAGGCAGGAGAGCAAAAGACAAAAACAGCTTGTTAAGCCACAGCTATCAGATTTAAGAGATAGTGGAAGTATCGAGCAGGACGCCGATGTGGTCATGTTCATCCATCGGTGGGATAAAATCTATCCTACTGAAGAGGATTGGATCAGGGAGTTCGGCGATATGGTGCCCTACCCCAGAGGACTGGCGGAGATTATTATAGCCAAAAACCGCAACGGGCCAACCGGTGAAGTCCAGCTGAGATTTATACAGGAATTAACTAAATTTGAAAACAGCCCAATTGAAGTCACTACAGTTTATAAATAAGGTGGTTCAATGACTGAAACCCATTTTAAAGGCTTCCCATCAAGGTCAGAGGTTACACCTCTACCCAATATATTTTTCAGTGACCTATTACCACGCATGAGCAATGCCAGTGAAATAAAGGTCGTACTGCATATATTTTTTCTTCTTAGCAGAAGAAAGGGGTATCCGCGTTTTGTCAGCTTTAGAGAGCTTTTAAATGATCCTGTGATATTGAAAGGTCTATCCAACCAGGCAGAAAAAATAGAAGATATACTGCGTGGTTCACTTCAGGAAGCAGTAAAAACCGGCATCATTATACATATACCGGTAGAAAAAGATGGTATATCCGACGACATCTATTTGTTAAATAATGAATCTGAAAGGGATATTATCACAAGGATCATCTCCGGAGAACTTAAGTTGCCGAGCATGATGGTGCGCACTCAGGAAGAATTACCGGCAGAGCAAATACCGGATATCTACAGCCTATACGAAAAAAATATCGGTATGCTTACTCCTATCCTGGCCGAGGAGCTCCAGGAGGCTGAGCATAAATATCCGGCAGACTGGATTCAAGAGGCCTTTCGTATTGCACTTAGATCAAATGTGAGAAACTGGAAGTATGTACACGGGATACTCAAGCGCTGGGAAAGAGAGGGTAAGAAAAGTGGAGAACCTGTCAGATATTTTAAAAAAGAACGAGACCCAAATGCCTACATCAAAGGAAAATACGGACATCTGGTTCAAAGATGACATCACCGAATCAGATATGAACGATCAGGAAAGGCCCTGCCCGATATGCCACGGTGCAGGATTTGTGCATCCACTGTTGCCCTCCGGTGCACCGGATTACAGTCGCCTGGTTCCCTGCAGATGCAGTAGCCCCACACTTGAAAGACGTCATATTTACCGCCTGCAATCGATAAGCAATCTGGGTAACCTGACAAATCTAACCTTTGATAATCTACTACCCGAAGGGAGGCGCTACGATCCTGCATCACAAAAACTATTTTATGAAGCATATCAGCAGTGTAAAAAGTTTGCCGAAAATCCTCAGGGCTGGTTAGTACTCGTTGGTCCTGTGGGCAGTGGAAAAACACACCTTGCATGTGCGGTAGCAAATTACCGCATTCATCAGGGGTACCCCGCTTTCTATATTTCAGTTGCAGAGCTTCTCGATCATCTCAGGGCTTCGTTCAATCCTGCAAGCGAAATAGAATACGATGAACTGTTCGAGCAGATCAAAGAAACCAGGCTCTTAATACTCGATAATTTAAGCTACTCGGGTACTACCGCATGGTCTAAGAGCAAGCTGGATCAATTACTGGAATATAGATTCAACAGCAGATTACCAACCCTTATCACAACCGGTACTCCGGTGGAGGAGTTCAGTTCAGACTATGCCGGTCATATTAACGATCCGGATATCAGCCATATATTGATATTGAATAAAAATTTTTCGAGTTTGCAAAGCCTTGATAGCCTCGATCTCGAATTACTGAAAAATATGAGGTTTGAAAACTTCGATGTAAAACGTCTCAATTTACCCAGTAATGTAAGAGAAAACCTTGCGCAGGCACTGCATAATGCACGCGAATTTGCCAGATCACCACAGGGATGGTTGATTTTTCAAGGGCTTAACGGCTGTGGTAAAACCCATCTTGCTGCCGCTATCGCTAACAGCCTGAGGGAAGAAGGCAAAGACGTTTTATTTATTGTTGTATCGGATTTACTCGACCATTTACGTTCCTCTTTCAGTCCCGAAAGCAGGGTCTCTTACGATGCATTATTCGAAAGGGTGAAGAAAGTGCCCGTACTGGTACTTGACGATTTCGGTGAGCATTCGGCAACGCCATGGGCACAGGAAAAGTTATATCAGCTAATCAATTACCGCTATAATGCGCGCCTCGCTACGGTAATTACCACATGTCTGTCTCTTGATGAAATCGACAATAGCATAAGTTCGCGCATGGTCGATCCCAGCATAAGTCTGAATTTCAATATTATTGCACCTGACTACAGGGGAGATGTAAAGTCAATTCGCCCAACACCATCCCAAATTAAAAGCAAAAAAACATGATTATCGCCAACATAAAAAGCCATGATAAGAAAGATATTTTCCAGAAATAACAATTATATAAAATTTATCATTTATCGTAATCAGTAATAGAGGCACTTACTGATAAACAATCTCATATAATCCACGATAATTGTTGAAAAAGCTATTTTACAACCATATCTGCAGATGGGTGTTTTTCCAGATGATAGCCGATTTCAGCATGATACAGTGACAGTTTTGTCGGTGGCAGTTGTAAAAACAAGAGAGACCCCCCAAAATAAATCTGACCAAAAATAAACTTAAAAAGGAGATCTCTCTTGAAAACAAGTCTAATCAAAAACGCTGAAG